>ENA-UPWN01000304-UPWN01000304.1-human-gut-metagenome-genome-assembly--contig:-NODE-304-length-26210-cov-6.909654_pt1 | contig 26210 bp, 20 predicted proteins | sample MGYA00250050_ERZ773377 | MGnify/ENA primary metagenome ERZ773377 (study PRJEB29103, sample SAMN06112008) | human gut metagenome | biome: human gut; feature: ankylosing spondylitis patient; material...
GAGACGCCGTGATGCGCGGCGACGGCACGGATGCTCACATAAGATGTCATATTCTGCGCCTTATGGTAGGTTTGGAAGCTCTCCGTGGAACTAGTTTAGCCCCTGCAGCGGGTCGGGCAACTTCCTCCTGGGGCTCCTCACGGCGGGCGTGGACCGGAAGCTCATCTACGGGCAGGACGTCGACGCGACGAGCGTGCGGCTCGCGCGCATCAACGTCGCGCTGATGGAGAAGGACGCGCCGACCGAGGAGCTCTGCGCGCACTTCACGGTGGGCGATTCGCTGTTGGACGCGCCGTTGATGCCTTTTGACGTCGTCCTCGGGAATCCGCCTTGGGGCGCGGCCTTCACGAAGCGGTACGAAGACGAGCTGCGGCGGCGCTTCCGGACCGCCCGCGGAGCGCGCCCGGAGTCGAGCGCGCTGATGGTCGAAAAGGCCTTTTCGATGCTGACTCCCCAAGGGACCGCGGCCTTCGTGCTGCCTGAGTCGATTCTGACGGTCTCGTCGCATGCCGTCCTGCGGCGTCTGATGCTGGAGCGCTGCGACTTCAGGTTTGCCGCCTACTTGGGTGAGGCCTTTCCGGGCGTGCAGTGCGCGTCGGTGATTCTCGGGCTCCGGCTGAACGCAGCGCCCACGGGCGTCGGATGCCGGGTGTCGACCGGCGGGAGGGCGTTCGTCATCGGCGAACCCCGCACCTTTCCGGAGGACGTCCTTGCGTTGGACGTGTCGGACGAGGAAGCGCGCAGCCTCGCCGCCATGGACCGGTTGGAGAGCGCCGCGCACCTCAAGGGGCATGCGAAGTTCGCGCTCGGGATCGTGACGGGCGACAACAAGGCGCATCTCTCGGCGGAGCAGGGCTCCGGCATGGAGCCCGTCCTCAAGGGGAGCGACATCCGGAGGTTCGGGATCGGGACGCCGAAGAACTTCATCCGCTTCACGCCGGACGCTTTTCAGCAGGTCGCGCCCGCGGCGATGTACCGGGCGAAGGAGAAGCTTCTCTACCGCTTCATTTCAGAAGTGCCGGTCTTCGCGTACGACGACGGGCGGAGGTTGTCGCTCAACAGCGCCAACATCCTCATCCCCGAGATCCCCGGCCTTCGGATGAAGTACGTCCTCGCGATCCTGAATTCGAGCGCCGCGGCCTTCTGGCTCGCGAAGCGCTTCCGCTCGGTGAAGATGCTCCGTTCACACTTGGAGGCGCTGCCGATCCCGGTGGTGCCGGACGAGGTGCAGGAGCAGATCGTCCGGGAGGTCGAGCGCATCATGAGCGCGGATCGCGGTGAGGATGTTGAGGCGCTCTACGGGGCGCTCGACGCCGAGGTCATGCGGCTCTACGGTCTGACGGATGTGGAGGCCGAGACCATTCGGACGGCGCTGCGCGGGAAGCCGAGCTTTCTCAGATGATGTCGGTCTTTAAAGGAAGTACCCGAGCGCGTCCAATCGGGCGTAGAGCGCCAGAGAGGAGACGCCGAAGGCTTTCCGATGGGCGACGGGGTCCCTCACGCGGTGGATCTCCATCATGGCCTTCACGGCGATGCCGGGCATGAGCAGTTCCAAGGCGAACTGGTCCGCCCGGCATTCCTCATCGGGGTCGACGGCCAGGCGCTCGAGTTCGGATGCGGACGCCCTTCGGGAGAAGCCGAGACACCAACGCCCAAGTTCGCGTGCAACGGCAAAGCGTCGGTGCTCGGGACAGGCGTCGGCGTTCAAGCAGATGATCTTGTCGTCCCGCTCTAGCGAGGAGGACATCAGGCCCATGGCTGGAGTCTCGACGATCCGCAACCCAAGCTTGGCGGCGAAGGCTTCAGGTTCGATCGGGATTTGGAGGTCCCAATAGGCGTCGAGCAGGGCGCGGGCGGTGATGATGGGGGTGGTCATCGTCAGTCTCTTGAGGATGGTTGGGGCTGAATCGATGATACGGCGCAGCTGCCTCTCGTGCGAAGGTTCTTCCCTGAAAAGATCAAGCCCGGCACTCGCTCCGAGTGGCCGGGCTTGGAGGCTCGATAGGGTTCGAGCGTTGCGGTTTTCCGCAGGGCGCCGTTTGACGCAACATCTCCGCGGCGGTCCCCGCTGGGGTGAGTTTCAAGCGTACCCGGAAGTACCGGGTTTCAGGTCTCAGAAAACCCCAAACCGAGGGTAATCCTGTTGTGGGAGATACCCTTGGAGGGGTTTGATCAGCGCGGTGCGTCAGTCCCAGCGGCCGCCCGTTGAGGGGGCGGTGAGCATAAAGAAAAAGCCCGCAAGTTCAACGACTTGCAGGCTCATCTGGCGGAGGCGGTGAGATTCGAACTCACGAATGGGGTTAGCCATCGCCGGTTTTCAAGACCGGTGCATTCAACCGCTCTGCCACGCCTCCGCAGGCGCATTTTCAGCGCGGAAACCGCATTCTAGCGAAGGCCCCGGCAAAACGGCAAATGAGCGGCAGGTTCCGTCGGCCGGGCGTGGTCCGGACTTTCTCCGCATCCTTGCGTTTTCTCCTCGCGCTCTAGAATAGTGGGACGCCCGCGGCGGGAAGCGTTCGAATGCATTCACGCACCCCGTCCGCACCGCCCCACAACACCCAGCGCCTTACGACCCAACCGATGCTTGTTGAATTCCGCTTCGCCAACTTCCGCAGCTACCGCGACGAACAGGTCTTCTCGATGGGGGCCTACATGCGGGCGCCGGACGGCCTGGAATTCTCGGCGTGCGACACGGGCCGAAAGGACCTGCCGCCGCTTCTCAAAACGGTGTTCCTCTTGGGTCCCAACGCGTCCGGCAAAACGAACATGCTCGCCGCCTTCGAAGCGATGCAGCGGGTCGTGAGGACGAGCGCGCTGATGACCTCCGCCCCCGAAAAGGCCCCGGCCTACGAGGGGCACGATCCTTTCCTCTACGACGAGGGGATCCAGAAGGAGCCGACCTACTTCGAGGTGACGCTGGAGCTCGAAGGCATGCGCTGGCAGTACGGGTTCCTCTGCGGCAAAGAACGGATCGAAGAGGAGTACCTCGTCGCCTACAACGGCGTGAGTCCGCGCGTCTACTTCGAGCGCGTCTACATCCCCGAGGAAGAAGCCTACGCGGTGAAGTATGGGCCGTACTTCAAGGGCCGCAGGAAGGCTTGGGAGGAGGCGACCCGCGCGGACGCGCTCTTTCTCCCGACCGCGGTGATGTTGGGGTCGGAGCAGCTCCGCCCGATTTGGGACTGGTTCGACGAGCGGCTGATCGTGCTTCGTGAGGGCGTGCCCTTGAAGCTCGACTTTCTGCTTGCGAACCCCGCGGCCCGAGCCCACGCGATCCGCTTTCTCGCGACCGCCGACCTGATGGTGGCGGGAATCGAGCCCGAGGGCGTGCGCCACCGCTCGGGCGGCCCCGTCGTCCCCTGGGAGAAGGAGTCGGCGGGCGTGAAGAGAATCCTCGCATTGGCGTCCCTCGTGCTCGCCAACGCCGGAGACCTCACCGTTCTGATCGACGACGGCGAACACCACCTCCACCCGATGCTCTTGGAAGCCCTGATCGCCTTCTGGCAGCGGGAGGAAAACGCCGCGCACGCCTCGCAGTGGATTTTGGCCGTGCACCGGGATTCGGTCCTGGAGGCCGTCGGGACCTATCCGGGGACCCCGAAGCGACTCCGGCGCGACCAGGTGTGGATGTGCTCGAAGGACGTCGACGAGGCGACGCGCGCGGTGCCCTTGATGCAGTGGAAGGTGAGGAAGTCCGAAGCCGTCTACGGCGGCTACCGGAAGGGCCGCTACGGGAGCCTTCCCGAGATCGAGGCCCTGGACGTCTGAACGGACGTCTGAATCTGCGACTGGAACCTCAACCCGCAGATACGACGAGAGCCGCGTGACCACGCGGCTCTCTCGCTGTCGACCCTTCGGACCGGTCTGACGGGCCCGACTGATTCATCCCGTCCCGTCCCGTCCCGTCCCGTCCGATCAGGATCCTTCGGCATCCGCGACGGCTCCTGCCGTTTTCTTCGCCTTCTTCGCGGTCTTCTTCGAGGGCATCGGAAGCTGCGCCAACACCACGGCGACCGCCATCAGCGCGCAGCCGAAGAGTTCTCGGCCGTTGAGAATCTCGTTCAGAAGCGCCCAACCGGCGAGAACGGACACCACGCTCTCCAGACTCAGAATCAGGCTCGCGACGGTTTCGTTCATGCCGCGCTGGCCCACGATCTGAAGCGTGTAGGCAATGCCGTTGCTCATGACGCCGGCCCAGAGGATCGGGATGGCGGCCGCGAGGACGCCCTCCCACGTCGGGTGCTCGAAGAGCATCATCGCGATCGTGGCGGTGACGGAGCCCACGGCGAACTGCGTGACGGAGAGCTCCACCGCGTCGACCTTCGTGACGAAGAACGAAATCACGAGGATGTGAAGCGAGAAGACCAGCGCGCAGAGGAAGATGAAGAAGTCCCCGGCGGAGATCGTGAAGCCTTCGGGCGGGATGCAGAGGTACCAGAGGCCCACGACCGCGGTCGCGACCCCCGCCCAGATGAGAGGCGTCGTGCGCCGGCCGACGAAGAGCCCCAGGAGCGGCACGAGGACGATGTAGAGCGCGGTGATGAAGCCGGCTTTGCCGACTTCAGTCCCGAAGACGAGCCCGAACTGCTGGAGCGACTCGCCCCCGAAGAGGCAGAGGCCGCAGAGGCCCCCGCCTACGAGCAGGTTCTTCTTGTACTCGGGCGAGCGTCGGCGCGCGGCTTCGGGCGCGGGGAGGCGGCTGCGGCACCAGAAAATAAGGGGGAGCAGCACGATCACGCCCAGGGCCATGCGGCCGGAGGTGAACGTGAAGGGGCCGACCGAGTCCATCCCGACCGACTGCGCGACGAAGGAGCAGCCCCAGATGAAGGCGGTGATGAGTAGAAGCGCCGACTGGCGCAGCTGAAAGAGAGACATGGCGTGGGTGAGCCGAGGGGTTGAATCGTTTTTGTAAGGCCCCACATTGTCGCACGGGCGCGCGGCGGTTTTCCTCGGCGAAACACCGCACATCATCCGGCGCGTGAGCCGTTTTCGACAAAAAGACGAAGGAACGGCGCCGCCGGGCGGGACGGTTGACCGGGCGAGAGGAAGCGTTCACTTCGAAGAACTTCGAGCGGCCGCAAGGCCCGTCATCTGCGCCTTCCTTGAGGTATTACCGCGGGTGCGTCCGCCTGACCTTGGTCAACGGATCGCGCCGGGCGCAGAATGGTCGAATCTGCAAACACGATCAAGGAGTACTCCCATGGCTCACGTCCTGCCCCCGTACCGCGCCGACGTCGTCGGCAGCTTCCTGCGCCCCGCCGAAGTCCACGCCGCCCGCCGCAAGTTCGAAGCGGGCGAGATCACCCGCGAAGAGCTCACGCGCGTCGAGGACGACGCGATCCGCACGCTCGTGAAGAAGGAGCTCGACAACGGCCTCACCGCCGTCACCGACGGCGAATTCCGCCGCGCGTTCTGGCACCTCGACTTTTTGGCCGGCCTCTTGGGCATCCGCCACGTGTCCGCGAAGGCCTGGTCCGTGCACTTCGAAGGCCATCAGCCGAAGGCCGAGACGGTCGTGGTGGAAGGCAAAATCGGCTTCCCCGAAGACCATCCGTTCCTCGAAGCCTACGACCGCCTCAAAGCGATCGTCGACGAAGTCGTCCCCGGCACGCCGATCAAGTTCACGATCCCTTCGCCCTCGATGCTCCACCTCATCTGCGCGGTGCGCGAAGAGAACTACAAGCCGACGGAGCGCTACGCCGCGGACCCGCAGGCCTTCTTCGACGACATGGCCGAAGCCTGGGGCGACGCGCTCCTGGCGCTTTACAAGCGCGGCTGCCGCTACCTCCAGCTGGACGACACGAGCTGGGGCGAATTCTGCTCGGCAGAGAAGCGCGCCGCCTACGCCGCCCGCGGGATCGACGTCGATGCGGTCGGGAAGAAGTACGTCGAGTGCATCAACAAGGTGCTGGCCAAAAAACCCGCCGACATGACCGTGACGATGCACATCTGCCGCGGGAACTTCCGCTCGACCTGGTTTTCGTCCGGCGGGTACGAACCCGTCGCCGAAACGCTCTTCGGCGGCTGCGCGGTGGACGGCTTCTTCCTCGAGTACGACTCCGAGCGCGCCGGGACCTTTGAGCCGCTCCGCTTCATCAAGGATCAGACGGTCGTCCTGGGGCTCATCACGTCGAAGTTCCCTGAGCTCGAAGACAAGGCGGCCGTGAAGGCCCGCATCGAGGAGGCAACGAAGTACGTGCCGCTCGCGCAGCTCTGCCTCTCGCCTCAGTGCGGCTTCTCCTCGACCGAAGAGGGCAACCTCATGACGGAAGACGAAGAGTGGGCGAAGGTCCGCCTCGTTCGCGAGATCGCGGACGAAGTCTGGAAGGACTGACCTTCATCCTTCTCCGCCGTCCTCGCATCCTGCCTGCGGGCGACCGCGCTGCCGGGACGCCGGAGTACCACCGGTAGTGGGTCTCGGCCCGGCCGACCCCATCCGCTCAGTCTGCTGAGCCTCGACGCCTCATCCGGCAACGGATGGGGCGTCGCCGTCCCGGCGGGCCTCCCCGGTACCGCCCGCGCGTTCTTCGGCCCTCCGTCCGTCCGCCGACGGCCTCTCCGGCCGCTTCTACGCCGGACCGGGGCTTTGCGCACCGCGCGGGCGCGTTGTCAAACCCAAGCAGTCCCGTCGGGTACCTGCGTCTTCCAGCATTTTGTGTTCCCGAAGACGCCGCCACAAGATAAAGTGGAAAACCATCGGAAACCCCACCGGCGTCGCAGCCAAGCATCATGAGACCCCGTATATGGGGTGTTTGGGGCCGCAAACATACCACCGATAGCACATACCCCGATGTGCCCGATCAATGATTGAAAAATACTATCGTATTCTTTTGACGGCCGGAGGGGGTGGGGTCGGGTACCGGCGAAGGAAGAGAAAACCTCAGAAGGCGCTGACAGTCCGGGGATCCTTCCCGAAGGGTCCCGGGGACCCCTCCGGTTCTCCGGAAATCAAATCCAAGGAAAATCAACGACCTACGACGGGTGGTGTCCGAGAAGCCCCGAAATTACTAGGGGTTGTGGTGGCGGAAGAACGAAATCCCAAAAGTCAAGGCGGAGGGCATCCCGTGTTTAGGGTGTTTTGCGGGGGCGGTTTCGAGCGCCCATCCGATAGACTTCAAAAACTTTTTCGGCGCGGATGACGGCGCCCCCGCGGATGCGCGGACGGGTGCGGGGCCGGGTTGAGCCCAGATCTCCCCGGACGTCCTCCGAGCCGAAGCCCCCCTGAAGCCTTAGAGGTGCACGATGCTCGTAGTGATCAAGAAAGACAATTCGACCGAAGACTTCCACCCGGAGAAGATCGTCTCCGCGATCGAGAAGGCCGCCTTCCGTTGCGACAAGAAGATTCCCGCCGAGACGATGAACGAGATCGCGCAGGAAGTGAAGAACCGCCTCGCGCGCCGCACGGAAGTGAGCGTCTCGGAGCTTCACGAACTCGTGATCGCCGCGCTCGCCTTCTTCCAGTTCAAGGAAGTCGCCGAAGCCTACGCCGAATACCGCTACTACAAGACGACGTACGCGAAGACGTTTGAACAGCTCCGCCAGGACGCGGACGACGTCCTGCGCCTCGGCGACCGCGAAAACGCGAACTACGACAGCTCCTTGGTCTCGACGAAGGGCTCGCTCATCAAGGGCTACCTGACGAAGAGCCTCTACAAGCAGTTCTACCTCTCGAAGAAGGAAAAGAGCCTCATCGAGCGCGGCGACATCTACATCCATGACCTCCGCGACATGATCCTGGGCTGCATCAACTGCTGCCTCTTCGACATCGGCGGGGTGCTCAAAAACGGCTTCGAGATGAGCAACGTCGAGTACAGCGAACCGAAGACGGTCCTCTCCGCGCTTCAGGTCGTGGGCGACATCACGTTGGTCGCCACCGCCCAGCAGTTCGGCGGCTTTACGCTCCCCGAACTCGACAAGGTGCTCCTTCCCTATGTGCTCAAGAGCGAAGCCGCGGCGCTCGCGAAGTACCGCGGACTGGGCTTGCCTGAAGAATTGGCGCAGAAGACCGCGCACCACGACGTCGTGCGCGAGCTCGAACAGGGCTTCCAGTCGCTCGAATTGAAGCTCAACACGGTTCCCTGCAGCCGCGGCGACTTCGCCTTCACGACGATCACGTTCGGTCAGTGGAAGGTCGACGCCTATACGGCCGAAGAGCGTGAGTGGCTCTCGACCATCTCCCGCATCATGCTCAAAGTGCGCCGCGAAGGCCACGGGTCGGATCACAAGCCCGTCGTTTTCCCGAAGCTCGTGTACCTCTACGACGAAGCGCAGGTTTCGGCCGACGAACCCTCGAAGCGCCTCTTCGAAGACGCCGCGAAGACCTCGAGCGAATGCATGTACCCGGACTATCTGTCGCTTTCGTCGAAGAGCGGGAGCGTCTCGGAAATCTACCAGCGCTACGGCGTCATCACGTCGCCGATGGGCTGCCGCGCGTTCCTCTCGCTCTGGAAGAACGAAGAGGGTCAGGCCGTCACGGTCGGGCGCTGCAACATCGGTGCGGTGTCCTTGAACCTCCCCATCATCATCCGCCTGGCGCAGCTGGAGCACCCGAACGACTGGCGCGAACAGTTCTGGACGATGCTGGACGAGCGCCTCCAGGTGATCCGCGACTTCTTCAAGAAGCGCTACGACATCATCCGCCACCAGAAGTGCTCGAGCAATCCGCTCGCCTTCACGCAGGGCGGCCTCTACGAAGGCACGAAGGATCCGGATGCGGAAGTGGGCGACCTGGTGCGCTACATGACGGCGTCGTTCGGCATCACGGCGTTGGATGAAGCCACGTACCTCTGGACGGGCGAACGTCTCCTCGAAGAGGGCGGCGAATTCTCCGCGAGCGTCTTGAAGTACCTCCAGAAGCGTCTCGCCGCATTCAAGGCCGAGGACCACAACCTCTACGCAATCTACGGGACGCCGGCCGAGAGCCTCTGCGCCACGCAGGCGAAGCAGTACGCGCGCTTCTGCGAAGAGCGTGGGATCGACAACGTGTTCGCGCACACCGAGCACTACAGCCCCGAGTACTTCACGAACTCCTTCCACGTGAACGTCACGGAAGAAATCTCGCCCTTTGAAAAGCAGGACCGCGAGTTCCGCGACTTCCACCTCTGCGAAGGCGGCCACATCCAGTACGTGCGTCTGGACAACCCCGAAAACCTGGCGGCCGTCGAAGGCATCATCCGCCGCGGGATGGAGAAGGGCTTCTACCAGGGCGTCAACTTCGACAGCGCGTACTGCAACGAGTGCGGCGAGCACAGCACGAACGTGCTCGACCACTGCCCGAAGTGCGGGAGCCGGAACATCTCCGTCATCTCGCGCGTCTGCGGCTACCTCGGGTACTCGAACGTCAACGGCGTCTCCCGCATGAACAGCGGCAAGGTCGCCGAGATCCGCGCCCGCAAGAGCATGTAAGGCGACTGCGCGGCGCCCCGCCCGAGACCGGAAACCGTCTCGGGCCGGGCGCCGAATTCGTTTTTGCGTCAGACTTGAAAAGTTGGGCGGGCCGCGAGCCGGGCCCGATCTCTTCCAGTCCGAACCGACCCCATCAACCGCTCCATTCCTGCTTCGAACCATGAACTACATCGGTCTTTCCACGTGCGACACGGCCAACGGGCCTGGCGTGCGCGTTTCGCTCTTCGTCTCGGGCTGCCGCCTCAAGTGCCCCGGGTGCTTCAACCCCGAGAGCTGGGCGTTCGACGCCGGGAAGCCCTACACGGCGAAGGTGGAGGAGCGGATCCTCAAAGCGCTCGAGGACCCGTACATCGAGGGGCTCTCGCTCCTCGGGGGTGACCCGTTGGAGCCCGAGAACGAACCGGAGTTGACGAAGTTGGTTGAAGCCGTGCGCGCGAAGTTCGGCGACAAGAAGACCGTGTGGGTCTGGACCGGGCGCCGCTACGAGAAGGTGTCGGAGTCGCCTTTGCTCAAGCTCGCCGACGTCGTGGTGGACGGCCCCTTCGTGCAGTCCAAAAAGGTGATGGAGAAGGGCTGCTGGTACGGGAGCACGAACCAGCGCGTGATTCCGTTGAAGCCCGGGAAGGTCGATTGAGTCGACTGTGAGCGGCCTTCTGAGCCTTGATCGAATTTGAAGCCCCGCGGTCCGACGGACGGACCGCGGGGCTTCGCCGTTTCGGGGTTCGGCAAAAACCGTCACGAATCAACCTATCCATCATTAGGGCTTCTTGAAAGAATGGTCGAGCACCATGAGGGATCCCTTCCATGCGCTCTTCCAATCAAGTCTCCGTTGACCTCGAGGCCTTTCGTGAATTCATGAAGAAGGCCGACCTCGACGAAAAGCAGCGGCGTCTTCTCTACGGCTTTCTCGCGGGCGAAATGGGCTACGGCGGGATCCGGGCCGTTTCGCAGGCGTTCGGCGTCTCCCACGTGACGGTCCGCAAAGGGCGGAGCGAAATCGCGGCTCTGGCCGTGAAGAACACAGAAGACGGGACGGCGCGGCGCATCCGTGAGCCGGGCGGCGGCCGCAAGTCCGTCGTCGAGAAGCACCCGGAGCTCCTCGATGCGCTGGAAGCGCTGATGCGTGCCGACGCATCTCCCGGGCGCGAGCCGCTCCTCGATTGGACGACCTTGAGCCTTCGGACCGTCGAGAAGCGCTTTGCCGGCCTCGGCTTTTACGTCACCGCCAACACCATCGGGAATACGCTGAGACGTCTCGGCTTCGCCATGGACGGCAACCGCAGGATGCTCCCGACGCCCGAGGCCCGCCCGGATGCGGACGAGCAGTTCCGCTTCATCCGGAAGAAGGCGGAGCGGTTCCTCGCGAGGAAGGATCCAGTCATCTCGCTCGGATTCAAGGCGCCGGGCGACGACGTGACGGGGCTCTCGAGCTTGAGCGTTGCGCCCGATGCCCGGCAGGACGCCACGGCGCGCCTGGCCGAGTGCGTTGAACGTTGGTGGGAGGCCGTCGGCCGAGGCATCTACGGCAGGCACCGGAAGCTTTACGTCGTCATGGGCGCGGGCGGCGTCCCCGGCTTCGACGTGCGGGCGTGGAGAAGCGCGCTCGCGGCGTTGGCCGACCGAACCGGATTGGAGATTCACGTCTCCTACGTGCCGGCCGGCACGTGGCGGTGGAACCGCATCGCGCACCGGTGGATCTGCCGGGAAGAGACCGAGGGGGCCGGGCGGAAGGAGTCTGATGGACTCGTCCTCAGCCTCATCGGTGACGGCGAGGTTGAAGAAGACCGCGTGATCGTCTATCCGGACGTTCCGGCCTGGAAGTCCGCCTGCGGGCGCGGCGCAGGAGGCGCGAAGGGGAAGAACACCGCGAAGGCCGTCCCGGACGTGGAGCCGCTTGAGCTCTTTGCCGGGTGGAACGTCGTCGTTCGGGGATGGAAGGCCGAGGCTTGAGGGCGGCGGTCTGCCCGATGCCCGGACACGCATAGGCTTTCCGGCAACGGTCGGCCCGCGCCCCGGCGCAGGCCGCAAGCCGGGCGGCGGCCGCGGAGACGCCCCGAATCTGCGTCCCCGGCTTTGATGCCGGCGGAGAAGCCCATTTTCCGCTCACACTTTGTTGCAGAGGTCGACCCAAGTTGACGCGGGCTTCCCGCAAGATGTTGAGAATTATTTCGGTCACTCAACCGCCCCATCTCTCGGAGTCAAAGTACATCATGCATGCCTGGCAAACCGTCATCATCCTCGTGGTGCTCGCCTGGATCGTTTGGAAGCTTTTGGGGCCCAAAGGCAAGGCCCGCTCGGGCGGTTGCGGCTGCGGGTGCGGCTGCGGCGGCCACGACAAAGAAGAAAAGTCCTCGGGGTCGTCGTGCTGCTGCGGCGGGCACGACGCCGCGCCTTCGGGGAAGGCCGATGAACAGAACGGCGTCTCCCGCATGAGCGCGGCAGACATCGACCGCAAGCCGTCGTCCGCTTCGGGCGCGGCGGGTTCGGCCGCCGGTGCTTCCGCCATGAAGGGCGGCTTCCTCTTCTCGGCCGGGCTCGGCCTGGGGCTTCTCGTCGCGGCGGCGGGGCTCTTGGGGTTGTTCGGCCCGGGTCATGGCTACGGTTACGGCTACGGCTACGGCTACGGTCACGGCCATGGGTTCGGGCACGGCTTCAGCCTTCCCGACTTCTCCTGTGGGCTCTTCGGATTCTCGGGCCACTTCGGCGTCTCGCCCCTCGTCTGGGCGCTCCTTCTCGCGGTCCTGGTCGGGCTCGTCGTGAAGCTCACGCAGCGCTGACCGCAAGACGCCCGCAGGCGGCTTTCGCTGGCCGGAGCCGGTAGGGGACGATTTCCTGTCCCCTGAAATCTTTCCTTCAAGAGAAAACGCGGCTTTTCCCTGGTACTCAGGGAAACCGTGTTTTCTTTCGATGAAACAAGATCATGAAATGAACCTTCAATTTTGAGGTAATTTCTCGCTTTGGCTACTGCGGCTAAGAAAGGGGTGATCGGTGTCATCTGGCCGGTTGTGGAAATCTAGCCACAGAGCCTCTACGGAAAACCGCCTAGGGGAGGGCGTGTCGGAAATCCCTTGAAGGAAAGGAAAAAGACGGGAAACGGCGGCGGCAGAAGCAGGTGGGGGTGGGGTTCCTTGGGATGAAAAACTCTCTTCACGCGTGTAACGTGCGGTTACGGAAGCGCCGCGAGCGCTTTTTTCGTTCCCGTGGGGGAGCCGCTTCCGCGGAGGTTTCGGGCGGGCGCCGTCCCGCCCGAAGCCCCCGAACCCTGATCCCCTGAACGCTCAAAACTTTCACCCCGTCATTCGGGATGAGCTCTTCGGACGGCTCATCCGGGCTGACGACACCCCCAAGGAGAAAGATTCGCCATGCTCGAAGTGGCCGTTTCCCTCGTGGCCCTGGCCTTCGCTGGCTGGGCCATCGCCAAAAACTACGACGCCAAAGTCGTGCTTTTCGCCGTCGGCTTCGTGCTGCTCTTCGCGGCCGTGCTGATGGGCCATCCGGTTTTGTCTGAAAAGGCGAGCTCGGGGCTCGCCTGGGTCGACCCCTTCAAGGTGGTGAAGGACCTCTTCGTCCGCCAGTACTCGAACGCCGGCCTCATCATCATGACGCTCTTCGGGTTCGCGGCCTACATGTCGCACATCGGCGCGAACGACATGGTGATCCGCGTGCTCTCGAAGCCGCTCGCGCTCGTGCGCTCGCCCTACGTGCTGGTCCCCTTGGTCTACTGGATCGGGACGCTCCTCTCCATCATCATCCCGAGCGCGTCCTCCTTGGCCGTCATCCTCATGGCGACCCTCTACCCGGTGCTGCGCGCCGCGAAGATGACGCCGCTTACGGCCGCCGCCGTGATCGCCACGACCGCGACCATCGTCCCGACGCCTCTGGGCGGCGACAACGTCGTCGCCGCGCGCGTCCTCGGGATCGAGCACGTCGTCGACTACGTCTTCTACCACCACGCCCCGATTTCGGTCCCCGCGATCATCGTGATGGGCTTCGCGCACTACTTCTGGCAGAAGTACATGGACGGCCGTCAGAAGGGTGGGGCCGAGGGCGAGATCGACGAGTCGAAGCTCCAGATGAAGGACGTCGGCGCCCCCGTCTGGTACGCGATCTTCCCGGTGCTCCCGTTGGTCCTCACGATCTTCTTCTGGGCCTTCTTCAAGGGCGCCAAGGTGGGTCTCGTCGAAATCACGATCTTCTCCTTTGCGCTCGCCTTCGTGTCGGAACTCTGCCGCAAGGGCAACCCCAAGGTCATGATGAAGGACGCCGGTCTCTTCTTCAAAGGCATGGGCGAAGGCTTCTGGGTCGTCGTGGTGCTGATCGTCGCGGCGTCCACGATGGTGGCGGGTCTCTCGTCGCTCGGATTGATCGACATGCTCGCGGGCTCGATCGAGGGCGTCGAGAACGCCGGCACCGGCTTGATGTTCGCGTTCTCGGGCATCACGGCGCTGATCACCTTCATTTCGGGGTCGGGGAACGCCGTCTTCTACAGCTTCATCGAACTCATTCCGCAGATCGCGGAGAAGACCGGGCTCGATCCGATCATGATCGCGCTCCCGATGCAGCTCACTTCGCATCTGCTTCGCGCCGTCTCGCCCGTCGCCGCGGTCGTCATCATCGTGTCGTCGATCGTCAAGGTGAATCCGCTTGAACTCGTGAAGCGCACCTCGGTGCCGATGTTCGCGGGGCTCGCCGCGGTCCTCGCGATGTCCCTGGTCCGCTACATGTAAGGGCCCCGACCGCTGAACCCAACCCGTTTTCCCAACTTTTCCCGCATTCCCGCAAAGGAGGATCCTCACCATGGCCTACCTTGAACCCGTCGACGAAGCCGGCATCATCGCGCTCCGCCGTGAAATCCACGCCTGGCCCGAACCCGGTTGGGCGGAGTTCGTCTCCACCGCGCGCGTGATCCGTCACTTGGAGGAGGCGGGCCTCACGGTCCTCTGCGGCCGCGAGGTGATCAACCCCGACTTCATCCGCGGCTCGAACCGCCGCCAGATCGAGGAAGGGCTCGCCGCGGCGCGTGAGAAGGGCGTCGACGACGCGATGCTCGTCCGCATGGACGGGATCACGGGGGTCGTGGGGATTTTGGACACCGGCCGCCCCGGTCCGACGATCGCGATGCGCTTTGAGTTGGACTGCGTGCCGGTGACCGAAACGAAGGATCCGGCGCACCGCCCGAACGCGGGCGGCTACGCCTCCTGCCGCCCGGGCTACATGCACGCCTGCGGCCACGACGGTCACCAGGCGGTCGGGATGATGATGGCGAAGTGGCTCGCCGCCAATAAGGACAACTTGACGGGCCGCGTCAAGCTCTGCTTCCAGCCGGCCGAAGAGGGCGTGCGCGGGGCGCGCCCCATGGCGGAGTCGGGCGTTTTGGACGACGTCGACTTCCTCTACGTGATGCACGTCGGCTGCGACATCCCCGGCGGCGAAGTGGTGACGGCCCCTGAGAAGTTCCTCTGCACGACGAAGGTCGACTTCCGCTTCCAGGGGACGGCCTCGCACGCCGGGATGCAGCCCGAAGTGGGCCGAAACGCCTTGACGGCCGCCGCCACCGCGGCGTTGGCGCTGATGGGCCTCCCGCGCCACGGCGAAGGCATGACCCGCGTCAACGTCGGGTACCTGCGCGCCGGGGAAGGCAGGAACGTCATCGCCTCGACCGCGGAAATGCAGGTCGAAGTGCGCGGCGAAAACGAAAAGATCAACACGACGATGTTCGAAGAAGCCTGCCGCCGCTGCGAAGGGGCCGCGGCGATGTACGGCTGCACGGTCTCGCACGAAGTGATGGGCGAGGCGGTCGACTTCGTCCCGGACGCCGAAGCCCAGGCCCTCGCCGCCGAGGCCGCCGCGGCCGCGCCCTACGTCGAGAAGGTCTCGCCCACGATGAACTTCAACGGGAGCGACGACGCGACGATTCTGATCAAGCGCGTGCAGGCCCACGGCGGCCAGGGCGCGTACCTCGTGGTCGGGTCGAAGCTCGACGCCGGGCACCATCAGGCCGCCTTCGACATCGAAGAAAAGCGCCTCTTCACGATTTTCTCCATCTACCGCAACCTGGCCGTGCGCCACCTCGGAGCTCTGTAATGAAACATCAGGAACACCCCATCCCGGACAGCAAGGATCTGAAGGACTTCGTCGACAGCCTCGAAGAAGAGTGGTTGGCGGAGGACCCGACGCTCCCCACGGACGCCGTGCCGGTCGTGGCGCGCATCGTGCGCCTTTCCTACTACATCGCCGAAAAGGTGGACAGGAACCTCGCGAAGTTCGACCTCACCCGCGGTGAATTCGAAGTGATGGCCGTGCTCGTGCGAAATCCGAACGAAAAGGTGACGCCGAAGCTCCTGCAGTCGAAGATCCTCATCACCTCGGGCGGGCTCTCGAACCGGATCCGGAAGCTCGAAGAGAAGAACTTCTTGACGCGCCAGCACGACGAAGCCGACCGCAGGAACGTCATCCTCACGGCGACGCCCTTGGGCCGCCGCGTGACCCTGAAGGCCGTGGTCTCGCACATGCAGATCGAGCGCTCGATCATCGAGCGCCTCTCGGGCGAAGAAAAGCTGGGGCTGGCGAAGCTCCTCAAGCGCTTGATCCTCGTGCAGCAGCACGAACTCAACAAGGACGGTCTGCGCTAAGACGATCCGTCACCCGTTGAAAAAGCCCGCCCGGGGACGGTCCCCGAGCGGGCTTTCCCCGTCTTGAGGCCGAAAAGATCTCCGACCCCAAGACGCCCCCACAACGCCCGCGGCCCGTACGGGTCCTTCAAGCCCGGACGGTCCGCGGAGGCTGAACGCTAAAAAGCTAGGAAGACCTCACTTCTTCATGGTGCCCGCACGCCCCATCTGGTTCCCGTACCAGAGGCTCACGGCTTCGATTTCGTCGTCGGTCATCGCTTCGGCGAAGAAGCGCATCTCCTCCATGAAGTCGTTCTTCCGAACGCCCGACTTGAAGTCCTTCAGACTCCTCACGAGGTAGGCCGGGTTCTGGCCGTGGAGCACCGGGGCCTTCACCGCGCTCTCCGGACCCGCCCCGTGGCAGGCCGCGCAGGGGGTGATCGCGCGTGCGGGATCGCCCTTCGTGATGATGAAGGTGTTGTCGATGGGCTTCGGCTTCACCTGATCCTTCCCCACGGTCAACGTCGTCCCGTCGGGGCCGGGGAGCTGCGCGTAGAGCGCCGCCACGTCGGCGATCTGCTGGTCCGAGAGCTTCTGCGCGGCCTTGGCCATGAGCGCCGCCTGCGCCCCTGAGGAGCGGAGCCCCGCCCGGTATTCGAGGAGCGCCTTCGCGGTCACTTCAAAGGGCTGCCCCGAGACGTGCGGCCACATCGCCGTCTGGGCGACGCCGTTGGGGCCGTGGCAGGACTCGCAGAAGTTCTTGGAGTGCACCGCAAAGCCGCCCAAAGCCGTGGGCGCGGGGAGTTCGTCCACCTGGCGGACGATGTCCGCGGCGGTGAGGTTCTGGGTGGGGAGCGGCGCGCGCTCGGGAGCGGCAGGGGAGGCGGGAGCCTCCGCCGCGTGCGCCGAAGAGAGCGCGCCCATCACGGCGAGCGTTCCCGCAGCTGCCGCGAGAAGGCGTGCCGTCCTGAGGATGCGTGCGCCGTCGTGTTGGGTTTTCGTCATGGTGTGTTCGTCCATCGGTTTGGGGTCGGAGGCATCAGCCGAAGCTGTCCTCGGTGATCGTGTTCATCCAGCTGTCCAGATACATGGCGGCCAGGGCCTGCTCGGTCGCGCCGGCGGTGAGGAACTGATAGCGCTCGCGGGTGTTCGTTCGGGCGATCTTTCCTTCGATGATCCGGAAGACGTCCGCGACGAAGATCCCGTAGTCGTGACCGGCCAGGGCGTAGCACGTGTTGGACCATGCGGGCTCAGGGAGCTCACGCCCGGCCAAGGTCTCGACGATCGCCCGCGCGGTGTTCTTCGCCTGGGTGTTGGCGGAAAAGCCCGATTTCGGCATCGCGTCCGCGATCGAGGCGTCGCCGATCACGTAGACCTCCGGGATGATCGTCGACTGGAAGTCGACGCGGTTCACCGGGCAGAAGTTGGTCTTGTCGGCCAAACCCATCCGGAGCGCGACGTCCGCGGCGTGCATGGGCGGGACGATGTTCAAAACGTCCGCCTTCACGTCCCCGCCCACGGTCTTCACGATCATGCGGTCCGGGTCGATCGAGAGCGTCGTGCCGCCCTCCTTCTCCGTCACCCATTCGAGCGCGCAGTCGGCGCGCCCGGGCGACGCGAAGGGCGCGAGCTTTTCCTGGTACGCCTTCGGAATGGGGTACCCGTAGAGCCGGTTCCAGCCGAGGATCATCGTCGCGTCGGTCACGAAGTCGTTCTTCGGGTCGAGGTTGATGATCTTCGCGCGCGGGTTGTGCTTCGCGCACCATTCGGTGACCAAGGCGGTCCGCTCGTAGGGTCCCGGCGGGCAGCGGTAGGGGTTCGGGGGCGAGACGATCACGAAGGTCCCGCCCTCGGGCATCGCCTGCAATTGCTTTGCCAAAAGCACCGTCTGCGGCCCCGCGATCCAACCCGAAGGAATCTTCGTCGCGGCGAGCTCCGCGGAATACCCGGGCACGGCGTCGTAGAGAAGCTCCACGCCCGGCGCCACCACGAGCTTGTCGTAGGGGTAGCGGCCGGCCTCGCCCACGACCTCCTTCCGGTCGGGGTCGAGCCCGGTGACGGTGTCCTGCACCACCTTGACGCCGTACTTCGACTTCAGGGCGTCGTAGGAGACCGTCATGTCCTCGATCGTCTTCGTGCCGACGACGACCTCGCTCGATCCGTAGTGCCGGACGTAGTTGGGGTTCCTGTCGATCAGGGTCACGTCGAGCCCGGGCGAGAAGAGCTTCAGGTACTTCGCCGTCGAGGCGCCGCCCACGCCCGCGCCCACGATGACGATGCGGGCGGGACCGGCCGCCTTGGCGGTCTGCTTCAAAGCCTGAGCCCAGGCGGGCGCCGCGGGCGAGAGCGACGCGAGGGCGGCCGCGGCGAGGAGCGCGCGGCGTCGGGTCTGGTTGGGGCTCATCATTGCGCGTCCTCCTTCTTCGGGGCAGTGGCCGCGGGTTCACCCGCGGCATCATTCGTCGAGTGAAGAGCGAGGGGCTTTCTCTCCGAGAACCACTTCGCCATCTTCTCGATCGAGGCGTCGTCATAGCCTTCGGCGATGTGGCTCATGATCGAGGACGGGCGCTTCAGGTCCCGGAAGTCCTTCATCGCGCGGATGAATTCCGCCTCGTTCATGCCGGCCAAGGGCACGAAGTTGCTGCCCTTCAATTCCCCGTAGGTGCCGTGGCAGGCGGCGCAGGTGTGCGCCATCGCCTCGCCCGTGGGTTCCTTCCCTGTGGCGGAGGTCTCGGGGAGCGTTTGCGCGCCCGCGGGACCCGCGAGGATCATCGTGAGCCCGGAGACCAAAAGCGTCACCGCCGCGACGGCGGAAAAGGTCGCCGTGAAGGCCACCGCCCGGTCGCGGAACTTCTCCGCGGCCGTCCGGCGGTCGTCCGGACGGGGGGCGAGCGGGCAGGTCAGGTCGTTCGTCTGCATGGTGTTCTCCTCCATGTCGGTACGTGTCGTACGGTCCGTTCAGTCCTGAGTGGTCCGGTCGGTCGGGTGAGGGGTGGTCAGCCCCAGACGACCCAGGCGCCGACCGCGAAGTAGCCGATCACCCAGAGCGAGAGGAAGGCGACGGCGGTGCGGCCGATCGTTTCCGTCCCGGACATGTCGATGGGGCCGTCTTTGGGCGCCGTACCCAGCTTCCACGCGAGCGTGAGGAGGTACGTGAGCGCCGTGCCGCCCACCAAGAGGAACGTCCCGAAGAAGATGAGTGTGGTGGGCCAGTCCGTGACGACCTTGTAGTCGAGCGGGTTCCAACCGACGGCGTCAAGGAGCGTCCCATAGCGGAGCACTTCGCGAAGGGCCGAGAGCACGAGCACCATCACGACGGTCATCCCGAAGGCCATGTAGTTGCAGAAGATGCAGAGACGCCTCTTCACCTGAATCGCGCTCATCGCGGCGAAGTAGGCGAGCGGAATGACGGCGAGGAAGCTCCACACCGACCCCGCGAACCAGCGCATCGTGTCGGGGAGCGTCACCATCCACGCGAGACCCGCGAGGATGACGATCGCCGAACCCCAACGCGCCGTCTTGTGGGCGACGTTTTCGACGAAGTCGACGTAGTCGAAGTCGGTTTCACCGGCGGACAAAAGCTGACGGCGGTAGCCGAAGAGCCAGGCCGCGGTGACGGGGAGCGACAACGCCAGGAAGAAGACGAGGCGCGGGTAGGAGACGGCTTTGAGGTTGGCGCCGTTCGGCGTAATGACCCCGTCGGGCGCGTACCAGTTCATCCAGTCGGCGGGCGAGAGCATCTCGTTCGCGAGCGCGTGCATGATGAGCGCGCAGTGAAAGAACAGGATCATCGCGACCCAAAGCCACACGCGGTTCCTGACGGCGTACCAGCGGTGCATCGCGAGGTACGCGGCGCAGAGGATGACGAGGAACGCCAGCACCCAGCGGGCCGAGAGTACGTTGGAGACGTACCAGAAGGGGTCGTAGATCACCTGCACGAAAAGCAAGGGAGCCACGCCCAGGACGACCGCGACGGCGACCGCCACCTTGGCCGTGCCGCCCATGACGGCGCCGAGGCGCTGCCAGTAGGCGTTTTTGGAAAGCGTCCCCCCGATCGCGAGCCCGAGCGAGCCCAGCATCACGTTCACCGCCGTGATGTGAAGCGCGAAGGTGACGACGCCGAGGACCAAAAAGAGCACGGGGTGCGCGGGCGCGCCCGCGGGGTCCATGAGGGAGAGGAAGAGGTTCGTGTTCATCGTGCGGCCTCCTGCGTGTCGGAGTCGTTCGAGGCGGCGTCGGCGCTGCGGGTGAGTTCCGCGATGTACTGCGCGAGCGCGTCGCGGTCGAGGTCAGGGAGCGGAATCGCGGGCATGTAGCTCGTCAGCCCACGGTGGAGCCCCGCGCCCAGATAGCGCTTCACGGCTTCCTTGTCGGCTTCGGCCGGGAAGTAGCGCTTCAACGGCCGGATCCCGGAGTCGGAGAGTGAGTGGCAGTTGGCGCAGAGCGTCAGGGCGAGGACGCGCCCCGCTTCCGTGCGGTCGGCGTCGGTCGGGTTGCGGAGCGCCTCCGGAATGAAGGGGTGCGTGGCGAGCACGCCCTTTTCTTCCATGAGGGGGAGATCCGACTTGATCCCGAGCGCGGGCACGTCGCGGCCGATCGTCTGGTTCGCGTAGACGTAGGTCCCGGCGATCCAGGGTTTGCGCATGATTTCGCGGGCGGTTTCTTCAGGCGCCAAGCCCAGCACCAGGATCGCGACCGTCATGAAGGAGGCGGTCCAAACTTTGAGGACGCCGGGCTTCGCGGCCGAGAGGAGGAACCAGAGCACCGAGAGCCCGACCGCCGCGGCGACCATCGTGGAGAACGTGGAGGGCGAACGCAGCGTGAGCGTCTCGAGGGCGGAGAGCGGCAGCGTCTGGAAGTACCACCGCCCGGCGAGGAAGGTCCCGGCGACGCCGATCAAGCCCACGGCGGAGAGCACGCGCGCGATGTGCGATTTCTCGGCGGGGTCTTCGATCTTCGCCGCGACGATGCCGCCCACGACGCCCGTGATCGTCAGCATGAAGGCGATGCGGAGCGCAACTTGGGCGAAGGTGTTGGGGCCGAAGAAGGCGGTGAGGACGCCGCCCGTCTGGTGCCAGTCGGGCGAACCCGGCATCAGCATGAAGCTGAGGATCCCGGTGATGACGAGAAGCGTCGCGACCGACGCCAACGCGAAGATCATCGAGAGCCGCGTGTGCGTCTTCGCGTCGACGCGCCCGGCGAGGTAGATGAGGAGGTAGATCCCGATCACCTCGATCACGAAGAAGACCCACTCGGTCGCCCACATCCAGACGAAGGAGTGGATGAGCGCGGAGATCCCCTTCGGGTTCGCGATGGTCGCGGAAAACCAGATGCCGGGGCCGGTGATTGAGCCCAGCACGTAGCTGAAGACGAGAAGGAAGAGGCCGTAGCGGCGGATGAAGTCGATGTACTCGGGACGGTTCTTCCGCACGGCGCGGTTCGCGAGCCACCCGAAGAGGATGGCGCCGCCCACGGACGCGTGCGAGAAGAGGACGTGGATCGTGGCGATGAAGCCGATGACCCAGCCGCTCCCGATGTTCGGTTCGTACCAAACAGGATAAAGGCCCAACATGTGGCTCTCCTGGAAATGGGAAATGGTCGGTGCTCCGATAGAGCTTTGCCGACAGGGTAGAGGTGCCTAATAGAAGAAATCTTTTCGGGTTAACCCGTAGAAAACGAGGTGCGGTTCCGGGCGTTTCCGGGGCCTTCGGCGGGCGGATACTTTGACGTTCGCGGATTCATGAGAACGTCATACCCCAAAAGGAGGAGACGCCCGTCCGTCGGACTAGTTCCGATGAATTCGTGGTTTCCGGCCGGTTTCGGGTGATTTCTATCGTGGGAATAGTCGTCGACGGAGGGTGAGGGTCCTGATTTTCATGAAGACGGTGGTCGTCGGGTTGCGGCGGCTGTTCGACGTTCGCGATTCGTCGCGAATGTGGGTGACGGGGTGGAAGGGTGAAGGAGGGGGAAAGGAGAGGGTGGGGGACGCCGGAGCGGGTGGAGGAGGGGCCTTGAATTCAATCGAATGTAACGCACGGTACGCATTTGGCCCGGAAGCGGTTTAGAATGCGCCTGCGCGCGAAAGGTACTCCTCGGTACGGTTTTACCGGCCGGGTCGGAAGACGCCTTTCGCTGACGGGGCCGCTCGGGGCGTGATGAACGCCCGCATCCTTGTCGGAATTCCGGGCATTTCGGAATTTCGGAACATCGGAACATCGGAACAGGCTCCCGTCACCCCATTCCAGACTCACCGCGCCCCGCCGCAGATGCGGGACGCCCCAAGCTTTTGCCGGAGTACGCCATGCCGTCCTTCTCCCGCCGCGCCTTACTCGAAGGTACGCTCGCCCTTTCCGCGGTCCTCGCCGCCGGTCCCGCGCTCGCGCGCTCGGAAACCGTCCGCCTCGTCGTGCCGTTCCCTGCGGGCGGCGGCGGCGACGTGCTCGCGCGCTCCGTCGAGCAGCTCTTCTCGAAGGCCTACGGCGCGAAGTTCGTGGTCGACAACCGTCCGGGCGCGGGCGGGAACGTCGGCACCCGTCAGGTCGCGGTCGCGAAGCCCGACGGCATGACGCTGGGCTACGTCACGAACGGCATCATGTGCGTGAACGCCCACCTCTATGACGAGATGGGGTTCGATCCGATGAAGGACCTCGTCCCCGTGGGCCTCTCGACCGAAATCGGCCTGATGGCGGTTCTGAACCCCAACGCCATTCCGGGCGTCACGGACCTGAAGTCCCTTCTCGCCTACGCGAAGGCGAACCCGGGGAAGGTGGACTTTGCGTCCTCCGGGAACGGCACGACCTCGCACTTGGCCGGCCTCTACTTCGCGGAGCGCACGGGGACGGTGCTCCAACACATCCCGTACCGCGGCGGCGCCGCGGCGATGCTGGACGTCCTTTCGGGTCGCATTCCTTTGATGATCGACGTGGCCCCGAACGCCATTCCCCACGTCGAAGCCGGGAAGCTCGTGCCCTTGGGCGTCACGACCGCGGAGCGCCTCCCTTCCGCGCCCAACGTCCCGACCCTTCAGGAAGCCGGGATCGACGGGTTCCTCTTGTCGGCTTGGGACGGGTTCGTGCTCCCGAAGGGGACGCCCGAGAAGACCGTGAAGGCCTTCAACGCGGCGCTCCAGGCCGCCTTGAAGGACGAAGCCGTCGCGAAGCGCCTCGCGGCCCGCGGCGCCGTCATGAAGCCCGGCACGCCCGAAGACTTCCGCGCCTTCATCGAACGCGAAGCCCCGAAGTGGGCTTCGCTCGTGAAGACCATCCGGGCGGAAAAGGCGAAGGCGTAAGCCGAACACAACCCGCGGAAGGCGCCTCGAATCCGCCGCAGCGCCCTCTTGTCTTGGGACGGCGGATCGGGCAAACTTCGCGTTAACCCTGAAAAGAAGCCCGGCCGGACGGGCTGACGCGTCCTCCGGGCTTCGGGTCCGTTGGGACCCCGATGAACAGTTTCAAACGACGCTTCCCCCAGGGCGGGGAGCAACCCCCTCAAGAAGACGGGGCGGCCGCCCGGGAAGCCCCAAGGAGATTTTTCGATGCAGCCGATGCTGGACACCTCCAACCTCCCCCGCATCCCCGAGTGGAAGAAGGCGGGCGAATTTACCGACATCATCTACGAGAAGGCCGAAGGGATCGCGAAGATCACGATCAACCGCCCTGAAGTGCGGAACGCCTTCCGCCCGCAGACCGTCCGCGACATGGAAGCGGCTCTTGCCGACGCCCGCGACGACGAAGACGTGGGCGTGGTGATTCTGACCGGGGCGGGCGACCTCGCGTTCTGCTCCGGGGGCGACCAGAAGGTGCGCGGCACGGGCGGCTACGTGGGCCAGGACGGCGTGCCGCGCCTGAACGTCCTCGACTTCCAGCGCCAGATCCGCACGTGCCCGAAGCCCGTCATCGCGATGGTGGCGGGGTGGTGCGTCGGGGGCGGGCATGTGCTTCACATGATGTGCGACCTCACGATCGCCGCGGAAAACGCGAAGTTCGGTCAGACGGGCCCGCGCGTGGGGTCCTTCGACGGCGGTTGGGGCGCTTCCTACATGGCCCGCATCGTGGGCCAGAAGAAGGCGCGCGAAATCTGGTTCCTCTGCCGCTTCTACGATGCGAAGGAAGCGCTCGAGATGGGCCTCGTCAACACGGTGGTGCCTTTGGAGGACCTCGAAGCCGAAACGGTGCAGTGGTGCCGCGAGATTTTGGCGAACTCGCCCTTGGCGATCCGCTGCCTGAAGGCTGCGCTCAATGCCGACTGCGACGGTCAGTCGGGTCTGCAGGAGCTGGCCGGGAACGCGACGCTCCTCTACTACATGACTGACGAAGGCCGCGAAGGCAAGAACGCCTTCCTCGAGAAGCGCCGCCCGGACTTCACGAAGTTCAAGCGCCTCCCGTAAGCAGAGCCTCTTGTTGAGGCTCTGATTCCCCCGACCGTCCTTCATCCACCCGGAGCCCACGCATCATGCCGCACCACGTCCGTCACCGCGCCGACGACGCCCGCACGGCCTTTTCCATCCTCTGCGCCGCGGAGGATGAGCCGGGCGGGACGGCGCTCCGGTTCCCGGACGGCTCCGCCTGGACCTTCGCGGAGCTCGCCGCCCGGGTGGAGGACTGCCTCAAAACGCTTCCGCGCCCCGAACCCGGCCGTCCGCTCCCGCACCTGGCGAAGACGACGCCGGAGTCGTTGGTCACGCTCTACGCCGCGTTGGAGGCCGGGATCCCGCTGATGCTCCTCCACCCGGCGCTCACGCAAACCGAGCTCGGAGACCTTCTCGCGAAGGCCGAGGCGGTGCGCTCGCCCTTGCCGGACGAAGCCGCGGTGGTGGTCTTCACGTCGGGGACCTCGGGGCAGCCCAAGCCCGCGGTCTTGACGCGCCAAGCCCTTTTGGCGAGCGCGCTTTCTTCGGCCGCGAACCTGCCCTTGGGCCGGGGCGACCTCTGGCAGATGCCGATTTCGCCCGCGCGCATCGGGGGCTTCTCGGTCTTGACGCGCTCGCTTCTTGCGCGCTCGGCGGTGTCGGTCGCGGGGAAGTTCGACCCGAAGGGCTTCCTGGACCGGATCGGTGAGGAAGGCGTGAGCCTCACGAGCGTCGTCCCGACGATGCTGGTGCGGATCCTTGAAGCCGACCCGGGCGCGCCCGTGCCCGCGTGCCTGAGGGCCATGCTCGTGGGCGGGGCGTCGGCGAGTCCGACGCTCCTCCAAAAAGCCCGCGGCCGCGGGATCCCCGTCGTCACCACCTACGGGATGACGGAGACGGCGAGCAACGTCGCGGTGACGCCCTTCGCGGAGCGCTTCCACGCCGTGGGAAGCGGGCGCCCCAACCGCGACGCGGAGATCCGGGTGGTGGACGGGCGCATCCTCGTGCGCGGGCCCATGAGGATGAGCGGGTACTGGGGCGAGAAGCCCTTGGACCCCGACGACTGGTTCGACACCGGGGACCTCGGGCGCTTCGACGAGGACGGGAACCTCCACGTCGAAGCCCGCCGCTCGGACCTCATCCTGTCTGGCGGCATGAACGTCGCGCCGGTCGAGGTGGAGGCCGCCTTGGAGAGCCTCCCGGGCGTGCGCCAGGCGTTGGTGCTCGGGATGACGGATCCGGTGTGGGGCGAGGTCGTGACGGCGCTCCTCGTCGCCGAAGCCGGGCCGCTTCCGGACGACGCGGTGGTCGAGGGGCTGAAGCCCATCCTCGCGTCCCACAAGTCGCCCCGCCGCATCGCCTGGGTGGATGCGCTCCCGACGAAGCCGGGCGGGAAGCCCGACCGGTCGGAATCGGTGCTCGCGGGGCTCGAACTCCGGACGCTCCACTACACGGCGCATCACTGATCAAACGCTGATCAATCGCTGATCAATCGCTGACCTGAGCGCCGAGTCCAGGCGATCCGGGGCGGCGAGGTCGACATGCTCATGCGGGAGAAGTTCCCGCATTGACGGGGCTCGGGTGGTCTTCCTCCTTCACGGGACCACCCAAGACCACGCCCCCGAAACGCCGAAAGGACGGCGCCGCGTTGGCGGTCCGTCCTTTCGGTGAGAGAGGAAGTTTTGGTCGGCGCACGCGCGTCCCTCAACAGAGCGCGTGCGCCGGAATTCGGTGCCTGTGCCGATGTTAGATCGGAAGAGCGTCGTGTAGGGAAAGAGTGTAGATCTCGGTGGTCGCCGTATCATTAAAAAACTATAGAACTGTGTCCACAGTGTTACAAGAATACG
>ENA-UPWN01000306-UPWN01000306.1-human-gut-metagenome-genome-assembly--contig:-NODE-306-length-26013-cov-8.774175_pt1 | contig 26013 bp, 20 predicted proteins | sample MGYA00250050_ERZ773377 | MGnify/ENA primary metagenome ERZ773377 (study PRJEB29103, sample SAMN06112008) | human gut metagenome | biome: human gut; feature: ankylosing spondylitis patient; material...
AGCCGTCCGTGCTCGCGGAAGCTTCGTGTTGCAGACGCCCGACGGCAAGGTTGACGGCATTCATTGGCGTCATTGCCGTCTGATTTCACGCAACGACGGATATGGGTACGCGTGGCTTCGCCCCGCGCTTCATTCCTCCTCCGTCTGAAGACGGAGGTTCCCTGAGGTATTTCTATGGACAAGTTCACCGAACTCAAGATCGACGTCAAGACCGAAGGCACGGGCCGCGCCGCCCAGAAGGGCGACACCGTCGCGGTGCACTACACGGGCCGCCTCACCGACGGCACCGTTTTCGATTCGAGCTACGACCGCGGCGAGCCGATCGAATTCCCGGTGGGCGTCGGCATGGTGATCCCGGGCTGGGACCAGTCGCTCCTCGGCATGCGCGAAGGCACCGCCGCGCGTCTCTCGATCCCGTCCGATCTGGGCTACGGCCCCTACGGCGCCGCGGGCGTGATTCCGCCCCACGCCGATCTGATCTTCGACATCGAGTTGGTCAAGGTCGGTTGATTCAGAGCACCCGCACGCCGAGACGCGCGAGCAGCGTCGCCGTCTCGGCGACGGGAAGCCCCATGATCCCGGTGAAGCTTCCCTCGATGCGGGAGACGAAGATCCCGGCCAAGCCCTGGATGCCGTACCCGCCCGCCTTGTCGAAGGGTTCGCCCGTCGCGACGTAGGCGGCGATCTCGTCCTCCGTCAACTCGCGGAAGTGGACGAGCGAGCGCTGCACGACCGAGGTCATGTCCTCGGGCCCCGTCCCCACGACGACCGCCGTGCGCACGTCGTGCGCAACGCCCGAGAGCGCCCGCAGAAAGGCCTTCGCCTCTTCGGCGTCCTTGGGCTTCCCGTAGATCGTTTCGCCCAAGCTCACCGTCGTGTCGGCTGCGATCAACGGGACGCCCTTTTCAAACCCCGGCATCGCCGTCACGCGCATCCAGCCCTCGCGCCACTTCGTTTCGGCCGTGCGGCGGACGTAGTCCTCGGGGTGTTCGCCCGGGCGGACCTCTTCGTCCCCTTCAAAGTAGCCGCGCGTGTGGGCGTTCCCCGCCGCGACGGTGACCTTGAGCCCGAGGCTCGTCAGAAGTTCCAAACGCCGCGGGCTCTTGCTCGCGAGATAGACGTGCTCAGCCATGGTGTGTCAGGCCCGGTGGTAGGGATGGTTCGCGTAGATCGACCACGCGCGGTAGATCTGCTCGGCCAACAACACGCGGCAGAGCGCGTGCGGGAGCGTCATCGCGGAGAGCCGGATCGTCGTGCGGGCGAGGGCCTTCACGTCGGGCGAAAGCCCGTCCGGGCCCCCGATCACGAAGACGACGCGCTCACCCTCACGGCCCCAACCCGCCAGGGCCTTCGCGAAGGCCTGCGTGTCGAGGTCCGCCCCGTGCTCGTCGAGCACCACGACGAAGTCGTCGGGCTCGATCGCGGCGAGGATGCGTTCGGCTTCGGCCGCCATCAGCTTCGCGGGCGTCTGACCCGCGCGCGGCTCCGTGCGGATTTCCTTCAACTCCACCTGGAAGCCGCGGGGAAAGCGCGCGAGGTAGCCTTTGGTCGCCTGATCGGCCCAGTCGGCGATGTGCTGACCGACCGCGATGATGCGGATCCGCATCAGTGATGCTCGCGGTGGGGCATCAGGTGCGTTTCTTCGCCCGGCTCATGCGCCTGCACGGCCTGCATGAAGACTTCGCGGCCGCCCCAGATCTCTTCGAGGTTGTAGTACTCGCGCACGGCCGGCTGCAGGCAGTGGCAGACGACCGCGCCGCAGTCGACGAGAACCCATTCGCCCGTGTCCTGGCCTTCCATGCCGATCACGTCGCCCCCGGCCTGCTTGACGCTGCTCGAAACCGAGAAGGCGAGCGCGCGGGTCTGGCGGTTCGAGGTACCCGAGGCGATGACGACGCGTTCGAACTGGTCGGTGAGCTTTTCGGTGTTGAAGACCTTGATGTCCTTGGCCTTCACGTCTTCGAGGGCCTCGACGACGAGGCGGGTGAGTTCTTCGGTATTCATGACAATGTCCCTGGGGCGGCACCCACGGAGCGCCGCCCGGTTTGATGAGCTTTTTTGTGTGTTCGGTTCAGGCGCGGTGCGCGCCGTAGAGGCCGTGCCTCAGAATGTGTTCGGCCGTATCGGGCGAGATCCACCCCTCGATGCGGCGCATCGCCTCGGCGAAGGGGAGCTCGCGCACGAGCTTGCGGATCACCTCGCTTCTCGCGTCGGTGGGCGGCATCTCGAAGCGGCAGACGCCGCCTGCGGGCGTTTCGGTGAGCTTCTCCGGCGCGGTTTCGCGCCCGCGGAAGGCTTCCAGCACGGCCCCGTCGGCTTCGCCCGCGGCGCCGTTTCGCGCCACGTGCGCGATGTGCGCGAGCGCCGGAATCTCCTCCCAGTCCTTCCAGGTATGGAAGTTCGCCCACTGATCGTCGCCGATGATGAGCACGAGCGGCATCGCGGGGCCGACGGCTTCGCGCATCGCGCGCAGCGTATCGACCGTGTAGGTGGGTCCGGTGCGCTCCAGCTCGCAGGTGTTCACGGTGAAGCGGGGTTCATATTCTACCCCAAGACGAAGCATGGCCAACCTGTGGATCCCCGGCGTCACCTCGGCCTTCTGCCAGGGGTCTCCGGCCGGGACGAAGTCGATCCGGGCGAGCCCGAAGGCGGAGAGCGCCGCGTGCGCCGCACGCAGATGCCCCGCATGGATGGGGTCGAACGTCCCGCCCAAAATTCCGATGCCGCGAACCGTCATGGCGAAATCCTCCTTACGGATTCTTCACGAGCGAGATGAAGGCGCGCTCGGCGCGCCCCTCGTCGTCGAACCGCACGGCAAGCCAGTTGAGCTCCAGCTCCTGGAGGTTGCGTGCGTTTCGCAGGAACCGCTGCGAGAACCAGTAGTGCCAGCCGTCTTCGGCGACGTGCGAAGGCGCGCCGACGAACTCCCACACGTCCTTCTTCGTCATCCCGAGCCCGATCTTCCCCAAGCGGATGGGGAGGTGCTCGGGAGCGAGCCTGCGGCAGACCCTCGGGGCTTCTCCGCCCGGCACGCCCTCATCGGGTTCGTCTCCCCAGAAGAGCTGCACTTCGCTCACGCGCACCGTGTCGCTGGCGATGAGCCACGCGAGCACGGGGCGCCCGTCCTCGGTCCCCGAGAGGCACATGATGTCGCGCGCGAAGACGCCGCGGCCTTCGCGAAGCCGCGTGCCGTTCGTGAGCACCGCCGCCTCCTCCAAGGTCGTCACGTCGAGGCGCACGACGGGTTTGCCGAGCCTCACGAAGTCCGCCGGGGGCTCTTCCAACGTCGCGGGCGCTTCGAGAAGGCTCCCCGGATAGGCCATCGGCAGAGGCGGCTCCGCGAGGAGCTCGCCCGCATAGCCGAGCCCGAGCGCGGCGGCGAGGCCGGCGACCGATCGTTGAAGGCTAAGTAGACCCGAAAGACCCATAAGCGGCGGTTCCGAAAGAATTGCTGTTCGTAGGAGAACCTTAGCAAAGAACGGCGCGTCCGACGAGGGGGGCTTCTCAAAATCGCGCCTGCGGGCAACAAGCGGCAACGTTTTCGGCGTCCGGCGCGCACGAAAAAGCCCCGCGGGGCTTCCATCCCTGCGGGGCCTTGGGTGCCGGTCGGCCGGACGCCTCAGAGACGTCCTCAGCGGTTCACCGCGCGGTAGCCGATGTCGCGGCGCATCTGCATGCCGTCGAACGCGACTTCATCCGCGGCGGCGTAGACTGCCTTCTGGGCCTTGGCGACGGATTCGCCCAAGCCCACGACGCAGAGCACGCGCCCGCCCGAGACGACGGGGCGCCCTTCGGCGTCGAGCTTCGTCCCCGCGTGGAAGACCTTCTGCTCGGGCGTGTCCTTCGGGAGCGAGGTGATGACGGCGCCCTTTTCGGGCTTCGCCGGATAGCCGCGGGCGGCGCAGACGACGCCCAAGGCCGTGCGGCGGTCCCATTCGGCCTCGATCTGGTCGAGTTCGCCCGCGATCGCCTTCTCGACGATCACCGAGAAGTCGCTCTTCAGACGCACCATGATCGGCTGCGTTTCCGGGTCGCCCATGCGGCAGTTGAATTCGAGCGTGCGCACGACGGGGGAGCCGTCGGCGGCCTTCGAAATCATGAGGCCCGCGTAGAGGAAGCCCGTGTAGCGGATGCCGTCCGCCGCCATCCCCGCGACGGTCGGGCGGATGATTTCGCGCATGACCTTGCCGTGGATTTCGGGCGTGACGACGGGCGCAGGCGAGTAGGCGCCCATGCCGCCGGTGTTGGGACCCTGGTCGGCGTCCAAAAGACGCTTGTGGTCCTGCGAGGTCGCCATCGGGAGGATGTGCTCGCCGTCGACCATGACGATGAAGGAGGCTTCTTCGCCGTCGAGGAAGTCTTCGATGACGACGCGCGCGCCCGCGTTGCCGAACTCGTGCCCGGCCAGCATCATGTCGATCGCGGCGTGGGCTTCGTCTTCGGTCATCGCGACGACGACGCCCTTCCCGGCGGCGAGGCCGTCCGCCTTGATGACGATCGGCGCGCCCTTCTTCGCGACGTAGGCGTGGGCGGCTTCGGCGTCGGTGAAGCTCTCGTAGTCGGCGGTCGGGATGCCGTGGCGCTTCATGAAGGCCTTGGCGAAGTCCTTCGAGCTCTCGAGCTGCGCGGCGGCCTGCGTCGGCCCGAAGATCGCGAGACCGGCTTCGCGGAAGCGGTCGACGATGCCCGCGGCGAGCGGCGCCTCGGGGCCGACCAGCGTGAAGGCGACGTCGTGCTCGCGCACGAACGTGATCAGCTCGTCGATGTCGGTGAGCGGAACGTTTTCAAGACCGGGTTCGAGGGCCGTGCCGGCGTTGCCCGGGGCGACGTAGACCTTGCGGACGCGGTCGCTCTGAAGAAGACGCCAGGCGAGTGCGTGTTCGCGGCCGCCGCTGCCAACCACAAGAAGATTCATGGGAAACCTTTGGGGGTAATCGGGACGGGGACGCAGGCCCCTTCGACCCGTAGATGAGAAGAACGGGAGCCGGTGGGCTCCCGTCGATGCCGGACCGTTTTCGGTCCAATCAGACTTCGGTCATTCCTCGTCTTCGTCGTCGAAGACCGCCGAAGTGTAGACCTGCTGAACGTCGTCGAGGTCTTCGAGCGCGTCGATGAGCTTGCGCATCTTCACCGCGTCGGCGCCTTCCAACTTCGTTTCGTTCAGAGGCTTGTAGGTGATTTCGGAGAGGGCGGGCGTCATACCGGCGGCTTCGAAGGCCTTCGAGACGGCGTCGAACTGTTCGGGTTCGCACGTCACTTCGATCGAGCCGTCTTCCGGATCCGTCACGACGTCGTCGGCGCCGGCTTCGAGCGCCACTTCCATCACGGCGTCTTCCGTCGCGGTGCCCGGGGCGAAGAAGAATTCGCCGGCGTGCTTGAACATGAAGGAAACGCTGCCTTCGGTGCCGAGGTTGCCGCCGTGCTTCGAGAGCGCGTGGCGGACGTCGGCGACGGTGCGCACGCGGTTGTCCGTCGTGCAGTCGATGATGATGGCGGCGCCGCCGAGGCCGTAGCCTTCGTAGCGGATTTCCTCGTAGGAGACGCCTTCCAACTGGCCGGTGCCCTTCAGAATCGCGTTTTGGATCGTGTCCTTCGGGACGTTGCCGCCGCGGGCCTTCACGAGCGCGAGGCGCAGACGGGAATTCGTATCCGGATCGCCCCCGCCCATGCGCGCGGCGACGATGATTTCACGAACCAGCTTCGTCCAGAGATTCGAGCGCTTGGCGTCCTGACGGCCCTTGCGATGCTGGATGTTGGCCCACTTGGAATGACCGGCCATGATGCTTCCTTCGAGTGTGTGAGATACGGGCGGCGGAACGTGCGCCGCGGACTGATGGGGCGGACACGCTTCCACGCGGAGGGCCGGCCCCGGAAAAGGACTGCGTATTCTAAACGATCGTGCCGGCTCCGTTGCGGAGCCGGCACGCGGAAAACCTTTCGCGCGAAGGCTTCGGAGAGCCTCCGCGCAGGGTCGGTCGGTTACTTCGCGAGAAGCGCCGTCACGGCGTTCGCCCAGACCTCAAGGCCCGTGTCGAGCGCCTTTTCGTCGACGTCGAACTTCGCCGTGTGGTGGCCCGACGGACGGTCGGCACCCAGGACGAAGAACGCGGCCTTGCCGCCCTTGGCCTGCACGCGGCGGGCGATGATCGTCGCATCTTCGGAGCCGCCGAAGTTCATCGGGTCGTCGCGGACCGTGACGCCCTTGACGGCGCCGGCGGCCTTGCGGAGCACTTCGACCATTTCTTCGTCGTTGATGAGGTCGACGGCTTCGCCCATCTTCTCGATCTTGTATTCGCAGCCCTGGGCGATCGCGCAGCCCTTGATGATGTCGACGGCGCGCTCGTACATGTAGGTGTTGATTTCGGCCGTTTCGCCGCGCACTTCCATCTTCATGACGGCCTTGCTCGGGATGACGTTGCGGCCTTCGCCGGCGGTGAGCTGGCCGACGTTGATGCGGCTCATGCCGCTGCCGTGACGCGGGATGCCGAGGAGCTGCACGAAGGCGTTGCAGGCCGCGGCCATCGCGTTCTTGCCGGCATTGGGTTCGACGCCGGCGTGGGCGGGCGCACCCTGGTAGGTGACGTCCAGCTTCGTCGTGCAGAGGAAGCCGTAGGGCTTGATCGAGACTTCGCCCGACTTGCACATCATCGCGATGTGGGCGGCGAGGAAGAAGTCCGCATCGTCGGCGATGCCGGAGGCGGCCATGCCGGCCGCGCCGCGCACGCCTTCTTCGGCGGGCTGGAAGAGGAACTTGATGCGGCCCTTCATCTCGTCCTTGTGGTCGGCGAACCAGTGCGCGAGCGCGAGGCCCGTCGACATGTGGGCGTCGTGGCCGCAGGCGTGCATGAAGCCCGGGCGTTCGCTCACGAAGCCTTCCTTCGCGGGCTTGTGGTCGGGTTCATGCGATTCCTGAACGGGGATGCAGTCGATGTCGAAGCGGACGGCGAGCGTGGGGCCGGGGCGGCCGGTGTCCATGACGGCGCAGCAGCCCGTGAAGCCTTCCATTTCGTCGAGCATCGCCTGGGAGACGCCGTTCTCAAGGGCGTACTGCTGCGCGGCCTCGACGAGCTTCGGATTGCGGCCGAGGCAGCTTTCCGGATCGATCACCTTCGTGCCCGTGAGCACTTCGTAGCCGTAGCCGCGGAGGGTTTCGATGAGATAGGCGGTCGTGCGGAATTCGCACCAGCCTTCTTCAGGCATCGTGTGCAGATGACGGCGGACGTTGATCAGTTGGTCGTGATAGGCGCAGATATCGGACATGGCGCTTGACTCCTCAATATTTGGGTCCTTTGTCGGACGGGAACGGTCAGGATCCCGCCCCGGGATCTTCAGATTATTGGCATTGCCGAACTACTCCGCACTCGGAATTACCCTGAGAAGGGGACTTATGCCGGGATCCTCCGGCGCAAAGGCCTCCCATTCCTTTATCTACGGTCAAAGTCCGGTTTTTCAGGGTAGCCCGGTCAGCCAAATGTTCTATAGCATAGGGGGTATTACCGTTACCGGAGGATTACCCCACAGGGGATATTTCTCCGGCGTCCGCGGCCGGGTTGACCAACCCGCCGCGTTTTCACGCACCCCGACCCTTGGAGAACACCGAAATGACGTCCTGCCGTGAAGAAAGCCTTGCCTACGTCGGAAAACTCTTCGACGACGTTCGTGCCATGTCTCAGGACGGTCCGGGCGTCACGCGGCAGGGCTTCGGCCCGGTGGAAACGGCGGTGTTGGAGCGCCTCACGGAAGAAGGCGTCCGCCTGGGTCTTGAAATCCGCAAGGACGACGCGGGCGGCGTCTGGATGACGCTCCCCGGCCGCAACCGCGCGCTTCCCGCCTTCGTCGCGGGGAGCCACGCCGACAGCGTCCCGCAGGGCGGGAACTTCGATGGGCTTGCCGGCATCGTCGCCGCGATTGAAACCGCCCGCCGCATCAAGCACGACGGCGTCGAGTTGGAGCGCGACTTCACGGTCCTGATGATGCGCTGCGAAGAGAGCTCGTTCTTCGGGAAGGCCTACGCGGGCTCGCTCGGGATGATGGGGCGCTTGAAGGAAAGCGACCTGGAACTGAAGCACCGCACCGCGGGGACGACCCTGGGCGACGCGATCCGCAGCTGCGGCCTTCGCCCCGAACGCCTGACGACGGGCACCCCCGTCATCGACCCGAAGCGCATCGCCGCCTTCGTGGAACTTCACATCGAACAGGGCCCGACCCTCGACAGCGACCCGAAGGTGCGCACCGGCATCGTCACGGGCATCCGCGGCAACATCCGCCACAAGGCCGTGAAGGTCGTGGGCGAAACGGCCCACTCCGGCGCCGTCGACAAGTGCTACCGCCACGACGCGCTCCTCGCGGCCTGCCGCCTGATGAGCCGCATGGACGACCTCTGGGACGAACGCCTCGCCGCGGGCGACGACCTCGTCTTCACCTCGGGCGTCTTCCGCACGGGCGAGAACGCCGCCATCTCGGTGATTCCGGGCGAAGTGACCTTCACGATCGACATCCGGAGCCTTGACGACGCGACGCTGGAGCGCTTCCACAACATGCTTCTTGAAGAAGCCCGCAAGATCGGCGAGGCGCGCGGCGTCGAATTCATCTTCGACAAGCCGCTTCTCACCGCGCCCGCCCGCGTGAACGGTCCCCTTTCCGACAAACTCGCCGAAGCCGCCGAACGAGCCGGTCTCCCCGTCCGACGCCTGGCGTCGGGCGCCGGTCACGACGCCGCCATGCTCGGCAACTGCGGCATCCCGACCGCCATGATCTTCGTGGCGAACCAGAACGGCTCGCACAATCCGCACGAAGCGATGAAGTTGGAAGACTTCGTCGCCGGCGTGGACGTGCTTGAAGCCGCCGTCAAGGATTTCGACCGCAATCGACACGCCTGACCTTCAAAACAAGAAGAACAACCATGATTGAACGAAAGAAGCCGAACGTCTTCATTCTTGACGACGTTCCTTTGTTCCGAAAGGCGATCAACGACGTGCTGGCCGCCTCCGACGAATTCACCGTGTTGGGGGCCACCGGCGACGAGCAGGTGGGACTTTCGCTCGCGACCCTTCAGCCTGACATCGCCCTCGTCAACCTGGAATCGACCGCCTTCGACCCGATCGGCGTGCTCGATGAAATCAAGCGCCGCTCGCCCGCCTGCCGCATCGTCATGCTGATGAATTCGGCGCAGAGCGCGACGACGCTCCTGAAAGCCATCCAGCACGAGGCGAACGGCTACCTGCTGCGCTCGATCGAGATCGACGAATTCCTCGCCCAGATGCGGAACGTCGCCGCGGGCGGCATGGCCGCCTCGGAGAAGATCACTTCGGCGCTCGCGGACCAACTCCGTTCCACGAGCACGTCGGGCGTCATGGACCAGAACGTCACGCAGCTTCTCACGCGCCGCGAATACCAGATCCTGCGATGCCTTGCGTCGGGCCTCGTCAACACCGAGATCGCCGAGGCGCTCCGCATCTCGGAAGGCACCGTCAAGGTCCACGTCAAGCACCTCCTCAAGAAGCTCCGAGTGCGCTCGCGCCTTGAAGCGGCCATCTGGGGCGCGGAGCGCGGCCACCGCCTCTCGCCCAAGGAAATGCGCGACGGCATGCAGTGAGTCTTCCGGGCTCTTTCGTCTTCCACCGGTTCGGCTTCGGCCGAGCCGGTTTTTTATTGGCCGCGCCTTCGAGCCCAAACGGGTTTGACAGTTCAGGACCCTTCATCGCCTTCGGTTTCCTTCAGCCGCAAGCCTTCCGGAGGACGAACCCTTTTTCTGAAATGTAGCGCCCGCAGACATAGTGACCGCGTCGGCGGGTCCGACCGAGTTTGACAGCTCAAGGCCCTTCGGCGCCATCGATTCCCTTCAGCCGCAAGGCATCTGGAGGACGAACCCTTTTTCCGAAATGTAGCGCCCGTAGACATGGTGACCGGGTCGGCGCGCCCGACCGGATTTGACAGTTCAGGACCCGTCGGCACCTCCGGTTCCCTTCAACCGCAGGCTTTCCGGAGGACGAAGGCTTTTTCCGGAATGTAGCGCCCGCAGACATGGTGACCGCACCTCCACCGCCATGCCCGCGGGGAGGACGACCGACCTGCACGGCTAAGTAAAAAAGCCCCGCGCAGGGCTGCGCGGGGCTTTCTCTTGGTCCGGTTGGTGCGCCCGAGGAGGCGCACCTCTCCTTTTGTCCTCTAAAGCTTTTATTTTTAGATGTACCCGTAGGCCAGACCGAGGAAGTAACCCACGATCGAGGCGGTGATGACGCCGATGAGGCCCGGGAGAATGAAGGAGTGGTTGATCACGAAGCGGCCGATGTGGGTCGTGCCGGAACGGTCAAACTGCAGAGCGGCCAGGTCGGACGGGTAGGTCGGCAGGATGTAGTAGCCGTAGCAAGCCGAGCTGAACGCAACCACGAGGCCCGGAGGCGTGCCGATGGCGAGCGCCACAGGAACGATCGTCGCAACGGCGGCGGCCTGAGAGTTCACGAGCTTCGAGACGAGGAGCAGCACGATGGCGTAGGTCCACGGCGCTTCACGCACCCACTCGGTCAGAACAGCCTTCAGGTTGTTCAAGTGAGCGGCGAACATCGTGTCGGCCATCCAAGCCACACCGTAGACCGCCACGATGGCGACCATACCAGCGTTGAAGACGGCGGTCTTGGCAACGGCGGAGGCGCGGGTCTTGCAGAACATGATCATCAGGGCGCCGGCGCTGAGCATGAACATCTGGATGGCGAGCGTCATGGAGAGCTTCTTGCCGCCGACGGCCGGACGCAGATCCGGGAACATGCCGAGCGCAGCGACGACCGCAACGGTCGCGAGGAAGATCCAAAGGGAGGCCCACTGTTCGGGACGGAACTTGACGCCGATGAGCGTGGTCGTTTCACCGTAGACGTACTTCTTCTGTTCCGGATCCGAGATCAGCTTCTGGAACTCTTCGTCCTTGTCGAGGTCCTTGCCGCGGAAGACCGAGTAGGTCGCTTCCGCGAAGAGGCCGACGATGGCGGACGGGATCACGATCGCGAAGAGCTGCGTGAAGCCGAAGGCGTGGCCGCCGACTTCATAGCCGTCCAGGAGGGCGATCATCGACACGGCGGCCACGGCGGCCGGCGAGCAGATCACGCCCATCTGAGCAGCAATCGTCGAAGCGGCCATCGGGCGTTCCGGACGGATGCCGTTCTTGATGGCGACGTCGTAAATAATCGGGAGCATCGTGTACACCACGTGGCCCGTACCGCAGAGAACGGTCAGGAACCAGCAGAGGTACGGAGCCAGGTAGCAGACCGCACGGGGATGGCGGCGAAGCGCCTTTTCAGCGATCTGAAGGAGGCAGTCCAACCCGCCCGCAGCCTGCAGGGTCGCAGACGCGCAGACGACGGCCAGAATCGTCAGGATGACGTCGACCGGGGGCTTGCCCGGGGCAACCCCGAAGCCAAAGATCAGCACGATGAGGCCGATACCGCCGATGAGGCCCAGGCCCATACCGCCCTTGCGGGCACCGTAGAACAGTGCCGCCAAAACGACGATCAGCTGAATCCAAAAGTCAAATCCGAGAGTCATGTCTTTTCTCGCATGTGGATAGAGGACGCCCGAATTGTCCTCCCGTACCACCCTAAACGGGGTAGTTATTCCGCGGGAGTTTGATCGAGTACAAATTTTTACGGATGGCAACCCTTGATTTAAGATATACACCCTAAGGGTTATCTTGATCTCCCTTAGGGGTATTCCGCAGGTACCGTTATTTCACGGCGAAAACTATCGTTTCGATGGGCTCGACAAGAGGCTTGTTTTCCGCGGCCACGGGCGTAGAATGATTGACCGACGGCATGTCGGACGACGCTGCGGATCGATCGGCCCCACTCTTCCGGTCTGCCACTTACGGACAGTTCGCGCCGCCTGATTGCTTCCTTCGCAGTAGCTCTGCGGAGGACGACCCATAGGAGAAAAACACCCATGACCACGGTGATCAAGCAGAACGACCTCATCGAGAGCGTCGCCGCTGCCTTCCAGTACATCAGCTACTACCATCCCGCCGACTTCCTCCGTCACATGGCCGCGGCCTATGCCCGCGAGGAAAGCCCCGCCGCGAAGGATGCGATCGGCCAGATTCTCGAAAACTCCCGCCTCTGCCAGATCGGCCACCGTCCGATCTGCCAGGACACCGGTCTTGCCGTCGTCTTCGTGAAGGTCGGCATGGACGTCCGTTGGGAAGGCTTCACGGGCTCGGTTGAGGACGCCATCAACGAAGGCGTGCGCCGTGCCTACACCTGCCCCGAAAACGTCCTGCGCTTCTCCGCGGTGAACCCGCCGGAATTCGCCCGCAAGAACACGAAGGACAACACCCCCGCCATCATCCATTGGCAGGTCGTCCCGGGCGACAAGGTCGAGATCACGGTCGCCGCGAAGGGCGGCGGCTCGGAAAACAAGTCCAAGCTCGCCATGCTCGTCCCGTCGGACAGCATCGTCGACTGGGTGCTCGAACAGATTCCGCACATGGGCGCCGGCTGGTGCCCGCCCGGGATCCTCGGCATCGGCATCGGCGGTACCGCTGAAAAGGCCGCGCTTCTCGCGAAGGAATCGCTCAACGAACCCCTCGACATGCTCGACCTTCTCGCCCGCGGTCCGCAGACCGACGAAGAGAAGCTCCGCGTGGAGATCTACAACCGCGTCAACGCGCTCGGCATCGGCGCGCAGGGCCTGGGCGGCCTCACGACCGTCCTCGACGTCAAGGTCAAGATGTACGCGACCCACGCCGCTTCGAAGCCCGTTTGCATGATCCCGAACTGCGCCGCCACGCGCCATGCGCACTTCGTGCTCGACGGTTCCGGCCCGGTCTACCTCGACCCGCCGAAGCTCGAAGACTTCCCCGAATTCGACTGGAAGCCCGACGTCGAAAAGAGCAAGCGCGTCAATCTCGACACCCTCACGAAGGAAGAAATCCTCTCGTGGAAGCCGGGCGACACGCTCCTGCTTTCGGGCAAGCTCCTCACGGGCCGCGACGCCGCGCACAAGCGCATCAACGAAATGGTCGCCAAGGGCGAACCGCTCCCCGTCGACTTCCACAACCGCGCCATCTACTACGTCGGCCCGGTTGACCCGGTCGCGAGCAAGGGCGAAGTGGTCGGCCCCGCCGGCCCGACGACCTCGACCCGCATGGACAAGTTCGTCGACATGATGCTCTCCGAACCCGTCGGCCTCGGCCTGATGGTCGGCAAGGGCGACCGCGGCCCCGTCGCCCGCGAAGCGATCAAGAAGCACCAGTCCGCCTACCTGATCGCCGTCGGCGGCGCCGCCTACCTCGTCGCCAAGTCGATCAAGCAGAGCCGCGTGCTCGCCTTCGGCGACCTCGGCATGGAAGCCATCTACGAGTTCGAAGTGGAAGACATGCCCGTCACGGTGGCGGTCGACCACACCGGCGACTCGATCCACATCAACGCCCCGAAGTTCTGGGCTGCGAAGATCGCGGAAAAGAAGGGCTGCTGCGGCTGCTGATTTTCTGACGGACCTCACGGTCCGGCATGATCGATGAGAGGACCCGCTCCGGCAACGGAGCGGGTTTCTTTTCGCCCGTCCTTCGCCCTTCCGGTCCTCGGGTTTCCCGGTGTGCCGCATAAACCTGAGCGGAGGTCCTGATGCTTACAATATGTAACACCCCTTTGCGGGGCGTACGGGAAGCAGTACTTTCGGGCATTGTTTGTCGGCGCCCTCTTCGCCATACTTTGAAGCGTTTGTATCAATGGGAAGTGCGCCCGTCCCCCTCCCGCCATGAGGGCGCCGCTTCCCCAAAAGAAGAAAAGCACATCATGGACCGACGCAAGCTGATCGCCCTCGCGGGCGCCGCCAGTGCCCTCCTCGCCCTGACGGGCTGCCAAAAGGAGGCGCGCGCCCCCACCCCCGCGAAGCCTCTCCCCGTCACCACCCACGTCGCGCACACCACGAACGAGCCGCACTGGATCGAGATTCTCGGACAGGCCGAAGGCGGCCGCGAAGTCGAAGTCCGCGCCCAGGTGAGCGGCCTTCTTCAGTCGATCGAATACCAGGAGGGCGACCTCGTCGAAGCGGGCGACGTGCTCTTTCGCATCGATCCGCAGAGCTTCCGCGCAAAGTACGAAGCCGCCCGCGCGCAGCGCGAGGAAGCGGCCTCGAACCTGGAGCAGGCCGAGCGTGAGCTGAAGCGCAACGACGCGCTATTGAAGTCCGGCGCCGTCGCCCAGAAGACCTACGACGATGCGCTCTCGCTCAGAAACCAGATGCGCCATGCGCTCGCCACCGCGAAGGCGAACGAGCACGACGCGAAGATCAACCTCGACTGGACCGAAGTCCGCGCCCCGGCGACGGGCTACGCGGAACGCGCGCAGGTCAACCCCGGCGCCCTCATCACGAGCGCGACGACGCTTCTCACCACCGTCACCCAGCACGACGACGTGCGGGTCACTTTCGCGCCGTCCGACCGCGACCTCGCGGGCGCGACCGTCACGACCGCGAACCCCGTGCGGCTCTTCAGGAAGGACGGCACCGAACTCCAGGCGAAGCTCGACTACGTCGCGCAGTCGATCACCGCTGATCTAGGGTCCCGCACGATGCGCGCCCGCGTCCAGGAAGGCGCGGCGCTCCTTCCCGGCGAATTCGTCAAGGTGCGTCTGCAAACCTTCGTCGAGGAAGGCGTCTTCCGCGTCCCGCAGAAGGCCGTGCTCCAGCGCCCGGACGGCACCTACGCGCTCTACCTCGTGCGCGACGGCAAGGCCCGCGCGCAGACCGTGACGGTCGGGCTTTGGGAAGGGGCCGACTGGATCATCCGCTCGGGGCTCCGTGAGGGCGACGTCGTCATCACGAACCAACTCGTGCGTCTTCGCGACGGCGCGGCGGTGACGACGGAGGACGAAGCCGCCAATGCTGACGCCTCCCAGGCGGACGCCGGCTGAGGAGCGCGTACGTCATGCTCAGTCAGTTCTGCATCCGACGACCGATCTTCGCGACGGTCCTCTCGCTCATCATCGTGATTTCCGGCCTGATGGCGATGCGCATCCTGTCGCTCTCGCAGTACCCGGACATCACGCCGCCGATGGTGCGCGTCTCCGCGACGTACGAAGGCGCCGACTCGCTCACGATGGCGCGTACCGTCGCCCAGCCGATCGAAGACCAACTCTCCGGCATCGAGGGCCTTCTCTACTACACCACGAGCATCCGAAGCAACGGCGACATCTCGATCACCTGCGTCTTTGAAGTGGGGACGGACCCCAACGACGCGATGCTCGAAATCAACAACCGCGTGCGTACGGCCGAAAGGCGCCTCCCCGACACGGTCCGCAATCAGGGCGTCTCGGTCCGAAAGCGCTCGGACGACTCGCTCCTCTCCGTCGCGCTCCACTCGCCCGATCAGTCGATGGACGTGATCGCGATGGCGGACTACGCGAACCTCAACATCGTCGACGAACTGAAGCGCCTCCCCGGCGTGGGCGACGTCACGGTGTTCGGGAACACCCAGTCCGCGATGCGCATCTGGCTCGACCCCGAACGCATGGCGCAGCTGGGCGTCACGGTGAAGGACGTCGAGAGCGCCGTCGAAGCCCAGAACGCGCAGCGCACCGCCGGGCGCCTCGGCACGACGCCGACCGTGAGCGAGCAGCAGCTCTACTACACGATCTCCGCGCCGGGTCAGCTCCTTACCCCGGAAGAATTCGGCAACATCGTCCTCAAGTCGGACGGCAAGGGCGGGTTCGTGAGGATCCGCGACCTCGCGCGCACCGAAATCGGGAAGCGCAGCTACGACTTCCGCGTGGACCTCGACGGCAAGCCCGGCGTCAACGTGGGCGTGTACCTTCAGACCGGCGCCAACGCCATGGACGCGGCGGCGCTCGTCAAGGCGAAGCTCACCGAGCTCGCCGAACACTTCCCCGAAGGGAGCTTGAGCTACATCATCACCGACGACACGACGGTGTTCGTGTCGGCGTCCCTGAACGAGGTCTACCGGACGTTGGGCGAAGCGGGCATCCTCGTGCTCATCGTCGTCTTCCTCTTCCTGCAGAGCTGGCGCGCGACCCTCATTCCGATGCTGGCCGTCCCGGTGTCCCTGATCGGCACGATGGCGGGTCTCTGGCTTCTCGGCTTCTCGCTCAACACGCTCACGCTCTTTGCGATGACGCTCTCGATCGGCATCGTCGTCGACGACGCGATCGTCGTGCTGGAAAACATCGAGCGCATCATGCGCACCGAGGGCCTCGGACCCTTCGCCGCCGCGCAGAAGGCGATGAAGGAAGTCTCGGGGGCGCTCGTCGCGATCGTGCTCGTTCTCTCCGCGGTCTTCATTCCGGTCGCGTTCCTCGGCGGCATCGCGGGCGAACTCTACCGGCAGTTCGCCGTGACGGTCGCGGTTTCGGTCGCGATTTCCGGTTTCGTCGCGCTCACCTTGACCCCGGCCCTCTGCGCCATCCTTCTGAAGCCCCACGAAGAGGAGAAGAAGAACCGCTTCTTCGTCTGGTTCAACCAGACGCTCGCCCGCTTCACGATGTACTTCCTCCAGGTCGTGCGTGCGGCCCTGAAGCACCGCGTCATCTCCGCGGCGATTCTGGTCGTCGTGACGGCCGCGGGCTGGCAGCTCCTCCAGGCGACCCCGACCTCCTTCATTCCGAAGGAAGACCAGGGGATCGTGCGCGTGGCGGTGAGCCTCCCCGAGGGGAGCGCCTTCCCGCGAACGGAGAAGATCGCCGAAGAGATCCTGGTCGAAATCCAAAAGCTCCCGGCCGTGAGGAACGTCGTCGCGATGATGGGGTTCGATACGCTCTCGTCCGACGTGCGCCCGAGCGCCGCCACCTTCATCGTGCAGTTGAAGCACTGGGATGAGCGCGCCGAGTCCGCCGACGACATTCAGGCGACCCTCCAGAAGCTCGTGAGCTCGCACCCTGAACTGCGCGGCGTCGCGACGACCCCGGCGCCGATTCCGGGCTTGGGGAGCACGACGGGCTTCTCGGGGTACGTGCTCTCGCACGGGAACGACGACCCGCTCGTGCTTCAGGAAGTGACGGAAGACTTCATCCGGCGCCTGGAAGAGCGTCCCGAACTCACGGGGCTTCGGAGTTCGCTGCGCGCCGACAGCCCGCAGTTGAAACTCACGGTCGACCAGGACCGCGCCTTCGCGCTCGGCGTCGAGCCCGAAGACGTCTACGACACGGTCTCCGCCCTGATGGGCTCCTCCTACATCAACGACTTCACCCGCAACGGCAAGACCGTGCGCGTCGTGATGCAGGCGGACGCACCCTTCCGCACGCGCCCCGAAGACCTCGGCCGCGCCTACGTGCGCTCGACCACCACGGGGAACATGATTCCGCTCTCGACCCTGGTGAGCTGGGAGCGCACGTCGGGGGCCGACGCCATCGGCCGCATGAACGGCTACCTCGGCGCGCAGATCATCGGTGCGGCCGCTCAGGGGGTTTCCTCGGGCGAAGCGATCCGCATCGTCGAAGAAATGGCGCAGACCTACCTCCCCGAGGGCTACACGGTCGAGTGGGTGGGCCAGGCCTTCCATGAAAAGAGGATCGGGGCGTCCTCCGCGACCGCGTTCGGCTTCGGCATCCTCGTGATGTTCCTCATCCTCGCGGCGCTCTATGAGCGTTGGTCGCTGCCGGTCGCGGTCGTGCTGGCCGTGCCCTACGCGTTCCTGGGCGCCATGATCGCCGTCTGGATGCGCGGGAGCCCGAACGACATCTACTTCCAGATCGGGCTCCTCGTGCTCGTGGGCCTCACCGCCAAGAACGCGATTCTGATCGTGGAATTCGCCGCGCAGAAGATGGAGGAAGGGAAGGGTCCGTTCGACGCCGCCATTGAAGCCGCGGGGCTTCGCTTCCGCCCGATTCTGATGACGTCGCTCGCCTTCGTCCTGGGCGTGGTGCCGCTCCTTCTGGCGACGGGTGCGGGCGCCGAAGCCCGCCACTCGATGGGCACCGGCGTCTTCGGCGGGATGATCGCCTCGACCTTCATCTCGACGATCTTCGTCCCGGTCTTCTTCACGTGGTTCGCCCGGAAGGCGAAGAAGCGCGAATGAGCCGGGGCTGATCCCCAAAAACTGAGGCCGACGCTTTCGGGCGCCGGCCTCGGTTTTTTGGGGCTCCCCTTCGGGGAGCCGCCTTGCACTGTCAGAGCATCACTTCTGCGTGAAGAACGACTTCATCTTGTCGAAGAAGCCCTGCGCGCGCGGATTGTGCTTTTCGCCGTCCGCCTTGACGCTCTCGTCGAACTGACGCAGAAGGTCCTTTTGCTTCGCGGAGAGGTTCACCGGCGTCTCGATTTCGATGTGGACGAAGAGGTCGCCCATGTCGCCCGTGCGGAGGTTCTTGACGCCCTTGCCGCGCATGCGGAAGGTCTTGTTGCACTGCGTCCCTTCGGGGATCGCCATCGTGCTTTCGCCGTCCAAGGTCGGCACGGTGACTTCGCCGCCCAGCGCCGCCGTCACGAACGAGATCGGGAGCGCCGTGTGGAGGTCGTCCCCGTCGCGCTCGAAGATGTCGTGCGGACGGATGCGGATTTCGACGTAGAGGTCGCCCGGCGCGCCGCCGCGCTGACCCGGTTCGCCCTTCCCCGCCAAGCGGATGCGCTGCCCGTCGTTGATCCCCGCGGGGATCTTGACGTTGAGAACGCGCGCCGTGCGGCGCATGCCTTCGCCGCGGCAGTCCGGGCATGGATCCGAGATCACCTGACCCGTGCCGTGGCAGTGCGGACAGGTCTGCTGGACCTGGAAGATCCCGGCCTGCACGCGCACCGTACCCGAACCGTGGCAGGTCGGGCAGGTCGTGGGCTTCGTGCCGGGACGCGCACCCGTGCCGTGGCAGGTCGAGCACTCTTCCCAACTCGGGACGCGGATGTCCTTTTCGGTGCCGCGGGCCGCTTCTTCGAGCGTGATTTCAAGCTCGAAGCGCATGTCGTTCCCCGGGACGCCCTGGTCGCGGCGCGCGCCGCCCCCGCGGCCGCCGCCGAAGAGATCCGAGAAGATGTCGCCGAAGGCGCTCTGGAAGTCCGCGCCGCCGAAGCCCTGACCGAACCCGCCGAAGCCGCCGGGACCGCCCGCGCCGCCGTTCGGATTGACGCCGGCCTTGCCGAAGCGGTCGTAGGCCGCACGCTTCTGCTCGTCGGAGAGCACCGCGTAGGCTTCGCCGATTTCCTTGAACTTCTCCTCGGCGGCCTTGTCGCCGGGGTTGCGGTCCGGGTGGTACTTCATCGCAAGACGGCGGTAGGCCTTCTTGATGTCGTCGGCCGAGGCGGTCTTCGAAACGCCCAGCAACTCGTAATAATCCTGATCTGCCATGGTCAACTCTGTGCGGAGAAGCCCGAAGCCCCGCAGGGCTTCGTGGTCCCCGTTGAAACCGGGAAAGGGCCGGCCGATCCGATGATCGGGCCGACCCCTTTCATTTCAGGCCCGACCGCACCCCGCGGGGTGCGGTCTCATGGGACCCTTACTTGCGCTCGGTGAAGTCGGCGTCGACGACGTCGTCGTCCTTGCCGGCCTTGCCCGCATCAGCCTGCTGGGCGCCCGCCTGCTGCGAGGCGGCCTGCGCGGCCTGATTGAGCTTTTCGCCGATCTTCTGCGCGGCGCTCTGGAGGCGTTCGACGGCCTTGTCGATCGCATCCTTGTCCTCGCCCTTGATCTTCTCTTCGACGTCCTTGATGGCTTCTTCGCAGGCGGCGCGGTCCACGGTTTCGACCTTGTCGCCCAAGTCCTTCAGCGTCTTCTGGACCTGGTTGACGGCGGCGTCGGCCATGTTGCGCGACTGCGCGAGTTCGAAGCGGCGGTGGTCTTCGGCCTTGTTGGCTTCGGCGTCCTGCACCATGCGTTCGATTTCGTCCTCGGAGAGGCCCGAGCTCGCCTTGATGGTGATCGTGTTTTCCTTGCCGGTGGCCTTGTCCTTCGCCGCGACGTGCAGGATGCCGTTCGCGTCGATGTCGAAGGTCACTTCAATCTGCGGCAGGCCGCGCGGAGACGGCGGAATGCCTTCGAGGTTGAATTCGCCGAGGAGCTTGTTCGACGCGGCCATTTCGCGCTCGCCCTGATAGACCTTGATCGTCACGGCGGGCTGGTTGTCTTCCGCGGTCGAGAAGACCTGGGCGTGCTTCGTCGGGATCGTCGTGTTGCGCTTGATCATCGGCGTCATCACGCCGCCCAGCGTTTCGATGCCGAGCGTGAGCGGGGTGACGTCGAGAAGGAGCACGTCATGGCGTTCGCCCGTGAGGACGGAGCCCTGAATGGCGGCGCCGATCGCGACGGCTTCGTCGGGGTTGACGTCCTTGCGGGGGTCCTTCCCGAAGAATTCCTTCACGACGGCCTGCACGCGCGGCATGCGGGACTGGCCGCCCACGAGGATCACGTCGGTGATGTCGCTCTGGCTCGCGCCGGCGTCGCGGAGCGCCTTGCGGCAGGGTTCGATCGTGCGCTGAACGAGGTCTTCGACGAGCGCTTCGAACTTGGCGCGCGTCACGTTGACGTTCAAGTGCTTCGGACCCGTCGCGTCGGCCGTGATGTAGGGAAGGTTCACTTCCGTTTCCTGACGGCTCGAGAGTTCGATCTTCGCCTTTTCAGCGGCGTCCTTCAGGCGCTGGAGCGCGAGCACGTCCTTCGAGAGGTCGACGCCCGTGTCCTTGCGGAATTCGGTGATGAGATAGTCGACGAGGCGCTGGTCGAAGTCTTCGCCGCCGAGGAACGTGTCGCCGTTCGTGGAGAGCACTTCGAACTGCTTGTCGCCGTCGACGTTCGCGAGGTCGATGATCGAGATGTCGAACGTGCCGCCGCCCAAGTCGTAGACGGCGATCTTGCGGTCGGCGGAGCCGCCCTTGTCGAGGCCGAAGGCGAGCGCCGCGGCGGTCGGTTCGTTGATGATGCGCTTCACTTCAAGACCGGCGATGCGGCCGGCGTCCTTCGTCGCCTGGCGCTGGCTGTCGTTGAAGTAGGCGGGCACCGTGATCACGGCTTCCGTGACGGTTTCGCCGAGGTAGTCTTCGGCGGTCTTCTTCATCTTGCGGAGCACTTCGGCGCTCACCTGCTGCGGCGCCAGCTGCTTGCCGGAGACTTCGACCCAGGCGTCGCCGTTGTCGGCGCGGGCGATCTTGAAGGGCATGAGACCGAGGTCCTTCTGGACTTCGGCGTCGTCAAAGCGGCGGCCGATGAGGCGCTTCACCGCGAAGAGCGTGTTCTTCGGGTTCGTCACGGCCTGACGCTTCGCGGGCGCGCCCACGAGGATCTCGCCGTTGTCCATGTAGGCCACGATGGAGGGCGTCGTGCGGGCGCCTTCGCTGTTTTCAATGACCTTGACGTTGTCGCCGTCCATGACGGCGACGGCGGAGTTCGTCGTACCGAGGTCGATACCGATGATTTTTGCCATGTTTCTGAATCCCTTCTTCTATTGAAGTGCTGTTTCGTTCGCTCGACGTCGCTCTGACGGAGCGAGCGGCAGCATCGAACGCGTGGGGAGAACCTTGCCGTTCTCCCGTCTTAATCCCTATATGGGGACACCCCAAAAAAATTCAAGCCCCGCCGAGGGGGCCGTGCGAAATTTTTTCATCCGGCAAAATTTTCTCAAGCTTTTCAAGGTGTTCCATCGACAAAAAGGCGCCCACCTTGTCGGAGGACGCCTTTTTCGCGCTTGAGATGCGGATGAACCCGCAGGGAGATCAACCCTGCGCGACGCTCACCATCGCGGGACGGAGCACGCGTTCGCTGATCAGCCAACCGCGCTGGAACACCTCGACGACGTTCCCGGCGGCGACGCCTTCGGGCGCGGGCACCATCGCGATCGCCTGGTGCTTGTGCGGGTCGAACGCCTCGCCCTTCGGGTCGATCGGCTTCATGCCGGAAACGTCCAAAGCGTGGACGAGCTGACGGTACGTGGCGAGCATGCCTTCGCGCATCGGATTGTCCTGATCGTCCTTCGTCACTTCGAGGGCCTTCTCCAGGCTGTCGACGACGGGAAGGAGGTTTTCGGCGAACTTTTCAATCCCGAACTTGTGCGCCTTCTGCACTTCTTCCGACGCACGGCGGCGGGTGTTTTCGAGTTCGGCCATCGCGCGGACGTAGAGGTCGTAGTGCTCGATCACCTTCGCTTCGGCAAGCTTCAGGGCCGTCTGAAGGGTTTCGACCGTATCGGGCGTGGCGGCTTCCGCCTGGCCTTCGGCGGCGGGTTCGCCCTCAGCGCCGCAAGCGCAGCCTTCGCCGCAGGCGTTCTCTTCGCCCTGGCAGCACGACTTCACTTCCTTCTCTTCCTGATTCTGCGTCATGTCAGTCTTCTCTACGTGATGGGTACGTGCGGGCGGGCAAGAGGACCCGGCCGCTCAATGTCTTTGGGAATCATATGGGGACGGCGGGGCATTTTTTCAAGTCCGCCCCTTTTTCGGGCGGTTTTTCGCCCCCCCCCGACCCCGATTCGGTCAGATCCAGTCGCCCAGCGTCCGGCGGATGATCCGCTCGTAGGCGCGCACGGCTTCGTCCGAGGCGTTCAGGCACGGCACGTAGTGAAAGACCGCGTCTTCGCCCGCTTGGGCGAGGTAGAACCCGCGGAGCTCCTCGTTGATTTCCTCAATCGTTTCGAGGCAGTCGGCGGCGAACCCCGGGCAGAAGACGTCGACGCGCTTCACGCCCTTTCGGGCGAGCTCCTCGACGTGCTCGATCGCATAGGGACGAAGCCACTCGTCGCGGCCGAACCGGCTCTGGTACGCGAGCGACCAGTCGGCGTCGGTCAACCCCAAACGCTTCGCCAAGGCTTCGGCCGTTTCGCGGCATTCCTTTTCGTAGGGGTCGCCCGACACTTCGACGCTCGCCTTCGGGATCCCGTGAAAGCTCAGGACGAGGTGCCCGCCCGTTTCGCGGATGTCGCCCGCCTTCTCCCAGTGGGCGCGCAGGTGCTCGGCCAGGGCTTCGACGTAGCCCTCGTCGACGTGGTACCCCGGCACGAAGCGGAGGGCCGGGTAGATGCGGCCCGCACGCAGATGGTCCAGCACGGCGTCGAAGCACGCCGACGTCGTCTGCGCCGCGCGCTGCGCGAACATCGGCATGACGACGATCCGTTCGATCCCTTCGCGGCGGAGTTCATCCAGCACGTCCGCCACCGCCGGCTTCCCGTAGCGCATCGCCCAGACGACCTTCACGTGCGGGGCGTCCGAGAGCCGTCCGCTCAGGCGTTCGGCCGTGCGCCGGGTGTGCGTGATGAGGGGACTTCCTTCCTCCGTCCAGACGCTCCGGTAGCGCTTCGCGCTCTCCGCAGGGCGCTTCCTCAGGATGATGCCGCGCAGGATCGGCTGCCACTTCCACTGCGGCATCTCGATGATGCGCGGGTCCGAGAGAAACTCGGCGAGGTATTCACGCACGGCGTCGGCTTCGGGTGCGGCGGGCGAGCCCGTGTTGATGAGCAGCACGGCGGCTTGAGGTTTGTTCATGAGCGCAACGAGGTCTTCAAAAAGGATGCGGTTGGCCGCCATTGTGCCCGGCTTTTCTTAACCGGGCATTGAGAGGGGGCTCACCGGCCTTCTTTGAAGAAGCGCATGATGCGCCGCGCAAGGTACGTGTTGCACCCGGGGATCTTCCCCTCGGGGAAGCCGACGTGGCCGCCCTCTTCCGGATACTCGATGCAGACCCGGTCGCTCACTTCCAGGGCCGAGGGTAGGATCCACGCGGGAAGGAACGGGTCGTTTTTGGCGTTGAGAAGAAGCAGCGGCACGCGCACGCCGGGGAGCGCCGGCTTCGCCGAGCACTTCTGCCAGTAGTCCATGGCGTTTCGGAACCCGTGGATGCGCGAGGTGTAGAGTTCGTCGAAGTCGAACATCGTGTTGCAGGCTTCGATGCGCTTCGCGTCAAATTCGCCCGGGAACATCTTCGCCTTCTCGCGGAGCTTCTCTTTGAGGGTCCCGAGGAACATGTCCGCGTAGAGGAAGTTGACGCCCTTCGAGATGCGCTCGCTCCCGGCGACGAGGTCCAAGGGCGCGCAGACCGAGACGGCCGCGGTGAGAAGCTCCTCCCCTTCCGAGCCGATGTCGCCGAGACACTTCGAAAGTTGGTTCCCCCCGAGACTCACGCCCACCGCATAGCGGGGCGCGTCGGGAAAGCGTGCCTTCACCGTCTCCAACACCCAGCGGTTGTCGGCCGTGTCCCCGGCGAAGTAGGCGCGGGGGAATCGGTTCATCACCCCGCCGCACGTGCGGAAGTGCGCGACGACGCCGCGCCAGCCCGCCTTGACGCACGCGTCCATGAAGGCGCGGGCGTAGTGGCTGCCGCTCGAGCCCTCCAACCCGTGGAAGTGGATCATCACGGGCGTCTTCGGATCGGCGGGCTCGGGCTTCACCCAGTCCCAGACGACGATGTCGCCGTCGGGGGTCGTCAGGAATTCGCGTCGGTACTGCACCTCCGGCGTCTTCGAGAGACGCGCGGGCACGACGGTCTGCATGTGCGAACCGGGACACCAGGAAGGCGCGCGGTAGTCGGAGGTGAGTACGGGCATGGGGGAATTCCTTTTTCCGGGCTGAGGAAAACCCAACCATTGTAGACCTGCCGGGCGAATTTGCCTTTCCGTACCTTCACGCCTGAAGGTACGGGCGCCCTTCCCCTCAGTCCTTCCGCCAGGGCTCTCCGAAGACCGCCCTCCAGAGCGCCTCGACCGCACGGCGCTCGGTTTCGACCCGCTCGGGTTCGACCCGCGCCGGCACGCCTTCGCCGGCGTTGAGCCTCACCTCGTGCTGAATGACGCGAAGCTTCCGGTAGGCGTCGGCGGCAGCCTCGGCCGTCGCTTCGGGGATCAGTCCCAACGCGCCCGAGAGTTCGAGGAGCTGGATGTTCCCGAGGTTCAGCACCATCGAGGGGTGCTCGTGGGCGTGCATGAGGACCAGAGCCTGCACCGCGAACTCCACGTCCACCATCCCGCCCGCGTCGTGCTTGATGTCAAAGCGCGCCGTGCGGTTGGGGTGGCCGTCCCGCATCTTGCGGCGCATCTCGGCGACGCCCGAGAGGACCATCTCCCGGTCGCGGGGCGTGCGCAGCACGAACTCGCGCTCGGCCTCGAATTTGGCGCCCAAGGCGTCGTCGCCCGCGACGAAGCGGGCGCGCGTCAGCGCCTGGTGCTCCCAGAGCCACGCGCCGTGGCCGTCTTCGTTTCGCTCATAGCGCGAGAACTGCGCGAAGTTCGTCGTGATGAGGCCGTTCTCGCCGTTGGGGCGAAGCCGCATGTCGACCTCGAAGAGCTTCCCGGAAGAGGTTTGGAGCGTGAGCCAACTCAGCATCTTCCTCACGAGCCGCGCGTAGACCGCATCCGCCTCCTGCGCCGGGTCGTCGTGGATGAAGACGAGGTCGAGGTCGCTCTCGTAGCCCAGCTCCTTCCCGCCCAGCTTCCCGTAGCCGATGACGGCGAAGGTGGGCCGCTCGGCGTGACGCTTCGTGAGGTTCGCCCAGGCAAGTTCCAACACTTCCGCGATCACTGCGTCGGCCAACGCCGAGAGTTGGTCCGCAAGCCGCATCACGGTGAAGCGCCCGTCGAGGTCCGCGACGAGCAGACGGAAGAGCGCCGCGTGGTGCGCGTCCCTCAGCACGTTCATCTGGCGCTCGACGTCGCCTTCGGCCTGCGCCAGGGCGGCGCGCAGTTCCGCGCGCCAGGCCGAGCGGTCGACGGGCGAGTCGTCGCTCATCTCGCGGATGCGGCCGTCGACCAGTTCGTCGAGGATGATCGGGTGGCGCACGACGAAGTCGGTGCTCCAGCGGCTCGCCGCCAGAATGCGGCCGACGCGCTCCGCCGCCCGCGGGTATTGGTGGAGCATCGCGACGTAGGTCGAGCGCCCCGAGACGGCCTCCAGCAGCTTCAGGTAGCGCCCGAGCGCCTCTTCGGGCGCGATGACGCGCCCCGCGCCCGCACCGCACCAGCCCGGCGCCTTTTCCATGACGAAGGGCAGAAGCTTCGTCATGCGCGAGCGCGCCTCTTCGCCCATCGCGCCGCGGCGCCCCGTGGCGAGCGCCGTCACGCGCTCGATCACTTCGTCGAGATCTTCGCCGTAGCCGAGGCTCCGGAGCTTCGCCGCCAGGGC
>ENA-UPWN01000309-UPWN01000309.1-human-gut-metagenome-genome-assembly--contig:-NODE-309-length-25943-cov-11.148573_pt1 | contig 25943 bp, 18 predicted proteins | sample MGYA00250050_ERZ773377 | MGnify/ENA primary metagenome ERZ773377 (study PRJEB29103, sample SAMN06112008) | human gut metagenome | biome: human gut; feature: ankylosing spondylitis patient; material...
CTACTTAAGGGTTGTTCGGATTCGGCGAACGAATCAAATTTGTTGTCGAACCTCTTCCGTGAAGAGGTTCCTTGTGTCGTGAGAGGGAACAGCAAAAATGATCATCTCATCGAAAGCTTGCTTAGATGTTCGCCAGGTTAGAGAAAAGGGCAAAGACTTCCTTTCGGAGGCTCTAACCCGCACTCACCCCATCAGGTCCGCGAGCACCTCGCTCACGAACTGCAGCCGGTCTTCGGGCTTTTCCTTCCCGCCCTCAAACCGCAGCTTCTCCGGCCCCGCCATGCGGGCGTTCTTCCGGCTCTGGAGCGTGCGGATGAGGTTCTCGGGCTTGACCGACGTCGTGGGCGAGAACGTGATCACGGTCGCGGACGACCCCGCGTCGATCTTCCGGATCCCCGCCTTCTCGCACTTGAGCCTCAGGTTGTGGATCGCCGCGAGGCGCGCCGCGGCGTCGGGCATCTTCCCGTAGCGGTCGACGAGGTCTTCGGTGATCGATTCGATCTCGGCGCGGTGCTCGGCGCTCGCGAGCTCCTTGTAGACCGCCAAGCGACGTGCGACGTCGGGGACGTAACTCGACGGCAGAAGCGCCGGCGCGTGCAGATTGATTTCCGTCGTGGTGGCGAGCGGCGCCTCGGGGTCGATCGACTCGCCGCGTTTGAGCGCCTTGACGGCGTTCATCAGCATGCGGTTGTAGATTTCGAACCCAACTTCCGCGATTTCGCCGCTCTGGTGTTCGCCCAAGACTTCGCCCGCGCCCCGGATTTCGAGGTCGTGCATGGCGAGGTAGAACCCGGACCCCAGCTCCTCCATCGACTGGATCGCTTCCAGGCGCTTCTGCGCGTCCTTCGTGTAGGCGCCGTCGGGGGGCGTCAGGAGGTACGCATAGGCCTGATGGTGCGAGCGCCCGACGCGGCCGCGCAGCTGATGGAGCTGCGCGAGGCCGAACTTGTCGGCGCGGGCGATCACGATCGTGTTCGCGGTCGGGACGTCGATCCCGGTCTCGATGATGGTCGTGCAGAGGAGCACGTTGAAGCGCTGTTGGTAGAACTCGCGCATGACGCGCTCGAGTTCGCGCTCGGACATCTGCCCGTGCGCCACGACGATGCGCGCTTCGGGGACGAGCCTCGCCAAACGCTCCCGGCGGTTTTCAATGGTTTCGACCTCGTTGTGGAGGAAGTACACCTGACCGCCGCGCTTCAACTCGCGGAGCACCGCTTCGCGGATCAACCCGTCCTCTTCGGCGTGAACGAACGTTTTCACCGACAAGCGCTTCTCGGGCGCGGTGGCGATCACGGAAAAGTCGCGGATTCCTTCCAGGCTCATCGAGAGCGTACGGGGAATCGGGGTGGCGGTGAGCGTCAGCACGTCCACCTCGGCGCGAAGCCGCCGGAGCTGCTCCTTCTGGCGCACGCCGAAGCGGTGCTCCTCGTCGATGATGATGAGGCCGAGGTTCTTGAACTGAACCTTCTCGGACAAAAGCTTGTGGGTCCCGATCACGATGTCGACGGAGCCGTCCGCCAAACCCTCGATCGTGCGGGTGGTCTCCTTCCCCGTGCGGAAGCGCGAGAGTTCGGCGATCGTCACGGGCCAGTCGGCGAAGCGGTCGCGGAAGGTGGCGGCGTGCTGCTCCGCAAGAAGCGTCGTGGGGCAGAGGACCGCCGTCTGGCGCCCCGCCATCGCGGCGATGAAGGCGGCGCGAAGCGCCACCTCGGTCTTCCCGAAGCCCACGTCACCGCAGACGAGGCGGTCCATGCTCTTCGCGGTCGTCATGTCGTGGATGACGGCGGCGATGGCGGTCGCCTGGTCGGGGGTTTCCTCAAAGGGAAAGCCTTCCGCGAACGCCTGGTAGTCCTTCGCGCTGAAGGTGAAGGCGTTCCCGGTGCGGCTCTGCCGCAGCGCATAGAGGTGCAGAAGCTCCACCGCGGTGTCGCGGACCTCTTCGGCGGCCTTCCTTTTCGCCTTCTCCCAGTCGCCGCGCCCGAGGGTGTGCAGGGGCGCGTTCGCCGGGTCCGCCCCCGCGTAGCGGCTGATGAGATGCAGGTTCGCGACCGGCACGAAGAGCTTCGCGCCGTTCTTGTACTCGAGCTCCAGGAATTCGGCGCCGCCCTCGGGCGTGTCGATCGTGGTAAGCCCCTGGTAGCGCCCGATCCCGTGGTCGATGTGCACGACCGCGTCGCCCACCTTCAATTCCGCGATGTCGCGCACCATCATCTCGACGTTCGTCTGGTGGCGGGCGCGGCGCGTGCGGGTGCGCGGACCCGTCGCGGCGTAGAGCTCAGATTCCGTCAGTACCAGCACGCCCGCTTCGCGGACGACGAAGCCGGAGAGAAGCGGCGCGTCGGTGAGGCCCAAGGGCGCGGTTCCCGCCGCAAAGGCGTCGAGGTTGTCGACCTCGGTGAAGGTGAGCCCACAGCCCCGGAGCAGCGCCCCGATCGTCTCGCGGCGCCCGGGCGACGACGCCGCAACGAGCGTGCGCAGGCCCTTCGCGCGGGCGAGTTCGACGCGCTCCGCGAGCCGCGTCACGGGGTTTTCGAGTTTGCGCTCAATCAACGGCCCGGTGAGGAGCGCGGCGCCTTCGCCGTCGTCCGTGCGCTCCACCGTGAAGCGCGGGAACTTCTGAAGGCTCACGAAGAAGTCGTCCGCGGGCTGCCAGATCGCCTTGGGCGGGAGCGCCGGGCGCGAGAGGTCCGCGTAGCGGAGCTTCGCGCGGGATTCGGTGTCCTTCTCAAACCCCTGGAGAACGTCGGTGATGTTCCCAAAGAGCACCACGCAGGTGGAGTCGTCCAGGTAGTCGGCCAACACCGCCGTCTCGTCGAAGAAGAGCGGCAGGTAGTATTCGATCCCCGGCGCGAGGATGCCTTTCCCCGCATCGTCGTAGACGGAGGACTTCTTCGGGTCGCCGGGGAAGGTCGTGCGCCAACGGAGCCGGAAGGCGGCCAGCGCGTCCGCGTTGCTCGGGAATTCGTGCCCGGGGAGAAGCCGGATTTCGTTCACCTTCTCGGACGAGCGCTGCGTCTCGACGTCGAACCAGCGGATCGTGTCGATCTCGTCGTCCATGAAGTCGAGACGGAAGGGGCGCTCGGACCCCATCGGGAAGACGTCGACGATCCCGCCCCGCACCGCGAACTCACCCGCGGCCAGAACCTCGCGCACGTGGGCGTAGCCCGCGGCGGCGAGGTTGGACTTCAGTTTGTCGATAGAGATCTCGTCGCCGGTCTTCAAAAGGAACGTGTTCGCGCCCACCCAGGAGACGGGGGCGAGCCGCTGCGCGGCGGTGACGGCCGAAGTGACCAGCATGTCGCAGCCCGCTTTGGGGTGCGTGAGCCGCCAGAGGGTCTCGAGGCGCTCCGAGACCAAGTCTTCCTGGGGCGAGAGCATGTCGTAGGGGAGCGTCTCCCAGTCGGGGAGAAGCCGCACGTCGGCTTCAGACCCCACCAGCCACCGCACCTCGTGCGTCAACCGCACGGCGTCCGCCGCGTCCGCGCAGACGACGAGGACGCGGCGCTTCTCCGTCTTCGCGCCCCGTACGAGATTCGCCAAGGCGAGTGCGTCCCCCGCGGCGCGGGAGAGCTGCGCGCGGCGCTTGGTGCCCGGCGGATAGCGGAGCAGATCGTCTTCGAAGATGCGGAGCGTGCGGAGGTCTTGGGGCATGACGGAATTCCTGAAGGGATGCGCCATTGTGCCACGCAGGGGAGGTGGGTTTGCGTCCTCTCGGGAATCGTTGCGGAAGGGCCGCAGTTTTCGTCCCCGACCTTCGGAGGATGGACAGGATCAGGCGTCGCCCGTCCCGGCGTGGCAGAATGGACTTCTTTTCACCTTAGGATAAAACCCTGACATGACCAGCCTCCCCTTCAAGAACCGGCTCCTCGTGGGGCTCACGCTTTTTTCGATGTTCTTCGGCGCGGGGAATCTGATCTTCCCGCCCTTTCTCGGCGCGCAGGCGGGTGAGGCCACCTGGTGGGCGATGGCCGGGTTCGTCGTCACGGCCGTGGGTTTCCCGATTCTGGGCGTGATGGCCGTGGCGGAGTCGGGGGGCCTCAAAACCCTCGCGGGCCGCGTGCATCCGGTCTTTGCGTTCGTCTTCACGCTGCTGATCTACGTCTCGATCGGCCCGGCGCTGGCGATCCCGCGCACGGCGGGGACGTCCTTTGAGATGGTGCTGCGCCCCGTGTTGGACGCGAACGGTCTTTTGGACGCCAAGATCGCCGGCTTCGGGATGTTGGACGCCGCGCAGGCGCTCTACGCGGTGCTCTTCTTCGCGCTCGCCGCCTGGGTCGCGATGACCCCTGAAAAGCTCACGCAGCGTCTCGGCAAATTCCTCTCGCCCGCGCTGATCACCTTGATCGGCGCGCTCTTCATCGGCGTGCTCCTCTCGCCCCTCGGTCTCTACGGTGAGGCGCAGTCCGCGTACTCGACGGGCGCCTTCGCGCGCGGCTTCATCGAGGGCTATCAGACGATGGACACGATCGCGGCCCTCAATTTCGGGATCATCATCGCGATGAACATCCGCGCGATGGGCGTCACGAGCGAGAAGGCCGTGATTTCGGAAACCGTGAAGGCGGGCGCGATCGCGGCCCTCGTCTTCTGCGTGATCTACGGGGCGCTCGCCCACATCGGCGCGGAAGCGGGCGGGGCCTTCGCCGGGATGGAAAACGGCGCGCAGACGTTGACGCACGCCGCCGGGGCGGTCTTCGGGCCCGCGGGTCCGGTGCTGATGGGCCTGATCTTCTTCATCGCGTGCTTGAACACCTGCGTGGGTCTCTTGTCCTGCTGCTCCGACTACTTCCGCACGATCATCCCGGGCCCGGGCTACCGCGGCTGGGTGGTGATCTTTGCCGTGATCAGCGCGGTGGTCGCGAACGCCGGGTTGACGACGATCCTGAAGTTCTCGATTCCGGTTCTGGTCGCGATCTACCCGGCGGCGATCGTGCTGATCGTGCTGTCGCTCCTCACGCTGGGCTTCGACGCCGTGCGTCACCGTCCGGCGGTCTACCCGGTGACGGTGGCGGTGACGGGCGTCGTCTCGGTCGCGTCGGCCCTCGCTTCCTGCGGGCTTCTCCCCGAAGCGCTCGCCTCGGCGCAGCAGTCGCTCCCCTTGGCGGACGTCGGGCTCGAATGGATCATCCCGGCCGCGGCGGCGTTTGTGCTCGCGATGTTCACGAAGAAGCGCGCGGCGGTGCTCCGCACGGCGGAGGAGGCCGCGTAATACGGCGGAAGGCGGCGCAAGGCTCCGCCGGATTCTGCGCAGCGGTCTGCAAAGACCGCTGCGGCGGAAACGGAACAAGGAAAAGGGCATCGTCCGGCGTGGGCGGTGCCCATTTTTTGACGGCGTGCCTAAAAAGTATAATTAAAAATACTATAATAGATTATACATTTTAGGTTGAGTGATTCGACTCAAACTCACCAAAGTTCCTCATCGTCGTCCCCCATTTCGTTCACGGCTTCGATCATCTCCAAGAACGTCACGAGATGAACGTTCCCCATCTCTTTCGCCTTTTGACGACAAGCGTCGGTGAAGCCGGACTTTGAAAAAATGAAGAGATGCCGGTTCTCGTAGCGGAATTGCGAGCGGCTCAATTCATCAAGCTTCTCAAGGACGGAGACGGGGACGAGCTCATTCTTCCACTTGCACTCGGCAAAGAGCGCCGTGTTCTTGTCTTCGGCGCCGATGATGTCAATCTCGGCCTCCGCGCTCCGGGGAGTTTTGTCATCAGAGGCCTCGATGGGGTTCGACGGTTTTTCCTTCGGCAGGGGGATCTTTCCCCACCAACGGTCCAGATCCGTGAACGCGACGGGGCAACGGCCGGCCCTTTGAAGACGTTGGAGGTAGTCCCGGCAGATGTCTTCGAAAACGGGGCCCATGTAAGTGGGAAGTTGTGCTTCCGCCGCCTTCAGAATGGTCCTGCCGTTTTTCAGCATGATTTGGGAGGAGCCTTGGTTTATGAAGGTGAACCAGAATCGGAACATGTTGTCGGCAAAGCGATACTGCGTCTTTTTGCTGTTCGATTTTTCGCCGTGAGCGGTTTCCTTGCGGATGATGCCCAACGTGATCAGCGTGTCGATATGCGGCATGATGGCTCCGGGCTGCGTGTCCAAAGCATTGGCGAGTTCCGAAAGGCGGACGCCTCCATTCGCGAGATTGACCAGGAGGTCATAGTACGTTTTGACGGAACGGACTTCCTGACGCAGGAACGTCATCGGCTCATCAAAGAAGAAGCCGAGGGGACGGAACCATTCGCGGTAAAGGTTGACGCGCAGGCTTTTCGAGGGTTGAAATTGCTCGAGATAGAGGGGCGTTCCTCCCGTGGTGCCGTAAATGACGGCGGCGTCGAAGGGATCGAACCCCTTCAGCATCTCAAGCGACTCGAAAAAGTCGAAGGGTTCGATGCGCAGCTGTCCCGTGCGGCGACCGTAGAGTGGTGAGCGGTAGGCGAGCACCTTGTCCGTCATGTAGGAGATGGAAGAGCCGCAGAGAATCAGCATGAGGTTCGAGCCGTGTTTGTTCAGGTCGATTTGACGCTGAAGCACGGAAAGGAGAGTTTCGTCCCCACGCGCCGCATACGGAAACTCATCCAGAACGAACACGAGCCGCTCATTGAGGCTCTTTTTGAAGACGTAGATCAGCGCATCTTCATAGTTCTGGAAGGCAGGGCCTTCGGTCTCACCAAGCCCGGTGAATATGGCGCCGGAGAGGACTTTGAGATTGGTCTTCACTCCGCCTTCAGCACTCATGAAGTAGATGGAGCGCTTATCTTTGATGAATTCCTGTATGAGCGTGCTTTTGCCGACTCGTCGGCGCCCATAGACAACGATGAGTTGGAAGCCCGGTTTCTCGTAGATGTCCTCGAGTCCCTCAAGTTCAAATTTACGGCCGAAAAACTGCATGGAGGTCGTCCTGTCGAAAGGTCTCTGCCAAGGATGGAAAGTATAATAGTTTATAGTATATCGTATTATACATTTCGTGCTCCACATCTTGCGGGCAAGCGCGGGGTGGTCCGGCTGAGTGCGCATCCCGCAAATCGTAACGTTTTCGGCCTCGAACACCTCTCGAGATCTACGGACGAAATGCGCCTTCACACCTCATCGCTTCCGATGCGGTGCGCCGGAGAAAATCATCGAATGCGGGCGGCGCGGAAGCGTCGCATTTTTCTGTCCCTACCAAAAATAGGGGAATTCGTCCGAGAAGCCCGCCGAGGGCGGCACGTGCGGCGTAGGATTGGCGGAAGATCATCCGTTTCCGACGTGCGCCATGCTGAGAGACTATCGATGCCACCGCTACGCCACACGGATCATGGAGATCGCGCGCGTTCTGCACGTTGCGGAGAGCGTTGAGACGAGTCTCGCGAGGCAGATCGCCCAAGACTACATGAGCCGTACGGCCCCGACGCCGGGCGAGTGCTTCGCCCGGCCCGACCACATCCCCGCCGTGCTGACCTCGACGATGGGGCCGGCCCCGCTTTCCGTATGGGAGGAGGACGAGACGCTCGCGAAGGATCTGCTCGACCGCCTGGGCGTCGCACCGACGATGGAGATGGGGATGGCGCTCTACACCGCCACGCTCTGCCGCCACGCCGGGATGTCCGACTGCGAGGAGAGCAGGGTGGCGCAGCGCCGGGCGCTCCCCGACGGGAAGAGCCTCGGGGACCTTCTGGTGGGGTTCGTCGAGGACGAGGATCCTTTGGAAGTCGTCGCGCAGGCGTGAAGCCTTGCGGAACGGACGCCTGAACCATTCCAGCGGTTGGCGCGTCGCAGCGTCGGAACGTAAAAAAGCCGGAAGCTCTTGTGGGGCCCCGGCTTTTTGTTCTTTCAGGCTTGTTGACGCGGATTAGAACGCGTACTGGGCCTGAACGCCGATCAGGTAGGCGTCGAGACGGCGGAAGCGGCCGATCTTTTCACCCGTGTCCTTCGCGTAGAGGTTGCGTTCGCCCACGCCGTGGAGGTGCGCGAAGGCGACGTCCGTCTGGAACTGCTTCGACCACTTGAAGGACGAACCCACGGCGAACCACCAACGGTTGGCGTCCGGAATGATCGCCGTACGGGTTTCGGCACGGGCGATCGGGCTCGTTTCGTAGGCGACGCCGCCGCGAAGGGTCCAGAAGTCGTTCACGCGGAGGTCCGCGCCGAGCGAACCCATGTAGGTGTCGCGCCAGTCGTTCGTGATGTGAGACATGCCCTGGGAGACGGACTTGATCATCTGGATCATCTGATCCTTGTTCGCGCCGCCGGAGGCTTCGATTTGGCCGATGATGCCGGCGGTCGTGGCGGCGAGGCCGGCCGATTCGATGTCGAGCGTCTTGAAGCTCGACCAGTCGGTCCAGCGGAAGGTGGCGTAGAGGCTCAACATGTCGTTCACGTCCCAGGCGGCGGTCGCCATCGCCCAGGCCGGCGCGGACATTTCGACGGAGCCGTCGTACTTGCCGTTCATCGCCTGAAGAGCGGTCTGCCCCGACGTCACGCCGGCGCCCGAAACCTTGAGGTCGCCTTCGGCGGTGTGGCGGACTTCGGAGCGGTAGGAGACGCCGAAGCGGAGGTTGTCCAAGGGCATCCACATCGCGCCGATGTTCCAACCCCAGGCCCAGGTGTCGACCTCGAGTTCGCCGCGGATGCTGTCACCCAAGGTGGGGACGTCCGCACCGATGCCGAGCGTCGCGTCCGCGTACTGCAGCGACACGCCCGCGCCGATCGAGAAGCGGTCCGTGAGCTTCCAGGCGACGTTCGGGTTGAAGTCGATCACCATGATCTCGGCGTCCGTGCCGTGATCCTTGTGCTTCCAGTCCTTGGAGTATTCGGTCGCCATGCCGAAGGGGACCGTGATGCCGAGACCGACCCAGGTCGTGTCGTTGATCTGGTGCGTCATGAAGCCGTTCGGAACGAACTTCTCGACGCCGCGGCCGTTCTGGTCGTTGGCGTCCGAAGCCTTGTCGGCGTAGTCGAGGTTGAGGCCGACCAGAACGCCGCCCCCCTGAACCTTCGTGCCCTTGTGGAGGACCATCGTGGCCGGGTTGTAGTAGACGCCCGAAATGTCGGTGCCGTCGACGCCGACGCCGGCGTAGGCGCGGCCGAGGGCGAGCGCGGACTGTTCGGTGAGCTGGAAGCCCGCGGCGTGGGCGGTGCCGGCGACGGCGGAGAGCGCGGCCGCGATGGCGGCGGCGAGTTTGACGTTCTTCACGGTTTCTTTGTCCGGTAGGTTGGAGAGTCTTGTGGATGGTGCTCGACGGAAGAGGAATTTCCGGATCGCCCGACACCAGAGGTGTTCAAAGCCGCGAAGTATAGGGAGTAACGCTTAAGGGTCAAGTCTCAAGCGAGCGTCGGCCGAACGGATGATCACGCATGTACGCTCATCATTCGTGTCTTAGGTAAAAGCTTGTATACGACTTCTATGGTGAATGATGAGCGGCGAATGGTTCTTCTGGCCATGAAAAAGGATGAGGCCGTGAGGCCTCATCCTTGGTGTGGGTTTGGCGTGATGAGGGTGCCGACGAAGGGGCGTCGGCACCGCAGCGAACCAAGTTAGAACTGGTACTGCATCTGAACGCCGATCAGGTAGGCGTCGAGGCGGCGGAAGCGGCCGGCTTCCACATCCTGGCCCGTCGTGGGGTCCTTCGTCCAAAGGTTGCGTTCGCCGACGCCGTGGAGGTGGGCAAACGACACGTCCGTCGAGAACTGTTCGGACCACTTGAAGGAGGAACCGAAAGCGAACCACCAGCGGTTGGCGTCAGGAATGATGGCCGTACGGGTCTTGGGATCCTTGATCGGCGAGGTTTCGTAGCCGACGCCGCCGCGGAGCGTCCAGAAGCTGTTCACACGGAGGTCCGCGCCCATGGAGAAGAGGTACGTGTCCTTCCAGTTGTTGTCGATCGAGTCGTTCATGTCCGGCTGGGAGGAGGTGATTTCGAGCGTGTCGAAGCTCGACCAGTTCGCCCAACGGAAGGTGGCGTAGAGGCTCAGCAGGTCGTTGACGTCCCAAGCGGCGGTCGCCATCGCCCAAGCCGGGGCTTCGACCGTGGCGAAGCCGTCGTACTTGGCCGACCCGGGAACCGGCCGGGCCTCGCTGGAGATATAGAGATACTGATTGTCGACCTTCAAAGAACCTTCGGCGTCATGAACGACGTTGGAGCGGTAGGAGAGGCCGAAGCGGAGGTTTTCGAGCGGCGACCACATGATGCCGACGTTCCAGCCCCAGGCAGTGCTGTCGGCGTCGATTTCCGTGTTCGCGCTTGTGAGAGTGGGCGAATCCCCGATCGTTTGCATGGAGTAGGTCTTCTTCTTCAGGTCGGCCTGCGCGTACTGCAGCGACACGCCCGCGCCGATCGAGAACTTTTCGTTCACCTTCCAGGCAACGTTCGGGTTGATGTCGACCGTCATGATGTTGGCGGAGATGCCCTTTTCGTTCACATCCCAGTTGTCGCCGTATTCCGTCCCCATGCCGAACGGAACCGTGATGCCGAGACCGAACCAGGTGGAGTCGTTGATCTGATGCGTGAAGAAGCCGTGCGGCACGAACTGTTCCGAGCCGCGACCGTTCTGGTCTTCGACGCCGCGCTCATCAGCACCGGCGAATTCGAGGTTCAGACCCACGCCGACGCCGCCGGCCTGCACCTTCGTGCCCTTGTGCAGCGTCATCGTGGCCGGGTTGTAGTAGACGCCCGAAATGTCGGTGCCGTCGACGCCGACGCCGGCGTAGGCGCGGCCGAGGGCGAGCGCGGACTGTTCGGTGAGCTGGAAGCCCGCGGCGTGGGCGGTGCCGGCGACGGCGGAGAGCGCGGCCGCGATGGCGGCGGCAAGTTTGATGTTCTTCACGGTGAAAGGTCTCCGGTATTGGGAAAGAGTCACTGGGGGCCTGAAAAACGTGGGAGGTCAGCCCGCAGGAAAAAGTCGGAGCGGATTTTCCGACGCCGGAAGGCCGTCAAACGTGGGTGAAATTCGGGGTAAACCCTAGTAAAAATCTCCCATACCAAACTCGGATGAGATGGCGGCAGATCCTTGATTTGCGCAGATTCCCCGAAAAACGGGGGAGAAGATGGAGAAGGTCACGCCGAACGGATGACCCGGGGGTATACGGGATGAGGCCGGTTGGGTAGTCCGAAAAAATTCGAAAGAGCCCCTTTTCGAGCGTTTTGAGAGCTTTGCGACGCCCTCTGAACTCCCTTCGGACGTTGCGCCGGTACAAAAACGCCCCGGAGGCGGCGTGCCTGCGGGGCGTCTCGGAGCCGTGCGTCGGATCGCGCTCAGTGCGCGTCGCGGTGCATGCGGTCGATCCAGGCCATGACGAGCGCGGAGAAGACGAAGGTGAGGTGGATGAGGACGTACCACATCAGCTTGTCGTTCGGCGTCGCCTTCACGTCCATAAAGACGCGAAGAAGGTGAATCGACGAGATCGCGACGATGGAGGCGGCGACCTTGTTCTTCAAGGAGCCCGCGTCCATTTTGCCCAGCCAATCAAGCTTCTCGGTGTCGTGGGAGAGCGAGAGGGCGGAGACGAAGTTCTCATAGCCCGAGAGCATCACCATGACGATGAGGCCCCCGACGAGGCCCATGTCGATCATGGAGAGAAGCCCCAGGATGAGGTCGGATTCGGAGAGGTCCAAGACGTGCGGGAGCACGTGGAAGACTTCCTGGAAGAATTTGATCGCGAGGGCGAGAAGGGCGAGCGAGAGCCCGATGTAGATCGGCGCCAAGAGCCAGCGCGAAGCGTAGAGCGTTCGTTCGACGAGCTGTTCCATGTTTTTTGGGTTGGTCCGTGGTGTTGGAGGTTGAAAAAGGTCCGCCATTCTACGGGAAGACGCCGTACTGATCCGGGTACCGAGGCGATTTCTTAGCCGATGGATGCGAACGGATACAGAAGTGCCGCCGCGGCCGCTAAACTCCCACTCTGAACGGGAACCGCGCCGCCCGGCCAAGGTCGAACCGGTACCGGTCCCGCATCCGTTGTCACTTCTTCAAACCTCACACACCAAAGGGAGACGCCCGCCATGACTTCCGTACGCATGACCGCGCTCGTCTGCGCGGCCGGGGTCGGGGCCCGCATGGGGCTCGACCGGCCGAAGCAGTATCTGAGGCTCGGGAGCCGGACGATGCTGGAGCACACCGTGCACGCGATCGCTTCGGTCGAGCGCGTCGACGACGTCGTGGTCGTCGTGAGCGCAGAGGACGCCTACATAGACGAAGTTGCGGCGCACTTCCCCGCGAAGGCCCGCGTCCTCAAGGTGGGGGGCGCCACCCGCGCCGAGACCGTCCAGAACGGGATCGCCGCGGCGGGCTGGCCCGTCGACGCCTGGGTGCTCGTTCATGACGCGGCGAGGCCGTGCCTGCGGGCCGCGGAGGTCGACCACCTGATCGACGAGGTGTTGGGCGACGACGCCGTCGCGGGCGGGATCCTCGCGCTCCCGATGACGGATACGGTGAAGCGCGCCGACGAGCGCCGCCGGATCCTCGAAACGGTGCCGCGAAAGGATCTCTGGCGCGCGGCGACGCCGCAGCTCTTCCGGGCGGGCGTCTTGTCGGAGGCGCTCTCCGCCGCGCAGGCCGCGGGCGCCGAGGTGACGGACGAAGCGAGCGCCGTCGAGCACCTTGGGCTCGCGGTCAAGGTGGTGTCGGGTCGCCCCACCAATCTGAAGGTGACCCATCCGGGCGATGAGCGCATCGCCGGTCTGATTTTGGGAGACGCCGCCGTGATGCCGATCCGCGTGGGCCAGGGCTACGATTCGCACCGTCTTGTGGAGGGCCGCCCCCTCATTCTGGGCGGGATTGAGATTCCGTTTGAAAAGGGGCTGGACGGCCATTCGGATGCCGACGTGCTTCTGCACGCCATCACCGACGCCGTGTTGGGCGCGGCGGCGCTGGGCGACATCGGGCGGCACTTCCCGCCCTCGGACCCGAAGTGGAAGGGCGCGGATAGCGGGAAGCTTTTGGAGGCGGTCGTGCGGCTCGCCAAAGAGAAGGGTTGGTCGGTCGTCAACGCCGACGCGACGCTCGTCTGCGAGCGGCCGAAGATCGCCCCGCACGCCGAGCGGATGCGCGAGAACGTCGCGCGGCTTTTGGGCGTCTCGTCCGACGTGGTGAACTTGAAGGCCAAGACGAACGAGAAGATGGACGACGTCGGCCGCGAAGCCGGGATGATGGCCCACGCGGTGGTGCTGATGTGCCGCATGTGACGGGAAGACCGGTCCGGTCAGTGGTTTGCTCCGGTTCATATCGTCGAAAACCCTGAAAATCAGGGAAAGTCAGCGTCAAAACCCCAAGCGCTTGGGGTGCTGATCTTGGGGCTGAAGAGGATAATTCTTTGGGAGGAGGTCTGTGTCCAAGGCCTCCTCCTTTTGAATTACGCCGTTTAAGGAGACCCCCAAGTGAACGGTAACTTCCTCTCGGCTCCGACCACGCGTCGGGGCTTTTTGTGCATGTCCGCGATGGCCGCGGCCGCGGGCTTCCTGCCCACGCCCCTGATGGCCGCCATCGAAAAGGCCGCGGACGACATGGTCTTTTCCTGGACCGCTTGCGTGATCAACTGCGGGCACCGCTGCCCCTTGCGCGCCTACACCAAGAACGGGCGCGTCATCCGCATCGAAACCGACAACACGATCAAGGACGGTTGCTCGCCGCGGCAGCTCCGCGCGTGCCTCAAAGGCCGCTCCATGCGTCAGCGCCTCTACTCGGGCGACCGCCTCAAGTACCCGATGAAGCGCGTGGGCGAACGCGGTGAAGGGAAGTTCGAGCGCATCAGCTGGGACGAAGCGTTGAAGACCGTCGCCCAAAAGCTCAAGTACACGGTCGAAACCTACGGGAACGAAGCCCTCTACTGGCAGTACTGCTCCGGTCAGCAGTCCATGGTGAACGGCCGCGTCGCCTGGTGGCGGTTGATGAATCTCATGGGCGGCTACCTCAAGTACTACGGGTCCTATTCGACCGCCCAGATTTCCGCCGCCTTCCCGATGACCTACGGCGGAAGCCCCGCGTCCGACACGAGCGAGATCGGGAACGCGAAGCTCTACGTCGCGTTCGGCAACAACCCCTCCGTCACCCGCGGCTCGGGCGGCGGGAAGTCCTATCAGCTCCGCTGCGCCTTGGACAAGGGTGAACCGAAGACCATCGTCATCGACCCGATCCACACCGACACGGTGGTGGGGAAGGTCGACCAGTGGATCCCGATCCGTCCCGGCACCGACGCGGCGTTGGTCGAAGGCATTGCGTACGAATTGATCCGCAACGGCTGGACCGACGAAGCGTTCCTCGAGAAGTACTGCGTCGGCTACGACGAAAAGACGCTCCCCAAATCCGCGCCCCCGAAGAGCGACTACAAGTCGTACATTCTCGGCGACGCCGACGGCGAACCCAAGACCCCGGAGCGCGCGTCCCGCATCACCGGGATTCCGGTCGAGACGATCGTCGAACTCGCGCGTGAGATCGGGACGACGAAGCCCGTCTTCTTCTCGCAGGGTTGGGGCCCGCAGCGCCAGGCGAACGGCGAGCAGACCTCGCGAGCGATCGCGATGCTCCCGATCCTGACCGGGAACGTCGGCCTTCCGGGTACGTCCACCGGGCAACACGAAGGGAACACGTCCTTCCCGGTGCAGTATCTGCCCTCCGGCAAGAACCCCGTGAAGGCGACGATCCCCTGCTTCCTCTGGACCGACGCGATCACGCGCGGCGCCGAGATGGACGCCATTCACGACGGCCTCAAAGGCGTCGCAAAGCTCACGACCCCGATCAAGATGATCGTGAATTCGGGCGGGAATACGATGATCAACCAGCACGCCGACTCGAACGCGACGGACAAGATCCTGCGCGACACGTCGAAGTGCGAGTTCATCGTGGTCTGCGACAACATGATGACCCCGTCGGCCCGCTACGCCGACATTCTCCTTCCCGACACGCTCGGGCCCGAAACGGACGACCTCGCGAGCGCGGGCGGTTCGAACGGCGACGTCGCGTCGTTGCTGCCCATGAAGAAGGCGGTCGAACCCGCCTGGGAGCAGCGTCCGACCTGGGACATCTGCCGCGGGATCGCCAAGGAATTGGGCCTTGAAGAGGCCTTCACCGAAGGCCGCGACCAGCTGGGCTGGATCGAGTGGTGCTACGAGGAGACGCGGAAGAAGTACCCGACGCTCCCCGACTTCAAGACCTTCTGGGCGAACGGTCCGCAGCAGGTCTATGGCGTCCGCAAGAACATGGTGGCGCTCTCGGAATTCCGCGAAGACCCCGTGAAGAACCCGCTCAAGACGCCCTCGGGCAAGATCGAGATCTATTCGGAACGCCTCGCCGACATCGCGAAGACCTGGGTGCTCCCGAAGGGGGACGTCATCTCGGCCCTTCCGAAGTTCGTGCCGACCTGGGAGATGCCGGGGGACGACCTGCAGCGGAAGTACCCCTTGCAGTGCTACGGCTACCACGGTCACGGGCGCATCCACTCGACCTTCCACAACCTCCCGTGGTTGCGCGAGCATTTCCCGGATCACGTGCTCATCAACCCGATCGACGCCAAGTCCCGCGGCATCGCCAACGACGACGTCGTGCAGGTCTTCAACGACCGCGGCCGCGTGCAGCTGATCGCGAAGGTGACGCCGCGCATCATGCCGGGGGTGTGCTCCATCCCGCAGGGGGCCTGGTACACGCCGGTGGAAAAGGACGGGAAGAGCGTCGACGTGGGCGGCAACATCAACACGCTCACGTCGCTGCGCCCGAGCCCCCTCGCCAAGGGGAACGCCCAGCACACGATTTTGGCCGACGTCGCCAAGGCGCCCCGCGCCTGATTTCGAGGAGGAATGAACCATGAAGCAACTCGGCTTTTTCATCGACGCCTCGAAGTGCACGGGGTGCAAGACCTGCACGGTCGCCTGCAAGGACGCGCATGATTCGCCCGTCGGCATCAACTTCCGCCACGTGTTGGAGTACGCGGGCGGCGGCTGGCGTCAGGACCGCTCGACGGGCGCCTGGCACCAGGACGTCTTCGCCTACTACCTCTCGATCGGGTGCAACCACTGCGCGGACCCTGCCTGCGTGAAGGTCTGCCCCACGAAGGCCCACTACAAGAGGAAGGAAGACGGCCTCGTCGTCATCGATGCGGCGAAGTGCATCGGTTGCGGGATGTGCGCGAAGGCGTGCCCGTACGGCGCGCCGCAGCTGAATCCGGACCTCCGGAAGATGACGAAGTGCGACGGGTGTCTGGACCGCCTGGAGCGCGGCCTCGGTCCCATCTGCGTCGAAAGCTGCACGCAGCGCGCGATCGAGTTCGGCGACATCGAGGAACTCCGGAAGCGCCACGGCGACCTCGCCGCGATCGCGCCGCTGCCCGCCGCTGAAGTGACGAAGCCCTCACTCGTCATCAAGGCCCCGAAGCGTGCGAAGCCCGTGGGGGACACCTCCGGGACCACGTACGTGCACTGATCCGGGGCGTGATCCCGGTCCGCTGATTCGATCAGCCTGCGGAAACCGTTCCCCCGAGGGGGCGGATCTTCCCGCACCGAGTCCATGATCGGCATGATCGAAAAAGCTTCGCCCCGGCGGTTTCCGCCGGGGCGACGTGCGATTGGGGTTCAAGCGGCCGGAAGGCCTGAGCGGGCCGGGCAGGCCGGTTGGCTTACGCCTCCGCTTCCGGCTCGTCCTTCGCGATCTTGTCCGCGGCCTTGTCGGTTTCTTTGAGCGCCTTCTTCAAGGCCGAAGGGGCGAGCACCGGGAACTTCACCTTGACCAAAAGCCCGCGGGGGACGGCCGAGAGGAGTTCGACGGAGCCGCCGGAGCGGCGCACGATGCGGTCGACGATGGAGAGGCCGAGGCCGGAACCGGATACGCCGGTGCGGGCGCTCTCGCCGCGTTCAAACGGACGCATCACGCGTTCGCGCTCTTCGGGCGGGAGCCCCTGACCGCGGTCTTCAACCGTGAGGACGGCGTCGCGCTGGTCTTCGCTCTTCTCCAACCCGATCGAGAGATGCAGGATGCCGTCGTCGCTTCGGCCGTAGCGCATGGCGTTCGTGATCAGGTTCTGAATCGCGCGGGAGAGTTCGAGCGGGTGCGCCATCACCCAAAGTTCGGGGAAGCTCCCGTCCGGGCCGATCTTTTCCTTGCCCGTCATCTTCCGCAGGTCCACCGAGCTGTCGCTCTCGATGCGGGCGTTGTGAAGCGCCGCGTCGAGCGCTTCGGAGAGGTTCACCATCACCTGCGCTTCACTCGAGCGCCGCGAGTGGGCGAGGAACTGGTTGACGATGTTTTCCATCTGCTCCAGGTCGCTCACCATGGCGGTGCGGGAGTCGTCCGAGAGGCTCGAGAGCTCGATCTCCAAACGCAGGCGCGTGATCGGCGTGCGCAGGTCGTGCGAGACCCCGGCGAGCAAAAGCTCGCGGTCGGCTTCAATGTTCTGGAGGTCCTTCACCATGCGGTTGAAGGAGACGTTGACCGCCTGGATTTCCGCGGTCGAGGCGTTTTCAGGGAGCGGATCGGGCTGTCGGCCCTGGCCCAACTGCGTCGCGAACTGGGAGAGGCGCGCGAGCGGATCGATCACGTGGCGGGTCAAAAGCGTCGCGCCGAAAAGCGACGCGGCGCCGGCCGCGATCGCCCACCAGAGCCAGGCGGTCCCGTACGGGGGATCGAGGGCGTCGTCCTTCGTCTGGAGCCAGTACTGGTCGCCGTCGATGTCGAACGTCACCCAAAGACCTTCGTTGCCGTTCACCTTGGTGGCGAGCACGGTGTCTTGCCCGAGCTGGGTCTTCACCAACTGCTCGATCAACCCGGTCGAGCCGTCGCTCGCGATCCGGACCACGCGGTCGGTGTCGTCGCGCGGCGAAATCAGGACGCCTTCGCGGGCCGCGAGCGCCTGAAGGAAGTCCGTGCGGTAGAGCGGGTCCGCCGTGACGAGCGCGTACTTCGTGATGTTGACCGTCGAGACGATGTGCTGCGCGACGCCCTGCGAATAGGGAAGTTCCGAGAGCACGCGGAAGCTCTGCAGCCACCCGATCACCGAGAAGAAGATCAGGCCGCAGAGCATCAGGAACGTGCGCCAGAAGAGGCTCGGGCGACGGGTTTTGAGTTTGGCGATCCAGGACACGGAAGGCGTTCCCTCAGGTTTGTGGTTGGTCGGAACGGGCGGGCCCGAACGAAAAAGGACGCGCCGCGGATGCGCGCAGACGGCGCCGGGAGCGTCCTTCCTCAAGGGATTGTCCCACGGACGCGCCCGGTCTTGGGGTTCGGGCGCGGGTGGGCAATGAACGGTGACTTCTTAGTTGTGGCCGTCCGGAATGAAGACGTAGCCGAGACCCCAAACGGTCTGGAGGTAGCGCGGCTTCGAGGAATCCGGCTCGATCAGCTTGCGAAGGCGCGAGACCTGGACGTCGAGCGAGCGGTCGAAGGCTTCGTATTCGCGGCCGCGGGCCATTTCCATCAGCTTGTCGCGGGAGAGCGGCTGGCGCGGGTGGCGCGCAAAGGCCTTCAGAACCGCGAATTCGCCGGTGGTGAGCGGCACGGGCTCGCCGTTCTTCTTCAGGACGCGCGTGCCGAGGTCGAGTTCGAAGTCGCCGAACGTGACGATTTCGTTTTCGCGCGAGGGCGCGCCCGGGGCGTCCGGCGCGGGACGACGGCGCAGCACCGCGTGGATGCGGGCCAAAAGTTCGCGCGGGTTGAAGGGCTTCGCGATGTAGTCGTCGGCACCGAGTTCCAACCCCACGATGCGGTCGATTTCTTCGCCGCGGGCCGTGAGCATGATGACCGGCGTCATGTCCTTCTGGGCGCGCAGGCGCTTCAGGATCGCGAGGCCGTCTTCGCCCGGCATCATCAGGTCGAGAATGAGCGCGTCGAAGGGTTCGCGCAGCCACAGGCGGTTCATGGACGCGGCACCGTCCGCCACCTGAACCTGGAAGCCGTTCTCGCCGAGATAGCGGCGGAGAAGGTCGCGCAGGCGGGGGTCGTCGTCGACGACGAGAATCTTGGGATTGCGTTCCATGTGCTGAACTCCTTACAAGGAATGACGGGGCGCTTTCGGGAGACCGGGCGAAACGTGGTGAAGGCCCGGCGATCCGTCCGGAGGCCGACCTGGCTTCTTGGGGAAGCGTGTCGGGGTGCGTTCTCCGGCTGGTGAACCCCGTGTGGATTCGTTGACGCTTATTGTGAGATACATTCGTGTGCCACGTCACGCCTTGGGAACAGGGTGTTACAAAGTGGTGAGGGTGAGTTGTAACAGCGAAAAATGGCAGGGACCCCTTTTCAGGTGGTTGATTTACAAGAACAAATCTCTTGAATAAGGGTGTTTTTGGGCGTTTGAATGCTGAAACAAGCGTCTCTGTTTGACGCTTGTTCGGGGTGGGAATGAGGGCGGTGGATGGGACGAAGGCGGCCGAAGAAGGCTGCGGAGGCCGCGGTGCGGGGCCGAACCGGTGACCGGGATGAGGGTCGGCGAGGTCGCCGCTGAAAAACGTCAATAAGAATTCCCCACTTCCGCCAACAAGATCTCCCCACTTCCGCCATCCAAATTCCCCCTCCGGATCCGGAAGAGGCCGCCTGAACCCTGATCCGACGCTCCCGGCGATCCGATCCGGCCCGAACCCCCGCGTCGATCCCGAAACAACACTTCAACCGCCTCAAGAGCCGCCAACCCGTTGCCGGATGTTTTTCACGGCACATGCTTCTCCCACGGCTGTGGCGCGGCACCCTCACGCCGCCTGGGCGCTTGTGAAGAATCTGTAAAAAGGACGGCGCGAAACCCCGGGAGAAGCCGACGGCGGACGGGCCTGCCGAAAGCTGTGCGTTTCGCGGCGAAAGCCCCGGAGGGCGCGCGGGAACCGGGGTTCAGGTGTGCCTGAACGGCCCGTTCGGACTGGTCGGGAGAACATTCACCCCCTGCAACACATTGGAAAAACTTGTGCGCGCTCAGGTCGGGAACCCGCTGATATAGTCAGCTCGACGAAACGGAGACCCATCCGGGTTAACACCATGCTTCATCCAACCAAGACGGGCCTGATCATCGCCGTACTCGCCTTGACCTCGGGCGTGGTGCAGGCGGAGTGGCGCGGCCCCGTGCTCAATGCCGATCCCCAAACGCTCGCCGACTGCGCGGACCCCGCGCATCCCTGCGTGCGTCTTTGGCGGGACATGAGCGCCGCGGAACGTGCGGAGCTCTGGCCCTATCTCGACGGCGTGGCGCGCGCCTCCCATTGGCGGGAGATGACGAAGCGCGAACGCGACGCGATGCAGGCGCATCTGAACGAAGCGGACCGCGAAGCGATCCGCCAGCGCTTCACCGTGCAGAACGAGCAGCGCCGCCACCACGGAGCGAGGCCCAAGCTCTGCAGCGAGGACCGCACGCTCATGCGCGCCCAAATCATGGAAGTGCACATGAAGTTCGCGAAGCCGGTTCCGAAGGCCAATGCGGCCGGTGCGCCGACGGCGGAAGAAGCGAAGCGCTGAGAACTCCACAACCTGAATTCCAACGGAATAGGCGGCATGGCCCACCTCTTCGCGCATCCGGGGCTGACGCATGGGGTCCTGCGCCCCCGCGCACCCTTCTCCCCAAGATGGTCCCCAAGCGTTCCCGACGCCGCCCTCGGAAAGCCTGCGGGGCCGGTCGGAAGGGCGGGCGCCCTCCTTATAATGAGCGGACCGTACGGGCTCAACGCGGGAAAGGCGTGGGCGGGCGGCGGCGCCGGAAGCGCCGCCGATCCGTCCGACCGTCCCTCTGCGGAGCCCCAACCATCCTTATCCGGTCCGACCGGACCGACGCCCCACCGGGATCACCTCATGTCCGACACTACCCCGAAGCTCATCCTTGCTCTCGACACGGCTCAGGAAGACTGCGCCGCGGCGCTCCTTGACGCGCGCACCGGCCGCGTCACCGAACGGGTGGAGCGCGTGGGGAACAAACACGCCGAGCGGCTCCTCACCTTGGTGGGCGAAGTCCTCATGGACGCCGGCGTCTCGAAGAAGGACGTCGACCTCGTCGCGTTCGGGGCGGGGCCGGGGGCCTTCACGGGGCTTCGCGTCGCGTGCGGCGTCGCCCAGGGGCTCGCGTGGGCGTTGGACAAGATGACCGCGCCGGTCGCGAACACCGAAGCGCTCGCGCACGCGTTCGCCAAGAAGGAAGGGCTCGCCCCCAAGACGCGCATCTTCGTCGCGAACGACGCCCGCATGGCGGAGTGCTATGCGGCGGTCTACGAGGTCGCCGCTGCGGGTGAGCGCCTCGTCACGGTCACCGCGCCCGAACTCATGAAGCCCGAGGCGGTCGCCGCGGCCGCCCGCGAAGCGGGCGCCGCCCTGATTCTGGGGAGCGCCCCCGCGGCGTACCCGGAGGCGTTTGAGGGCGTCACCGATCTTCGGATCGTCGCCGAGTCGGCGAGCCGACCCGCCGCGATCGCCGAGATCGCGGTTTTTGAGGCGGCCTCGGGCGAAACCGTGCAGCCTTCGCTCGCGGCGCCGCTTTACGTCAGAAACCGCGTCGCGCTCACGATGGCCGAACGCGCCGCCGGGGAGCGTCTCTGATGCGGGCGGGCTCTCCTACCATCCGCCCCATGACCGCGGACGACCTCGACGAGGTCGCGCGTCTGGAGCACGAAGTCGAGGTGACGCCCTGGTCGCGCTCGGGCTTCGAGGATGCGCTGACGCACCACCGCCGCGCGGTGGTGTTGGAGAATGACGGCCGCATCGCCGCCTGGGCGGTGCTGATGCCGGTCGTCGACGAAACCGAACTTTTGATTCTCGGCACCGCGAAGGCGGCGCAACGGAAGGGCTTCGCGACGGCATTGATGCGCCACGAAGTCGACTGCGCCCGGGCGGACGGGATGGTGTGCATGCACCTCGAGGTGCGCGCCTCGAACGCCCCCGCGATCAGGCTCTACGAAAAACTGGGGTTCGAGCGGGTGGGGCTCCGGAAGGGCTACTACCTGGTCGACGGGCAGCGCGAAGACGCCGTGCTGATGTGCCTGGAAATCACCAAAAACGGCGGGGAGGACGCGCGATGACGGACGACATGAAGGAAGCCCTCACCGAGCCTTTTGCCGAACCTTTCCCCGAACCCTTCGGCGAGGAAGCCAAGGGTTGGAAGCCCTATTGGGATCAGTTGGGATTGGGCCCCCTTTGGGTGCGCCGCAACGTCCCCGACCCCTTCGCGGACGACGTTCCCGGGTTTGAGCGCGTCCCGCCGGTGCGGAACGCCATGGCGGCGCGGTCGGTGCAGGCTACGGCCCCCGGCGGCTCGCCCGTTCCGCAGGTCGCCGCCGGTACGGTCGGCGTGGGCGGCGTCGGCGCGGGGCCGCGCCCCGAATTCGCCCGCACGGCGCCCCCGCGGCGCCCGGGCCCGCCCGAGGAACTCCAGCGCCGTACCGCCCGTCCCGTCGCCGGGATGCCCGGGCAGGGCGCTCAGTCCGCTCAACCGGCTCAGCCCGCGGGCGCGAAGCTCGCCCCCGAGATCGCGGCGGAAATCCCGACCGCGGACTGGAAGCGTCTCTGCGAACTCGCGAACGGCTGCCGCGCGTGCCCGATGGCGGCCTCGCGCCAGCACGTCGTCTTCTCGGACGGCGAACCGGGGCCCAAACTGGTCGTCGTGGGCGAAGCCCCGGGGAGCGAAGAGGACCTCCAGGGGAAGCCCTTCGTGGGGAAGAGCGGTCAGCTTTTGACCGCGATGCTCGACGCCATCGGCGTCGTGCGCGGGGAGGACGCCGTCATTTTGAACACCCTCAAGTGCCGTCCCTTCCAAAACCGCGACCCGCTCCCCGACGAACTCCAGGCCTGCGAAGCGTTCCTGCGCCGCCAGCTGGAGATCCTCGCCCCGGACGTCGTCTTCGTGATCGGGCGCTTCGCCGCCAAGTCGATGCTCCCCGAGATGGGGGACGCGCCCCTGGGCCGCATGCGCGGGGCGGTGCACGCGATGACCGTCGCCGGGAAGAAGGTTCCCGTCGTGGTGAGCTACCACCCGTCGTACCTTCTCAGGTCGCCCGACGCCAAGGCGAAGGCCTGGGAAGACCTCGTGCTCCTTCGCCGCACCTGCCGCGAGGCGGGGATGGCCTTCCCGGACCGTCCGCGCCGGGCGAAGGCGTAAGGGCGGAGCGCCGAGCGCGCACCGACGTCGCCGACCGCACGAAGAACCCGGAGAAGAAGGCATGGACCGACCCGACCAGAAACGCACGCAGGATGAAGCCTGGGACGACGCTTGGGACGAGGCGCTCCGTGCCTCGCACCGCGAGGCACGGGCGACGTTGACCGCGGCCGTCGCCGCGTTCCTCTGGTTCTGGGGGACGCTTTTTCTGTTTCTTGAAACCGGCGGCTCGGTCTTCGGGCTTCCGCTTTGGTTTGCGGCCTCCGTCGTGGGCGGGTGGGTGCTGACCACCGCCGCCTCGTGGTGGCTCACGTACCGGGTCTTCGCGAAGACCCCGATCGAGGTGCCGGGGAAGCCGGAGGCGCAAGCGCGTCCCGACGACCGGAATGAAGCCCCGACGAAGGAGGGCCGCCCGTGAACGTCCTCCTTCTCGTTCTTCCGAACGCCGTCTTCTTCGTGGCGCTCATGCTCCTCACCTTGCGCGCCGAGCGCGCAAGCCGGACGGCGGCGATGGAAGACCGCGCCGCGAAGCGCGGCGGCTTCGGCCTCGAATACTTCCTCGGGAGCCGGTCGCTCTCGGGCGTCGTGCTCGCGATGACCCTGACCGCCACCTACGGGAGCGTGAGCAGCTTCGTCTCGGGGCCGGGCGTCGCCTGGCAGCTGGGGCTCGGCTGGGTCGTCTTCGCGGCGCCGCAGATGCTCGCCGGGTTCTTCCTCCTGGGTCTTTTGGGCCGAAAGACCGCGCTCCTCTCGAGAGCATTCAACGCCGTCACCGTGGTGGATCTCATCCGCGCGCGCTACGCGTCGAAGACCTTGGCCGTGCTCTCCGCGCTGGCGCTTCTGCTCTTCTTCACCGTCATGATCGCGGGGCAGTTCGTGGGCGGCGCCGCGGTCCTCGCCACCACGACCGGTCTCCCGCACGCCGCGGGGCTCCTGGTCTTCGGAGGCTTGACCGTCCTCTACACGGCCTTCGGGGGCTTCCGGGCGGTGGCGGTCACGGACACGCTCTGCGCGGTGCTGATGGTCGCCGGAATGCTGATTCTGGGCGGCGAGCTCTTGAGCCTTGCGGGCGGCTGGGACGCCTTCACCGCGGGGATCGCGTCGGCTTCGACTTTGAACGCCTCGGGCGCGACGGGTGCGGCGGGGAGCTTCATGACCCCCGATGCCGGTGGGCTTTTGCCCTGGCCGCTCCTTCTCTCCGCTTGGGTGCTCGTGGGCTTCGGGACGGCGGGGCTGCCCCAATCGATCGTGCGCGCGATGAGCTACCGCACGAGTGCGGACCTCCATCAGGCGATCCGTGTGGGGACCTTGGTCTGCGGGGCGCTCATGATCGGGATGACCTTCATCGGGGTGTTGGCCCGCGGGGTGGTGTCCGCCTGGCCCGAGGGGCTTCCCACCACGGACCACCTCATTCCCTACGTCCTCACCCAGCACATGAACCCCTTCGTCGCGGGGGTGACGCTGATCGGTCCGCTCGCCGCGACCATGTCGACCGTCTCGTCCCTTCTCATCGCGGCCGCGTCCGCCGTCGTGCACGACCTTCTGAAGCTCACGGGGCCCGAAGTGGAGGACGTGCGGGTGAAGCGGATCGCCCGCTTCGGCACCGGTGCTTTGGGCGTGGCCGCGCTCCTGATCGCCCTCGATCCTCCGAGCATCGTCGCCTGGATCAACCTGGCCGCCTTCGGGGGGCTGGAGTTGACGTTCCTCATTCCCTTCGTAGGCGGCCTCTACTGGCGGCGGGCGAGCGCCGCGGGGGCGGTCGCGGCGATCGTCTCGGGGCTTCTGACCTACGGGGCGCTGCTGCTCGTAAAGCCCGACCTCGGGGGCTGGCACCCGGTGGTGCCGGCCTTCGTCGTGGAGGCGTTGGTCTTCGCGGCGTTCGGGGTTCTGAACCGGAAACCTTTGGAAGGAGAGGCGGCGCGGTTCTTTCCGCGGGGGTGAGCCTCATCGGCCGCATCCCGTGCGCCGTGCCCGGCGGGGATGCGGGCGGCTTGAGAACGGGGGCAGCGGCGCTCTTTCCGGTCATATTCAGCCTTCGTCAAATCCTTTGACGTCGGTTGAACGCCGGTTCTCTAGAATTTCTCCGGTTTTGGCCCCATTCAAAGCAACCCTGAGTATCTTGTCGTTGACGGCTACCCCGGGTATCCGGCGCTCATCAGAAAGCGCGAAGGAAATTGGTCGCGGTCGCTCTGTCTCGCCCACCTGCATTGGGGCCCCGGAAACGCGCGGAAATCGCACTAATTTGACGTCGAGTCACCGACCTCGCGGATGGGGCAAAGGGCAAATCTCGTTGGACTTGTCGCCCAAATCTTTCGGCTAGTCGCCCATACTCGCGAATCGCTCAAAACCGAACTGAAGTCTCTCAAAAATGGTTGTTGGTCGCCCAAAAGTTGAGGCTTGTCTGTAACAGTGTATTTCGAAAAACCGTGGTACTTAATGTTCGCATATTTTTAATTAGAAATCGACCTTTTCTGATTTCGAATCTCTCAAACTTTGCGAATAATCGCCCAAAAACAAATTCAGGCCACGCAAAGCTGTCTTGAGATCGCTTTTAGATAAAGAAAAATCACCCAAACTCGCTCTGGCCGAATCGCCAAATTCCTGGCGGCCAATCACCCAAAACCGCGGCAAGACGGGGCGCCAAGCGAGTCTCGGAACAATGCTGTAGGATCCGCCATCGCAATCAATGACAAACCGTAATTCCGCGGATTAGGATTGCAATGGAAATGTATGATTGAAATATCAGCAATCAGAAAAGGCCTCCTGCAGGTGATTTCTGGACACACGCATCAATCGGTTAGCGAAGCTGGGTTAATGTCTGCCACTTCGTCGCGCAAATATTATCGAATCTTCCTGGACCATAGGGAACCTCTTCACGGAAGAGGTTCGACAACAAATTTGATTCGTTCGCCGAATCCGAACAACCCTTAAGTAGGGT
>ENA-UPWN01000339-UPWN01000339.1-human-gut-metagenome-genome-assembly--contig:-NODE-339-length-24224-cov-36.503499_pt1 | contig 24224 bp, 17 predicted proteins | sample MGYA00250050_ERZ773377 | MGnify/ENA primary metagenome ERZ773377 (study PRJEB29103, sample SAMN06112008) | human gut metagenome | biome: human gut; feature: ankylosing spondylitis patient; material...
GTTAAGAATTGTAATTTTGCTACAGATCTTGGAATAATACTCTCTTGTAAGAAAAATATAAAAAGAGTAACACAGCAAGCTGCTACAAATATAGGTTTCACTATATCTCTTAATGACATACCAACAGCACTCATAGCAGTAGCCTCACTTGTTCTAGTAAATTTTGAAAAAGTTAACATTATCCCTAGAAACATTCCCATTGGTATAGTTTGTGAAAGTATAGGAGGTAGATAGAAAGATAAAATTCTCATTACATCTATGATAGATATTCCCTTTACTATTATATTTTCCATCATAGCTACTATGATATCTATTAAAAATATAAAAGTAAATAGAGAAACTCCAAAGATAACAGGTATTTTTATCTCATTTAAAATATATTTATCTATAAGTTTCATATATCTCTCCTAAAAAATCTTATTCATATACTTATCTATTAATTTTTCATTTTTTACAGCATCTAATTTCTCTTTAAATACCTTTGGAATATACTCCTCTATAAGTGGTGCCACTTTTAACATTGTCTCTGCTGCTCTACTATTATTTCCATATTTTTTTATCTCTGGAAGTAAATCACTTGTAAAGTTAAATATAAAAATTACTACTAGAGCTAGAACAGCTCCTTTTGCTGCTCCTATTATCCCACCTAAGATTCTCAATACAAACCCCTTTGTCAATCCTTCCATAATATTTTTTAGGAAATGTAATATTAATCCTATCACAATATATACAGCCCAAAACATAACTATATAAACTATAAAATAATTAGTATCATTTGATTTAAGATTTAAAAATTGTATTAGTATTGGAGTAAAATATCTAGCTGCTATAAAATTGATTACTAAACCAAATACTGATAAAAACTCTACAAATAAACCATTTTTTAATCCATCTAAAATTGCTAAAATCAATACCACTAATATAATAATATCTAAATACATAGTTACCCCTTTTTAATTATTAATTATTTTCACCCATAATGCCTTTAAGTATAAAGTTTCTGGAACATGTAATATCCATGGGTGGTCTTCTGGCTGATAGTTTATTCCTATCACTTGTAAAAGTTTTCCATTTTTAGAAGCTGCCATTCTTGTTACCTCTATTAAATCTTGAAGAGATATATGATAAGCACAAGTAATTACCCCTAATATTCCTCCATCTTCTAAAAGCTTAAAGCTATCATCGCATAGGTCAAAGAAAAAATCTCTTCCCTTATGAATATCAGCCTTTCTCTTAATTAAAGATGGTGGGTCTAATGTAATTACATCATACTTTTCTCCTCTTCCTACAAGAGTTTTAAGAAGTAAAAAAGCATCTCCTTCCATAGTTGTATAATTTCCTTCAAACCCATTTAACTCATAATTTTCTCTACATAGTTCAAGAGCATGAGGTTCCTTATCTATAGCTACAACCTTTTTGCAATTCTCTTTTAAAGCAGCCATAGAAAATCCACCACTACTAGAAAATACATCTAAGAATCTAGTGTCTTTATTTAAATACTTTCTAATAAATTTTCTAGAATCTCTTTGATCTAAGAAAAATCCTGTCTTTTGTCCATCTATAATATCTATTCCATACTTAAGTCCATTATCCTCCATAATAACTCTTTCTGGAATCTCACCAAAGATAATTCCTGTCTTTTGCTCTACTCCCTCATGAGTTCTATTTTCTACGTCACTTCTTTCATAGATTCCCTTTGGTTTCATAACTTTTTTAATAGCATTTATTATCTCTTGTCTAAATCTTTCTACTCCAGAATTTCTAAATTGTACTGCTATATATTTATCAAACTTATCTATTATAAGTCCTGGTATTCCATCTCCCTCTGAGAAAAATGCTCTTATACAGTTTGTTTCATTATATAGGTGCTCTCTCTTTTTATAAGCACTTCTTATTTTATTTAAGATAAAATCTTTATCTATCTTTTCATCTTTTGTAGTAAGTACTCTCACATAAGCAGATGTAGAGTCAGTTACATATCCTCTTCCTACAAATGTCATATCCTCAGTACAAACATCTACTACATCTCCATTTTCTATCTTTCCTATTATACTTTTTACTTCATCTTTAAATACATTGGGATAAAAGTTTTGAATCTTTTTCTCTTTTCCCTTTTGTAAAATTATCTTAGCCATCTTTACTCCTTATCTCACTATTAAATATGGTTTTCCATTCTCTTTATATACCCTATATACTCTTCTACCTATCCCTGTAAGTATATCCCAAGAACACTTATGTTCTATATTTATCTCCTCTATGATATCATCTCTCACTACAATTACCTCTGTACCAAGAGATATTTTATTCTTTATGGACTCTGGTATTTTTACCATACACATATCCATACATATCTCTCCAATTATTGGACATTTTTCCCCTTCAATAATAACATAGCTTTTATTTGAAAACTCTTTCTTTATTCCATCTGCATATCCCATTCCAATAGTAGCAAATGTTTCCCCTTTATGAAGTACATATTTTCTTCCATATGAGATAAAAGAATCATCTTCTACTGTTCTTATTGATAAAATCTTTGTTTTTACACAAAATACTCTCTTTAAATCTTCTACTCTATAATTAGCTATCATACCATACATGCATATTCCAGCTCTTACAATATTTCCACTAATCTCTTCATTAAATCTCAAAATACCTCCACTATTTAAAATATGAAGATATTTTACCTTATCTTTATATTTTTCAAAAATTTGAAATTTTTTAATTTGAGTTTCTGTATAATCATCTGATTCTCTATTAAATCCATCTGCATCAGAAAGATGTGAATAGATACCCATAATATTTATACCATTTTCAAGACAGTAATCTACTACTCTCTCTCCCTCTTCTGGTAAAAATCCTAACCTTCCCATACCTGTATCTATCTTTATATGTATACCTACTTTTAAATTATTTTTTTTAATATACTCTATTTGTTCCCAATTTCCAACTGTTATTTGAATACTGTTTTTATCAGCTATATCCATCTCTTCAGGAAATACTATTCCCAACACTAATATTTCATCTTTTATTCCAGCCTCTCTTAATTCTAACCCTTCATCAAGACAAGCTACAGCAAAAGATTTTACTCCATGCTCTGATAGATACCTCACCGTTTCTTTTGCTCCAAATCCATAGCTATTAGCTTTGACTACTGCCATTATCTCCCTATTATTAACTTTTTCTCTTATTTTATTTATGTTAAAAATTAAATTGTCCATCTCTATTTCTAACCATGCTCTCATTTTTTTCCCTCTCTCTGCAATAATCTTACTTTAGCTATAAATTTATTTGAAAGATATTGTAACTACTCAGCTAATAACTCAAAGAAAACTCAAAGAATTGTGTAATTTATGAAGAGAAGTTAGATTAACACAGCGAAATCGAACGCTAAAAAATGCAATAAATCGAAGACTTAACCCTTGCATTTTTAGCGAGATGAACTCGTAGTTAATCAACTTCTTGGAATATGGAACAATTCTTAATTTTCTTTTAAAAATAGCTGAGTAGCTAAAAATATTCTTTAAACTAGTATTTTTTCTTTTGTTTCTTGAGTTTCTTTCTTTTGAAGCTTTTTCTCTATACCAGAGTTTCCTCCATCTCTTTTCTTCTTATCTAATAGATAAACGATTGGAGTTGCTATAAACACAGAACTATATGTTCCAGCTAATATTCCTACTAAAAGTGTCACTATAAAAGTTCTAAGTGAATCTCCACCAAAGATTAATATTGCTATTATAGCAAAAAGTGTAGTAACTGATGTATTTATTGATCTTATCATAACTTGATTTATACTCTTATCTAAAAGCTCTTCAAAAGTAAGTTTTTGTTTTGTTTTACGCTTTATATTCTCTCTAATTCTATCGAATACAACTATTGTATCGTTGATAGAGTATCCCAATATTGTTAGTACAGCAGCTATAAATGGAGTATCTACTTCATAACCTAAAAGTGATATTACTCCAATAGCTATAATTAAGTCATGTATTAAAGCTATTATAGCTCCCAATGAGAATATAAATTCAAATCTAACTGTTATATAGGCTACTATTAATACAGCACCTATTAATAGAGAATATACAGCTGAAGTTTTTAACTCCTTACCTATACTTGCTCCAACTTTTTCTACTTTATCTATATCATATTTCCCTACTGTATTTAAGCTCTCTAGTAGTGCATCTTTTTGGGCCTCTGTTAACTCTTGAGTTCTTATAATTACAGTATTTCCTTCTGATACCTGTACTTTTCTACTATTTCCACTAAGTTGAGGAATGTTTTTTGCTACATTATCTAAAACACTGTTTATCTCTGCTAGCGAAACAACTTTTTCAAATTTTATCTGTGTTAAACTTCCTCCAGAGAAATCTATTCCATAATTTAATCCTCTAGTTAAAATTACTGCAAGGGAAAGTACAACTAATACAACAGATAGCCCTAGAAATTTCTTAGTATTTTTTACTATTCCTATTTGCATATGTTTACCTCCTTTACTCCAAATAACTCTGGTCTTTCGAATTTAAATGCTTTTACAAATACTAGTAGTAGTATCTTTGTTATTGTAATAGCTGTAAACATAGAAGCTAATGTACCTATTGTTAAAGTTACAGCAAATCCTTTTACTGGTCCTGTTCCAAATGTAAATAAGATTGTTGTAATTATAAGAGTAGTGATGTTTGAGTCAAATATTGCCACAAATCCTTTGTTAAATCCTACCCCTATACTATTGATGATACTATTTCCTAATCTTAACTCCTCTTTTATTCTTTCAAAGATAATTACATTGGCGTCAACAGCCATCCCTGCTGAAAGAATAAGTCCTGCTATTCCTGGTAAAGTAAGAGTAGCATCTATAAAATTTAAAGCTCCAAAAGTAATAAGTCCAAATATAACTAATGCTATATCTGCTACTATTCCTGGTAGTCTATAGAATACTATCATAAAAATACCAATTAAAGCCATAGCAAATATTGCTGCATTTTTACTTTGTGCTATTGATTCATCTCCTAAAGAAGCTCCTACTGTTCTTGTTTCTACTATTTCAGCTTTCACTGGTAATGCTCCAGCATTTAATAGTGTGGCAGTAGCTTTCGCTTCTTCTACTGTATAGTTTCCTGTAATTACTCCATTTCCACTTGGAATTTCAGAGTTTATCATAGGTGCTGTTTGCACAGTTCCATCAAGAGTTATAGCTAATTGTCTACCTATATTATTTCTAGTTATTTCAGCAAACTTTATAGCTCCCTCTTGATTCATCTCAAATTGAATTTGAGGTCTACCTAAGTTGTCATATGAAACATCTGCTTTTTTAAGAGCTCCTCCTGTAAGTAGAGTCTCTCCTAAAGTTCCATCTTCATTCATAATTCTAAACTCTAAAAGTGCTGTTTTCCCTATCATTTTTATAGCGTCCTCTGTATTACTTACCCCTGGTAACTCTATAATTACTCTGTTATCTCCAGCTTTTTGTACTACTGATTCAGCTACTCCCAATCCATTTATTCTTCTATCTAGTACCTCAATAAGTCTATCCATAGCTTCAGAATCTATGGTAACTCCCTCTTCTGGTACTGCTTCTAATACCACATATACTCCACCCTTTAAATCTAGCCCAAGTTTAGTAGGTTTTGCAAAACTCAACCATACAGCTCCACAGACTACCATTATCACAAGGAGTAATCTCATCATTAATTTTGAACTCATTTTTTCCTCCAGTGCTATTTTTTTCTGTCTAAGAAAGTTTGAAGTATTATAGCAGCTGCTACTTTATCTACTACTTTTCTCTTTTCTAATGCTCCCTTTTTATTAGTTTCATTTAGAAGTCTGTCAGCAGAAACAGTAGTAAGTCTTTCATCTACTTCAAAGATTTCCAATCCCTCAATACTCTTATTGAGCTTTTCTATGAATTCTCTTACCTTCTCAGCTTGTCTTTTTTCTGTTCCATCTAAGCTTTTTGGTATCCCTATTACAAGAGATTTTGTATTCTCTTGAATAAGTATCTCCTCTATTCTTTTTACTGCCTTTACTTTTCTTCTGTCAATAACTTCAAGGGGAGTGGCTAATATCCCCATTATATCAGATTTAGCCACACCTATTCTCACATCACCAACATCTAAGGCAACATATTTTTTAAACATTTTTACCCCTTATAATAAAGTTTTTAGAGTTTCTCTAACTTTAGCTACAGCTTCCTCTATCTTAGAAGCATCTTTTCCTCCAGCTTGAGCAAAGTCAGGTCTTCCTCCACCATTTCCTCCAGCTATTTGAGCAGCTTCTTTTACTAAGTTTCCAGCTTTAACCTTTCCTATTAAGTCCTTAGTTACTCCTACAGCAAATACAGCTTTATCCTCTCCAGAAGCAAGTACAACTACACAACTTCCTAGTTTATCTTTTAAAGAGTCAACCATTTGTCTTAACTCTTCAGCTGTTTTATCTTTGAAAGTTTTTATTACAACTTTTACTCCATTTATCTCTTCAGCAGCAGCATTTAATGAGCCAGCTTCATAGTTAGTTATCTTAGCTTTTAATGTCTCTATCTCTTTAGAGTTCTCTCTTAAAGTTTCAGTCATCTTCTCAACTCTTTCAACTACATTAGCCTCATCAGATTTTACTGTCTTAGCTATCTCTTTAAGAGTTCTCTCCATTTTCTTAACCAATTCATAAGCTCCAAGTCCTGTAACTGCCTCTATTCTTCTTACTCCAGCAGCTATTCCACTTTCAGACTCTATTTTGAATAATCCTATCTTAGCTATATTATCGATATGAGTTCCTCCACAAAGCTCGATAGAGAAATCATCTACTTTTACAACTCTTACTACATCTCCATATTTATCTCCAAATAGAGCCATAGCTCCCTCTTTTTTAGCTTCGTCCATACTCATATTTCTTACTGTTACACATAGAGATTCAGCTATTTTTTCATTTACTAAATTCTCTACTTTTTCAATCTCTTCAGAAGTCATAGCTTCATAGTGGTTGAAGTCAAATCTTAATCTTTGTCCATTTACTAATGAACCAGCTTGTTGTACATGAGTTCCAAGTACCTCTCTTAAAGCCTTGTGTAATAAGTGAGTAGCTGTATGGTTTTTAGCAGTAGCAAGTCTATTCATCTCATCTACTCCTAATAGATACTCCTCTCCCTCTTTAGCTTCTCCTTTTACTATTTCAACTGTATGAGTAAATATTCCTTTTTGTTTTTGAACATCTACTACTTTTCCTTCAAATCCATTTCCAGAGATAACTCCTATATCAGCAGTTTGTCCTCCAGACTCTCCATAGAAAGGAGTTGTATCAAATATCATAAGAGTTTTTCCATCTTTTCCCTCTCTAATACTTAATAATTTAGCTGTCTCTTTTAAAGTTTCATATCCTACAAAGTTAGTAGCTCCATATTTATCATAGAACTCTTCAATAAAGCTATCTTGTCCTTTTTCCATTACAACTTCTCTAGCTGCTCTTGCTTTCTCTTTTTGCTCTTCCATCTTAGCTTCAAACTCTTCTCTTGAAACCTCTACACCTTTCTCTTCACATATCTCTTCAGTTAATTCATATGGGAATCCATAAGTGTCATATAATCTGAAAGTTATATCTCCAGAAAGTTTCTTTCCACCTTCTGATTTTACTTTTTCTATCTCTTGGTTTACAAGTTGTATTCCTTGGTCAAGAGTACGAGAGAATTTCTCTTCCTCTATCTTAACTACTTTTTTGATGTGCTCTAAGTTATCATTTAAATCTGGATAAGCTTCATTCATCATCTCTACAACTTTATCTACCATCTTATATAGGAATAGTTCTGATTGTCCTAATAATCTTCCGTGTCTTACAGCTCTTCTTAAGATTCTTCTTAATACATATCCTCTTCCTTCATTAGATGGGATTACTCCATCATTTATTAAGAAAGTAACTGCTCTTGAGTGGTCAGTTATAACTTTTAAAGAAAAGTCTTTTTCTTTGTCCTCTCCATATTTAGTATTAGTTAATCTTCCAGCCTCTTCTACTAATGGGAATAATAAGTCTGTTTCAAAGTTGTTAGACTTACCTTGTACCATAGCTGTAACTCTCTCTAGTCCAGCTCCAGTATCTATATTTTTCTTAGGTAGTGGCTCTAATGATCCATCTTCCATTCTATTCCACTCTGTAAATACTAGGTTCCAAATCTCTATGAAACGGTTATCTGTTCCCTCATCTCCAAGCTTAGAATTCTCATCACCACCATAAGCTGGTCCTAAGTCTACGTGGATTTCTGAACAAGGTCCACAAGAACCTGTTGGTCCAGCTGCCCACCAGTTCTCATCTTCTCCAAGTCTTACTATTCTCTCTTTAGGAAAGTTACACTTCTCTATCCAAATTTTTTCAGCTTCATCATCTGTTGTAAATACAGATACCCATAATTTGTCCTTATCTAATCCTAATACTTCTGTTACGAATTCCCAAGACCAAACTATTGCTTCCTCTTTGAAATAATCTCCAAATGAGAAGTTTCCTAACATTTCAAAGAAAGTATGGTGTCTAGCTGTTCTTCCAACATTTTCTAAGTCGTTAGTTCTAATTGATTTTTGATAAGTAGTTACTCTTGGATATGGAGCTTCCTTTTGCCCTAAGAAATATGGTTTAAAAGGTACCATTCCTGCAACTGTTAATAAAAGTGTTGGGTCATCTGGAATTAGAGATGCACTTTCAAAATGTTTGTGATTTTTCTTTTTAAAGAATTCTATGAACTCTTTTCTGATTTGATTTCCTGTTAACATAGTTCCTCCAGTTTGTTTCTATTTTTAAATTAAATTTTTTCCTCTGTTATCTTAAATATAATTAATTTTCAAAAATTGTGGAAGTAGTGAGAGAAAGTTAGATTAATACAGCGAAATCGAATGCTAAAAAACACAACTGTTTGAGTGAAACGAGTTTTGTGTTTTTAGTGAGATAAGCCTAATTAATCAACTTTCTTGAACTTGGAACAATTTTTAAAATTTAATGATCTAATCTAATTTAAATTTCTCTCCTAGATAGATTTTTCTAGCAGTTTCATTCTCTGCTATCTCTTCAGGAGTTCCACTTATAAGTACTTTTCCTTGAGCCATTATATAAGCTTTTTCAGTAATTCTAAGTGTCTCTCTTACGCTGTGGTCAGTAATCAATATTCCCAACCCTCTATTTTTTAAATATCTTATTATCTGTTGTATATCCTCTACTGCTATTGGGTCAACTCCAGCAAAAGGCTCATCTAGTAAGATAAAGCTAGGATTATTAGCTATTGTTCTAGCTATCTCTACCCTTCTTCTCTCTCCACCAGAAAGAGAGAATCCTAAAGATTTTTGAACATGAGTTAGCTTAAACTCCTCAAGAAGTTTATCTATTGTCTCTTTTTGCTCAATTTTACTTATTCCCTTCATCTCAAGTACAGCAGCGATATTTTCTTCAACTGTCAAATTTCTAAAAATTGATGGCTCTTGGGCAAGATATCCTATACCCATATTAGCTCTTTTATACATTGGATAGTCTGTAACTTCCATATTGTCACAAAATACTTTTCCACTTTCAGGTTTTACTATTCCTGTAATCATATAGAAAGTAGTTGTCTTTCCAGCACCATTTGGTCCTAGTAGTCCCACTATCTCTCCTTTTTTTACTTCTAGACTTACATTATCTACAACTTTTCTCTTCTTATAACTTTTACATAGGTTTTGAGCTGATAAATTTATCATACTTTATCTCCTTATTTTTTGTAGTCTACATAGACATTTCCAGAGGCTTTTATCTTCTTACTGTTCATATCATATATTCCTCTGTCTGCTTGAACTATTGACTCATTATTTTCAATCTCCACATGACCTATTAACTCCACAGTTCCAGCTTTTTGTCTAATTATTCCTCTATCTGCAGTTACATTAGTTAGTCCATATTCAGAGTTATTATTTTTAATCTGTACATCTCCTATAAGTGTAGCCATATCCTTATCTATGTCTACCTCAGCAACTGCCGATTTTATAACTGTCTCTCCATTTACTGCATCAACTAATGTAAGCTCTGTATTCTCTTTAGAGAAAACTAATCTTCTATTAGAATCTATCTCTATATAGTCAGATTTAAGCTTTTTATCCCCTTGAATAAAGACAGCATTCTCTCTTACTTCACTTCTTAGTATCTCATATTTTCCACTATTTTTGAAGTATACTCTTGAAAATTCTCCACTAAATGTAGTGATAACTCCCTTGTCATTTACATGTCCATTTACATTACCAGTAAAATCCATTATCATCTCATTTAAGTTTCCATGAACTTTATCAGAGATAAATCTATCTCCATTTGCAGTTGTAATATCAGATTTATTTCCATCTAATATTCCACTTTTATTATTGAAAACTCCATTATCCCCTTTAAATGTAAAATCTTTATAATTAATAGTATACTTCTCTAAAGATTTTACTGTTTCTGTTTTAGGATAATATTCCACACTCTCTCCTCTAAATGTAGAGTCAGTGTCCTTCATGACCACTTTACCTTGGAATAGAGCTTTTTCTCCTTGAGAGAAATATGTCATTTTTCTACTTGTGAGAGTAGCTGTATTACTCTTACCATTGAAATTATCTCCAACAAATTTTGAACTCTCTGTATAATAAACTCCTTTACTCATTATACCATAAGTTTTGCCATCTTTTGACTTAAAATCTATTTTTTCTGGAATATAGATATTTTTATCTTTTAAACTATATCTAGCTCTCTCAGAATCTACAATGACATCTTCCCCTTCCATATGAAGATTTCCAGCTATCTCTAAATACTCCCCATTTTTGAAAGAGAAAGTATCCCCAGTTATTCTTATATTGTCTTTAGGATTTACTATCTCTATACTACTTCCCAATTTTCCCAATCCAGTTTTTGTATTATAAGTAAGATCAGTTCCATTAGCTATATAGTTTTCATTTTGTAATTTTACACTACCAGCACTTAAAAACTCTCCACTCTCTTGGTTATAAGTAGCATCTTTTCCTTGAAATTTCATTCCACTATCTTGAGCTTTTACTATATAGTTACCATTTATTTTAGCATTTTTATCTGCTCCTGTATAGATGATACTCTCACTTGAAAGAGAATATTTTTCATCTTCCATAAAGGCTTTTCCTATTACAGAGCTATCCTGTGTATCTGTATTATAGGCTATCTTATCTCCACTAAGTTTTTGCTTTTTCTCTTTATCTAACAGATAACCCTCAGTTATCTTTACATCTTTACTCTCTCCGTTGTAATAAAGATTTTTTCCCTTACTTTCATACTTAGTTCCAGAGAAAGTGTAAGCTCCACTTGTACTCATCTCTTTTGTTTCACTATTATAGTTGAAAACTTTTGTAATTAGCTCTCCATCTGCTGACGAGTATTTTACATTTTTATCTCCAGAGAGAGTCATAAGCTTGCTGTTAGTATCATATACCAATCTATCTCCTGCTATTTTCTCTCCCTTAGTAGAGCTTCCCTTTATATTTCCTAAGATAGTCAAGACTTTACTCTCAGTATTGTACTCTCCCTTATCTCCCTCAAAGGAATAAGTTCCATCACTACCTTTTATCTTACCACCAATTTTTAATATGTTACTATTTCCAGCTTTGTCTAATCTATCCACATAGATTTTAAATCCATTTGCCTCTATTACAACATTTTTAGAAACCTTTAATGCCTCTGTATCCTCTTTGAAATATAGAGATTCTGCTGATAACTTTACCCCTTTGTAAGTTGTATCAAAAGGTTCCCAAGCTTCTAATATTCTACTATCTGAATTATATCTTAAAGTTTTAAAGTGTCCATCTACTAAACCTACATTTTCTCCTCTACCCTCAAGAGTGATATTATTAGAAAGTACTACTATCTTAGTCAAATCATCATACTCTCCCTTATCCCCCTTTAGAGCTACACTTTCATTTTCTAGTACTACATCTTGAGTCAACTCTATATAGCTCATCTTTGAGTCAGTAGTAAAATTTTGTCCAGAGATTTTTATTCCCTGCTCCTCATTGATAGCAGTTACTCCAGTAGTAGATTTTATCTCATCTTTTAACTTATTATAATCTACACTCTCTGCCTTAAAGCTCCACCCATTAGGACTTATTCCAAGGATATTGTTTTTTAAAGCTAAGTTTCTTACCTTATCAATAAAGACATTATCTCCACTGATAAGCATATCATTTACTTTAGCCTTAGCCTTTTCAAACCCTGTTTCATTCTCTTTTATATAATCCTTTTGTAGCTGAGCTTCCACTACATAGTCTTCATTTTTATAGGTTACATTGCTGGTCTCTATTACTTGCTCTGCCTTTCCTAGCTCCCCCTCATCTCCAAAATAGTTAAGATATCCCAACACAATTACTACAATAAAAATAATTCCATAAACTATCTTTTTCTTATTCATATTTTAACTCCCATTCAATATTTTTTTCAACTCATTCAGTTTTAACAATGCTTCTAATGGTGTTAATCTCTCTGGTTCTATCTCATCTAGTACCCTCATCACTATTTTTTGCTCTTTTGTTAGCTCCTTCCCTTTTAGAGATTCCTTTTTACATTGACACTCTCCCTCTTTAGGAGCCATATTTCCAAAAAGAAGTAGCTGTTCTCCACCTAGATTTTTTTCAACTATCTCCTTTCTCTCCTCTAATCTTTTTAAAATAGCCTTTGACCTATCTAGTATCTCTTTAGGTAGTCCTGCAAGTCTTGCTACCTCTATTCCATAAGACTTATCTGCTCCACCTTTTACTATCTCTCTTAGGAAAATTATCTCATTCTCATCTTCCTTTACCTCTATCCTAAAGTTTTCAGCTTTTTCAAGCTTCTCTTCTAGTTGAGTAAGTTCGTGGTAATGTGTAGCAAATATTGTCTTAGCTCCAATTTTTTCGTGGATATACTCAGTGATAGCAGTGGCTATTGAGATACCATCAAATGTAGATGTCCCTCTTCCTATCTCATCTAAGATAATAAAAGATTTTTTTGTAGCACTATTTACTATATTAGCTACCTCACTCATCTCCAACATAAATGTAGATTGTCCAGTAAGCAGATCGTCACTAGCTCCTACCCTTGTAAATATTTTATCCACAAGTCCAATTTTTGCATAGTTAGCTGGAACATATGAACCTATATGTGCCATTATTATTATAAGAGCTGTCTGCTTCATATAGGTAGATTTACCAGACATATTTGGACCAGTGAGGATTATTATCTCTCTCTTATCATCAAAGACTATATTATTTTTTACAAACTCCCCAGCTGGTATAAGCTTTTCTACTACTGGATGTCTTCCTGCTATTATCTCTATATCCTCTCCATCATTTACCTCTGGTTGTACATAGGAGTTTTTTACAGCTATATGAGCAAAATCTGTAATTACATCTAGATAAGCTACCTTATAAGCTAGATTTTGTAATTCCTCTCTATATTTTTTTATCTCTGTTGTCAACTCTTTAAATAGATAGTACTCTAAAGACTCTATTCTCTCCTTGGCATTCAGTACTTTTTCCTCATACTCTTTTAGATCTGCAACTATGTATCTCTCTGCATTGGCTAGAGTCTGTTTTCTGATATAGTCCTCTGGTACTAGAGATGTATTTGCCTTAGTTACCTCAATAAAATATCCAAATACCTTGTTATATTTTATCTTTAGCCCCTTTATTCCTGTTCTTTCTCTCTCTCTATTCTCTATCTCTAAGATATAATCTTTTCCATCTTTAGAGATATTGTGTAACTCATCTAAATCAGAGTTATACCCAGATTTTATTACTCCTCCCTCTCTTATAGAAAATGGTGGCTCATCTACAATAGCCTTCTCTATCATATTATAAATCTCTATAAGAGTTTTTACCTCTATCTCAAAAAGAGGATTTCCTTTTAAAAGCTTATAGATCTCCAAAGAGTTTTTAATCGAAGTCTTAAGTGCTATTAAATCCCTTCCATTTTCTGTCTCTAAGATAAGCTTTCCTATTATTCTCTCTATATCATAGATATCCTTTAATCTCTCTCTTATCTCCTCTCTAAGAAGTACATTTTCTATAAAAAATCCCACATCTTTTTGTCTCTCTTTTATCTTCTCTACATCTAAAAGAGGATTTTTTATAAATTTCTTAAGTAGTCTACTTCCCATAGAGGTCATACAGTTATCCATTACCCAAAGTAGAGTTCCTGCACTATTTTTTTCTCTCTGATTATCTATTATATCCAGATTTCTTTGAGTAGTTATATTTAGCTCCATTACATTTTCACTATTTACATAGCTTATATTGGTAATAGGTAGTTCTTTTCCCTTTTGTAAGTCTACAACATACTCTAATACCATTGTAGATACTGTAATAGCTGATTTTTTATCCTTCATTCCAAAGCTCTCTAAAGATATTACCTTAAAATAATCCTTTAGATAATCTTCAGCCTTTCTTCTCTCTACAGTTTTAGTAAATTTTATATCACTGAGAGAGTTGTGTTTTTTAAACTCATCTATATAGCTATCATAAGTTTTTTCATCTAGTAGTATCTCCTTAGGAGCTATCTTGTTTATCTCCCCTAGAAGTCTAAACAAAATATCCTCTCCAACTATCTCACTAGCCTTAAACTCTCCAGTAGTAATATCTATATAAGCTAGGGCTCCTACCTCATCTGTTATCTTTATTCCCATTAGGTAGTTATTACTCTTCTCATCAAGAAAATCTGTATCAATTATAGTTCCTGGAGTTATTACCCTAGTTACCTCTCTTTTTACTATTCCTTTAGCTGCCTTTGGGTCTTCTACTTGGTCACATATAGCTACCTTGTATCCTTTATTTACTAGCTTTGCTATATATGAAGCTACAGAGTGATAGGGTATCCCTGCTAGTGGCACATCTATTCCCTTTTCTCTATTTCTACTAGTAAGAGTAAGTCCTAGCTCCTTTGATGCTGTAACTGCATCCTCAAAAAACATCTCATAAAAATCCCCAAGCCTAAAAAATAGTATACTGTCAGTGTATTGAGATTTTATCTCTCTGTACTGACTCATAAGTGGCGTTTCTGCCATTACTCTTCAACTCCCTCTTGCTCAATTCCCACTTTTAATATATTCAGTAACTCCAATACCTCTTCATACTTATCTGTATGATTTATCTTATCCTTGATTGGATTTGAGTTTCTTATACCTTTTAAATACCAACAGATATGCTTTCTAAGCTCAAATATAAAATCTCTCTCTGGATGCTCTATCTGAGTTCTTCTAGTATGCTCTATTGCCATATTTATTCTATCTAATGGAGTTACAGGATTTAAAATTTTCCCATACTCTAAATATTCTCTAATATCTCTTATTAACCAAGGATTTCCAAATATTCCTCTAGCTAACATTATTCCATCTACTCCAGAATAATCTATTCTCTCTTTGGCATCCTCTGCTGTAAATATATCTCCATTTCCTATTACAGGAATACCTACACTCTCCTTTACAGCTTTGATTATACTCCAGTCAGCTTTACCAGTATACATCTGCTCTCTAGTTCTTCCGTGGACAGTGATATGTTTACATCCTACCTCTTCAGCAATTTTTGCTATCTCCACAGGGTTTTTAAACTCCTTATATCCAGCTCTTATCTTTATAGATAATCCGGTATCATCATTTAAAGCACTTCTTAACTCTGATAACATAGCCTTTATATGCTCTGGATTTGCCATAAGTGCTGAACCATACCCATTACTTGTAATTTTTTTCATAGGACATCCAGAGTTGATATCTATATGCTTAACTCCTAATCTCTCTACAAACTTTGCACTCTCTACCATCTTTGGAATATCCTTACCAAACAGCTGTACAGAATCTCCCTCTCTAAGTCTTAGAATAACCTTTATAGTTTTTTCAGAAGCACACTCCATAGCATTGATACTTACCATCTCTGTAAATAGCATATCTGGATTAAACTCTTTCAATATTCCTCTATACGTATAATCTGTAACTCCAGCTATTGGAGCTATATATATTTTCGTCATAAATTTTATTCCTCCATCTCTTATTGAAAAGATATCTCAATCTAAAAATTTTACCATATTTATGACATTTTTTCAATATAGCATTGGAGATTAGAAGACAAAAACTTGATATTTGTAAAAAGTAATACTATAATATCAAAGGTATATATTTTAATAACAAGGGGAGAAACATCATTATGATTAAAAAAACTAATAATTTTATCTCTATCTTTCCTATCTTATCTGGAATATTTTTTGGTTCAGGGGGAATATTTATAAGAAGATTGATTGAATTGGGAATAGATAGCTACTCTGTTGTATTTTTAAGAGTCTTTCTAGCTCTACCTATACTTATCCTATGGCTCTTTGTAGCTGATAAAAAACTTTTCTACATAAAGCTTAAAGATATTTGGGTATTTTTTGGAGCTGGTGTCCTTGGGACTTTAGGATTAAATCTCAGCTATAACTACTCTATCACAGAGCTATCTCTTTCACTATCAGCTGTACTTTTAAGCCTAGCACCTATCTTTGTTGTAATATTCTCATTTTTTCTATTTAAAGAGAAGATTACAGGTACAAAAGTATTTTGTATGCTTTTAGCTATCTTAGGTTGTGCCTTGGCTAGTGGTGTTTTTGAAAGTGCCTCTACTATGCATTGGTCATTTAAAGGGATAGTGGTAGGACTTTTTGCTGCTATTTTCTACTCTTTATATAGTATTTTTTCTAAAATTGCTATGGAGAAAAAATATGATGCTCTTACTATAACACTATATAGTACTGTGGCTATTACCATAGTTCTTTTTCCTATGAATGATTGGAGATTTGTAGGGGAGATAATCAGTAGTAGCCCTTTGGAGATGTCAATTTTTATGTTGGCACACTCCCTTTGTACCTGTATATTTCCATATGCTCTTTACACTATCTCTTTGAAATATATGGACACTGGTAAGGCATCTATACTTTGCTCTTGTGAACCTATAGCTGCTACTGTATTTGGTCTTATATTCTATAATGAGATTCCCACTATTCTATCTTTAGTTGGATTAGTTATTACTTTACTTGCTTTAGCTATACTTAGTTTGAAAGAGGCTGTTGCAAATTCTTAAATTGAAATCAAAAAATAAAAATATTTAACAATATAAAAGGAAAAAAGTTTACTTCCAATCGCTAGTGCTTACGCAATGCTCATTACAGTAAATTTTTTCCCTTTTCCTTTACTCTTCTTTTCCCCTGATTTCAATTTAAGAAATTTACTAGGAGAGAGAATAAAATTCAAGAATGACGAAGATTGAGGAGAATAAGTAGAGCAAGTCAGCGAAATCGAACACTAAAAAACACAACTGTTTGAGTGAAACGAGTTTTTCCAATAGTAGAGGAGTTTTAACGACTACTACTATTGAGACACAGAAATTTATTTTCTGTGTTACATTAAGGAAACACTGAAAGCTTTGCTTTCTGTGTCTCAAAATTCTTAGAGAACTAAAGCTCTTAGAATTTTGGAAGCCTACTTGCTCTTTATTCTTCGAACGAAAGTCATTCTTGAATTATTTATAATAACTTTAATTTCTTAAATTGCAACAACTCCCTTTATAATCTTTCCTTGTAACTTAAAATCCCTCTGGTAAAAAGATATTCCCACTAAGATTATCCTCTTTATTCCTCTATCTCTTAGTCCCTCATAGTATCTCTTCTCCTCTATCTGAGCTAAGGCTTCCTCACTTGCTTTCTCTAAATCCTCTTTTTCTTTTGCCACCTTAAACTCTATCACCAGTCCATTTTTGCTCTTATCCATTGGCTCTACTACTAAGTCATATCTTCCTCTTCCACCCTCTCTATTAGAGTGTATGTAGTATCTTCTTCTAAGTCCTAACAGCATTCCTAAGATAAATACATGGTAGTGGCTCTCCTTTGAGTTAGAATTAAAATCAAAACAACTTACACTATTTAACATAATGTTTTCTAATTCATAGGTAAAGTTATCAAAATCTCCCTCTAATAGATAGCTCAATGTTCTATCGAAATTATCTACGCTTCCTAAAAAATTACGAATAAAATCTCTTTCAAAGAAATAGTGCACCTCTTCATTTGGTATCCTTATACTGTACTTTCCAAAATCTATCTCCTCTACTGGTGTTAGATATCCAGCATTTGTTAGTAGATACCAAATTTGCTCTGTATTTTTTAGCTCATTAAAATTTGAATATACATCTATTGTTTTATTTATTGTTTCTCTTTGAAATAATTTAGATAGCTCTTCAAATATTGAGCTACTTGCTTCCTTTAACACCTTATTAATTAGTGTATTGCTTGAAGTATTTACCCAGTATGGCATGATTTTTTTTCTATCTAAGAAATTTGTTATACTAAATGGATTATAGACTCTCACCCCACCAAAGATATATCCATTATACCACTTCTGTACCTCTGGTAATCTCTCTTCTAATCCATACTCTATTAGAGATTTCTCCACCTCTTTCTCTGTTATTCCAAAATACTCAGCAAAATCATCTTCTAATATTGAGTTTACCTTTACATTATTTAGCCCAGAGAAGATATTTTCCTTAGATATCCTCATTATCCCTGTAAGTACTGCTTTTTTCAAAGCTGGGTTTTCCTTTAAGGCACTTCCATATAGGGTAGTAAAAAACATCTTTATCTCATCATAATATCCATGCTCATAAGCTGATACCATTGGTGTGTCATACTCATCTATTAGTAAGATTACATCTTGATTGTAATACTCTTTTAAGTAACTACATAGATTTAAAAGAGCACCTCTTAAATTTGCATTGTCTTTCTTTAACCAAATCTCATCAAACTCCATTAAGTTGCTCTGATTTAACTTCTCTCTAATATATTCAAATTTATCATATAGGTTTTTCATAAGTATTGCTATATTTTCCATCATCTCCAGACTGCTATCAGCCTTTACATCTTTAAATGATAAAAATATTACTGGATACTTCCCCTGTTCTGACATTGCTAGAGAGTTAGATATATATAGTCCATCAAAGAGTTTTCTATTTTCAGTATTTCCTTCTATATCATAGAAATATTTGAGCATAGATAGGTTTAGTGTCTTTCCAAATCTTCTTGGTCTTGTTATCAGATGAACAGCTGTCATATCATTTACTAGCTCTTCTATAAATTTTGTTTTGTCCACATAAAAACAATTGTTTGCTATAATATTTCTAAAATCTGATACTCCTATTGCTATTGGTCTCATATCCACACCTCTCTTCTTCTTTTACCTCTCATATATTATACCATAATATGTGTAAAAAAAATAGAGAGCCTAAGCTCTCTATTCGTAATGAAACTCTACCTCTTTTCCTCTAAAGGCGATCCCTATTTTTACTATGTCTACTACCCCTCTTTTTCTTAGCTCTGTCTCATATATTTTACTATCTATCTGCTTATGAGCTCTCTTAGCCAAGTTACTTATTCTATTGTTCTTTCTAGCAGCTTTTATCTCTAATATATATCCTACTCCATTTTTATTCCTTGGTTCTAATAAGATATCTGCTCTCCCTAAGCCACTCTCCTGTTCTGGTGTTACAAAAAATTTATCCTGCATTGATGTTAAAAAGCCCAACATAAACATTTGATATGGTACCTCTGAGTAGGCTAGCTCATCTACTTCTTTTCCTTCCTCTTTTCTCATATTCAAAGTAGTGTTGTGGAAACTTATGCTCTCTAGTACCATATTTTGAAAAGCTATCTCAAAGGATTCTAAATCTTTAGTCAGTAGTGCTCTTTTTACATCCTCTACATATCTTGTTCCTTTGAATACCATTTTGATAAAAGCATCCTTAAAGAATGTTCTTATCTCCTTATTAGGTATTTTGATTATGTAATTTTTTCTATCTATCTTCTCTTTTATTGTCAGATATCCAGATGACAGCATCAAACTCCATATATCACTCTCTAACAAACTTTTTCCCATATCTAGCTCTAAATCTACTACTGTCTCTAACTCTTTCTCTTCAAATAGCTTTTCTAAATCTTTGATTACTCTATCATCACTATTGGCTATTATCTCCATAATTAGTGCATTTCCTGAGGTATTTATCCAGTATGACTCTAACTCTTTTTCTTTGATATATTTTAAGATACTTAGTGGATTGTATACCTCTGTTCCTGCAAAGTTATACCCATCATACCAAGCTCTTACCTCATCTAGCTTATACTCTATTCCATAGTATTTTAATGCTTCCTCTACTTCCTCTTCAAGTAATCCAAAATATTGAGAGTAAGATTTTTTTAGTATTGTATAGTTCTCTATATTGTTTAAATCTGAAAATATTCCTGCCTGTGTTACTCTAATTATTCCAGTTAGTACTCCCATCTGTAAGTACTCATTTGTCTTTAGGGCATCTCCATAAAAAGCTCTCAAGAAATCCTTCATCTCTGTATAGTAACCTTTTTCAACGGCATTAAGTAGGGGAGAATCATACTCATCTATTAAAAGAACTACTTTTTGGTTATAGTACTCATATAGGAACTGTGTTAAAAATCTCAAAGAGCTTTTTATCTCAGCAATACTTCCCTCTTTTCTTGCTAATCTATTAAAAACCTCTCTAGCATTTGGATTTAATCTCTCTTCTATAAAAAAATATCTATTGTATAGTTCATAGATTTTTACTTCTATATCTTTTATTACTTCTTCTAAATCTCTTCCAATAATCCCCTTCATAGTTATAAATATTACTGGGTATTTTCCCTGTTCTGACATCAGTGGAGAGTTAGATATATATAGCCCATCAAAGAGTTTCCTATTCTCCTCTCCATTCTTTATATCAAAAAAATATCTTAGTGTTGACATACTCAAAGTCTTTCCAAATCTTCTTGGACGACAAAAAAGCTTTACCTCTGTCTTATCTATTAGTAAATCTTCTATTAATTTAGTTTTATCTATATAGTAACAGTTTGTTTCTCTTATTTTCTTAAAATCTTCTACTCCTATTGGCAATCCCTTTAACATATCTACACCTCTCTTTTCCTTCTTCTCTCATATATTATATCATAATATATGTAAAAAAAATAGAGAGCCCTTGCTCTCTATTCATAATGAAACTCTACCTCTTTTCCTCTAAAGGCTATCCCTATTTTTACTATGTCTACTACTCCTCTTTTTCTTAGCTCTGTCTCATATATTTTACTATCTATCTGCTTATGAGCTCTCTTAGCCAAGTTACTTATTCTATTGTTCTTTCTAGCAGCTTTTATCTCTAATATATATCCTACTCCATTTTTATTCCTTGGTTCTAATAAGATATCTGCTCTCCCTAAGCCACTCTCCTGTTCTGGTGTTACAAAAAATTTATCCTGCATTGATGTTAAAAAGCCCAACATAAACATTTGGTAAGGAACTTCTGAATAAGAAAGCTCATCTACCTCTTTACCTTCCTCTTTTCTCATATTCAAAGTAGTGTTGTGGAAACTTATACTTTCTAACACCATATTTTGAAAAGCTATCTCAAAGGATTCTAAATCTTTAGTTAGTAGTGCTCTTTTTACATCCTCTACATATCTTGTTCCTTTAAATACCATTTTGATAAAAGCATCCTTAAAGAATGTTCTTATCTCCTTATTAGGTATTTTGATTATATAATTTTTTCTATCTATCTTCTCTTTTATTGTCAGATATCCAGATGACAACATCAAGCTCCATATATCACTCTCTAACAAACTTTTTCCCATATCTAGCTCTAAATCTACTACTGTCTCTAACTCTTTCTCTTCAAATAGCTTTTCTAAATCTTTGATTACTCTATCATCACTATTGGCTATTATCTCCATAATTAGTGCATTTCCTGAGGTATTTATCCAGTATGACTCTAACTCTTTTTCTTTGATATATTTTAAGATACTTAGTGGATTGTAGACTTCAGTACCTGCAAAGTTATATCCATCATACCAAGCTCTTACCTCATCTAGCTTATACTCTATACCATAGTATCTTAAGGCTTTCTCTACTTCCTCTTCAAGTAATCCAAAATATTGAGAGTAAGATTTTTTCAGTATTGTGTAGTTCTCTATATTATTTAAGTCTGAAAATATTCCTGCCTGTGTTACTCTAATTATTCCAGTTAGTACTCCCATCTGTAAGTACTCATTAGTTTTTAATGCATCTCCGTAAAAAGCTCTTAAGAAATCCTTCATCTCTGTATAGTAACCTTTTTCTACAGCTGAAAGAATTGGAGAGTCGTATTCATCTATTAAAAGAATTACTTTTTGGTTGTAGTATTTACATAATAACTTTGTCAGTATATGTAATGATTTTTTTAAATCTGCCTCTTCCAAACTTTCAATATCTAAAATATATTTTTCAAAATCTAGCTTATCATATTTATCAAAACTATCTACTAAATAGCTATAATCTTTAAATAACTCTTTAATTTTTAATTTAATATCACTAAAACTTGATTTCCAAGTATGACCTGTAATTCCTTTCATACTGATAAATATTACTGGGTATTTTCCCTGTTCTGACATCAGTGGAGAATTAGATATATATAGCCCATCAAAGAGTTTCCTATTCTCCTCTCCATTCTTTATATCAAAGAAATATCTTAAGGTAGACATACTCAAAGTCTTTCCAAATCTTCTTGGACGACAAAATAATTTTACCTGTGTTCCATCTAGTAATAACTCCTCTATATATTTTGTCTTATCTACATAATAAAAATCATTTTCTCTTATCTCTTTAAAATCTTCTCTTCCTATTGGTAATCCCTTTAACATATCTACACCTCTCTTCTTCTCTTATCTTTCATATATTATACCATAATATGTGTAAAAAAAATAGAGAGCCTAAACTCTCTAATTCTCACTCTTTACTCTGGATAGATATAGCCCTAAAGAGAATACCAACATATTGGATTTCCATATCTCTCTCCATACATTCTCAGTAAGTCCACCTACTAAAAAGGCTACAAGCATACCCATTGTACCTACTACTAGATAGAAATTCAGATCTCTTTCTCTAGCTATACAGTATCTAAATTGTTTGTATAAAATGAATAAAAACATCCCTATAAAAGGAAAAGATAGTATTCCTTCCTCTGCTAGAGTTGTGAAATATATACTGTGAAGATTACCAGAGCCAGCTATCTCTTTAAGATGAGCCTTTGCCCATTTATGCTCCATCTCATCATATTTATTTTTCTTCTCCATATACTCTAAAGCATACTTACTAGCATTATCTCTTCCCACTCCAAAGGGAAAGTTATTTTTAAACATATCTATTGAGCTTTCCCATAGAAGAAGTCTTATCTTGTTAGATGTATCCTCTAACTTTTGTATACTTTCAAATCTTTTAATATATCTATTATTCTCTAAACCTTTACTTGTAACTGCTCCTACTCCCAATACTCCAACTAAGATTACACCAACTATAAAGAGCTTTTTATTTTTCATAAGTAGGAATACTACTACAAATAGTCCACCTAAAAATCCAAGCCAAGCTCCTCTTCCCTGTGTCATAACAAGAGCTATTAGTGCTAAGATAAAGGCTAAAAGATAGATAGGTAACTCCTTCTGTTTTTTAAACTTTATGGTATATATAAGGAGTGCAAGGAGAAGTAAACTTCCCATAGCTAATATGTGTGCTTCATCTAGTGGATGACTAGAGAAACTTATTAGCCTTGCATTAAAATTCCACTTAAGTTTTTTGTAGAAAAATATTCCATTGATAAAACTAATAAATATACTTAGGGAGAAAAGGGATAGAATTATTTTTATTATCCTTTCACTAGTTATAAAAAGAGATATAAAGAAGATAGGTAGATACCTATATGATTTCTCTAATGCTCTTTGAAAAGAGTGAGTTCCTCCTACTGAAAAAAGACTAAATATTGGTAGTAGAATTAGGATAACCAATATATATTTTTCCTCTGTTGTTAATTTAATTTTTCTTTTATCCCAACGATAGAGTAAAAAGGCTAATACTAAAAATCCTAACCCTATATTTATTCCAGACTTGGATATAAAAAGAGAAAGAGTGTAGATATAGACACCTAACTCTCCTATTTTGTTGTATACATTCTCATTTATCTTTAACATTGTCTTTACCTGCTTATCATTTTAAGTAATTTAGAAATTATATTTACTTTTAAGTTTTTCTGTTACTATATCAGCTCCATTAGAATTAACATGTGATACATCTCCAAAATATTTATTTTCCATATACCAAATATTTAAATTAAATTAACATTTTTTAAATTATTTTTTTCTTTTAAAGATTGCATATATTTCTTAAAATTTATAAT
>ENA-UPWN01000340-UPWN01000340.1-human-gut-metagenome-genome-assembly--contig:-NODE-340-length-24180-cov-7.777455_pt1 | contig 24180 bp, 22 predicted proteins | sample MGYA00250050_ERZ773377 | MGnify/ENA primary metagenome ERZ773377 (study PRJEB29103, sample SAMN06112008) | human gut metagenome | biome: human gut; feature: ankylosing spondylitis patient; material...
ACCGTATGCGCCACGGTTATGCGGCTCCAGTTCGCTGATAAGCTGCATGGCGCGAACTTTCGGTGCGCCGCTCAAGGGCTCACGCGCGGGGAGCTCATGAAGCTCGGCGAGCGGCTCGGCGCCGACGTGCCCTTCTTCATCTTCGGCCGGACGGCCTTCGCGGAAGGGTTCGGCGAAAAGCTCCGGCCGTTTGATCTCCCGGCCTCGCGGTACCTCGTCGCATGGCCTGCGGCGCACGTCCCGACCGGGGAAATATTTGCGGCGCCCAACTTGACAAGGGACACGCCTTCCCACACAATAGCGTTCTTTTCAGACCTGGTCCGGAAAACCTGGCCCGCACTGCCGGGTCGCAACGACCTCGAGCCCGTGGCCGAGGCCTTTTCGGAAGCGGTCCGGCACGCCAAGACGATGTTCGCGTCGGCGGGGCTGGATCCCCGAATGACCGGCTCTGGGAGCGCCGTCTTCGCCGTGCTGCCCGAACGCTCGGACGTCGACGCCCTCGCGGCGTCGTTTCCCGAAGATTGGGCGGTGCGCGGAGTGAGCGGAATGGCGAAGCATCCGCTCTCGGACTGGCTGACTGATTGAAATACTCTCGGACAGGGGTATCGCCAAGCTGGCCTAAGGCACCGGATTTTGATTCCGGCATTCGAAGGTTCGAATCCTTCTACCCCTGCCACGAACCCTTAACCCGAAGCGGGCCCGCCGGCAGCGGAGAGCGCGCTTCCGAACGGGCGGTTTCCCAAGACGCCGCCTCAACCTCCGCGGCCGCCCGTGCGGTCCGCCTCACCAAGTAAAGAGCTCAATCATGGTCACCACGGTGCCGGAAAGTATGATGGTCTTCTCGGGCAACGCCAATCCCAAGCTTGCCCAGGCTGTGTCCCAGTATCTGAACATTCCGCTCGGCCAAGCGACGGTCACCCGTTTCAGCGACGGCGAAGTGATGGTTCAGCTGCTTGACAACGTCCGCGGCAAGGACGTCTTCATCCTTCAGAGCACCTGCGCTCCGACGAACGACAACCTGATGGAGCTGATGATCATGGTCGACGCGTTGAAGCGCGCCTCGGCCCGCCGCGTCACCGCCGCCATCCCGTACTACGGCTATGCGCGCCAGGACCGTCGTCCCCGTTCGACCCGCGTCGCCATCTCGGCGAAGGTCGTCGCGAACATGCTCCAGGCCGTCGGCGTCGACCGCGTCCTCACGATGGACCTCCACGCGGACCAGATCCAGGGCTTCTTCGACATCCCGGTCGACAACATCTACGCGACGCCGGTGCTTCTGAACGACCTTCAGTCGCGCAAGCTCGAAGACCTCATGGTCGTCTCGCCCGACGTGGGCGGCGTGGTGCGCGCCCGTGCGATGGCGAAGGCTCTTGAAGTGGACCTCGCGATCATCGACAAGCGCCGTCCCCGCGCGAACGTCGCGGAAATCATGAACATCATCGGCGACGTCAAGGGCCGCACCTGCGTGATCACCGACGACATCGTCGACACCGCCGGCACGCTCTGCAACGCCGCGGGCGCCCTGAAGGAGCGCGGTGCGAAAGCCGTCTACGCCTACATCACGCACCCGGTGCTCTCCGGCGCCGCCATCGAGCGCATCACGAATTCGGCCCTCGACGAACTCGTCGTCACCGATACGATTCCGCTCTCCGAGGCCGCCGAAGCCTGCCCGAAGATCCGCCAGGTCTCCTGCGCCGCGATCATCGGCGAAACCCTCCTGCGCATCGCGCGTGAGGACTCGGTGAGCAGCCTCTTTACCGAATAAGTTTTCTACCGCTTCCCCGCGGTTGGTCGCGACTGCGGGGAGTTTTTTCATCAACTCAATCTCTCACTGGAGAATTTCATGAAAGTCATCGCCACCACGCGTCAGACGCAAGGTACGAGTGCGAGCCGCCGCCTTCGTCGTGCGGACAAGCTGCCCGGCATCATCTACGGCGGCACCCAGCCCGCGACGCCGATCGAGCTCGAACACAATCCGATTTTCTACGCTCTGCGCAAGGAAAAGTTCCACGCCTCGATCCTGACGATGGAATTGGACGGCAAGGAAGAACTCGTCGTTCTCCGCGCCTTCCAGATGCATCCGTACAAGCCGCAGGTCATGCACATCGACTTCCAGCGCATCGCGCCGGACGAAAAGGTCACGATGCGCGTGCCGCTGCACTTCTCCGGCGCCGAAGAAAGCCCGGCCGTCAAGCAGAGCAAGGCCATCATCTCGCACGCCGTTTCCTACGTCGAAGTCACCTGCCTGCCGCTGCAGCTGCCTGAATTCATCGCCGTCGACCTCTCCAAGATGGAACTCGGCATGACGCTGCGCGCCACCGACCTCGCCATGCCCGAAGGCGTGACGGTCCACAACGACGTGGTCGTCGCCTCGGTCATCGCCCCGGTTGAAGAAGAAATCATCGGCGCGGCTGAAGAAGCCCCCGCTGAAGAAGCCAAGTAATCCTTAGCTTCCTTCGACACCTGAAGGCCCGCAGGGGAAACTTCCGCTGCGGGCCTTTGCGTTGTGCGGCCGCGAGGCCGCACCCCAAACACCCCGTGAAGCCCGCCACCCCGGGCGCCCACACCCCACACCGCAGGCCGCCTCTTTTCTCTCGCGGCCCCGTCAACTCCGCCCTTCGTCCCATCCGCAGCTCTTCATTCGTGCGGGACCGATCGGCGCACTTTGGAATCATCAATGGCCACCTTCGCCGAACTCGGACTCTCCGAAAACCTCGTCTCTTCGCTCACGCAGATGGGCTTTGAAGAACCCACCCCCATTCAGGAAGCCGCGATCCCCGCGCTCCTTTCCGGCGCCGACGTGTTGGGCCAAGCCGCCACCGGCACCGGGAAGACCGCCGCCTTTTCGCTCCCGCTCCTCGAGCGCCACGTGATCGGCACCGAAGCCGAAGACCCCGTGCTTCTCATCCTCACGCCCACGCGTGAACTCTGCCTTCAGGTGAGCGAAGCGCTCCACAACTACGGCCGCGACGCGGGCGTGCTCGTGACGCCGATCTACGGCGGGCAGGAGTACGGCCGCCAGATCCGCGCCCTGAAGCGCGGCACCCACGCCGTCGTCGCCACGCCGGGCCGCGCGCTGGACCACATCGAAAAGGGGACCTTGAAGCTTCGCAACATCCGCGCGGTCGTCCTCGACGAAGCCGATGAAATGCTCGACCTGGGCTTTGCGGACGAACTCGACGCGATCTTCGAAGCGCTCCCCGAGAACGCCCAGACGGCGCTCTTCTCGGCGACGCTCCCCCCGCGGATCGCCCGCATCGCCGAAGAACACCTCACCGACCCCGTACGCATTCAGATCGCGCGCGAAAAGACCGAAGAAGGCGAAGCGCCGCGCGTGCCGCAGATCGCCTACGTCGTGGGTCACAACTACCGTCAGGCCGCCCTGGGCCGCATCCTCGACATCGAGGGCCCCGAGCTCGCCATCATCTTCACGCGCACCCGCAATGAAGTGGACGAACTCACCGAGGGACTGCGCGCCCGCGGCTGGAGCGTCGAAGCGCTCCACGGCGGGCTCGATCAGCCGACCCGCGACCGCGTGATGCGCCGTGCGCGCGCCGGTCAGGTCGACGCGATCGTCGCGACCGACGTCGCCGCCCGCGGGATCGACCTCGAAAACCTCACCCACGTCGTCAACTACGGCATTCCCGCCTCGTACGAAACGTACGTGCACCGCATCGGCCGTACGGGCCGCGCCGGGCGCACCGGGACCGCGATCACGATTCTGGAGCCGCGCGAACACCGCCATCTGCGCAACATCGAGCGCATCACGAAGGCCCGCATCGAAATCCGTTCGGTGCCGAGCGCCGACGACGTCGCCGCCCGCCGTCTCGAACAGACGAAGGCCGCGATGACCGAGATCCTCGAAGCCGGGGAGCTCGACCGCTGGCGCGTCATCGTCGAGCAGCTCTGCGAAGAAAATGATCCGTTCGACGTCGCCGCCGCGGCGCTCCGCCTCGCGGAAGAAGCCGAAGGCCGCACGGACGACGACACCGACATTCCGGCCTTCGCGCCCTTTGAGCGCCGCCGCAACGACCGGGGCGAGCGCGGTGAGCGCCGCAATGACCGCCCCCGCCGCGAACGCTCCTCCGAACCCGAACCCGGCATGACGCGTCTCTTCTTCGGCGCGGGCCGCGATGCGGGCGTGCGCCCGGCGGACGTCGTCGGCGCCGTCGCGAACGAAGCCGGGATCAACTCCCGCTCGATCGGCGCGATCGACATCGCCGAGCGCTTCACGATCGTCGAGGTCGAGAGCGAACTCGCCGAACAGGTGGTGAACGCCCTCCAGGGCATCCGCTACAAGGGCCGCAACGTCACGGTGAAGCTCGATCAGCCGCGCCGCTTCGAAGACCGCGGCGAACGTTCCGAACGCCGCGCGCCGCGCGAAGACCGTGAAGACCGTCAGGACCGCGAAGAGCGCGGCGCCCGCCGGTTCGACCGCTTCGACCGCTTCGATCGTGGTGACCGCAACGACCGCTTCAACCGGGGCGGCCGCGGTCCCCGCCGCTAAAATAGCGCGTCCACTCCATTCCCCCTTCAGGTAAGTCATGTCGAAGGCAATCCGTCTGATCGTGGGGCTCGGGAACCCCGGCCCCGAATACGCGGGCACCCGTCACAACGCCGGGTTCCGCTTCGTCGACGCGCTCGCGCGCCGCGAAGGCGCCGTCATGCGCGAAGAGCGCAAGTTCCAGGCGGAAGTGGGCCGCATCCGCGTGGGCGAGCGTGAGGTTTGGCTCCTGAAGCCCCTCACGTTCATGAACAACTCCGGCCGCGCCGTGCAGGCCGCCGCGCAGTACTACAAGATCTCGCCCGAGGAGATCCTCGTCGCGCACGACGAGCTCGACATCGACCCGGGTCAGATGCGCCTGAAGCAGGGCGGCGGCCACGCCGGCCACAACGGTCTGCGCGACATCGCCGCGCAGCTGGGCACCCCCGACTTCTGGCGCCTGCGCCTCGGCGTCGGCCACCCGCGCCGCCTCCAGATGGCGCAGCAGGTCTTCGACTTCGTCCTCTCCGCGCCTTCGCGCGAGCACCAAGCGGCTTTGGACGCCTGCATCGACGCCGCCCTCAAGGTGGTGAACGACATGGCCGAAGGCGACATGACGAAGGCGACGCGGGCGCTCGCACCCTTCTCGGGCTCGAAGAAGGCCGAGAAGGACGACGCGAAGAAGGAAGCCGCGCCAAAGAAGGGCAAGGGGAAGGCCTCGGGCCCGAAGCGCGGGCCCATACTCGTGAGCGCCTGCCTTTTGGGTGAAGCCTGCCGCTACGACGGCCGCACCGTCCCGAGCGTGCGTCCGATCCTCGAAGCCCGCGGCTACCGCGAAGGCGACATCGTGGCGTTTTGCCCCGAAGTCGCGGGCGGCCTCTCCGTTCCGCGCGACCCCGCCGAGATCATCGGGGGTGCGGGCGCCGAAGTCGTCGAGGGCCAGGCCCGGGTGAAGACCCAAGCGGGCGTCGACGTGACGGACGCGTATCTCAAGGGCGCCCGCGACGCGGTGGCGCTCGCGAGAAAGCGCGGCGTCGCCTGCGCGCTCATGCGCTCGAAGAGCCCCTCCTGCGGGCGCGACAGCGTCTACGACGGCACCTTCACCGGGACGCTTCGTCCCGGCCAGGGCGTCGCCGCCGACCTGCTCACGCGGCGCATGATCCCGATCTACACCGAGACCGAGCTCGATCAGGTCCCCGAAGGGCCTGCCGCGCCGACGGACTCGCCTACAATCTGAGCAACCGAATTTCCAACGGGCGGCGCGCCCCTTAGGCGCACCGCCTCATCCAACCGAATCGACCGAGAAGAATCATGGGTTTGAAATGTGGCATCGTCGGGCTTCCCAACGTGGGCAAGTCGACCATCTTCAACGCGCTGACGAAGGCCGGCATCGCGGCGGAGAACTATCCCTTCTGCACCATCGAGCCGAACGTGGGCGTCGTTGAAGTGCCCGATCCGCGCTTGAAGGCCCTCGCCGAAATCGTCAAGCCCGAACGCGTCGTGCCCGCCGCCGTCGAATTCGTCGACATCGCGGGCCTCGTCGCCGGCGCGAGCAAGGGCGAAGGCCTCGGCAACCAGTTCCTCGCGAACATCCGCGAGTGCGACGCCATCGCCCACATCGTGCGCTGCTTCAACGACGACAACATCGTCCACGTCTCGGGCCGCGTCAATCCGATCGACGACATCAACGTCATCAACACCGAGCTCGCGCTCGCCGACCTCCAGACCGTGGAAAAGGCGCTGAACCGCTACTCGAAGCAGGCGCGCTCCGGGGGCGACAAGGAAGCGCTGAAGCTCGTCCTCGTCCTGGAGAAGATCCAGCCCGCCCTGAACGAAGGGAAGTCGGTCCGTTCGGTGGACCTGACCGCTGAAGAGCTCGCCACGATCCGCCAGCTCTTCCTCCTCACCGCCAAGCCCGTCATGTACGTCGCCAACGTCGAGGACCACGGCTTTGAAGGGAACCCGCTTCTTGACGCCGTGCGCGAATTCGCCGCGACGGAAAACGCTCCGGTCGTCGCCGTGTGCGCGAAGACCGAAGCCGACATCGCCGACCTCGACGAAGAGGACAAGGCGATGTTCCTCGAAGACATGGGCATGCACGAGCCCGGTCTCGACCGCGTGATCCGCGCGGGCTACGACCTCCTGGGCCTTCAGACCTACTTCACCGCCGGCGTGAAGGAAGTCCGCGCCTGGACGATCCACAAGGGCGACACCGCGCCTCAGGCCGCGGGCGTCATCCACACCGACTTCGAGCGCGGCTTCATCCGCGCCCAGACGATCGCCTACGAAGACTTCATCGCCTTCAAGGGTGAAAAGGGTGCGCAGGAAGCGGGCAAGATGCGCGCCGAAGGGAAGGACTACGTCGTCAAGGACGGCGACGTCATGAACTTCCTCTTCAACGTCTGATCGACGAAGAGATCATCCGGAGCGGCGATGCGCCGCTCCCGCGAATGGGCCGAATCCACGGATTCCGGCCCATTTCGTTTTTTCGGAGCGGTTTCCGGGCGTCTTCCGCCCTTATACTCAAAGAAGCAACTCCCACGACCATCCGCACGAACATGGCGACGACATCGACCAAACAACGACAGGACATGGGGGCGCGCCTGCGCCTCGAGCGCGAGCGCCTCGGGTACGAACCCCGGCAGATCGCGCAGCTCCTCGGCGTGCCGCTCGACGTCTACGAGCGCTTCGAAAAGGGCGAAGCCGACCCGGGCATCTACCGCATGCCGCGCCTTGCGGCCTGCGGCTTCGACGTGCTCTACGTGATCACGGAGGAGCGCCACCTGGCCGTTGAGGAAGAAAGCGAACTCCTGAACCGCTTCCGCGAACTCTCGCAGCGCGGCCGCGCCTCGATCTTCACGACCCTGGACGCCCTGGAGCGCCTCGCCCCCAATCTGCGCCGCGAACTCCGGAAGCGCTTCCGCTGACCGGTGCCCTCACAACCGCTCTCCGGAGCGGTTTTCGCGGCGTTCACAATAGATTTCATCTCTTGCGCTTGCACGAGCGATAAACGCGTGCTAAGATCCTTTCAACTTAATTGAGAACCCTTCTCATCGAGAGGATCCAACCCATGTCGCTGCTCAAGACCGAAATCCTGCCCTTCAAGGCCGAAGCCTTCCATCAGGGCGAGTTCAAGACCATCACCGACGCCGACCTCAAGGGTCACTGGTCCGTCGTCTTCTTCTACCCGGCCGACTTCACGTTCGTGTGCCCGACCGAGCTCGAAGACCTCGCCGACAACTACGAACAGTTCAAGAAGCTCGGCGTTGAGATCTACGCCGTCTCGACCGACACGCACTTCACGCACAAGGCCTGGCACGGTTCGTCCGCCGCCGTCGGCAAGGTGCAGTTCCCGATGCTCGGCGACCCGACGCTCGCCATTTCGCGCAACTTCCAGGTGCTCATCGAAGAAGACGGCATGGCCGAACGCGGCACGTTCGTCATCAACCCCGAAGGCAAGATCGTCGTGATGGAACACCACGACGGCGGCATCGGCCGCGACGCCTCCGAGCTTCTGCGCAAGATCGAAGCCGCGCAGTACGTCGAAGCCAACCCCGGCCAGGTCTGCCCGGCCAAGTGGCGTCCGGGCGCCGACACGCTCACGCCCTCGCTCGACCTCGTCGGCAAGATCTAATCCGTAGGCGCATCGACGCCGAGTCCGTTCCCGATCCGTGAATCGGGAACCGGACATGAGGGCCGCGCCGCCGAACGCCGCGGCCCTTTTCACATTCACCGCAAAGAGAGACTTCGCCATGCTCGACGCCGCGCTCCAACAGCAACTGCGCAGCTACTTCGCCAACATCACCCGCCCGGTCACGCTCACCGCGTCGCTCGACGACAGCGACGGCGCGCGCGAGATGAAGACGCTCCTCGAAGAGGTCGCCGCGCTCTCCGACAACATCACGCTCAAACTCGACGGCACAGACCAGCGCCGCCCGAGCTTCCGCGTCGAACCCTCCGGCATCCGCTTCGCCGCGGTGCCGCTCGGCCACGAGCTTTCGAGCTTCGTGCTCGCGCTCCTTCAGGCGGGCGGGCACCCGAGCAAGGCTTCGCCGGCGATCATCGAGCGCGTCAAGGCGCTCTGCGGCTCGTACGACTTCGAAGTCTTCATGAGCCTCTCCTGCCACAACTGCCCGGACGTCGTCCAGGCGCTGAACCTCATGGCGGTGCTCAACCCCTGCGTGCGCACGACGGTGATCGACGGCGCGCTCTTCCAGGATGAGGCGAAGGCCCGCCGCGTGATGGCGGTCCCGGCGGTGTTCCTGAACGGCGAACCCTTCATGACGGGCCGCGCCGATTTGGGCGCCATCCTCGACAAGCTGGGCGCCGAACCCGCGAAGCCCGCCGCGCTCACCGAAAAGGCGAGCTTCGACGTGCTCGTCGTCGGTGCCGGTCCCGCCGGCGCCACCGCGGCGCTCTACGCCGCCCGCAAGGGTCTTCGCACCGGGATGCTCGCCGAGCGTCCGGGCGGCCAGGTGAACGAAACGTCGTCCGTCGAGAACCTCACCTCGGTGAAGACGATCGAAGGTCCCGCTCTCGCGCGCAACATCATGGCGCACGTCGAGGAGTACGACGTCGACGTGATGTCGGGCGAGCGCGCCGTGGAAGTCCGCCGTGCGGACGGCCTCTGGCACGTGCGCACCGCCTCCGGGGCGCTGCTGCGCACCCGTGCGCTCATCGTCGCTTCGGGCGCCCGTTGGAAGACGCTCGACGTTCCGGGTGAGGAGGAGCTCCGCGGCCGCGGCGTCGCCTACTGCCCGCACTGTGACGGTCCGCTCTTCAAGGGGAAGGACGTCGTCGTGGTGGGCGGCGGCAACTCCGCCGTCGAGGCCGCGATCGACCTCGCCGGGATCTGCAGGCACGTCACGCTGCTGCAGCGGAGCCCGCGCCTTCGCGCCGATGCGGTGCTCTGCCGCCGCGTCGCCGAAACCCCGAACGTCACCGTCCGCTGCGGCGTGAAGATCGACGGGCTCGAAGGCACCGACGTCATGGAGGCGATCCGCATCACGGACCGCGAATCCGGCCGTGAAGAGCGCATCGCCGCCGAAGGCTGCTTCGTGCAGATCGGCCTCACGCCCAACACCGAGTGGCTGGACGGCGTGGTCTCGCGCAACCGTTGGGGTGAAATCCTCACGGACAAGCACGGCGCCACCGACGCCGAGGGGATCTTCGCCGCGGGCGACTGCACGGCGACCCCGTACAAGCAGGTCGTCATTTCGATGGGCGACGGCGCTCGCGCCTCGCTCGGCGCCTTCGACTGGCTGATCCGCCAGCCGTCCTAAACGCCGGACGACGCCGGACGACCCAGAAACCACCCTCCTCCGGACCCGTCTTCCTTCTGGGAAACGGGTCCGACGTTTTTCGCGCCGTACCCGGGAAGGCGCCTCACCGGGCGTCCCGCGGGTGCGCCACTGTGGCACACTAAGGCGTTCTTCAACTTCGAAGCGAAACCGGACGTCATGCGGAGCCTGCGCATCCTTCTCACCATCCTCGCCCTTCTAGGGCTTCTGCTCCTCGGCCTCGTCGCCTCGCTCTGGGCGTGGGTGACGCCCGAGCGCGTGCGTCTCCAGGTGGTCGACGCCGTGCGCTCGAACCTCGGGCTCACGATCGTGATGGAGAATCCGACGGCGCTCCATCGGCTCCCGTCCCTCACCTTCACGATCCCCGAAGGGATGCTCTGCCCGCCCGGAGAAACCGGGGGCGACGCGTGCGCGCGCTTTGAGCGGATCGACGTCCGCATGAATCCCTTCGCGGTCTTCGCGCCGTCGCCGCGCCTCAACGACGTCACCATCACGGGGCTCCGGATGACGCTCTCGCGCGCGGGGACCTCGGAGCGGTTCTTTCAGACGCTCGGCTCGGGCGGCTGGAACATCGACCGCATGACCTGGCAGGGCGCCGCGGTGACGGTCGCGGACGAAGCTTCCGGCACCACCCTCACGCTTCAGGGGCTCGACGTCACCTTCGGCGAACTCTCCGAAGCGGGCGGCGCCGCCGCTTGGCGCACACAACTGGCGGCGGACGCGCTCTCGGGCGAAGTGACGGGCTCGGCGCACCTCGACTGGTCGACGCCCGCGCGCGGCCTCGTGTTGGCCGGCCTCGCGGCGGAAGGCCGCGGGCTCATAGAGTCGCGCGAATGGTCCGGGCGCCTCAACGCCGAAGAAGTCCTTTGGACGGGCCGCACGGCGAACGCCCGCAACCTCACGACCGAGCTTCGCGCCGCGGGGACCGAGTCGCTCCGCATCACGCTCCCGAAGGCGTCGTGGGCGGACAGCAAAGTCGAAGCCCCGCAGGCGCAGGCCGCCCTCACGGCGGACACCGCCGACGGCCGTTGGGAGGCGAACCTCACCGCGGACCTCCTCCGCCAGGACATCTGGGCGATGGAGAACCTCACGCTCGGGACGCGCTTTGCCGGCAACGGCGTCGCCGCCGCGCCCGCGATGAGCGAGCTGCGCGGCCGCATCCGCATGCCCGGGACGCTCCCCGGCGAAGTCGCCCTCGAAGGGCTCTTCTTCGGAAGCCCCGCCACGGTGTCGGCGCGCATTCTCCCCGCGGAAGAGACGGACGCGTCGGACGGGCGGACGCGCCCGCTCGTTCTCGCCGAAGTGACGACGGGCGTCCTTCGCGCGGGCCCGCTCTCGGCGCTTCTTTGGCGCCCGGACGTGCTCACGCGCTTTGACCTGCGCGGGCGCATCACGATGGAAGGCGTTGCGGAACTTCCCGCCGTGCGCGCGCTTCGCGCCGACGCGGAACTGACCGGCGGCGAACTCAACTTCCCCGGCGCCAAGGCCGAGATCCTGGGCGGCACCGCCGACATCGCCGCGCACGTCGACGCCGCGGGCGCCTGGCGCGCGGCCCTGCGGCTCCGGAACGCCCGCGCGGATGCGGCCTTCCGGGGCGACGCCCTCGTGCCGCTCTCCGGGAAGCTCTCGGCGGACGCGACCCTGACGGGCGACCTCACGGCGGAGAAGCGCCTCGCGCAGATCGACGGGACCTTCCGCATCGAAGAAGGCGCCTTCGCGGGGATGGACCTCGCGGCGCTCCGTGCGACGCTCCTCGCGGACCAGCCGGACCGTGCGCCCTCGCATTCGCTTCAGCCCGAATCCTCCACCGCCTTCACCGAACTCACCGCCGCCTTCGCGCAGACGGGCGAAGACCCGCTCCTGATTTCGAACGGCAAGCTCACCGGCCGCGGCTGGAGCGCCGACGTGACGGGCGAGCGCTCGGGCGAAGCCGCGAACGCCCGCTGGTCGGTGCGGCTCGCGATTGCGGTCCACCCCGAAGACGAAGAACCCGGCTTCCCGCTCCCTGCGCTCGCGATCTGGAAGGCGGGCGCCCCGCAGTGGTCGCTCGACTGGCCGAGCGCCTTGGCCGCGGTGCATGAAGCGAAGGGCGAGCCGCCCCTGACGGTCGAGGGCGTCATCCGAAGCGCGAAGCGCGCGGCCGAGGACTTCTGGAATTCGTTGGGTTCCAAAGAGTGGAAGCTCCCTGAACTCCCCGAATTCAAGCTCCCCGAACTTCCCGACTGGAAGCTCCCCGACTGGGTGCCATTCGGTCAGGACGGGAAGGATGAGCCGGCAGAAGCCGGGAAGCCCAATCCCGTCTGACGCTCCCGACCCCGACACGACGACGGCCCGGTGAAAACCGGGCCGTCAGCATTTCAGGTCGGAGAATTTCGGCTCAGCGGCCGAGCGCGTCCCTCAGGAACGGAATCACCCTCGGGTCGACGAAGCGTTCGTACTCGTCCTTCCCCAAGCGGGCGACTTCGCGCACGAACGAGCTGCTCACGAAGCGGAAGTCCTCCGCCGCGGGCATCAGCACCGTTTCGACTTCGGGCATGAGGAGATGGTTCATCCCCGCCATGCGCGCTTCGTATTCGCCGTCCGCGGCACCGCGCACGCCGCGCACGATCCAGCCGGCCTCCTCTTCGCGGACGAAGTCTTTCAAAAGCCCCGAGAAGGCCTCCACCCGCACGTTCGGGTGGTCGGTGCAGACGGTGCGCACGGCGGCAAGCCGCGCGTCGAGCCCCATGAGCGGCGCCTTCCCTTCGCTTGCCGCCACGGCGACGACCAACTCATCGAAAAGCAGCGCCGCACGGGAGATGAGATTCTGGTGACCCAGCGTCACCGGGTCGAAGGTGCCGGGATAGACCGCCCGGCGAATGCGCCGCTCGATCATGCCTGCGCCTCCTTGTTCTTCAATGCCTTGGCCTTGCCCTTCACCTTCGGCAGCTTCGCGAGCGTGCTCATGTGCGAACCCTCGCGGGCGAGAAGTTCGAAGGCGACCTGACCGGCGCGGCCTTCGCGCACGCGCACGAACCCGAGTTTGCCGAGCGTCTCCTCCGGCACCGGGGCCTCGGGGCTCTCGACGTAGACGAGGCCTTCGGGCGCGAGGGCGCCCCTGATCGCACCGATCGCCTTTTCCTGGAGGTCGCGCGCGAACGGGGGATCGATGAAGACGAGGTCGAAGGATCCGGCGGCCGCGCGCTCCAGAAACCCGAAGGCGTCCCCCACCGTCACGCGCACACGGTCTTCCGCGCGCACCTTCGCGACCGTCTCGCGGATCGCCGCGGCGCAGGCGCGGTCGGTTTCCACCGCGTCGACGGAAGCGGCGCCGCGGCTCGCGGCTTCGAGCCCCAACGCGCCCGACCCCGCAAAGAGGTCGAGGACGCGCACGCCCGCCATGCCGCCCAAGAGATGCCCGAGCCAGTCGAAGACCGTCTCACGCACGCGCTCCGAGGTGGGGCGAAGCCCCTCCCTCACACCCACGCGAAGGGGCGTGCGGCGCCAGTCGCCGCCCACAATACGCACCGCACCGGCTCCCCCGCGGGGGGTACTGGTTGCTAAACTTGTGGAACTTGCGCGGACGCGCTCGTTTTCCTTGTTTTTGCGAACTCGCATGGGTTGTTAACTAGTTATGTTTGGTTCTTCCGAAGGGTGGCTGTCCCGACTCAAAAACGGCCTGGAACGCACCCGCGTCAACATCGTCGGCCTCTTCACCGGCGGTGTCGTCGATGAAGATTTTCTTGAAGAGCTCGAATTCGCGCTCATTTCGGCGGACGTCGGCGTCCAGACGTCCTCCCGTATCCTACAACGTTTGCGCAATGCGATTAAATTGCGCGGTCTGAAGACCCAGGACGAGGTGCGCCTGGCGCTGCGCGACGAAATCGTCGCGATGCTCCGCCCGGCCGAAGCCGACCTCGACCTCGACCGTGAGAAGCCCCTCGTCATCATGATGGTGGGCGTGAACGGCGCCGGGAAGACCACCTCGATCGGAAAGCTCGCGAAGCTTTTCGCCGAGCGCGGCAAGTCCGTGCTCTTGGCCGCCGGGGACACCTTCCGCGCGGCGGCGCGCGAGCAGCTCGCCGTCTGGGGTGAGCGCAACCGCATCGAAGTCATCTCGCAGGAAGGGGGCGACCCCGCCGCCGTCGTCTTCGACGCGGTGAGCGCGGGCCGCGCCCGCGGGATCGACATCGTCATCGCCGACACGGCGGGGCGTCTCCCGACCCAGACCAACCTGATGCAGGAACTCTCCCGCATCCGCCGCTCCCAGGACAAGGCGCTCCCGGGTGCGCCCCACGAATCCATCCTCGTCGTCGACGGCACGAACGGCCAGAACGTCCTCACGCAGGTCGAAGCGTTCGACGCCGCCGCGAACCTGACCGGGCTCATCATCACGAAGTTGGACGGCACCGCCAAGGGCGGCGTCCTCCTCGCGATCACGCAGATGCGCCGCGAAAAGCCCCTGCCGATCCTCTTCATCGGCGTGGGCGAAAAGCTCGAACACCTGCAGTCCTTCCGCGCGGTCCCCTTCGCGAACGCCTTGGTCGGCCTCGACCCGGCGACGCCGGGTCCGGGCGAAGACGTCCCGCAGACCGACGAGGAACCTCAGGACGCCGAACGCGCCTGAGAACCCCACAGTGCTCCCACAAGGAGGCCACCGCCATGCTTCTAGGTGCCGTTGATCTCGGCAGCAACAGCTTCCGCGTCGTCATCGCCCGCGTTGAGGGCGAACGCATCGTGCCGCAGAGCTACTGGAAGGAAACCATCCGCCTCGCGGGCGGGTTCGACGAAAACGGGGCGCTCACGCCCGAAGCGCAGGCGCGCGCCTTGGCCGCGCTCGCGCGCTTTCGCGAACGCCTCTCGGGGATCCCCCCGGAGCGCGTGCGCGCCGTCGGCACCCAGGCGATGCGCGCGGCGACCAACGCCGACGAGTTTCTTCTCAAAGCCCAGGAAGCGCTCGGCTACAGGATCGACATCCTGAGCGGGCACGAAGAGGCGCGTTTGGTCTTCAAGGGCTGCGCGCAGACGCTGCCCCCTTCCGACAAACGCCGCCTCGTGATCGACATCGGGGGCGCGAGCACCGAATTCATCATCGGCACCGGGACCGAGCCCTTGAAGTGCGAGAGCTACAAGATCGGCTGCGTCAACACGTCGATCCGGTTCTTCCCCGACGGGAAGTTCTCCGCGAAGGCCTTCGACCGCGCGGTCGTCGCCTGCTGCGCCGACCTTGAGGATTCGATCCGCGCGTTCGGGCGCCCCAACTACGACGAAGCGTACGGGTCCGCGGGCACCTTCGGCGCCGTGAGCGGCATCTGCGCCGCGCTCGGCTGGAGCGACGGCGAAGTCCGCCCCGAGCACCTCGAGAAGCTCCGCCGGATGCTCCTTGAGATGCACGACGCGAGCCACGTCCGCTTCGAGGGTTTGAAGGAAGACCGCCGCGAAGTGATCGCGGGCGGGCTCGCCGTTCTCCTCGCCTGCTACCGCACGCTCGGGATCGAATCGATGCGCCCCGCGCAGGGGGCCCTTCGCGTCGGGCTTCTGCACGACCTTTGGGGCCGCGTCGAGCACCGCGACACCCGCGACGTCACGATCGCCGAAGTCGCGCGCGCGGGCCGCATCGACGCCGAACAGGCGAAGAACGTCGCCGAAACGGCGCTCAAGCTCTACCGGGCGCTCCGCCCCGAGGCCACCCCGGAAGACGAGAAGATGCTCGTGTGGGCCGCGACCCTTCACGAGGTCGGCATGACGATCAACACGTCGCGCTACCACCGCCACGGCGAATACATCGTCCGCAACACCGACATGCCGGGCTTCTCTCGGCGCGATCAGGACGTGATGGCGAAGCTCATCCTCGCGCAGCGCGGCAACCTCAAGAAGGTCCAACCGGAGCTCGACCAGTCGGTCTCCGCGGCCGCGGTCCTCGCGCTTCGTCTCGCCGTCATCTTCATGCACGCGCGCTCGACGCCGTCGCTCCCGGTCTTCGCCTTCGAGCGCACCGAAGGCGCCCTCCGCCTCAAGATGGACGCGGTTTGGTTGAGCACACACCCCCTGACGGATCATCTGCTCCAGGAAGAGTCCGCCTACTGGGCACGCATCGGGCGTCAGGTTTTGATGGAGCGCTTCGGCTGATGACGACGCCTCTTCTTGAACTGCGCCGCGTGACGGTCGTCTACGACCGCCGGGCCGTGCTCGAGAACTTCTCGATGAGCGCGGACCGCGGCGAATTCGTCCTCATGTACGGGGGCACGGGCTCGGGGAAGAGCACCGTGCTCAGGCTCTTCGCGGGCCTCACGCAGCCCGCCGAGGGCGAGGTCTACGTCGCGGGCGACCGGGTCGACCTCTTCAGCTCCGAAGAGCGCCGGTGGCTCCGCCGCTCGATGGGGCTCATGATGCAGGAGAGCCTGCTTCTTTCCGACCGCTCCGTCATCGACAACGTCATGCTCCCGGCGCTCGCCGCCGAAGAGAGCTACGGCGAAGCGCGCCGCCGCGCGATGCTGGCGCTGGAGAAGTGCGGCATCGGCGAATTCGCGGAGGACCTCCCGCACCAGCTCTCCGCGGGGCAAAAGCAGTTGGCGCGCCTCGCGCGCGCCGTCGTCAACCGCCCGGCGGTGATTCTCGTCGACGAGCCCGTCGCGCACCTCGACCAGGCGAACGCGGAGACGCTTCTCGCGCTCCTCGGCGCCTTCGTCAGGGCCGGCGTCACGGTCGTCTCGGCGAGCCACGAGTGGCACGTCCCCGAAGGCGTGCCCGTGCGCGAAGTGCGCCTGGAAGCGCCGGAGGCCCTCTCATGAGCTACCTCTCCAACTGCCGCTGGGCCGCCCGCGAAACCGTCCGCGGGCTCCGGAACGAACCCGGCCCCTTCCTCTTCTCCACGGTGCTGACGAGCCTCGCGCTCGCCGTCCCGCTCTTCATCGCGCTCGTCTTCTACGGGTTGTCGGAGCCGCTCCGAAACCTCCCGCTCGCCGTCGAGATGCCGATCTTCACGGACGGGTCGGTGCCCGTTGAAAAGGTCGCCGAAGACGTCGGGAACATTCCGGGCGTCGCCGAGACCCTCATCATTCCGAAGGACGTCGCCTTCGCGGAGCTGAACGAAACCCTCGGGGTCGCCTCGAAGAAGAACGCGAAGAACCCCCTCCCCGACATCCTGATCGCCACGCTCGAGACGCACATCTCGGGCGAGCGCATCGCCGAGACGGTCGCGGCCGTTGAGGCCTTGAAGGGCGTCGACGTCGTGAGCGTGGAGACGAGCTGGCACGAGCGCCTCGGCGTCATCACGCGTGCGGCCAACACCGGGCTCGCCATCCTCGGGGTCGCGGTCCTCGCCCTCATCATCCTCGTCATCATGGGGGCGCTCCGCCGCACCAACCGCTCCGCCACGGAAGAGATGCGCGCACTCCACCTCTTCGGGGCCTCCCCCGTCTTCGCCGTGCGTCCCACGGCCTGGCGCGGGGTCCTGATGATGACGGCGGCGAGCATCCTCGCGCTCGGCCTCACCAAGGTGGGCCTTTGGGCCTTCGGAAACGCCCTCGCGGAAGCCGCGGCCCTCTACCAGACGACGATCGTGCTCACGCTCCCCGCCTGGCGCGACTGCGCCGTCTTCGTCGTCTTCTGCGCGGTGACGGGCGGCATCGTCGCGAGCTTCGCGGCGCTCGACCTCTGGCGGCGCGTCCGCTGAGCGGTCGTGTTAGCCTTGCACCATTGATTCCGATTCCCTCCCTCTTTTCACGCCGCCCATGACCGACGAACCCGAGATTCTCGACGCCGACGCCCCCAAGCAGGGCACGGCGCTCGTCCCGTACCGCGCACCGCAGGTGCCCGCGGTCGTCGGGTCGTTGGGCGACCTCGAGAGCTTCATCCGCGCGGCCGAGCAGGCCCCGATGCTCTCGCCCGAGGAGGAGCGCGACCTCGCGCACCGGCTCCGCGACAAGAACGACCTGGATGCCGCACAGCGGCTCGTCCTCTCGCACCTGCGCCTCGTCGTCTCGATCGCGCGCGGGTATCTGGGCTACGGCCTGCCCTACGCGGACCTCATCCAGGAAGGGAACATCGGCCTCATGAAGGCCGTGAGGCACTTCGACCCGACGCGGGGCGCCCGACTCATGACGTTCGCGCAGCACTGGATCCGCTCGGAAATCCAGGAGTACGTGATCCGCAACTGGCGCATCGTCAAGCTCGCGACCACGAAGAACCAGCGCAAGCTCTTCTTCAACCTGCGTCAGCTCAAAGAGGACACGCGCCTCGCGCTCTCCTACGATCAGGCCGAGAAAATCGCCGAACACCTCGACGTCAAGCCCAAGGAAGTGCTCGAAATGGAAGAGCGCATGTACGGGCAGGAGACGAGCCTCGACGCGCCCGTCGACGGCGACGACGAGGGCGGCATGAGCCCCTCGGACTGGTTGACGCGCGACGCCGACGAGCCCGAGTCGATCCTCGAAGAGGAAAGCCGCCGCAAGCTCGAGGGCGAAGGCATCGCCCGGGCGCTCCAGAGCCTCGACCCCCGGAGCCGCCGCGTGATCGAAGCGCGCTACCTCCATCAGGACGCCGAAGGCAACGCCAAACCCGTGACGCTCCAGACGCTCGCCGACGAGTTCGGCGTCTCCGCCGAACGCGTCCGTCAGATCGAGAAGCTCGCCATCCAGAAGATGCGCGCGGCGCTCGTCGACGAAGATCCCTCCTTCTGACCTTCCGACCCATGTTCAACGTCGTTCTCGTCGCGCCGGAAATTCCGCCCAACACCGGCAACGTCATTCGTCTGTGCGCCAACACGGGCGCGCGCCTGCACCTCGTGAAGCCTCTGGGCTTCTCGCTCGAAGACAAGCACATGAAGCGTGCGGGGCTCGACTACCACGAGTACGCCGACGTGCGCATCCACGAGTCGTTCGACGCGTTTCTCGCATCGGAAGCCCCGAATCCGGACCGCATGTTCGCGATGACGACGAAGGGGAGCCGTCCCTTCGCCGAGGTGGCCTTCGAGCCGGGCGACTGGTTCGTGTTCGGGTCGGAGAGCAAGGGGCTCGCGGACGCCGTGCGCGAACGCTTCGACAACGACCACCGCATCCGTCTGCCGATGCGCCCCGGGAACCGTTCGCTCAACCTCTCGAACACCGTCGCCGTGACGGTCTTCGAAGCGTGGCGCCAGCAGGGGTACGCGGGCGGCGCCTGATCTCCAACACCCATCGACAAAAAGGGCGCCCCTCGGGAGCGCCCTTTTTCATTCAGTCGATCCGCCCCAAAGGGGCGTCGGCCGATCAAAGTTCCTTGTCGATCTTGTGCTCGATCGCGTAGATCGCGGCCTGCACGCGCGAGGAGAGGTTGAGCTTCCTCAGCACGCTCTGCACGTGGACCTTGACCGTCGACTCGGCGAGGTTCAACGCACGGGCGATTTCCTTGTTGGAGACGCCGCGGGCGAGCCAGGCGAGCGTCTGACGTTCGCGGCGCGTCAGCACCGAGGGATCCTGCCCCTGCGCACCCGCCGGGCGCGCCTGCTTCGTGCCTTCGGGGTCGGCGAAACGGTTGACGAACTTCGTCATCATCTGGGGCGAGATCACGCTGTCGCCGGCGTAGGCGGCGCGGATCGAGCGGAGCAGGAAGTCCTGGTCGATCTTCTTCAGAAGGTAGCCGCGGGCGCCCAGCTTCAGGCATTCGCCCAACGTTTCGCAGTCTTCGCTCACGGTGAGCATCAGGACGGCGAGGTTCGGATGCGTTTCGCGGATCTGCGCGAGCGCTTCGTGGCCGTTCATGCTCGGCATGTCGACGTCGAGAAGCACGACGTCGGCTTCAACCTGCTCGACGAGCTTCACGCCTTCGAGACCGTCGCTCGCTTCGCCCACAACCTCAAAGTCGGGCTGACGCTGCAGAAGCGCCTTCACGCCGCTGCGAAAGAGCGTATGGTCGTCGATGAGCAGGATGCGAATCATGGTGTTCTCCGTACCGGCTCCCGAGCGGCCGGCGTACTTTTTCATTTTAGCAAGCTGAGGCGCACAAGACGGAATCCGTCCTTCGGCTTCCTGCTTGCAGACCGAGGAAGTCCACGGATCCGAACAGTCTTCCGAACACAGCAAAACGCCCGCGGCGCTTCACGAATGCGCGGCGGGCGTTTTCCCTGAGGCTCTTAGTTGGCGCTCTGTTCGGCCGCTTCGGCCTGCGCCTGAGCGAGACGCCGCTGGTAGAGCACCTCGAAGTTGACTTCGGGGAGGTGAACCGGCGGAACGTTCGCACGGGTCATCAGGTCGGCGAGGTTCGCACGGAGGTACGGGTAGACCATCGACGGGCAGAGCACGTTCGAGACGTGCTGAAGGGCTTCCGCGGGGATGCCCTGAATCGCGAAGATGCCCGACTGCTTGCCTTCCACGAGAATGATCGCCTTGTCGTTCGCCTTGACGGTGATCGTGCCGCGCACGGTGACGTCGTAGAGGTTTTCGGCGACGGTGCGCTGGCTCACTTCGAACTGGATGTCGACCTGCGGCTGCTCGGTCTGCGGCTGCATGAGGATTTCCGGCGCGTGCGGCATTTCAAGCGAAGCGTCGCGCAGGTAGCAGCGCTGCAGCTGGAAGACGGGCGCAGCCTGTTCTTCAGCGCCGGCGGCGGGGATCTCGTTGGTTTCGTTTTCAGCCATGATGGTTACCTATCGTGTTTCGCGCTCGCCCGGGGGTGAACGCCATTGTGTCGGGTTGTCGATGCGCGTCTGGCGCCATGAAGACCATATGGGGACGATCCCCCGATCATTCAAGGGGGAGATTTTCCTTCGTCCAGGAAACGATGCCGCCTTCGAGCACGTAGACCTCGCTGAAGCCCACGCCGCGCAGCAGCTTCGCCGCGGTGCGCGAGGCCGAGCCCATGTTGTCCATGAGGATCACCGGGCGGGCGCGATCGAGGCGATTGAGGTTGTTCTGGATCTGGTCCGAGGGGAGGTTCACCGCCCCGGTGACGTGGCCGCGCTTGAAGTCGGCGGGCTTGCGCACGTCGACCAGCTGGGCGCGCTTGTGATTGATCAGGGCCACGGCCTGCTGCGGCGTGAGTTCGGGGCCGTAGCGGCGGGCGTTCAACATCGGAATGAGAAGACCGGCGGCCGAGATGAGGAACACCAGTACGAGAACGATGTTGTCGAGAAGAAATTGCGTCATTTCAAAACGAAAGAAGGTGCGGGGAATCGCAAGATTATAGAATGCGCTAAGCACCGGCCGATGCGGCCGAACCCTCCTTCGTCATCGTGTTTGTCCCTATGATCCCGCGCGCATTCCGCCGGGGCGCGCTCGCGCTCGTCCTCGCGGCCACCTTCTCGCTCGCGGCGCCCGTCTTCGTGCCGGACGCCGGGACGGCGCTCGCCGCGGAAAAGCAGACGACGCGAAAGACCACCACCTCGAAGACGACGCAGAAGCGCACGACGAGCTCCGCCAAGAAGTCGACGACGAGCTCGTCGAAGGCGAAGACGTCGACCACGACGAAGAAGGCGGCTTCGGGCACCAAGGCGAAGACCTCGACGAAGAGTTCGGCGAAGAGCTCCACGAAGAAGTCCGCCAAGAGCTCGGCGAAGAGTTCCACGCGGAGCACCTCGAAGAGCGCCGCCAAGAGCACGACGAGGAACACTTCCAAGAGCTCGACCCGAAGCGCTTCCAAGACGACGGCCAAACCCGCCGCCAAGCCCGCGTCGGAGAAGACCGCGCTCGAGAAGTCGAAGGCCGAAAGCCAGAAGGCGGACGTTGAACGCAAGTTGAACGAACTCGCGAAGTCGCTCTCCGAAAAGGAAGCCCGCCAGGAAGAGGCGCATCAGGCCTTGAAGAAGGCCGACCAGGCGATCAGCGACGCGAACAAGCGTCTGCGCACGCTCTCGGCCGAGCGCCGCGGGGTGGAGAACCGCCTCGCGCAGCTACGCCGCGACGGCCGCAGGGTGGAGAGCGAATTGGGCGAGACCGAACGCAAGATCGGTCAGATCAGCCGCGCGCAGTACCTGCAGATGCGCCGCCCGGCCTGGCAGAGCTGGATCAACGGCGTGAGCCCGGGCGAGCGCACGCTCGAAACGGCGCTCCTCGGCTACCTTCAGGTCGCGCAGGTCCGCGCCGCGGACGACCTTGAAAAGCAGCAGGCCGACATCCGTCAGGTGGCGGACGAAACCCGCACCCGCAGCAACGAACTCACCCGCATCCAGCGCGACGAGGAAAAGAGCCGCACGGACCTTCTTGCCGAAAAGAAGGAGCGCCAGGAGGCGGCCTCCTCGCTCAAGCGCGAAATTGCGGACACGCAGGCCGAACTCGACAAGCTCCGCAAGGACCAGGCGCGTCTCGGAAGCCTCGTCGCCACAATCGACGCGAGGCTGGAAAAAGAGCGCGCGGCGGAAGCCGCCGCGGCGCGGCGCGCCGAGGAAGAGGCCGCCAAGAAGGCGCAGCGCCCCGCCAAGGTGACCCCGGCCCCGTCGGGGACGGCCTTCGCAAAGCTCAAGGGCAGGCTCGCGAAGCCCGTCGACGGGCGCATCGCCGCGCGCTTCGGCACGAAGCGCACGGGGAGCGCCACGTGGCAGGGCATCCGCTTCCGCGCGCCCGAAGGCGCCGACGTCCGTGCGGTCGCCGCAGGGACCGTGGTCTTCGCGGATTGGCTCCGCGGCTACGGCAACCTGATCATCGTCGATCACGGCGGCAACTACCTTTCGGTCTATGCCAACAACGACACGCTCCTCAAAAACGTCGGCGAACGTGTCCAACAAGGCGAAACAATTGGCGCTGTAGGCTCCTCCGGGGGCGACGATGAGCCGGGCTTATACTTCGAGCTTCGCCATCGCGGCAAACCCGTCAATCCCTCCCCGTGGCTCGGCGTCTGACACGGCCCCGGCCCGACACATCGAAGAACGATGCACAAACTCCGCGCAACCACCCTCGTTTTGGCCGGCGTCTTCGCCGGTGCGCTCGCGAGCGCAGGGCTGCAGGCCTGGGCCGAAAAGCCCTCCAACCAGCTCCCGCTCACAGAAATCCGCCAGTTCACCACGGTCTTCAACGCCGTGAAGGACTTCTACGTCGACGACGTCGCGGACAAGGACCTCTTTGAGAACGCCATCGAGGGGATGGTGAGCGGGCTCGACCCGCACTCGAACTACCTCGACGTCGAGGGGTTCGAGGACATGAACGAAGCGACGCAGGGTCAGTTCGGCGGCCTCGGCATCGAGGTGACGAAGGACGTCTCGGGCGTGCGCGTGATTTCGCCGATCGACGACACCCCGGCCGCGCGGGCCGGCGTGCGCGCGGGCGACATCATCACGAAGATCGACGCCGAAGCGACGGCCGAGATGACCCTGAACGACGCCGTGAAGCTCATGCGCGGCGAGCCCGGCACGAAGATCAAACTCGAAGTCGCCCGCAAGGGTGAGATGAAGCCGCTCATCTTCCAGCTCGAACGCGCCACGATCAAGACGCAGTCCGTCAAGATGAAGAAGCTCGCGGACGGCTTCGGCTACATCCGCATTTCGCAGTTCCAGGAGCGCACCGCCGAAGACCTCGCGAAGCGCATTGGCGAACTTGAGAAGTCGGGGAACCTGAAGGGGCTCGTTCTGGACCTGCGCAACGATCCGGGCGGGCTGCTCCAGGCCGCGATCGGCGTTTCGGCGGCGTTCCTGCCTGCGAACGTCGACATCGTGTCGACCAAGGGGCGCGCTCCCAATTCCGACTACGTCTTCAAGGCGGTCGAGTCCGACTACCGTGCGGGCGAAGCCGTGAAAGCCCTCTCGGGCCTCACCCCCGCCGCCAAGACCGTGCCCCTGGTCGTCCTCATCAATTCGAGCTCGGCCTCCGCGTCCGAAATCGTCGCCGGGGCGCTCCAGGACCACAAGCGCGCCGTCCTCATGGGCGACCGCTCCTTCGGGAAGGGTTCCGTGCAGACGATCCTCCCGATGAATCTGGGCGACAAGACCGTCGGGGTGAAGCTCACCACGGCGCGCTACTTCACGCCCTCGGGCCGCTCGATTCAGGCCCGCGGCATCGAACCCGACTTCTACGTCGACGACACGCCCGTCGGGAACTATCCGACCTTCCAGGTGCGTGAGGCGGACCTCTCGCACCACCTCGCGAACGATCAGAAGGACGCGAAGCCCGACGACACGCTCCCCTACGACGACGCGGACGAAACCGAGTCGCCCGACTACCACTACTTCTTCGGCGACGACAAGGACTGGCAGCTCCAGCAGGCGATCCGTCACTTGAAGGGCGAAACCGTCGAAACGTCGAAACTTCGCGGTCAGCCGATGAAGGTCGCGAAGAAGCTCATCGCGGAGCGGAAGAAAGCCCGCGACGAAAAGGCGAAGCTCGAAGCCGAAAAGAAGAAGGCGGAGAAGGACGCCAAGTCGAACGACAAGTCGACGGAAATGTCTTCCGTACCCCTTCCGCCATAAAGAAGTCGAAGGCGGGAATAGCCTGTCCGCCGTGTTGCTCGTTCTGG
>ENA-UPWN01000355-UPWN01000355.1-human-gut-metagenome-genome-assembly--contig:-NODE-355-length-23846-cov-8.968194_pt1 | contig 23846 bp, 36 predicted proteins | sample MGYA00250050_ERZ773377 | MGnify/ENA primary metagenome ERZ773377 (study PRJEB29103, sample SAMN06112008) | human gut metagenome | biome: human gut; feature: ankylosing spondylitis patient; material...
GTCATGTTCGGTTCGTTAAGCGGAAGCAAGCTTGGCATCTGGGTAGCCCATGGAGAAGGTAAATTCTCCAGAGCCTTTCTTTTCACCGCTCCCGCACCGAAAGATGCCCCGACAACCCTCCAAACCGACCACGTCCGCCAAGACCCGACGCCCGAAGAAGGCCGGCCGAAGCGCTTTCGGCACCTTCATGCGCTGGGCGCTCGGCATCGGGGCCGCAGGCGCCGCCGCGGGGACGCTTCTCGCCGTCTTCGTCTTCGCCTTCATCTACCAGCAGCTTCCGCCCTTGGACACGCTGACGGACTACCGTCCGAAGGTGCCGCTGCGCGTCTGGAGCGCGGACGGGAAGCTGATCGGCGAGTTCGGCGAGGAGCGCCGCGACTTCGTGCGCCTCAAGGACATCCCGGACCACGTGAAGCACGCGATTCTGGCCGCTGAGGACGCGGGCTTCTACGAGCACCCCGGGATCGAGATCACCGGGATTCTGCGCGCCGCGGTGATGAACCTCGTCATGGGGCGGCGCGTCCAAGGGGGCTCGACCATCACGCAGCAGGTCGCGAAGAACTTCTTCCTCTCGTCCGAGCGCACCTACACCCGCAAGCTCTACGAAGTCGCGATGTCCTTCAAGATCGAGAATTCGCTCACGAAGGACGAGATCCTTGAGATCTACATGAACCAGATCTACCTCGGTCAGCGCGCCTACGGGTTCGCGAGCGCGGCGCGCACGTACTTCGGGCGCCCCCTGGCTGAGATCAGCGTGGGCGAGGCGGCGACCCTGGCGGGGCTTCCCGTGGCGCCCTCCGCCTACAACCCCATCGTCAACCCGACGCGGGCGACCATGCGCAAGAACTACGTTCTGCGCCGCATGTTCGACCTGGGCTACATCGACGAGCTCACCTACACAATGGAGAAGAACGCGCCGATGCAGACGCGCCGCGAGGCGAGCGAAGCCGACAGGATCGCCGCGGGCCAGAAGAGCGACGAAACGAGCGCGCACTACGCCGCGGAGCTCGCCCGCATGTTGGTCTACGACATCTTCAAGGAAGAGACCTACTCGCGCGGCATCAACGTCTACACGACGATCGACACGCGCGACCAGCGCGCGGCGGTCGACGCCGTGCGCCGCCACCTCATCGCCTACGACCGCAAGTACGGCTACCGCGGGCCCGAAGGGTTCGTCGACGTCTCGGACGCGGCCTCTCGCCCCAAGGCGATCAAGCAGGCGCTCGCCAAGACCGCGGACTCGCCCTTCATGGTGCCGGCGGTGGTGTTGGAGGCGAGCCCCAAGAAGGTCGTCGCGGCGATTTCGCCCAACGACACCGTGACGCTCGACGCCGCGAGCCTCAAGTTCGGCGCGAAGAGCTTGGCCGCGAAGCCCGCGAAGAACGTGAAGCCCATCGTCGCCGGGTCGATCATCCGCGTCATGCGAAGCGGCAAGAAGATGGACGAGTGGACGCTCGCCCAGGTGCCGCAGGTGGAGGCGGCGTTCGCCGCGGCCGACTACAACACGGGCGCCGTGCGCGCGCTGGTGGGCGGCTTCGACTTCAACCTCAACATGTTCAACCACGTGACGCAGGCCTACCGCCAGCCGGGGTCGAGCTTCAAGCCCTTCATCTATTCGGCGGCGTTGGACAAGGGCTTTGCGCCCGCCACCGTCATCAACGACGCGCCGATCTCGATCGACCCGAAGCTGACCGGCAACAAGCTCTGGGAGCCGAAGAACTACGACGGGCGCTTCGACGGGCCGATGCCGCTTCACCGCGCGCTCGAACTCTCGAAGAACCTCGTCTCGATCCGCGTCATGCAGGCGATCACGCCGCGCTACGCTCAGGAATTCATCACGAAGTTCGGCTTCGAGGCGAAGGACCACCCGGCGAACCTCCCGATGGCGCTGGGCGCGGGGAACGTGACGCCGTGGCAGATGCTGGCGGCCTACACGGTGTTCGCGAACGGCGGCTACCGCGTGCAGCCCTACCTGATTTCACGCGTCACCGACACGGACGGCCGCACGCTCATGCGTGCCACGAACCGCCTCGCGGGCGACGAATCGATCCGCGCGATCGACGCGCGGAACGCCTTCATCATGCAGGATCTCCTTCACGGCGTCGCGACGCGCGGCACCGCGCGGCGCGCCTCGCGCCTCCTGAAGCGCGACGACGTGGGCGGCAAGACCGGCACGACGAACGACTCGCTCGACGCGTGGTTCTGCGGCTGGGCCGGGGACCAGGTTGCCGTGGGCTGGATGGGCTACGACACGCCGAAGCCCCTCGGCGCGCGTGAGACGGGCGGGGGCCTGGTGCTTCCGATCTGGGTCGACTACATGCAGACCGCGGTGAAGGATCAGCCCGAAACCGTGCGCGTGCGCCCCGACTCGGTCGTCGAGCGCGGGGGCCTTCTCTACTACCGGGATCCCGTCAAGGGCCCGGGCCTCACCGAGGAACTTCTCGGGAGCAAGGACGAAAACGACCTCGTCAGAAATCAGATCTTCTGACGCCGGCGGCTCAAACGACATGGGGGCGGACCGATCGGTCCGCCCCCATTCCTTTCGCTAAAATCGTCTCAGCCGCGAAGCTTTTCGAGATGCTCGTCCACGACCTCGTCGATCGTTCGGCCCGTCCGGCGTTCGCGCCAGACGCCGTCCTCGCCGCGGCTGAAGTGGCACCCGCCGAACTTCGTCGCCGTCCAGATCTCGCGCATCGGCGTCTGGATGTTGACGACGCAGCTGCCGCCATCATCCAATTCCACGTTGAGCACGTTCCCGGAACGAAGACACTCCACGTCGTCGTTGACCGTCTCCAAACGGTCCGCGAGACGCCGCATCTCCGCTTCGGCCCGTTCGACAAAAGCCGTTTCCTCATTGACCATCGACATGATCCGCAAAGTCCTCATGATCGGCGCCGCGTGCGCCCTGGTTCTCTCGGTTTCCGCCTGCGGCCTCAAGGGCGACCTCTATCTCCCTCAGTCGGCCGCGGCGATGCTGTTGCGTTGATTCTATAGAAACGAATTTCTCCCATGCCCGCATCCACGCTCATCCGCCGCGAAGGCACGCTCACGATGGAGCGCGTGCCGCTTCCTCAGATCGCGCATACCTACGGCACGCCCTGCTACGCCTATTCCCGCGCGCAGATCGAAAGACAGTACCGCCGGTGGGATTCGGCCTTCGGCGACCACCCGCACCTGGTCTGCTACGCCTTGAAGGCGAACGCCACCGCGGGCGTCATCGAACTTCTCGCCGCGCAGGGCTCGGGCTTCGACGCCGTGAGCATCGGCGAAGTGATCCGCGCGGTGCGCGCGGGCGGGGACCCGAAGCGGATCTGCTTCTCCGGGGTCGGGAAGTCCCGTCAGGAAATGCGCATCGCCCTCGCGCTCGGCATCCGCTGCTTCAATGCGGAGAGCCCCGCGGAGTTGACGAGATTGAACGCCGTCGCGGGCGAGATGGGGAAGACGGCGCCGGTGTCGCTTCGCATCATTCCCGACGTCGACGCGCACACGCACGCCAACATCACGACGGGGCTTCGCACGAACAAGTTCGGGATCGCCTTGGAAGAGGCGTTTGAGCTCTACCGGCGCATCCCTACGGACTTCCCGAACCTTGAGATCGAAGGACTGTCGTGTCACATCGGGAGCCAGATCCTCTCGATCGAACCCTTCGAGCGCACGTGCGACGTCGTGTTGGGGTTCGTCCGCCGATTGCACGAGGCGGGCGTGACGCTCCGCCACATCGACTTCGGCGGGGGCGCGGGCGTCCCCTACCGGAAGGGCGAGAAGGAGCTCTCCCCCGAAGAGGTCGTGTCGCTCTTCGTGCGCCGCGTGCGCGCCGAAGCGCCCGACCCCGACACCGAAATCATCGTCGAGCCCGGCCGCTCGATGATCGCGGAGGCCGGGGTGCTGCTCACCACGGTCGAATACGTGAAGAAGGGCCCGGGCACCTTCGACTTCTGCATCGTCGACGCGGCGATGACGGATTTGATCCGCCCGGCGCTCTACGGCGCCTGGCACGAAATCGTCCAGACGGGCCCGAAGACCCCGCGTCCGGGGTCGCTCCCCGTCACGGTGGTGGGTCCGGTCTGCGAGTCGAGCGACAAGCTGGGCGAAGGCCGGATGCTCGACCCCGAAGAAGGGGACGTGCTCGCGATCCTCACGGCCGGGGCCTACGGCGCGAGCATGGCCTCGACCTTCAATTCGCGCAGGCTCCCGATGGAGGTTCTGGTCGACGGCTCGACCGTGACGCCGCTGCGCAGGAGCGCCGTTCTGGAAGACATCACCGAGCCCGAGATCCCCTTGGGGATGGTGAAGCACCCGCCCGTCACGCCCGCCATGCTCGAGGCGGCGCGCCGCGCCGGGGGCCGCGACTGAAAAGCGCGCCCGAAAGGGACTCGGATTCCCCACGGGGCGGGCCCCTTCAGGTAGAATCAATCAACGCCGGACATCCGAGAGGGATGCCGGCGTTTTTTGCGCCCGCACGGCTCGGGCGAACGACACAAGGACTGACATGCACATCGAAAACACCATCCGCCTCGACTTCAAGGACGTGCTCATCCGCCCGAAGCGCTCGACGCTCACGAGCCGCAGCGAGGTGGACATCACGCGCGAATTCAAGTTCCTGCACTCGCCCGTCCGCTACAACGGCATTCCCATCATCGCCGCCAACATGGACACGACGGGCACGTTCGACATGGCCCGCGCGTTGGCGAAGCACGGTCTCTCGACGGCGCTCCACAAGCACTACGCGGTCGAAGACTACGTCGACTTCTTCACGAAGCTCGAAGCCAAGCACACGGCCTTCTATTCGCTCGGCATCGGCAACGCCGACTGGGAAAAGTTCCAGGAAACGATGCGCCGCTCGAATAACGCCGTCCAGTACGTCTGCATCGACGTCGCCAACGGCTACACGGAAACCTTCGTCGCCTTCGTGAAGAAGGTGCGTGAAGCCTATCCCGAACTCGTCATCATGGCCGGGAACGTCGTCACGGGCGACATGACCGAAGAGCTGCTTCTCGCCGGCGCCGACATCGTCAAGGTCGGGATCGGCCCGGGCTCGGTCTGCACGACCCGCAAGATGACGGGCGTGGGCTACCCGCAGCTCTCCGCGATCATCGAATGCGCGGACGCCGCGCACGGTCTGGGCGGGCGCATCTGCGCCGACGGCGGCTGCACGGTCCCGGGCGACATCGCCAAGGCCTTCGGCGGCGGCGCCGACTTCGTGATGCTGGGCGGCATGTTGGCCGGCCACGACGAAGCGGGCGGCGAAACCGTCGAAGAAAACGGCAAGACCTTCAAGCGCTTCTACGGCATGAGCTCCGCGGACGCGATGAACAAGTACGCGGGCGGCGTCGCCCGCTACCGCGCGGCGGAAGGGAAGAGCGTCCTCATCCCGGCCCGCGGCCCGGTCGAGGACACCGTCCAGGGGATTTTGGGCGGCGTGCGCAGCGCGTGCACCTACGTCGGCGCCCGCCGTCTGAAGGAACTCACGATGCGTACGACCTTCATCCGCGTCGGCATGCAGTTGAACGAAGTCTTCGGGAAGAGCCTTTGATAAAGTCTCTCCCCTGACGGAAGGGAAGGCGGCGTGCGCCCCTCGGGGGCGCGGCCCCTTCCCTTTTTCCATATTTCCCACCGGTTCTCCCCGCGGCGCGCACACACTTGAGGAGCCGCTTTGACGACCCCCACCAACTACTACGCCGATCTCTGCACCGAGATGTACGAGATCCTCCACCCCACCGCCCCGCAGGACGAACTCGCCTTCTACCTCTCCTACGCCCGGGAGGGGGACCGGATGTTGGAGCCCCTCTGCGGGAGCGGGCGCTTCCTCGTACCGTTTCTTGAGCGCGGCTTCAACGCGGCCGGGATGGATTCCTCCGCGGAGATGCTCGCGAAGCTTCGCGTCAAGGCGCCCGAGGCCGAGGTCGAATGCGCCGACCTCCTCACCTGGACCCCGAAGCGCACGTACGACTACGTCTTCATCACCTCGGGCTCGATGTCGCTCTTCACGGACCCGGAGGCGTGCCGCCGGATTCTTGAGAAGACGAAGGCGGCCCTCGCGCCCGAAGGCGTCTTCGTCTTCGAGGTCGACACCGTGGCGACGAGCCTCCCGGACGACGCCGACTGGCGCACCTCGGTCGAAGTGAAGACCCCGGAGGGGTTCGACCTCGTGCTGAAGTCGAAAAACCGTTGGGAGGGCGACACCCGCATCCAGTATTCGCCCTCGATCTACGAGCTCCGCCGGGAGGGTGAGATCCTGAAGAGGGAACCCATGGACTTCCAGATCCGGCTCTACGCCCCGGGCGAGATGGAGGCCCTGTTGCATGAGGTCGGCTTCGGCACGGTCCGCACCTACGGCTCCTACGCGAAGACCCCTGCGACGGGAATCGAAGAGATGTTCCTCTTCGAGTGCCGCGTCTGAAGAAAGGCCGGGCACGACAGTCGGGGTCCCGCGGGGACCCCGCAGGGGCGCGTGTTTTAGAATGCCGCCCATACCTACGAAGCACGGGGCGCTCCGAAAAGGGCGCCCCTTCCACATCCGTTCCCGGACGCCTGTAACGCAGCGCTAAGCTACGCCTGTTAGGCTCAGTCCCCGAACGCACATGCGAGCACAAGCATCTTGAGCATCTTCGACACCGCCGAATTCGTGATTTCCGCCGCCAAGCTCTCGGGGCTCCCCCGCGGCGAAGGCATTCCGGAAATCGCCTTTGCCGGGCGCTCCAACGCCGGCAAGAGCACGACGATCAACGTTCTGACGCGAAAGACCCGCCTGGCCTTCGCGAGCAAGACCCCGGGGCGCACCCAGCTCATCAACTTCTTCCGGCTCACGCGCCGCAAGGATGAGGCGACGCGCGAGCGCGAAACCGTGGGGATGCTGGTCGACCTCCCGGGCTACGGCTTCGCGAAGGCGAGCGAGGAGACGCGCGGCACCTGGTCGACGCTCGTCGGCGGCTACATCGCCGAACGCGAGAACCTCGCCGGCCTCGTCATCGTCATGGACGCGCGCCGTCCCTTCATGCCGACCGACGAGTGGCTGATCGAATTCATGCGGGCGCGCCCCGAAGTGCGCATGCACTGGCTTTTGAACAAGGCCGACCAGCTCAAAACGATGCAGAAGCGCGAGACGCTGCGCGCCGCGAAGGCGCGCGCCGCCTCGATCGGGCCCCATGTGACGGTGCAGCTTTTCTCCGGCCTCAAAAAGGAAGGCACGACCGAACTGATGGCCGTGCTCGAATCCTGGATGGGGCTGCGCGAACCCGAACAACAGACCACCACGGACCCTCAGGGCCCTCAACAAGAGAACTAACCATGCAGACTCTCGGTGCCTATCCCAGCGTGCGCATGCGCCGCATGCGCCACGACGACTTCTCCCGCCGCCTGATGCGCGAAAACGTCGTCACGCCCAACGACCTGATCCTTCCGGTCTTCGTGATGGAGGGCACGGCCCGCCGCGACCCGATCCCGACGATGCCGGGCGTGGACCGCCTCACGATCGACGAACTCCTCAAGGTCGCGGGCGAATGCGTCGAGCTCGGGATCCCGATGCTGGCGCTCTTCCCCCATATCGAAGACGACCTGAAGACCCCGGACGGCCGCGAAGCCGCGAACCCCGACGGTCTGATTCCCCGCGCCGTGAAGGCCTTGAAGGCCGCCTACCCGCAGCTGGGCGTCATGTGCGACGTCGCGCTCGACCCCTACACGACGCACGGTCAGGACGGGCTCATCGACGAGACGGGCTACATCCTCAACGACGAAACGATCGAAGTCCTCGTGGAACAGGTGATGGCGCAGGTGCGCGCCGGCGCCGACGTCGTCGCCCCCTCCGACATGATGGACGGGCGCATCGGCATCATCCGCGACCGCCTTGAAAAGGAAGGCTTCATCCACACGCGCATCATGGCCTACTCCGCCAAGTACGCGTCCTCCTACTACGGTCCCTTCCGCGACGCGGTGGGTTCGGCGGGGAACCTCGGGCGCTCCAACAAGGCGGTTTACCAGCAGGACCCCGCGAACACCAACGAAGCCCTCTGGGAAGTGGGCTTGGACCTCGCCGAAGGCGCCGACATGGTGATGGTGAAGCCGGGCGTGCCGTACCTCGACGTCCTCTGGCGCGTCAAGCAGGAATTCAAGGCCCCGACCTTCGCCTACCACGTCTCGGGCGAATACGCGATGATCAAGTTCGCCGCGGCCGCCGGCGCGATCGACGAAAAGAAGATCACGTACGAAACGATGGTCGCCTTCAAGCGCGCGGGCGCGGACGGCATCCTCACGTACTGCGCTTTGGACGTCGCCCGTTGGATCCGTGAGGGCTACAACTACTAAGCCCCGGCGACCCACCGGTCACGCATAAGGAAAGCGCCTTCGTCCCCACAGCGGGATGAAGGCGCTTTTGCTTGGGGTGCTCTCCGGGAGCCTCCATGAGCCTCCCGGGGCCTCCTGAGCGCTTCCTGAGGGCCTTGGGAGCGGCATCAGTCCTCCCAGTCGAAATCCCCCTCGAACCCCTCGTCGTCCCACGACGTGGCGCGCCTGAGCGCGCGCCCCTCGGCCTTCGTGGGTCGGCCCCCGCGGATCGTCATCGCGGGTTCCGGCGCCATCTTCCGGCGCGCGGCCTGCGCCTCACGCGCGGCGCGGCTCTCGTCGGTTTCCCGGTAGAGCTTCTGCGCGACGGGGGCGGGCCCGCGGGTGGACGACAAGCCTTCCACGTAGACCGTGAACACCTCGTCGCCGCGACGGATCTCCAACTTGTCCCCCACCTTCACGTCGCGCGAGGCCTTGACGCGTGCGCCGCCCAGAAGGACGCGCCCCAGGCCCACGGCTTCCTGCGCGACCGAGCGCGTCTTGAAGAAGCGCGCGGCCCAAAGCCACTTGTCGATGCGGATCGAATCCATGAGGGTGCCTCCGGTATGGGGGTTGCGGGAAAGACGAGCGTCAATCATACGACGACGCCCTGAGGTTCGGCAGACGCGGCGGGGCGGCTGCGGAATCTCCGGCCAACAAAAAGCCCGCCGGTTGAGGGCGGGCTCTTCGGAGAAGTCAATCCTTGAGAGGATTATTCTTCCTTGGCTTCAACGGTTTCGGCCTGTTCGGCGGCGCGTTCCGTGAGTTCCATGTAGGCCATCGGGGCGTTGTCGCCGACGCGGAAGCCCATCTTCAGGATGCGGGTGTAGCCGCCCTGACGGTTCGCAAAGCGCGGGCCGATTTCGTCGAAGAGCTTGACGACGACTTCGCGGTCACGCAGACGGTTGAAGGCGAGGCGCTTGTTGGCGACGGTGGGTTCCTTCGCGAGCGTGATCATCGGTTCGACGACGCGGCGGAGTTCCTTGGCCTTCGGGAGCGTGGTCTTGATGGCTTCGTGCTTGATGAGCGAGCACATCATGTTGCGGAGCATGGCGAGGCGGTGGGCGCTCGTGCGGTTGAGCTTGCGGAGACCGTGACGGTGACGCATGGTGAATTCCTTGTTCGTTAGTCTTGAAAAATGTCGGGCGGAAAAGCCCTTTCCGACGGACGCCCCGTTGTCTTCTATCCCGCACCGAACGCTCGGCGCGGGCGGTCGGGTGACGCCCATGAGAAAGGCGCGATCTTAACAGACCGCGCCCTTCGCTTTCAACCCCGAACGGGGTTTTTCTTCGTCACCCTATCAGAGCTTCTTCAGCCCGGCCGTGAGGCCGACGGGAAGACACGAGGTGAGCGAGCCCATGAGGTCCTGACGGAGACCGCCGGGGCCGGCGGCGGCGAGGCCCTGGATTTCGGCGGGCGGCCAGTTTTCGAGCTTGCTCCCGAGGGTGAGGCCGTGCGCCGCGAGCGTTTCCTTGATTTCGTTCAGAGACTTGCGGCCGAGGTTCGGCGTCTTGAGGAGCTCGTTTTCCGTGCGCTGGATCAGGTCGCCGATGTAGTAGATCGATTCGGCCTTCAGGCAGTTCGCGGAACGGACCGTGAGTTCGAGGTCGTCGACCGGACGGGTGAGGATCGGATCGAGCGGCGGGGGCGCGACTTCCTCGGGCTTGACGGCGACGGGTTCCGTGTGGATCGCACCGAAGACGGAGAGCTGGTCCTGGAGGATGCGGACCGATTCGCGGATCGCTTCTTCGGGACCGACGGCGCCGTTCGTTTCGATCGTGATCTCGAGCTTGTCGAGGTCGGTGCGCTGCGCGACGCGCGCGGCGGAGACGGCGTAGGCGACGCGAAGGATCGGCGAGAATGACGCATCCATGATGATGCGGCCGATCGTCTTCGAGTAGTCGTCGCGGAACGCGCGGACGTCGCCCGGCTGGTAGCCGCGGCCCTTTTCAACCTTGACCTGCATTTCGAGGCGGCCGCCCGAGAGGTGGGCGATCGTGTGGCCGGGGTTGAGGATGGTGACGTCGTGCGGGAGGTCGAAGTCGGCGGCGGTGACCGTGCCCACGCCTTCCTTGCGGAGGATGAGGGTCACTTCGTCGCGGCCTTCGAGCTTGAAGACCACGCCCTTGAGGTTCAGGAGGATGTCGACCACGTCTTCGAGGACGCCGTCGATCTGGGAGTACTCATGAACGATCCCGGTGATCTGGGCTTCCGTGGGGGCGTAGCCGACCATGGAGCTCAGAAGAATGCGGCGGAGCGCATTCCCGAGGGTGTGGCCGTAGCCGCGCTCAAACGGTTCGAGCGTGACGACGGCACGGTTGGGGTTGGCGGGATCGAGGTTGACCTCGACCTGCGTGGGCTTCATCAAAGCGGTATTGGCCATTTGTTTTCCTATCAATACCCTCGGCTCGTTACACCGATAAGGCTGACGTTGCGGAGAATGGTGAATCGGCACCCAGGGTGCGGACGCCGAAGCATCCGCCATTGTAGTGCACGGCAAAGCGTTCTTTCAGCAAAAAGAAGACTTTGCGGTGCAGAGGGATCGAAAAATTGCGGCCGCAGGGTCTGCGGCCGCAATTCGTTTTCCTGTCTGTGTGCATCGCCTTCGGGCGGCGTTCACGCCGCCCTGGGGCAATTAGCGCGAGTAGCGTTCGATGATGAGGGCTTCGTTGATTTCCGGAGCGACTTCGTCGCGGGCCGGAACGTTCTTGAACGTGCCTTCAAACTTCTTCGCTTCAACTTCAACCCAGGCCGGGAAGCCGTTCTGCTGCGCGAGTTCGAGCGACTCGGCGATGCGGACCTGCTTCTGGGCCTTTTCGCGCACGGAGATGACGTCCCCGGCCTTGACGGCGTAGGAAGGAATGTTCACCTTCTTGCCGTTGACGAGGATGGCGCCGTGGCTGACGAGCTGGCGGGATTCCGCGCGCGTCGAGCCGAAGCCCATGCGGTAGACGACGTTGTCGAGACGGCTCTCAAGGAGCTGGAAGAGCTTTTCGCCGGTGTTGCCGCGCAGACGGGCGGCTTCGGCGAAGTAACGACGGAACTGACGTTCGAGCACGCCGTACATGCGCTTGACCTTCTGCGCTTCGCGCATCTGGTTGCCGTAGTCGGACATGCGGGCTCCGGAAATCTTACCGTGCTGGCCCGGCTTGGAACCGACGTCCTTGACCTTGGACTCAAACGAACGACGGGCGCTCTTCAAATTAAGATCAATGCCTTCGCGACGCGAAAGCTTGAGCTTAGGACCGAGATATCGTGCCATTTAAAAATGCCTCTCTTATCCTGCGGATCGCTCCGCATTCAGTCCGCGTGCCTCAGTGAATGCATACGGACACGGGATAAAAATTCTGTTGTGTGGATGTGCCTTAGACGCGGCGACGCTTCGAGGGACGAACACCGTTGTGCGGAACGGGCGTCACGTCCTGGATCGAGGTCACGCGGATGCCGAGGGCGTTCAGGGCGCGGACGGAAGATTCGCGGCCGGGACCGGGGCCCCAGATGCGGACTTCGACGTTCTTCAGGCCGTATTCGAGGGCGGCCTTGCCGGCGACGTCCGCAGCGACCTGCGCGGCGAACGGCGTGGACTTGCGCGAGCCCTTGAAACCCTGCGCGCCGGACGAGGACGCGGCGATCGCGTTGCCCTGGCGGTCGGTGATCGTGATGATCGTGTTGTTGAAGGAAGCGTGCACGTGGGCGATGCCTTCCGTGACGACCTTCTTCACCTTCTTGCGGCCACGCTGAGCGGCCTGCTTGTTGTTGCCAGCCATAGTAATCCTTCTTTACTTCTTGAGCGCCACACCGGCCTTACGGGGGCCCTTGCGGGTGCGGGCGTTGGTGCGGGTGCGCTGACCACGGCAGGGAAGGCCGCGGCGGTGACGCATGCCACGATACGTGCCCAGGTCGATCAAGCGCTTGATCGAGAGCTGGATTTCACGGCGGAGGTCGCCTTCGACCGTGAACTGGTTCACGCCTTCACGAATCTTTTCGAGTTCGGCGTCCGTGAGATCCTTGATCTTCTTGGAATATTCGATGCCGCACTGATCGAGGATCGCGCGAGCGCGGGAACGGCCGATGCCATAAATGGCGGTGAGACCGATCTCGGCGTGCTGCTGCGGCGGAATGTTAATACCGGCGATACGAGCCATTCTGTGTTACCTCATTAGCCTTGACGCTGCTTGTGACGCGGGTCGGCGCAGATCACGCGCACAACACCCTTGCGCTTGATGATCTTGCACTTGCGGCACATCTTCTTGACAGAAGCGTTAACCTTCATTCTCATCTCCACGTGCTCTTCTGAGCACGATAAACAATGCCCACATGGCAGGAAACGACGAATCATAAAGTCTTTTCGCCGCGCTTGCAACTGATATGGGCGGGATTTTTATGGACAAAACGCCCGGTCCTCTCGGACCGGGCGTCTCGTTTTTTGCTGGGCCGGTGACCCTTACTTCTGGGTCAGACCACGGAAGCTCGACTTGCGAAGGAGGCTTTCGTACTGGTGGGTCATCATGTAGGCCTGGACCTGGCTCATGAAGTCCATCGTCACAACCACCGCGATCAGGAGCGAAGTGCCCCCGAAGTAGAACGGCACGTTGAAGCGAAGGTTCAGGAACTCAGGCACCAAGCAGACGAACACCAGATAGACAGCGCCGCCCAACGTCAAGCGAAGGAGCACGCGGTCGATGTAGCGCGCGGTCTGCTCGCCCGGACGGATGCCCGGGATGAACGCCCCGCCCTTCTTCAGGTTCTCCGCCGTTTCCTTCGGGTTGAAGACCAACGCCGTGTAGAAGTAGGCGAAGAAGACGATGAGCGCGGCGTAGAGCAGCGTGTAGAGCGGCTGACCCGGCGAGAGCGAGGCGGCGAGGTCGCGCAGCCAGCGGGTTGAGTCCCCGCTGGTGAACCAGCCGGCCAGGGTCGCCGGGAACAAGATCAGCGACGAAGCGAAGATCGGGGGAATGACGCCCGACATGTTCATCTTCAGAGGCAGGTAGGAACTCTGCCCGCCGTAGATCTTGTTGCCGATCTGGCGCTTCGCGTAGTTCACGGTGATGCGGCGCTGGCCGCGTTCCACGAACACCACGAAGGCGGTGACGGCGAGGACGATCGCGATCACGAAGATCGCCGAGAGCGGGCTGATGGCACCCGTCTGGACGAGCTGGAAGAGACCGCCCGCCCCGTTGGGGAGCCCCGCCACGATGCCGGCGAAGATGATGATCGAGATCCCGTTGCCGAGACCGCGCTCGGTGATCTGCTCACCGAGCCACATGAGGAACATCGTGCCCGTCAGCAGCGAGATCGTCGTGGTGATCCGGAACATGAAGCCGGGATCGAGCACGAGACCGGGCTGCGTTTCGAGCGCGACGGCGATGCCGAACCCCTGGAAGACCCCGAGCAGCAGCGTCCCGTAGCGGGTGTACTGCGTGATCTTCCGGCGTCCGGACTCGCCTTCCTTGCGCAAAGCTTCGAGCGACGGCAGCACGTAGGACAGCATCTGCATGATGATCGATGCAGAGATGTACGGCATGATGCCGAGCGCGAAGACCGAGAACCGCGAAAGCGCGCCACCGGAGAACATGTTGAACAGCCCGAGAATGCCGCCCTGCTGCTGATTGAACAGCTGATTGAGCATGTCGGGGTCGATGCCCGGAACCGGCACATGAGCGCCGATACGGTACACAACGAGTGCGAGCGCCAGGAAGAGCAGGCGACCCTTGAGGTCGCCGTACTTGTTGAGGCCCGACTGTTGCTTATTGCTGGGGCTGGTCGCCACGTCGGTGTCCTCTCTGGTGATGGGTCTTAGTCAGCAATGACACCACCGGCGGCCTCGATGGCCTGGCGGGCGCCCTTGGTGACGGCGATGCCGCGAAGGGTGACCTTGCGGGTGATTTCACCGGAGAGAATCACGCGGGCGCTCTGGGCGTGGATGGAGACGACGCCGGCGGCGACGAGCACGCCGAGATCGATCTCATCGGCACCAAGGCGCTGGAGATCCGAGAGACGCACCACTTCGCAGAACTTGCGGGTGAGCGACGTGAAACCGCGCTTCGGCAGGCGGCGATACATCGGCATCTGGCCGCCTTCGAAACCAACCTTGTGGAAGCCGCCAGCACGCGACTTCTGGCCCTTGTGGCCGCGACCGGCGGTCTTGCCCCAGCCGCTGCCGACACCGCGGCCGACGCGGTGACGGGCGTGCTTCGAGCCCTCAGCGGGCTTGATCGTGTTCAAACGCATTTCGTTGTTCCTTCCGATCATTCGGCGCGCACGAGGTACGCAACCTTGTTGATCATGCCGCGCACGGCCGGCGTGTCTTCGAGCTCGCGCGTCTGGTTGAGCTTCTTCAAGCCCAGACCGAGCAGCGTGGCGCGATGGTCAGCCTTCGTGCCGATGGGGCTCTTAACCAGCGTAACCTTAACGGTCTTCTTTTCGGACATGGTCAGGTCTCCTGATTAGGCGAGCAGCTCTTCGACCGACTTGCCGCGCTTGGCGGCGATTTCAGCCGGGCTGCGCAGGTTGTCGAGCGCGTTGAGCGTGGCGCGGACGAGGTTGTACGGATTCGTCGAGCCGTAGGCCTTGGCGACGACGTTGCGGATGCCGACGGCATCGCACACCGCGCGCATCGGGCCGCCGGCGATGACGCCGGTGCCTTCGGGCGCGGGCATCATGATGACGCGGGAGGCACCGTGACGGCCTTCCACGGCGTGATGCAGCGTGCCGTTCTTGAGCGGGACGCGCTTCATCGTGCGACGAGCACGTTCCATCGCCTTCGAGACGGACTGCGGCACTTCGCGGGACTTGCCCGTACCCATGCCGACGGAACCGTCACCGTCGCCGACGACCGTCAGCGCGGCGAAGGCGAGAATGCGGCCGCCCTTGACGACCTTGGTGACGCGGTTGACCGCGATCATCTTTTCGCGCAGGCCGTCGTCCTGTTCGTCGATCGCGTTTTTAGCTTGAACCTTAGCCATAAGCCCCTGCCTTAGAACTTGAGGCCGGCTTCGCGCGCAGCTTCAGCGAGCGCGGCGACACGGCCGTGGTAACGGTAGCCGGAACGGTCGAAGGCGCAGGTTTCGATACCGGCAGCCTTGGCCTTCTCGGCAAGACGAGCACCGACCAGCTTGGCGGCGGCAACGTTGCCGCCGCGGCCGGACACGGACGCGAGCTGAGCGCGCACTTCGGGTTCGACCGTCGAGGCCGAAACGATGGTGCGGCTGTTGTCCGCCGAGATGATGCTGGCGTAGATGTGCAGATTGGTGCGGTGGACCGTCAGGCGATCGACCTTCTGCAACAGAATGCGGGCGCGCGTGGCACGCGCGCGGCGCAAGCGGCTTTGTTTCTTGTTGATCATCACTAACGCTCCGCTTACTTCTTCTTGGTTTCCTTGATCACGACGACTTCGTCGACGTAACGGACACCCTTGCCCTTGTAGGGTTCGGGAGCACGGTACGCGCGCACTTCAGCGGCGGTCTGACCGACCTTCTGCTTGTCGGCGCCCTTGATCACGATTTCGGTCTGGCTCGGGGTTTCGACCTTCACGCCGGCGGGCATCTGGTGCACGACGGGGTGGGAGAAACCGAGCGTCAGGTTGAGCTTGTCGCCCTGAGCCTGGGCACGATAGCCCACGCCGACGAGCTGAAGCTTCTTTTCGAAACCGACGGAGCAGCCCTTCACCATGTCGGCGACGAGGGCACGCATCGTGCCGACGTTCGCGTTGGCTTCACGGCTTTCTTCGAGCTGTTCGAAGTGAAGCGCACCCTCGGCCTCCTTGATGGCGACCTTCGGGAGGATGTGCATGGAAACCTCGCCGACCGGGCCCTTCACGGTGATGTTTTCAGCCGTGAGGGTGTAGGTCACGCCCTTGGCGATGGAAACGGGAATCTTGGCAATTCGACTCATTTCGCACTCCTTGGATTAGGCGACGTAGCAGAGAACTTCGCCGCCGATGCCGGCAGCGCGCGCGGCGCGGTCGGTCATCACACCCTTCGGGGTGGAAACGATCGCGATGCCGAGACCGTTCATCACCTGGGGGATCGAGGCATGGTTCTTGTAGATGCGCAGGCCGGGACGCGAAACGCGTTCGAGGCGCTCGATGACGGCGCGGCCGGCGTAGTACTTGAGGGCGACGCGAAGTTCGGGCTTGCCGCTTTCGGCGGAAACCGCGAAGTCTTCGATGTAGCCTTCTTCCTTGAGGACCTTGGCGATGGCGACCTTCAGCTTGGAGGACGGCATCACAACTTCAGCCTTTTCGACCATCTGACCGTTGCGGATGCGGGTCAGCATGTCGGCGATCGGATCACTCATACTCATTGTCGTAATCTCCTCGCTTACCAGCTGGCCTTCACAAGGCCGGGAATGTCACCGCGCATGGCGGCATCACGAATCATGCCGCGGCAGAGACCGAACTTACGGAACGTGCCGCGGGGACGGCCGGTGATCGCGCAGCGGTTGCGCTGGCGGACCGGGGAGGCGTCGCGCGGGAGAGCCTGCAGCTTGGCGCGGGCTTCCAGACGTTCTTCCATCGAGCAGGTAGCGTCGTTAATAATAGCCTTGAGGGCGGCGCGCTTGGCCGCGAACTTCGCGACCGTAGCGGCACGCTTGGCTTCGCGGTTGATAAGAGCAAGTTTTGCCATTTGCGTCAGCCTCAGTTGCGGAACGGGAAGTTGAAACCGGCGAGAAGCGCCTTGGCTTCTTCGTCCGTCTTCGCCGTCGTGGTAATCGAAATGTTCATCCCGCGGAGCGCGTCGATCTTGTCGTACTCGATTTCCGGGAAGATGATCTGTTCCTTCAGACCGATGTTGTAGTTGCCGCGACCGTCGAAAGCACGGCCGGAGACACCACGGAAGTCACGCACGCGCGGGAACGCGATGGTGACGAGGCGGTCGAGGAAGTCATACATGCGTTCGCCACGGAGCGTGACCATGCAGCCGATCGGCATGTTTTCGCGAATCTTGAAGTTCGCGATGGCCTTGCGGGTGCGCGTGATGACGGGCTTCTGACCGGCGATCTTGGTCATGTCCGCGAGCGCGTTGTCGACGAGCTTCTTGTCGTTGACGGCTTCACCAACGCCCATGTTGAGCGTGATCTTGGTGATGCGGGGGACCTGCATGACGGTCTTGTAGCCGAACTTCTTCATCAGTTCGGGGACAATGGTGTCGTGATAAAGAGTATTAAAACGAGACATCGTCGCCCTCACTTAGGCCTTGGCGCCGACGACGGCACCGTTGGACTTGAACACGCGGACCTTCTTGCCGTCGACTTCCTTGAAGCCGACGCGGTCGCCCTTGCCCGTTTCCGGGTTGACCAGCATCAGGTTGGACTGATCGATGGGCATCGACTTTTCGATGATCCCGCCGGTCACGCCGAGGGTGGGGTTCGGACGAACATTCTTCTTGACGATATTCACGCCTTCGACGATCACGTGGCGTTCATCGACGCGGGAGAGGACGGTGCCCTTCGTGCCCTTGTCGCGGCCAGCGATGACGATGACTTCGTCACCCTTACGGATACGCTGCATCGCTTCTCCTTAGTTAGATCACTTCGGGAGCAAGCGACACGATCTTCATGAACTGCTCGGTACGCAGTTCACGCGTAACCGGCCCGAAGATACGGGTGCCGATGGGCTCCAGCTTGTTGTTGAGAAGAACGGCGGCATTGCCATCGAAGTTGATGGACGAGCCGTCGGGGCGGCGAACGCCGTGCGCCGTGCGAACGACGACCGCGTTGTAGACTTCGCCCTTCTTCACGCGACCGCGCGGGGCCGCTTCCTTGACCGTCACCTTGATGACGTCGCCGATGTTGGCGTAACGGCGCTTGGAGCCGCCCAACACCTTGATACACATAACCGAACGCGCGCCGGTGTTATCGGCGACGTCCAGTCGGCTTTGCATCTGAATCATTGTTGAAAAATCCCAACTTATTCCACATTAGCGGATAGTATTGGTCCCGTTTCGGGAGGAAGGTCGCTTACGAGACCGATCCGAAACCCGGCCGGGCGGCCGAGGGAAACGGGCTCAAACACAACCCTAGAAATGCATCGCCCGGAACACCACCAGGCATTCCGGGCGACGGCTTGCCACTATAACCGAGTGATCGGTGTCGTGCAAGCGGATGGGCCAAACTTTTTTAGCGTTCGGCCCCAAGGCTTCACTTAGATGATTTCGGCCTTGCTGATCACCTTGGTGACCGTCCAGGACTTCGTCTTGGAGATCGGGGCGCATTCAGCGATTTCGACCTTGTCGCCTTCGTTGCAGCCGAGTTCGTCATGAGCGTGATACTTCTTGCTCTTGACGACGTACTTGCCGTACAGCGGATGCTTGACCTTGCGTTCCACGAGGACCGTGACAGTCTTCTGCATCTTGCTGCTCGTGACCGTACCCTGGAGGGTGCGGGTCAGCGTTTCGTTGGTCTGTTCAGTCATTTCGTGTTCGCCTTCTCGGTGAGGATCGTGCGGACGCGGGCGATGTCACGACGGGTCGTGCGGATCGCGGCCGTGTTCTGCAGCTGTTGCGTGGACTTCTGGATGCGGAGCTTGAATTCCGTTTCGAGAAGGTCCTTGAGTTCCTGCTTGAGCGCGGCCTCATCCTTGGCGCGCAGTTCCTTAGCGTTCATGTCCGTCTCCTTACATGCCGATCTGGCGGACAACGAACGTGGTCTTCACGGGCAGCTTGGCCGCGGCGAGCGCGAAGGCTTCGCGGGCGAGCTGTTCGTCGACCCCGTCCATCTCGTAGAGCACGCGGCCCGGCTGGACCAGCGCGACCCAGTATTCCGGATTGCCCTTACCGTTACCCATACGGACTTCGGCAGGCTTCTCGGAGATGGGCTTGTCCGGGAACACGCGGATCCACACACGGCCGCCACGCTTGATGTGGCGGGTGATGGCGCGTCGGGCAGCTTCGATCTGACGGGCCGTGATGCGGCCGCGTTCGAGCGACTTCAGACCGAATTCGCCGAACGAGACGTTGGCGCCTCGGGTGGCGAGGCCGTAGTTGCGGCCCTTCTGGTCCTTGCGGTATTTGCGACGATTAGGCTGCAGCATCGTTATTCTCCGTCCTTAGCGGCAGGCTTGCGCGAGGCACCCTGCTTCATGTCGTTGCGACGGCCGTTGTTGCGGCGGCCGTTGCGGTCGTTGCGACGGCCGCGACGGTCTTCACGGGGAGCCTGAGCTTCTTCAGCTTCGGCCTGGCCGAAGTTGTCACCCTTGTAGACCCACACCTTCACGCCGACGACGCCGTACGTCGTGTGCGCTTCGGAGAAGCCGTAGTCGATGTTCGCACGGAGGGTGTGCAGAGGCACGCGGCCTTCGCGGTACCACTCGGAGCGGGCGATGTCGGCGCCGTTCAAACGGCCGGACGACATGATCTTGACGCCGAGGGCGCCCAGACGCATGGCGTTCTGCATCGCGCGCTTCATGGCGCGGCGGAACATGACGCGCTTTTCGAGCTGCTGCGTGATGCCGTCGGCGATCAGCTGAGCGTCGAGCTCGGGGCGGCGGACTTCTTCGATGTTGACGTGAACGGGCACGCCCATCATCTTCTGAACTTCAGCCTTGAGCGCTTCGATGTCGGCGCCCTGCTTGCCGATCACAACACCGGGACGAGCCGAGAAGATCGTGATGCGAGCGTTGTTGGCCGGACGTTCGATGAGGATACGAGAGACGCTGGCGTTGCGGAGCTTCTTCAGAAGGAAGCTGCGCACGGCGAGGTCTTCACCGAGCGTGCGGGAGAATTCACGGCCAACCGCGTACCAGCGCGACGTCCAGTTGCGCGTCACGGGAAGACGGAAGCCGGTGGGATTAATTTTCTGACCCATGGTACACCTTTACTTGGCTTTCGCTTCGCCAACAGAAATATAGATGTGGCTCGTCTGCTTGTTGATGCGGGTGCCGCGGCCCTTGGCGCGGGCGGCGAAACGACGCAGCGTGGCAGCCTTCTCCACGTGAATCTTCGTCACGACGAGGGTGTCGATGTCGGCACCGTCGTTGTGTTCGGCGTTGGCGATGGCGCTCTCGAGCGCCTTCTTGATGATGACCGCAGCACGCTTCTGCGTGAAGGTGAGGATGGCGAGAGCCTTGTCCACGGGCTTGCCGCGAACGAGGTCAGCAACCAAACGGCCCTTCTGAGCCGAGAGGCGGACACCACGGACGATAGCAGTAGTTTCCATTTACTTACCCACCTTCTTGTCACCGGCCGCGTGGCCCTTGAACGTGCGAGTGTTCGCAAATTCGCCGAGCTTGTGGCCGACCATGTTTTCATTGATGTACACCGGCACGTGCTGACGGCCGTTGTGAACGGCGATGGTCAGACCGATGAATTCGGGAAGAATCGTCGAACGGCGCGACCAGGTCTTGAGCGGACGCTTGTCGCGGCTCGCCTGGGCGGCTTCAACCTTCTTCATCAGGTGCCCGTCAACAAACGGGCCTTTCTTCAAAGAACGAGACATTCCTAGGCCCCCTTACTTGCGGTTACGGCGCGAGACGATCATCGAGTCGGTGCGCTTGCTGTTGCGGGTACGATAACCCTTGGTGAGCTGGCCCCAAGGCGTGACGGGGGCGCGACCGGTACCGGTCTTGCCTTCACCACCACCGTGCGGGTGATCGACCGGGTTCATGGCGACGCCACGAACCGTCGGGCGGATGCCGCGCCAACGCTTGGCACCGGCCTTGCCGAGTTCACGCAGGGAGTTTTCTTCGTTGCCGACCGTACCGATCGTCGCGCGGCACTCGATGAGGACGCGACGGACTTCGCCGGAGCGCAGACGCACCTGAGCGTATTCGCCTTCACGGGCGACGAGCTGGGCGAAGGCGCCGGCAGCACGGACCATCTGAGCGCCCTTGTTCGGGAGGAGCTCGATGCAGTGAATGGTCGTACCGACGGGGATGTTGCGCAGCGGGAGCGTGTTGCCGACCTTGATCGGGGCTTCCTGGCCGTTCATGATCTCCTGACCGACGGTCAGGCCCTTCGGGGCGATGATGTAGCGACGTTCGCCGTCGGCGTAGAGCACGAGAGCGATGTTCGCGGAACGGTTCGGATCGTACTCAATGCGCTCGACGCGGGCGGGGATGCCGTCCTTGTTGCGCTTGAAGTCGATGATGCGGTAGGCGCGCTTCGAACCGCCACCCTTGTGACGGCAGGTGATGTGGCCGTTGTTGTTGCGGCCGGACCCACGGTTCTTCTTTTCCGTCAACGCGGCCCAGGGCTTGCCCTTGTGGAGCTCCTTGTTGACGACCTTCACCGCGTGACGGCGACCGGCGGACGTCGGCTTGAGTTTGACGAGAGCCATTACTTCACCTCTTGCGCGAAGTTGATTTCAGTACCCTGCGGGAGCGTGACGATCGCCTTGCGGACGTCGTTGCGCTTGCCCATGAAGCGGCCGAAGCGCTTCTGCTTGCCCTTCAGGTTCAGGATCTGGACCGCGCTGACCTGCACCTTGAAGAGCAGTTCGACGGCGGCCTTGACTTCGGTCTTGGTCGCGGTCGGAGCCACGACGAACGAGACCTGGTTGTGCTTTTCGGCAAGCATCGTGCTCTTTTCAGAGATCACGGGGCCGACGAGCACCTTGTAAAGACGTTCCTGGTTCATGCCAGCATCTCCTCAATCTGGGCGACAGCAGCCTTGGTCACGACAACCTTGTCGAAGTAAATGAGGCAGAGCGGATCCGCGTAGCGGGGCGGAACCACGAGCACTTCCTTCAGGTTGCGCGAAGCAAGGATGAGGTTCTCATTGAGCTCTTCCTCAGCGACGACGATGAGGAGCTTGCCTTCGAGGCCGAGGCTCTTGAGCTGCTGCGCGAAAGCCTTGGTCTTCGGGAGTTCAGCCTTGATCGTTTCGATGACCGAGAGGCGGGCATCGGCGACGAGCTTCGAGTAGATGGTCGCCATGGCGGCGCGGTACATCTTCTTGTTGAGCTTCTGGCTGAAGTTTTCAAGCGGCGAGTTCGGGAACGCACGGCCGCCGCCACGCCACACGGGCGAGGAGGTCATGCCGGAACGGGCGCGGCTCGTACCCTTCTGACGCCAGGGCTTCTTCGTCGAGTGGTGCACGTCGGCTCGGGTGAGCTGAGCGCGCGTGCCCAGACGGGCGTTGGCCTGGTAGGCGACCACGAGCTGGTGCACCAGGGATTCGTTGTATTCACGACCGAACACGGCGTCAGCGGCAGCGACCGTCTGACCCTGTTCGTTCAGGACATTGAGTTCCATTGTTTCGCTCCGATTAAGCCTTCACCGCCGGACGGACGATGACTTCGCCGCCCTTGGCGCCGGGGACCGCACCGCGAACGAGCAGAAGCTGACGTTCAACGTCGACACGCGCGATCACGAGGTTCTGAGTCGTGCGCTGCACGTCGCCCAAATGGCCGGCCATGCGCTTGCCGGGGAACACGCGGCCCGGGTCCTGACGGTTACCGATGGAACCGGGAGCACGGGTCGTCACGGAGTTGCCGTGCGAAGCGCGGTTGGACGAGAAGTGGTGGCGCTTGATGGCGCCGGCGAAACCCTTACCGATGGTCGTGCCGGTCACGTCGACCTTCTGGCCTTCCGTGAACATGTCGGCCGAGAGGGCCTGGCCGGGCTTGAACTCGGCGGCCTGAGCGGCATCGATATGGAACTCTTTGAGCGTCGAACCCGCTTCGACGCCGGCCTTGGCAAAGTGGCCGGCAAGGGGCTTGCTCACGCGCGAGGGCTTCATGGAGCCGAACGCGACTTGGATTGCATTGTAGCCGTCGGTTTCTTCCGTCTTCACCATCGTGACACGGTTGTTCGACACGTCGAGCACGGTCACGGGAACGGACACGCCGTCTTCCGTGAAAATACGCGTCATGCCGATCTTGCGACCGACGAGGCCGAGCTTATCACTCATTGTTTTCTCCACCCCGGCTGCGATTGGCCGGGACCGTTTTCCAAAAAAATCCGAGACTTCGGTTCGACCTGCGAACGCAAGTCCGGACAGAAAGGCGCGATTTTAGCCGCTCAAAACCACCCGCGCAACTGAAAAGCGCGGAAATTTGAACGGCTTAGCTTGAGGTCGATTACTGGACCTTGATCTTGACGTCCACACCGGCGGGAAGATCGAGCTTCATCAGGGCGTCGACCGTCTTGTCGGTCGGATCGACGATGTCCATGAGACGCTGGTGGGTGCGGATTTCGAGCTGGTCGCGCGACGTCTTGTTGACGTGCGGCGAACGGAGGATGTCGAAGCGCTGGATGCGGGTCGGCAGGGGAACGGGACCACGAACCACGGCGCCGGTGCGCTTGGCGGTGTCGACGATCTCGAGGGCCGACTGGTCGATCAACTTGTAGTCATACGCCTTGAGGCGGATGCGGATGCGCTGAGACTGCATTTGAGTTTCCTGTAAAAAGAACTGTTTAAAAGAACAGAGGGAGCGGAGTATAAACTCCGCTCCCTCGAGCGATCAAGTCGAAACGCCGGATTTTTCACCGGCGTGGGGTTACCCCCTTTTTATTCGATGATCGAGGCGACGACGCCGGCGCCGACGGTGTGACCGCCTTCACGGATGGCGAAGCGCAGGCCCTGTTCCAT
>ENA-UPWN01000358-UPWN01000358.1-human-gut-metagenome-genome-assembly--contig:-NODE-358-length-23781-cov-6.851375_pt1 | contig 23781 bp, 25 predicted proteins | sample MGYA00250050_ERZ773377 | MGnify/ENA primary metagenome ERZ773377 (study PRJEB29103, sample SAMN06112008) | human gut metagenome | biome: human gut; feature: ankylosing spondylitis patient; material...
ATTAGCGGTATTTCCGGGCAGCTTTATAAACAGTTTGCTTTGACCATCGCGGCTTCTACAGTGATAAGTGGTTTCAAGTGCACCGGGGGCGCCGTGAAGCCGCTCCTCTTCTTGTAGTTGATCGCGAAGGCTTCCAAGACGTCCGAGAAGAGCCTTCCGGGGAACGTGTCGATCCCGCGGGCGCGCCCGCGCACCGCTTCGTCGGCGCGCGCCTGGTAAGTGAGGTCCAACCCCACCATGACGACCTTCCAGGATTCCGAAAACACGATGTGGGCGGCCTCCGGGTCGTTTTCGATGTTGAATTCGGCAAAGGGCCGCACGTTCCCGATGTGGTAGCCCCCGCCCATCAGGACCACTTCCTTCACGCGGGAGACGATGCGGGGCTCCATCCTGGCCGCGAGCGCGATGTTGGTGAGCGGGCCGGTGGGGACCAACGTCACCGTGCCTTCGGGCTCGCGCATCACGATGTCGATGATGAGCTGCGCCGCATGGCGGGGGTCGACCGGGAGGTCGGGTTCAGGAAGGGTCGTGCCGTCCAGCCCCGACTCGCCGTGGATTTCCGGGCAGACGACGACTTCGCCGCGGACCAACGGGCGCGCGGCGCCCGCCGCGACCGGCACGTCGCGCACGCCCGCCGCCTGCAGGATCCGGCGGGCGTTCCCCGTCACCTTGGCGAGCGTCTGGTTCCCCGCCACCGTCGTGACGGCGAGGAGACGGATCTCGGGCGAGCCCGCCGCGAGCAGAAGCGCCACGGCGTCGTCGTAGCCGGGGTCGCAGTCGAGAATGATGTTTTGCATGTCGGAAATCCGGTATCGGGGTTGGCGGATGGGTTGATTATCCCAAAGGCGGCGGGGATCGTCCAAGGCGACGATCGGGAGGAGATCCGCCGCCCGATGTGAATGGCGGTGAGGCCCTTCGGACTCACCGCCATTCGTGTTCGGAGAGGCTCAGACGCCTCAAAAGCCTCAGAAGACGACGCCGCGCTTTTCGGCTTCAGCCTCCACTTCGGCGCGGGTCGGGATCGACCCGGCGGCGCCGGGCTTCGTGACGGAGAGCGCCGCGGCCAAGGCGGCGAAGCGCAGCCCCGAGATGAGCGCCTTCGCTTCCGGATCGTTGTCCTCGGCCGTCTCCACCAACGCGCGCACGGCGTAGCCCGTGAACGTGTCCCCGGCCCCCGTCGTGTCGACGGCCTCGACGGGCCAGCACGGGATCTTCGCGGAGACGCCGCCCCCGGCGCGCCTGCAGCAGACGCGCGCACCGCGGGAGCCTTCCGTGAGGATCACGACCGGGGCGGCGGTGCGCTCGGTGAGCGCACGCATGAGCGCTTCGCCCGAGAGTTCCGTCTCGCCCAGCATCCCGCGGGCTTCGGTTTCGTTGACGATCAGGGCTTCGACGCGCTCGACCGGAACGGAAGCGGCCGCATCGGTCCAAGGCGCCGGGTTGAAGACGATCCGAAGACCCTTCTTCTCCGCCGCCTTGAAGATCGCATCGAGCCCGTTCAGTTCGTTCTGGATCACGAGCCAGTCGCCGGGGTTCGAGGACGCGAAGGCGCGCTCCAGAAACGCCGGCGTGATCCCGGCGTTCGTGCCGGGGAAGTAGAGGATCGAGTTTTCAGCTTCGGGCGTCACCTGAATGACGGTGTGCCCGGACGGCGTCGACGGATCGGTTTCGATCGCGGACACGTCGACGCCTTCGGCTTCGAGGAATTCTTTCAAAAGCCCGCCGTCCGGTCCGACGCGGCCCGCGTGCGCGACCGCGAGGCCCGCGCGCGCCATCGACACGGTTTGGTTGAGGCCCTTGCCGCCCATGTGGACGGCGCGGGCCGTGGCGGCCAGGGTTTCACCGGGCCGCACGAAGTGCGGCACCTGATAGACGTAGTCGATGTTGATCGAGCCCAGGTTGATCACCCGGGCTTCGGGACGCGTGTTGGAGGTCACTGTGCGGTTTCCGTGGAGGTTTTCCAGCCGCCAAGTTTAATACGCGCTTCCTTCAAGGCCCGCAGGCGCGGGTACGACCACATGCAGAGGAGGAAGAACGGAATCCCGCAGATCAACGCGAGGCGCTGCTCGACGTCGAAGACGAGCCCGACGCAGGCGAGCGTGCAGAAGACGATCGCGAGGATCGGAACCGCGGGGAACCAGGGCGCGCGGTACGGAAGCTCCGCGGGGGTCCTGCCGGACTTCACCCAGTCGCGGCGGAAGTTGATGTGCGCGATGCTGATCGAGATCCACACGACGACGACCGAGAACCCGCAGAGGGCCGTGAGGAACACGAACACCGTTTCCGCGGCGAACACCGACGTGGCGAGCGTGAACCAGCCGCCCGCCATCGAGAAGACGAGCGCGGCGACGGGGAGCCCCCGGCTGCTCTGCTTCGCGAGCTTCGCGGGGAGCATGCCGTCTTCGGCCAAGGACCAGATCATGCGGCCCGCGGCGAAGAGGTTGGAGTTGGCGGCGGAGATGACCGCCGTGAGAATGACGAAATTGAAGAGGTCCGCGGCGTACGGGATCCCGAGGCGCTCGAACACCGTGACGAAGGGGCTCTTCAGGATCGAGGCTTCTTCGACGGGAAGGAGCGCCGCGAGGACGACGATCGTCCCGATGAAGAACACGACGAGACGGATGATCGTCGTCTTGACGGCGAGCGGAATCACCTTTTCGGGGTTGGCGGTCTCACCCGCGGCGACGCCGATGAGTTCCGTCCCCGAGAAGGCGAAGTTGACCGCGACCATCGTGGTGAGAAGCGGCAGGAACCCGTTGGGGAAGAACCCCGCGGACGTGAGGTTCGAGAGCCCGGGCGCGGGCGAGCCGTCCGCCAGAGGAATGACGCCGAAGACCGCGAGCCCGCCCAGCACGATGAAGATCTGGATCGTCACGACCTTGATGAGCGAGAAGAGGAACTCGCCCTCCGCGAAGAGCCGCGTCGTGAAGACGTTCATGCCGAGGATCAGTAGGCAGTAGACGAGGCACCAGAACCAGACGGGCGAGTCCGGGAACCAGTACTGCATGCAGAGGCCTGCGCCCAAAAGCGACGTCCCCACGCAGACCGTGCAGGTGAGCCAGTAGAGCCACGCGACGGTGAAGCCCGTCCGGGGCGAGATGAATTTCGTCGCGTAGAGGTGAAAGCTCCCCGTGTGCGGCATCGCGGCGCAGAGTTCGCCGAGCGAGAGCATCACGAGGTAGACGACCAGCGCGCCCATCAGGTACGCGAGCACCGTGCCGAACGTGCCGGTGGCGCCGATCACGAAGCCGGTGTTGAAGAAGAGGCCCGTGCCGATCACGCCGCCCAGGCTGAGCATGATCAGGTGACGCGCCTTCAGCGTCCGTTCGAAGGCGGGCGCCTGCGGCTCGGACGTGTGGTGTTGCTGCATGTTTTGGGGTCCTCAGAGGTAAGGCAACAAAGAGGAAGATCCTTGCCTTCGCCCCAATGCGTAGCGGACCCCCGAGAGGGAGGGAGTGCCCGGCGACGCCGACCGGGCGAAAGCGCGACATTCTACCTAAGCGATAAGCCCTACGGCAAACCTCTTAGCGCCCTTCGGGAGGCGGGTTTTGGTGGGTTCATGCGCCCGACCGACGGAAGGGATCAAAAGCTCTCCATGAACCCGAGAGGGTTTTCCCTCAAAAATCAACGTCGTCCGCGCGTGACGCAGCGTCCGACGCCGCGAAAAAGCACCCGGCGGGAAATGCCTTCAGAGAAAGAGAATTTTGGTGACCGAAGCAGACGGAGGGCGGCCGGCGGCGCAAAGAAAGCGGGGCGCGCTGATCCGCTCGATCAGCCGCGCCCCGAAGGAGACCCAGAAACGCGCGGCGCCCAACCGACCAAGGCGTCTCCGGAAGAAGACAGGCGCCGCTTCGTTCTTTGAACGGACTATAGTTCATTTGCGAATGATTCGCAATATCAAATTTCAGCCGTCGTCTCCTTTTCTGGGAAGTTCGCGGAAGCCGATGGGTTTGATGCCCGGGGTTTGGTGAAAACCCCGGGGGCGCTGCGTGGAATGACGCCCGCGCCCGGCGGCCGTCTCAGCTCCTCAGCTCTTGAGGAACGCGAGGACCTCTTCCAAGCTCTTCCCGCTCGCGCTCAAGGCTTCGGCGATCACCTCGGCCTCCCGGCGCCTTCTTTCCCGTTCGGGCACGGGCGCGTCGGGGAAGAATTCGAAGAACTTCTCGTTCGGGTGCATTGTGACGCCGTCCTCGGCGAGGCGGCCGATGCACGTGCGCACGGGCTTCGTGTGCTTCTTCTCGGGGTCGTACGTGCGCTCGAGGATGTAGTGGATGTAGATCCTGCCGCCGGAGTTTTGGCGGCTGATCTTCCCCGTGGCTTTCGGAACCGGGACCGTGAAGTCGTAGTACATGGCCATCTTGATGAGCGGTCGGTGCGGCGGGTCCGGAATCCGGCCGCGCATAAAACAACGGCCGCGTCGAAACCCAAATCGACACGGCCGGGAAAGTTCGATCAAAGCGACCGAGAACCCTTGGAAGCATACGCTTCCCAAAACCCCGAAAGCAGCGACAGCTTTCGACGTAACAACAACCTAAAACCTAACGTCCTTCACAGGAGATTAGATAGGTGGCCGCAGACTCCACCACTGAAAAACCACCCCTGGAACACAGCAGAGGAGCCCGCGGCCGTCCCCCTTAAGCGGATGCATCCTAGGAGGAGTTATGAATTGTAATGATCCATTCCGAAAATGCAAATGGGCTCGGGCGCCGGGAAACCCTGCCTGAATCGCCTTCTGGGGCTCTTTTCCTTGTCTTTCAACGGCTTGCGACGACACCCGGGCGTTGCAAAGACGCACGATACTCGGGATAACCCGAGCAATTGACGGCCCGATCAGGACCGGAAAGCGGCCCGAAAATGCGGAAAGCCCGTCCGGAAGCACTTCCCGAACGGGCTCTCTTGTTGAAGTTTCGGCGTTTCCCGAAGGCGGCTCACGCCGCCCTCAGGGGATCAAGGCCGAAGCACGCCGAGCGAGAAAGCTCAGACCTTCGGCCGCAGCACGAAGAGCGTGTGGCAGACGCCGAGGTTCGGGTGGGACTCGATCACCTCCAGACCCGCCGCCTCAAAGATTTCGAGGAGGTCGGCTTCAAAGAAGAAGCGCGAGTTCCCGTTCGCGAGCACCGTGAAGTAGAGCGAGCTCGCGGCGAGACTCAGGGCGGCGGTGTCGTTGCGCTGGCGGTCGCACAAGGGTTCCATCACGACGATGACGCCGTTCTCTGCCAACGCCTTCTTGGCTTCGTTCAGAATCCCCACCGCTTCCGCGCGGCTGAAGCAGTCGAGGAACTGGCTCATCCAGATGAGGTCCGCTTCGCCCGCGCCGTCAAGCGAAGCGCCCTCCGAGAGCCAGTCGATCGGGAACGCCCGGATGCGGTGCTGGAGCCCCTCCAAATCCGGATTCGCGCGCATGAGGCCGATCTGCTCCGGAAGGTCCACGATCGTCGCTTCCGTTTCCGGCCACGCTTCCAAGGCCATCTTCGTGAAGCGCCCGGTGTTGCCGCCGATGTCGAAGAAGCGCGCAGGCGCTCGCGCCGCCAACACGCGGAGCGCCTCGCGGAAGGCGCCGTCCGAATAGAAGTGGTCGAACGCGAACCAGCTCTTCTGGGCCTCCGCCGGGAGGTCCTTCAGGTGCGGGTAGATCGTCTCCCACGCGGGGTCGAAGGCTTTGAGGCCCGCGGGCTTCCCCGTGCGGATCGCCTCGGTCGTCTCGGCCAACCCCTTGTAGTTCACGTCCGCCGTGAAGTCGAAGTTCGCCGCCGTCATCGCGTCGTACGTGAGGCACTCGCCCGTCTTCGTCAGGAGGTAGCCCGCCTCGTCCGACCCTTCGACGACGCCCGCCGCCGAGAGGATCTGCATGAGAAGCCGCGCGCCGTAGGGCGAGACGCCGGCCTCTTCAGCGAGGACTTCGTAGCGCACGGGCTCGGCCGCGGCGCCCAAACGCGCCATCATCCCGAGCTTCTTAGCCGCGACCGCGGCCTGGAAGATGAAGGGCGAAAAGGCGATGCGCGCCGCATCGTCGTAGGCCTTGAGAAGCGCCGCTTTGTGCCGGGCGCGGTCGGGGCGCGCCTTGTTGTCCTTGGGATTCATGGTCTTGGTCCTTGGGGTTCAGTCTTTCGTGTTTTGGTACGTGGTGGTGGGCCCGCTTCAGCGGAGGATCCGGGCCATCAGGGGGAGCGCATCAAGGAGCGCCTCCCCCGTGAGGAGCCGGGGTTCGTCCGCCGAGAGCGCCCCGATCATGAGATCGAACGGCGCCGCCCCGTGCGTCATCGTCCGCATCCGGGGTTCGGGGTACGCGCGATCGAGGTCCTCCGCCTTCGGATACTTGATCCGGCACTCGTGCTCGACCCAGGCGGCGTAGAAGGCCGTCAGGGGGGCCGGCGCCGCCGCGACCGCCTCGACCTTCTCAGTAGAGAAGGCGTACTCGGCCAACGCCCGCCAATTCTCTCGCGGGCGCATCGGCTCGACGTCGACGGCGACGGGAGTCTCGGCCGCCCCCAGCATCACCCAGTCCCCCGTGTGGGAGAGCGTCGTGAAGCGACCGCGCGTGGGCGGGTGCGCCCGGTCACGCGGGAATTCGTCCGGCGCCGCGACGCCCAGGGTCGCCGCGAACGCGTTGAAGAGCGTTCGCGACCAGAGGTGCTGGCGCTTCCTCGCGGGGTGGCTGATGGCGGAGAGGCGCTCCCGCTGGGGCGCCGAGAGCGTCTCTAGGGCCCGGGCGTCCAGGGACGCCTCCGGAATCCGCTGAAGAAAGATGATCACGCGCCCGTCCACCGCTTGAAGATGAGCGAGGTGTTGATCCCCCCGAAGGCGAAGTTGTTGCTCATCACGACGTCGGTCGTGATCGGGCGGCCTTCGTCCATGATGTAGTCGCACTTCCCGCACTCGGGGTCCGGATTCGCGAGCCCGCAGGTGGGCGCGAACCACCCTGCCCGCATCATCTCGATCGACATCCAGGCCTCGAGCGCCCCGCAGGCGCCCAACGTATGCCCCATGAAGCCCTTCAGGGTCGACATCGGGACGCGGTCGCCGAAGACGGCTTCGACCGCGCGGCTTTCCGCCACGTCGCCTTGGAGCGTCGCCGTCCCGTGCGCGTTGACGTAGCCCACGTCCTCGGGCTTCATCCCGGCGACCTCCAGCGCTTCGCGCATGACGTCCCGCATGCGGTCCGAGTCCGGGTTCGTGATGTGGCGGCCGTCGGAGTTGGTCGCAAAGCCCGCGACTTCCGCGTAGATGGTCGCGCCGCGCGCCAAGGCGCTCTCCAGGCCTTCGAGAATGAGCGTCCCCGCGCCTTCGCCCAGCACGAGACCGTCGCGGTCCTTGTCGAAGGGCTTGGGCGTCAATTCGGGCCGATCGTTGAAGCCGGTCGAGGCGGCGAAGAGCGTGTCGAAGACGGCGGTGTTCGCCGGGCACATGTCTTCGCTCCCGCCCGCGATCATCGCGCGCTGGCGGCCGTCGGCGACCGCCTCGTAGGCGTAGCCGATCCCTTGGCTTCCCGACGTGCAGGCCGAGGACGTCGTAATGACGCGTCCCGTCACCTCGAAGAAGACCCCGATGTTGACGGGCGCGGTGTGCGACATGAAGCGCACGTACGTCGTGGCGTTCAATTCTTTGGTGGAGAGGTTCGTCGCCAACGAGGCGAGTTCGCGCACGCCGTTCGGGTCCCCGGCGCAGGCGCCGTAGGAGACGCCCATGGCGCCCTCGTGAATCCAGGCCTCATTGATGAGGCCGGCGTCCTCCAGCGCCCACTCGGTCGCGCGCACGGCCATGAGGCTCCCGCGGAACATGCTCCGCATCGTGCGGCGGTTGTAGCGGGCCGAGAGCTCGAAGGGCGCGGCGGGCGCCGCGACGAGGCTTTTGAGCCCCTTGATCTGCGCCCAGTCGTCCATGCGGCGCACGGCGTTTTGACCGGATTGGAGGTGCGCGAGCACCGTCGGCCAGTCGCAGCCCAGCGGGCTGATCCCGGCCATGCCGGTCACGACGACGCGGCGCTTGCCGTTTCGGGTGAGGCTGATCGTCATCCGTGAATCCCCCCGTCGACTTCAATGACGCTTCGCGTCACGTAGGAGGCGTCGTCCGACACCAGAAAGCGCACGACGTCCGCCACTTCCTCCGGGCGCCCCATGCGCTTCATCGGGATGAGCGGGAGCGCGTGCTCCGAGATGTGCTCGTCCACCATGTCGGTTTCAATCAACCCCGGCGCCACGGCGTTCACCGTGATCCCGCGCGAGGCGAGTTCAATCGCCAGGGATTTGCAGGCGCCGATCAGGCCCGCCTTCGCGGCGGCGTAGTTCACCTGACCGCGGTTTCCCATCACGCCCGAGATCGAGCTCACCGCGACGATGCGCCCGCCCCGGCGGGCGCGCACCATCGGGAGCACTAGGGGCTGCACGACGTTGTAGAAGCCGTTCAAGTCCGTGCCGATCACGTCGTCCCACTGCTCCGGGGTCATCCCGGCAAAGGTTTCGTCCGCGGCGCGGCCCGCGTTGACGACGATCCCCCAGTAGGCGCCGTTCGCCTCGACGTCCGAGAGAAGCGCCTCTTTGGCGGCCTCCCGGTCGGTCACGTCGAAGGTGAGCGCACGCACGGGAAGATCGTCCGCTTCGGCGCGGACCGCCGCAAGCGCGTCTTCGAGAGCCGGGCTCATCGAACGGCCGTGGAGCACCACGCCGAAGCCCGCGCGCACGAGCGCAAGGGCGACGGCGCGGCCGATCCCGCGGGAGGAGCCCGTCACGAGCACCGTGCGGGGCCCGGCGGGTTTCTTGGGTGAAATGGGAGGCATGGTCTTCTCTTCGGGTTGGATTGTCGTGAATGGTTGGATTGTCGTTCTTTCGTTCTTGTGCGGGGGCGGACGGGCATCCGGAGATGCCTTCGGTCGGGCTCAGTCCTCAAAGAGGCGGCCGACGGTGTCGTCCATGCGGTTTTTGCTCCGGCCCCATTTCGTGAGGGTGAGTTCACCCGCGTTGTAGTTGGCGGTCGCGACGATCTCGCCCTCACGCCTCAGCGTGAGCCAGATCGTGCCGACGTAGGTCATGTAGCTCCAGCTCCGGCGCACGCTGTAGTCGAGCGTATAGGGCGTGGTCTTGGGGCACGCTTCGACCGAGGGGACGAAATAGGCCTTGATCCCGCGGCGCGCGATGGCGTCCAAGAGGTGGTTGACGCTCGCCTTGTAGGTGACGCGGGGGTTTTCAATGACGCAGACCTCCGTCGGGCGCTCGTATTGGGCGAGCTTATAGCCGTTCGTCGTGTTGGCGCAGCCCGCGAGCATCGCGGGAACGGCCAAAGAGAATACGGCGACGCCGGCGGAAAGTTTCCCCAAGCGGCTCATGAGGGTTTCCCTCCGGCCTTGAGCGTTTCGAGAAGCGTCGCCGGGTCTTCGGGCTCGAAGGCGTTCAGCTTCGCCGTCGCGACGGTTTCGTCTCCGACGACGACCCTGCAGTCGAACTGCGCGAGGCGGTCTTCGCGGGAAACGTACAGGGGTTCGGCGCGCACCGTGACGACGGTCCCGACGGGAAGATCCGGCCGGAGAAGCTCCATCTTCCGGGTCCCCAAAAGGAACCCCACCGGGACGGGTTTCCCTTCGCGGCACGCATTCCAGGAGATCCACATCGCCATCCCCTGGGCCATGTATTCGAGAAGCACCCAGCTCCCCATGCGGCCGTCGGCGGTGAAGAGGCCGTCTTCGCCCCGCACCGCGGCACGCGCGGTGAGCCCCGTTTCGTCCGCTTCGACGAGTTCGTCCAGAAGGAGCATCCCGAAGCGGTGCGGGAGCAGTTCCGAGGCGGGCGTGCCCGGCCCCAGTTCTTCGGGCTGTTCTGCGGATGCGGCGGACGCGGCGGACGCGGCGGTGATGCGTTCTTCGGTCATGAAGTCTTTTCCAAAATCAGGACGGCGTTGCTGCCGCCGAAGGCGAAGCTCGCGGAGAGGATCCGGTGGTAGTCGCCGGGAAGAGGCGCGCCCTCCACGATGCGAAGCCCCGCGGCGGCGTACGCAGGATCGGCGGGAAGGTCCGAGAGGTTCGCGGGCGCCAGGCCCCGGCGGAGCACCTCGACCGCGACGGCGGCTTCGAGCGCGCCCGCCGCCCCCAGCGTGTGCCCGGTGACGGGCTTCGTGGAGCTCACGGGAACGCCGGGAAAGCACCGCGCATAGACCGCGGCTTCCATCGCGTCGTTCGCGGGCGTGCCCGTGCCGTGGGCGTTGACGTAGTCGACCGTGTCGGCGCCGGCCATCGCGAGCGCCCGGCGGATCGCCGCCTCGACGGCGAGGCCCTCGGGGTCGGGCGAGGAAATGTGATGCGCGTCGGACGTTTCCGCCCAACCCGCGAGGCGGATCATCGGGTCGCCTTCCGGCGTGTGGGCTTCAGTGAGCGCCCGGTCGTGCGTGAGCACGAAGACCGCGGCGGCCTCACCCAGGTTGATCCCGTCGCGCGCCGCGGCGAAGGGCTGCGCGAGGCCCTTGGAGAGCACCCCCAGGGCGTCGAAGCCCTTCACGGTGAAGCGGCTCGCGGCGTCGATCCCGCCCGTCACGACGGCGTCGCAGATGCCGGCGCGGATCCAGCGGGCGGCGGACGCCATCGCCTTCGCGGACGACGTGCAGGCCGTGCTCACCGCGGCGCCCGGGCCCGTCAGGCCGAAACGGCGACGCAGGTACCGGACCGGGTTGGCGATCTCGAGGAGCCTGTCGTCGGCATGCTCCGCCGGACCCGCGAGGAACGCGGCTTCAGTTTCGCTCATGCCCGCGACCGACGTCCCGATCAGGATCCCGACGCGGGACGTGCCGAATTTTTCCTTCGCCGCTTCGACGACGGGTTCGATGCGGCGCGCCACGGCCTCGGCCAAACGGTTCCCGCGGGCGGCGGCTTCCTCAGATCGAAGGCCCGGCACCGCCGCGAGGAGTTCTTCGGGCGCAGGGAGCCGGGCGTCGTCGACCGCACCGTAGCGCACGGGGCGCTCCAAGACGCCCTCCCAAACGGGAAGCGCGCGGCGCGCCGGGGCGAAGATCGCCCAGGCCAAGGCGTCGTCATCGCCCGGCGTCGACAGCGTGGCGTGACCCGCAATCAGGATGTCGGCTCGTTCGGTCGGCATGGTCAGCGTACGGTTTGGCTCTCAATGATGAGACGGTAGCCCTCGGCGGCGTTCTCGATCGTGATCCGCCCGTCGGGCGAATCGGGCGAGGCGCCCGCCTCGTAGCGGATGGTGAACATTGTAGGATCCCCGGCGCCGGCGGTGGCCGTCCGGTCAGCCTGATCGGCCGCTCCCCTTTCGTCCGTCCCGCAGGCGAGCCTCGCGATCCTGCGGACGGGTCCGGCGGACGACCGAAGGTCCTCCGCGACGCCGTAGCCCAAGGGAGCCAACCGATCGGACAACCACCCGCGCGGCCAGTAGGCGTAGGCGATGTCGCGAAGGAGGTATTCACCCTTCAACTGCGGCGGGAGCCCGGGTCGGCGGTTCTCCGTGAGCGTACCGGCCTCAAGACCCAGCGTCCAAACCGTGAGCCCGGCGTGCATCAGCGCCATCCGGAAGCCTTCCGGGCCGGACGTGAGGTACGCCTCGAAATCCGCGGTGCGGCGCCCACCCAGAGCGGCATCGCGGGCCTGATCTCGGATTTGATCACGGGCGGCATGAACGCCGTCCGCGTCGTCGGTGAGCACTTCCGCATGGATGCGCTGTGCGAGGAGCAGCCCCGGGCGCGCGGCCGGATCGGGGAGCACGACGGGGAGCGTGCGCACCCCGGCCGTCTCAGCGTCTTCAGTGCGTGCGGCCCGCTCGATCTCGGCGGTCGGGAGAGTGGTCTGCGTCGCGCAGCCCGCGAGCACCGCGCAGAGACCCGCAGCCAAGAAAAGCTTCTTCATCATGAGCCTCTCCTCCGCCGCATCCAGGGCGTCAGGAAGAAAATCAGCGTTTCGCCGAAGGCGACCGTGAGCCCGAAGCTCCGCAGCGCCGGCGTCTCCGACAAGGCGAGGAGCCCGAAGGACGCCATCGTCGTGAGCGCCGCGAAGGTGATCGCGCAGAGCGTGCGCTCGTCCTCGCCTTCGGCCGTCAGAAAGATCCCGTAGTCGATGCCGAGCCCGAGAAGCAGGACGCCGGCGAGGACCGTGAAGAGCGAGAGGCTCTCACCCATCGCGCCCAGAAGCCCCAAGGTGAGGAGCGACGCGGTGGCGGTGGGACCTAGCGCGCGCCAGGCTTCCTTCCGGAAGCGGACGGCGAGGACGACGGCGATCAGGAGGAACCCCGCCCCCAGGAGCACCGCGATGCGGTCGCGGTAGAGCGTGAGCGTCTCGGTGATGTCGGCCGGCATGTCGCGCCAGTGGACGCCTTCGATGCCGGCCCCCAACGACGCCGCGGCCTTGACGTTCTTCGCCGTGACGCCGGTCAAGAGCACCAACGAGGCGCTCTCCTCAGGCGTCGAGACCGTGGGCGGCAGGAGCGCCGTGAGCGCTTCCTTCAGGCGTTGGTCGGCAGCCGGATGCGGCGAGGCCGCTCCCATGCAGGCGAGCGGCGCACCCAGCATCGGTTCCACCGTGAGGTTCGTCTTGGCGCAGACGTCGCGCTTCACCGCCGCGACCGCCGCCCGGCGCGCGGGCGACGGGAACCAATCTGCTTCGGAGACGAGGCCGATCCCGGCGAAGGCGGGATCGCCCCGCTTTTCATAGAGAGCCCGCTCCAAGGCCTCTTCGCGCGCCAACCTTTCCGCCTCGTCGCGACCCGTGACGAGGTAGTACTGGGAGATCGAAGGCGCCGCCGAGAGCGTCGCCGCCCGGCCCGCATCAAGGAGCATTTGTTGGGGCGCGTTGTTCAATTCATAGAGCGACGTCGTGAGCCGCAGGCCCGACGCGCCCCAAAGGACGAAGACGGCCAGCGCAACGATGAGCCCCGCACGCACGGCCGGTTGGAGATCGTCGACCGACGGAAGCTTCGCGAGGAAGACCGCCACCTTTCTCGTCCTCTCCCTGAAGGGAATCGGCCGGACGTCGAGCACCGGGAGCCAAAGCACCACGCCCGCAAAGGCAGCCGCGACCCCGGCGGCCCCGAAGACCGCCATTTGGCGGAGTCCCGGGAGCGGCGCCAGCGCCATCGTCCCGAAGGCGAGCACGGTCGAAAGAAAGGCGAGCGTGAGGTTGGGAAGAAGCTTCTTCAACTGCGTCCACGGCGCGTCCTCACCCCGGCCCAGCCGCTGACAGAAGTAGTGCGCGCCGTAGTCGACGGTGATGCCGATCAAGGTCGTTCCGAAGACGAGCGCGATCAGGTGGATGCCGCCCGTGAGGCCTATGACGGCGGCGGCCGCCACCGCAAAGGACGAGAGCGTGACGAGCACCATCGCGCAGAGCGTCCGGAGGTTCCCGAACCACCAGATGCCGAGAAGCACGCTGACGGCGAGGCTCACGCCCCCCAGAACCGTCATCTCGCGCTCGGCCGTGCTGACCGCTTGAAGCGTGAAGCGCGGGAGCCCCGTCACCATGACCTCCATCCCGGGGAAGGCCGCACGGACGGTCGTTTCGAGTTCCGCGACGGCGGCCTCAAGCCGCTCGCGCTCCGCCACGGGTGCGACCCCCGTTTCAAAGAGCACGGCGAGGACGTCGGGCTGACGGCGCGCGAGCACCGTGCCGGAGGCGTCTTCATAGAGCGCCGTCAAGGGCGAGGTCGCGAGGCGCTCCGCCACCCAACGCGTCGCGAACCGTTGGGGATCGTGGGAGAAGTCGAGCACCGCGCCCGCGACGGGCGAGGCCGCCGCGGAAAGCGCCGAAGCGCCCAAGGCTTCGGCCGACATGGCGCCGAACCGGGCTTCGTCGGCAAGCGTCATCTGGGCTTCGGCCGCTTCGCGGAGCGCCGCTTCGATCCGGCCCGGGTCCGCCTGGGCGGAGCGCCGGAGCGCGGGTTCGAGCTTGGAGGCCGCTTCATCGAGCACCTTCGCGAGCTTTCGGGCCTCGGCCTGCAGGTCGACGGGCGCACCGCCCCGCACTTTCCCGTCTTTGGCTTCAGGCCGGGAAACGAAGAGCGTCAGCGTGTTCTCGTGCCGGCGGGCGAGCTCCGCGCGAAGCGCCTTTTCGGCCTGCGGCGTCCCCGCGTCGGGGAGGAGCCCCCGGATGTCGCTCTCGGGGGGATGATGGATGAGCGAGGAGGCGACGTAGATCACCGAGGCCAGCACCGCGAGCCCCCAGGCGAGCGCGGCCGCCCACATGCGGGCGGAGATGCGGCGGGGTGTGGTGCGCTGAAGAGACATGTCGGCGGAAGGAAAAGCTTTCAGAGAATGGAGAGCGCGGCGGCGCAGCAATGGCCCGGAACGCTTGGAACCAAGAGCATCAAAGGGCTCCGGACGGCGTCGCGGAAGCCCTCCGGCGGTCAGGCTTCGATTATACGGGGGCGCTCTTCTGCGGCTTTCCGCCCACATCCGCCCGCATACCACGCATCCGCGGCGGCGCACGGCCCCCGGACGGGCGTCCGGCGGGCGCCCGGCCCCGCCGGAAAGTCCCCGTCCGCGCGCAGCTTTCGCGCGGATCGGCGCTTCTCCCGTCCGTCCGCTTCGCGTCAAGTGACGACGGGTACGCGGAAGACGCCGGATCCGATGCCGCCCAAGGGATCATGTTTACGTATGATGAGTACCCGGCAAGCGTACCGCCGCGGCGTGAAGAGCACGTCAAAGCCTCCGTTGGCGTCGAAAACCGTCGGCTAAAATCAGTACGCAACGACCGGTGTCCGGAGTGAGGCCCCCAAGAAGCTCACGGACAGGCCACCCAACCCATTCGTACTCCACCGTACAGACACCGTTATCGAGGAGGAACTTCTCCATGTCCATCATCCGCATCGCCGCCACTCTTTGCGCGCTCACCCTCGCCGGGGGCGCTTCCGCCGCGCTTCTTTCGTCGCCCGTCATGCCGAGCGTCTTCGTCCCCGAAATTTCGAAGGCGCAGGCCAAGGACGCGATCCTTGACGCCGCGAGGGCCCGCAAGTGGCGCGTCGTCGAGGACAAGCCCGGCGTCATGCGCCTCGCGTACCCGGGTGCGGGTCCGCGCGCCGAAAAGCACGAACTCATCGTTGAGGTGAAGTACGACGGCAAGAACTACTCCGTCGGCTACGTGAAGAGCCGCGGCCTCGACGAAGACCGCACCTGCCGCCAGGCGAAGAAGGCCGACGATCCGAACGCGCTCTGCATCCACCGCAACGTGCCGAAGTGGATGAGCAACCTCGTGATCGACATCCAGCGCTGCGCCTCGAAGTAAGAGTCCGCCCGAGCATGACGACGACCTCCGCTTTTCCCGTCTCGATCGGGGGTGTGCGCCTCTGGCGCGCCGCCTCCCCCGACGACAAGGCTCCGGCCGAATTCCTGAAGCCCCGCGACCGGCGGCGCCTTTCCGCCCTGGGCCGCGCGGCCTTCACGGTGTTGGAGCCCTTCATGACGGGGGCGGAAGTGCTGGAGGCCGACAAGGACGCCGTTCTCTTCGTCTCGCGCTTCGGAGACCAGGCGCTGACCGCCGGGCTTCTCGACGACATGCGCGACCCGGACGGCCTCTCGCCCACGGCCTTCTCCACGTCGGTCCACAACGCGGTGGGCGGGCTCTTCACGATCCTCACGGGCTTCCAAGGCCACGTGAGCGCGATGGGCGCGGGGGAAGCCGGCGTCTCGGCGGCGCTCGTCGAAGCCGCATCGCTTTTGACCGAGTTCGAGCGCGTCGTCCTCTGCGTCTACGACGCGGAAAGCCCCGAGGTCTTCCGCGGGACGCATCCCGAGAACCGCACCTTCGCCGTCGCGCTCGAAGTCCGCCGTGCGGATGCCGGGAGCGCGGAAGCGGTGCGCTTCACCGTCGAGCCGGGCTTGCTTCCCGCCACGAACGACGTGATGCGGCCTTTGAAGGCGGTCCCGTTCCTCACGGGCGAAACCGACCGTTGGGTCGAGGACGCCGAGGGCGTGCGCACGGTCTGGACGCGGGGGAGCGCCCGATGAACCGGCTTTGGCGGCGCTTGGCGAGCGGCATCGGCTTCTTCACGTTCGGCGCACTCGGCGTCTTCTTTCAGTTTCTGCTCTTCCCCGGGATCATCCTCTTCGTGCACCCGACGGCGAAGCGCAAGATCCTCGCGCGCCGGGTCGTCCACGCGACCTTCCTTTGGTTCGTGAAGTACCTGCGCTTTTTGGGCATCCTCGACTGGGAGACGAAGGGCCTCGAGAAACTTCAGAAGCCCGGGCAGCTTATTCTCGCCAACCACCTCACGCTCCTTGACGTCGTCTTTCTCTTCGCGATGGTGCCCAACGCCTGCGCGATCGTGAAGGCGCCGCTCACACGGAACCCCTTTACGGCGGGGGCGCTCCGCGCGGCCGGCTACATCGTCAACGACGGAGGCTATGCGCTCGTGGACCGCTCGATCGAAGAGCTCCGGACCGGGGCGTCCCTCATCGTCTTTCCGGAAGGCACCCGCACGCCCTGGGGCGAAGAGCCCAAATTGAAGCACGGCGCGATGGCGACCGCGCTGAAGGGCCGGATTTCGCCCACGATCGTCCGGATCGGCTGCGAACCCCTCGGGCTCTTCAAGGGCGCGCCCTGGTGGTACGCGCCCGAAAAGCCCATGCGCTTCACGTTCGAAGTCGTGGGGGTACTCCCCGTCGAACCGTTCCTTCCCGGCTACGCCCAGTGCCCGCCGAAGGCCGTGCGCGCGTTGGCCCGCAGCGTTTACAATTCGATTTTTCTCCACTACCCGCACGTGTCGACGCCCGAAGCCGTCGACGATCCGCAAAATGGACAACCTCAAAGCCGAGCTCAAAGCGCTTCTGATCGACGCGCTCAATCTTGAAGACGTGACCCCCGAAGACATCGCCGACGACATGCCGCTCTTCTCCGACGAGGGTCTCGGCCTCGACAGCGTCGACGGCCTCGAACTCGGCCTCGCCCTCAAAAAGAAGTACGGCGTGGTCCTCTCGGCCGACGCTGAAGACTCCCGCCGCTGGTTCACGTCGATCGACACGCTCGCCCAGTGCGTGCGCGAATTGGGCAAGAAGGCCTGAGGAGTCCGCCCCATGACCACCCAAATGACGAACGACGAGATTTTTGAAAAGCTCCGCGACGTGCTCTCCGAGTCCTTTGAGCTCGAGCGCGACGGCATCACCCGCGAATCCCGCCTGATGGAAGACCTCGAGATCGACAGCATCGACGCGATCGACCTCCTGGTGCAGCTGCGCCCGATGTTGGGCAACGCCCAGATCGACCCGAAGTACTTCCGCGACATGCGCACCGTGGGCGACGTCGCCGACGGTCTTGAAAAGCTGATGAAGGGCGGCGCCGCCGAATAAGGCGCACCGGTCCCTTTGCCCCGATGCTCCGACGCCTCATCGCCGTACTCCTCACGCTCGCCTATCCCTTTGCGGTGCTGTGGGGGCTGCGCGCCTGGGGCGTCGTTTTTCTCTCCGCCGCGGTGCTTCTCTTCGGCGCCGCCAACTGGCTCCTCACCCGGACGAAGACCTCCGCGGCCGTCTTCGGCGTTTCGGCCGCGCTCTCCGGCGCCGCGCTTCTGTTGGAGGACGGCGCCGTTCTGAAGCTCTACCCGGTCTTCGTGAACCTCCTGATGCTCTCGATCTTCGGCGCGTCCTTGACGCAGCCCGAATCCTTCATCGAGCGGCTCGCCCGTCTCAAAACGCCCGACCTTCCGCCCGAAGCGGTACGCTATACCCGCCGCCTCACGATGGTCTGGTGCGCCTTCTTCGTCGCGAACGGCGGCGCCGCGCTCTGGACCGTCTGGTCGGGCGACGACGTCCTCTGGGCGCTCTACAACGGCTTCGTGAGCTACCTTCTGATCGGCGCCCTCATGGGCGGCGAGTGGCTCTACCGACGCTTCGTTCTCAAGGTTTGAACAATGGATCTTCTGCGACACCTCCAGGGCCGCCCTCAGGACGACATCCTCGCCGAGACGCCCTCCGGACCGATGACGGTCGGGGCCTTTTTGACGGAAGCCGCCCGGTGGTCCCGCGCCTTCCGGCGCGCGGGCGAACCCCGCGCCGTGCTCTTCGCGGAGTGCCGCACGCGCTTCGCCGCCGCGATGCTGGGCGCCTGGGCGGCGGGCGTGCGCACGATCCTCCCGACCGACATGACGGCCTACACGCAGGAGAAGTTGAAGGGCGCCGGGACGCTCTTCGTCTTCAACGCGGGCGCCGGGTTTGAGCCGACGGCGGAGGACGCTCCGGAAGAAGGCGACGTTCTGCGGTTGGCGCTCCCCATGGAGGCCGAGCTCGCGGAACTCTTCACCTCAGGTTCCACCGGCGAGCCCACCCGCATCGTGAAGCGCCTCGACCGCGTCCTGGACGCGATCGACCAATTGGACCGCGACTTCCCCGAACCGTTCCCGTCGGACGCGCTCGTTTGGTCGACGGTTTCGCACCAACACATCTACGGCTACCTCTGGGCGCTCCTCTGGCCCCTGGCCCGCGGCATGCGGATCACGGACGAGCGGCTGATGTTCCCCGAGACGATCGAAGCCGCGCTCGCCTCCTCCCCCAACGCGATCCTGATCACGAGTCCCGCGCACCTCAAGCGCCTCCCCGAGATGCTCGACTGGTCGAAGGCGCGGGGGAATCTTTTGGGGCTCGTGAGCTCGGGCGGACCGTTGCCTGTCGACGGGCTGCAGCTCTCCCACCGGATCTTCGGAAAAACGCCCTTTGAGATTTTGGGGAGCACGGAATTGGACGGCATCGCCTGGCGTCAGCGCAAGGTGTTGGACGCCGCGGAAGGCGAAGATCCGGTCGATCCCGTCGATCCCGTTTCGGCCCGCTGGCGCCCGATGCCCGACACCGAAATCCGCGCGGACGAGGACGGCGTCCTCGCCGTGCGCTCGCCCCGCTTGGACCCCGCGCAATGGTTCCGCGGCGACGACCGCATCAGGTTCGACGCGGACGGCCGCTTCGAACTCTTGGGCCGCGTCGACCGGATCGCGAAGATCGAAGAAAAGCGTGTGAGCCTGACGGCCCTCGAAGCCGAGGCCGTCGCGTCGGGTCTGCTCGAGACCGCGAAGGCCTTCCAGCTCCCCGACGACGCGAAGACCCTGGCGCTCGTGGGCGTCCCCACGGACGCCGGCCGCAGGATGCTCGAGACCGAAGGAAAGCTCGCGCTCGTGCGCGCCCTGAAGGCGAAGCTCAACGCGCGCTTTGAGAAGGTCGTGCAGCCCCGCCGCTGGCGCTTCGAACCGGTGATGCCGACGGACGCCCGCGGGAAATGCACGATTGAAGGGATGACCGCGCTCTTCGACGAACGGCGCTTTGAGCCCGTCGCCTGGACGACGGGTCACAACCGCCTCGAGATGGTCTTTGAGATCGGGCGCGAGAACATCCACTTCAAGGGTCACTTCCCCGAATTCGCCATTCTTCCGGGCGTGGCTCAGCTCCATCTCGCCGTCGTCACGGCGCAGCGCTACCTCGGCGTCCCCGCAGCCGTCCGGTCGGTGACGAAGCTCAAATTCACCGCGATGGTGCTCCCGGGCGCGCGCGTGCGCCTCGCGCTCGCCTTCAACCCGGAGGCCCGCACGCTCGACTTCACGATCACGGACGACCGGAACGCCGACGTGACGTATTCGTCGGGGAAACTCGCCGTCGGCGACGACGGCGCCGACCAGTAAGGCGGCAAAGCGCGCCGGAGCCCCGTCATGCGTCTTCTCTTTCTCGTCCCCGTCTACAACCACCCGCTCAAGATCGGCCGGGTGGCCGCCAACTGCCTCGCGCACGGCTTCGACGTGCTTCTCGTCGACGACGGGAGCAACGAGGAGACGAAGCGCGCGATCGCCGAGGCGGCGAAGCGCTCGCCCGACGTCCACGTGCTGACGCTCCCCAAGAACGGCGGCAAAGGCGCCGCCGTTTTGGCGGGCTTCCGTTGGGCGATCGAGCGCGGCTACACCCATGCGTTCCAGTTGGACGCGGACCTCCAGCAGGACCCGGCCGCGATCGCGCCCTTCATCGCGAAGACCAAAGAGCGGCCCGCGCACGTGATCTGCGGCTACCCCGTCTACAACAGTTCCGTCCCGCGCGCCCGCAAGTGGGGCCGGAACGTCACGCACTTCTGGGTGGCGGTGAACACGTTGTCCTTCGCCATCCGCGATTCGCTCTGCGGGTTCCGGATCTATCCTCTCGACGCCGTCGCCGCGTGGTTGGCGACCTCGCCCACCGTGGGTCTGCGCATGGACTTCGACACCGACGTCGTCGTGCAGCTCTACCGCCGCGGCGTCGACGTGACGAACCTTCCCGTCGGGGTCGACTACCCCGAGGACGGCATCAGCCACTTCCACGGGATCGAGAACTGGCGCATCAGCAAGATGCACGCCCGGAACTTCATCACGATGCTTCCGCAGATCCCGAAGCTCGTCATGAGGCACTTCCGTTGAAGAACGCCAAGCACTGGTCCGAAGAAGAGGAATGCACGTCGCCCTTGGGCGTGCGGATCCTCTACGGCCTCTACCGGACGTTGGGGCGCCTCCCCTTTTGGTTCGTGACCGTCTGGGTGGTGCTCTGGTTCCGCCTGGCCGACGCCCGGGCGCGGGAGACGAGCATGGCGTACCTCCAGCATGCGCACGCGTACGGTTTGATCCCCAAGGCGCCCACCCGTTGGACGAGCTTTCTCCACACCTTCCAGTTCGCGGACACCATCCTCGACAAATTCGTCGCGCTCTGGGGCGATGGTTCCGCGCCGAAGCTCACGATCGAAGACGACCAACTCGTCTTCGACGCGATCAAAGGGGGCCGCGGCTGCGTGATTCTGTGCTCGCACATGGGCTGCACCGAGGCGCTCATGCACCACGGGAGCGCCTGGGGCGAGCGGCCCATCATCGCGCTCGTCCACACGGCGAACACGAAGCGCTTCAACGAGACGATCCGCCGCTCAGGCTCCCTCAAAAACCTCACCTTCATGGAGGTGGAGAAGCTCCGCGACCCGGCGAGCGTCTACGCCTTGGACGAAGCGGTGGAAAACGGCGCGCTCGTCTTCATCGCCGGAGACCGCACGCCCGTTCACGGCGACTCGCACGCCGTCTGTCCCCTGCACTTTCTGGGGCGCGAGGCGTGTTTCCCGTCGGGGGGCGTCATGCTCGCGAACCTCTTTCACGCGCCGCTTCTCACGATGACGAGCTGGCGCGAGGAAAGCGCCACGCTCATGCACCCGAACCGGCCGAGCCGCTACCATTTCCGCTTCCGGCTCCTCTCGGGGCGCGTGTCGCTCCCGAGGAAGAACCGTCAGGAGGCGACCGCCGAGCTCCTTCAGGGCTACGTCGACGAACTCGAACATGCGCTGCGCGAAAGCCCCATGGACTGGTTCAACTTCTACGACTTCTGGCGCCGACCCGGCGTGACCGAGGACCGCGCCGACAACGACACCGACCACAACAAGAACAACCAAGCATGATCGTCAAGTACTTCACCATCGTCGCCGGCTGCGTCGGCGTGCTGGGCATTTTGGGAGGCCTCATCCTCCCCGACCCGGCGCATGCCGCAGAGACGACGCACACCGCCGAAGCCCCGACGACCTCCTCCGTTTCGAGCGCGCCGACGGGCGCGCTCACGCTCGACGCTCTGGCGCGCGGACTCTCCCGCCACGAGATCGTCTCGGGGACGTTCACGCAGGAGCGGACGCTGAAGGGCTTCCCGAAGCCGCTCCAGTCCTCGGGCCACTTCGTCTTCGCCGCAGGGAAAGGCGTCCTCTGGGCGACCGACAAGCCTTTCCCGTCCGAGGTGCTTCTCTCCGAGAAGGCGATCTCGACCCGAAACGACTACGGCACGGAGACGCTCTCGGCCGCGGACATTCCGCAGCTCGAAGTCGTCAACCGCTTCGTGATGGAGTTGGTGTCGGGGCGCTACGAGGCGCTGGACGACGCCTTCACGACGGTGCTCACGGGAACGGCCGCCGACTGGCACCTGACGCTCGAGCCGAAGGCCGGGTTCGTGAAGTCGGTCTTCTCCTCAATCGAGGTCTCCGGGGACGAATACCCCCGCGCGATCACGTTGGTCACCAAGGACGGCGAGACGACCCGCGTGCGGCTTGCGGACCAAAAGCCCTTGGACGCCGTGCCGGAAGCCTTGACCGGGCTGAAGTGACCGTGGGACCGGGTGACTTCGGGCGTGCGCCCGATGAGTCCGACCCCAAGAACAAGACGAGCCTGTCGCAGCGCGTGCGGCAGGCTCGTTTCTTGGGCGCCTCCCCCGACGACCGGCAGCAACCGGATGAGGACGGCGCGTTCGGTGGGCGGAAGGCGGATAGAAAATGGGGGCGATCGTAACCAAGCCCGATCGCCCCCTGAGAGACCCAGATACACGCGGCGAAGAGGAGAGGCTTCGCCTTGTACGACATGTCCCATCTGAAACGGTTTCCCCTCCGTTTCGGGTGATGGGCTGGTCAGCTGGCGCGACCCCTGCGCCGTGTTGCCGACCGTCGTCGTGTTCCGTTGACTGAAGTATGCCTCATGCCTCACTCAGATGCAAGTGATTCTCATCCGCAAATGTTTAAAACTGTTTCCGAGTAAATTGCTCAACTATTTGCTTCGCCATAGGGAAAAGCGCGAAGCTGGGTACTCAGGATGCTTTCAAGAGCGTGAAAGATACGCGGATCGGTTGGGTTATGACGGTCGAAATCCCTTGATCGATGCGGGTTCAGGAATGCGGGGTGCGGCGGCGAAGATCCCTGACCGTCATGTTGCGTCGGCGTGGCGCGGAATGTGCTGACGGATGGGCGCTTGGATGAGCGGGCGGATGAACGGCGGCAAGGCGGCGCAGACCGCGACGGGGCCGCGGCGGCCGGCAGCCGTCGGATGTGCGTATGAGCGTATGGATGGTCGGTTGGACGGTCGGCGGGACCGTCGGCCGGACGCCGTATGCCGGCCCCGGAAATGGAGAAGGCCGCGATCGTTGTCCGGACGATCGCGGCCTTTCCTTATAGACCCCGGTAACACGTCTGCAGGAAGGAGAGAGCCTGCTTGAGACTTGAAGCGAGCCGCCCGGTTTCCCCTCCGGGTTGTGGTTCGCCGACCGATCAGCACGACCCCTTGTGCTTTTGGCGTCGGTCGTCTTCGTGTTCCGTTGAGACGTACTGTACGGGTAAAGCCCTTCCCGATGCAAGTGATTCTCATCTTCAAATGTTTCGCTTTGTGTCCGCCGCCCTCCGGCCCGCGACCGACTTCGAAGCGGCCAGAGGATCCTTGCAAACGTCGGCCGGAAGCCCTCCGAATCCCGCGCCAAAGTTCGCCGCGAGCGTGTAGGATGAGCCTCATCCAACGTCATTTCTCAGGAGGAGACGACCCATGTCCGAACTCGTTCCGGGCGCCGCCGCGCCCGCCTTCACGCTGCCCTCCGACGCCGGCACCGACGTCTCGCTCGCCGACTTCGCCGGCCGCAAGGTGATCCTCTACTTCTACCCGAAGGACAACACCTCGGGGTGCACCATTGAAGCCCAGCAGTTCCGCGACGCGCTCGCGCGCTTCGCGGCCGCGGGCTACGCCGTCCTCGGCGTCTCGCGCGATTCCGTGAAGTCGCACTGCGGCTTCCGCGACAAGCAGCAGCTCAATTTCCCGCTTCTCTCCGACAAGGAGGAAGTCGTCGTGAACGCCTACGGCGTTCTGAAGGAAAAGATGATGTGCGGCCGCAAGTGCTTCGGCATCGAGCGGAGCACGTTCGTGATCGACGAAGCCGGGAAGCTCACGCACGTTCTTCGCAACGTCAAGGCGAAGACCCACGTCGAAGAGCTCCTGAAGCTCCTCGAAGTGGCATAATGAAAAGAAAGTACCTGTATTACTAAAATCGGAAGGGGTTCATATTACAGACGAGCGATCTTTAGGGGATTTC
>ENA-UPWN01000359-UPWN01000359.1-human-gut-metagenome-genome-assembly--contig:-NODE-359-length-23778-cov-5.747437_pt1 | contig 23778 bp, 15 predicted proteins | sample MGYA00250050_ERZ773377 | MGnify/ENA primary metagenome ERZ773377 (study PRJEB29103, sample SAMN06112008) | human gut metagenome | biome: human gut; feature: ankylosing spondylitis patient; material...
TTTAATGATACGGCGACCACCGAGATCTACACTCTTTCCCTACACGACGCTCTTCCGATCTGAGTAGTGCTTATAGGTGTTACGGGATAGGCGATGTCGACTGTCATGGTGATAAAGTTGATAAGATGTATAGTGGCTATAGTTTAAAATGACATGAGAATCTTCCTATACATATTATTAATAGGAATAAGTACATTAATCTCCTGCAGTGGTTCACCCGATCCCCTTTACCCTCGGTATACAACTTTTCCTGATGAGAAAATAGTAGCCACGCAGGAGATTTCTATTGATTCTGCCTTTTTCCGTTATCCCTACCGGGTAGCGGTAAAAGACAGTATCGCTGTCATCATGGATTTACATAATGACAGCCATTACTTTTACGCTTTTACTTATCCGGAGTGGAAGCCGATCGCACCGTTCGGAAAGCGTGGAGAGGCCCCCGGAGAAATGCTTTCGGCAGAGATGTTCCAGTTTTCTGCATTGGATTCAGTCTGGACATTGGATGCTAACCGGATGCTGATCACGCGCTGGTCTGTCTCTCCGACGGGCAAGACCGTTTTGCGCAAAGAGGAAATAAGATTAGATAAAACATTAGTTCGCTCTTTAGATTTTTATCGTACAGATTCAGCCTTTCTGATCACAGACTACTTAGGTGATTTTCGTTATCACAAAGTCAGTCATAGTGGTAAACCGATCAAAAACATAGGTAAAATTCCCACCGAAATCAGCTATGAGCAAGATATTCATCCCGCCTTAGCACAAGCTTGGCGTAGCTTTACCGATTACAACCCGAAAAACGGGATATACGCGATGGCGACCCAATTGGGAGAAGCCCTTGAAATATACAATCTAAAAACTCAAACTCATAACGTTATATACGGTCCTGCCGGAGAACCTCAATTCATTGCAAAAGGAGGCGAAGGATTCCCGACCGGCATCAAAGGGTTTGTGGACATACAAGTCACAGACGATTATATTTATACCGTTTTCGATGGGATGTCCTGGAAAGAGCGGGACAAATTTTATGAACGCGGCATGTCTGCTCCCAAAGGAGGCCATTTCCTTTACGTGTTCGATTTGGCAGGAAACCCGGTTCGAAAATATACGCTCGACAAAAATATCTTGGGCATCCATATCAATGAAAAAACAAACACCGGAATTGCGACTTGCGCGGAAAGCGATAATCCGATCGTGACATTCAAACTATAACAAGAAAATGAAACGACTGCTCTACATATTATTCCTATTATTTTTGTTAGCCGCTTGCCGGGAAAACAAGAAAGAGCAATTCGCCCGCCTGGTTCAGGAATGGCAAGGGAAAGAGATCGTGTTTCCGCAGGATATGGTTTTCACCCGTTTTGTCACTGAGCAGGTGGAATACCGGATACCCGATGCAGAATATAAAGTGCTGATTTATGTCGATTCAACAGGTTGCATCAGTTGCAAATTGCAACTGCCGAAATGGAAAGAATTGATCGCCCACGTTGATTCGACAACAAACAGCAACATCCCGTTCATCTTCGTCTTCCAGTCGAAAGACGACAAAGAGTTGCGATACATCCTGAAACGCGACAACTTCGACCGTCCGGTCTGCATCGATCGGGACAGCCGATTGGACAAGTTGAACAAATTTCCACAAGATATCACTTTTCAAACATTCCTGCTTGATCAGGACAACAAGGTGAAAGTGATCGGCAATCCGGTGCATAACTTGGCTGTCAGGGATTTGTATCTAAAACAGATTGCTGGTGTGCAACACAAAGAGATATTGGCAAAAACCACCCTCGAACCGGAAAAGAGCGAATACGATTTAGGGACAGTCAAAGAAGGAACAACCAAGAAGCAGACGATCGCAGTCCGGAATACCGGAATAACTGTCTTTAAGTTGACAGGTTTCACCACCTCTTGCGACTGCACCGAAGCGACTTGCAATTGGAAAGAGTTGCAACCGGGAGAGAGCGGAACGATCACGGTCAGCTATGAAGCGGAACAGCCGGGAGATTTTTACCGAACAGTAGACATTTATGGAAACATCCCGAACAACTCACTGATGTTGAGTTTTATCGGAACAGTAAAATAATTAACGGGAAAAAGAAAGGAGTTCCTGCCTACAGGCTTGCAAACCGAGCAGAAACTCCCGGACTTTCCCTCATTCAATAACTAATAAAGAAGGAGGTAACGGCAAAAGTAGTAAATTTGGAGTAAACAACAAAAGGGTAGGAAATCACCCGTTCCGGGAAATGATACTGGGCGAAAGAGCCACAATTAATAATAAAATGATAAATCCCTAAAAATAATAATAAAATGGGAACGAAAATTTTGGGCGTTATCGCTTTTGTTGCGATCGCTGCAGCAGCAGGCTGGAACTACCAGCAAAATACAAATGAGGTTCAACTTTCTGACTTGGCATTGGAAAATGCCGAGGCTCTTGCCAGAGGTGAGAGCGGTACAGATTATTGTGATGACTTTACGACAATGAGATGTATGACTAGCGGAACTGTTTGGATGGATATGTATCATATCTGGTAATCAAATAATAAAGAGTGTGCCAGAATAAAATAAACTATAGGCGAAAGTATAGAATATGTGAATTTTGACACACTCTTTTGCTAAAAAAATTACATTATGAAAAATGTTATTATTTCATCAATATATATATTGTTGACATTTTTAAGTTTATCATGCAGTAAAAATAATTTACAAATTATATCTCTAATAGAAGAAACACCAATCAATGCAATAGACTATCCAAATGAATCTATAATGAGTTTCCCTTGGTCTATAGATGTTGTTAATGATAAGATTTTAACGTTTTTTACCCGTGGTGAATACTTTATTAAGGTCTATGATGCTAATAATGGTATGGAACTTCATCATACAGGACATTTCGGAGGTGGTCCTAAAGAATTTACTCAGCCAGAATATTGGGGTAGAAATGAGTATAATGATATATTTATTTATGATTTAGGCTTAAAAAGTCTTAGAAAATATTCTTGGAATGAAATTTCTAATACATCAGATTTACCTGAAGTGAATAATATCCCGTTAAAAAATAAAGATATTTTAGTGCTTTCTGGTAAATATATGAATGATAACTGTTTTATAGCTTCATCAATGGCCGGATTAACGCAGCCTATCATAGAACTTGATAAAGATTTAGAAATAAAAGCAAACATAGGAAATGTTCCAGATGAACATCATCGTAGTACAGATTTGTCATCATATAGTGGATCTACAAGCGTATATGATAATAAATTTGTATTTGTAATGGCATCATTAGGATATATAGCTTGTTATGAAAAATTAGTAGATGGAGCAATCCAATTATTGTGGGATTTCTATTTGGAAGAACCTAAATATGTGAAAAAACAATTAGATAGAAAAAATTTAAAGCTTGGTTTTTCAGATGTAAAGATGACAAAAAACTATATTTTTTGCAGTTATTTTGGGCAAAAATATGTACGAGAAAATAGAAGAAATATAAAAGTGCATAATATTTTAGTATTTGATCATAATGGACATTTTTTAGCAAACTTGCACACAGACAGAAGTGCAAGTAGATTGTCTGTATCAGATGATGAAAAAACTATATATGCAGTAACTGAAGAGCCAGAAATAGCTATTGTACGGTTTGATATTAGTAACATACTGAAATAACAAGTTTATGAAAACATGGATTCTTCTCTTTTGCCTGTTTCTTGGGTCTTGTAGCAACCGACAAACGCAATCTTCCGATCATGAGAATTTTTATCGGATAGATTTTCGTCCTTTGGTCAAAAATGAAGCACAAGAAATAGGTTTAAATGAATGGGCGACAAATCCTCGATACGTGCAACTGGAAACCAACGACTTCATTCGGGTCAAATCCATCCAAAGGATCATACTGGACGATGAAAAACTGTTAGTGGTTCATTCGGACAGATTATCTCTATTTGATAAAGATGGAAAATATATGTATGAAATCGGTAAAAAAGGAGATGGAGAAGGAGAATATAAAAGGATGAATGGCGTTATTTTACGGAATGACACACTGTTTGTTGTGGATGGAAATTATGATTTTACACGATACAATTGGCAAGGAGAATATTTAGGTAAATTATTTTGCCCACGAATACGGCACACCCTGAATTTTTTCCTTATTCCCAATACGGGCATGTTTTTAGGGCATGTAGACAATCACACAGGAAAAAAAGAAGTCAGGTTTGTTTTTTTTCGAGATACGACAGCAATTAAGATTGTTCCGAATCTGGATAAATATGAGCCTGCTTCGTCAGAAGTCGTATATAGTGCACCACCCGAAATGAAAGCGTTTGACGGGCTTGTCCCCGCTTTCAAAGAAGTTTTCAACGACACGATCTATCAGGTTGATGAACACTTGAATTTAGTTCCTTATGCTGTAGTCGAGTTAGGAAAATACAAGGCTACCAAAGAAGCCATGTTTGCTTGCACGGCTGAACAGCTGATGAAAAAATGGGACTTCTTCAACGGCAAAATTGCGCTTGCTGCAACCGGAGAGAAAGACGGTATCATTTATCTGGCACACCATGATGTAACTGATCCGTACACTTACAGCTATGACAAAAATGCCAAACAAGCATTTTATCAAAAGGTCATCTATCCGGACAATTCTTACCGATTCAAGGAAGGAAGTACTTTTGTGCCTCATTTCATATCGACAGACGGAAAATATCTGATCGATTACGAGATACCGGAAAATGGAAATTCCCCTGTGATTGTCCTTGTCGAACGTTAATAAACAATTTATACCGTCCATGAAAACATGTTTCTTATTCATGATATTAAGTATTTTGACCTCTTGTTCCATGCAAAAAACAAAAGGTGTCAGTCTGGAACAAGCCTTATCCATGAGCGGAGAAAATCAGGCGGAATTGGAAAAGGTGCTCGAATATTACAAAAATGACAGTATAAAGTTAGAAGCAGCCCGATACTTAATCCGGAATATGCCGTTCCATTTTTCACGGATGGAATATTTCGTATCGCCCGAAGGCGAACGATATGTACCCGACATCCGGAATTTCACGGACAACCAAGCCGTAAAAAGGCATTGCGACTCTTTACAAGAAAAGGGATATACGATCAGGAAAGAGATCGTTTACGACATCAAGGCCTTACATAGTGATTATCTGATCCGAAATATAGACTTGGCTTTTCAAGCTTGGCAAAAACCTTGGGCTAAAGATATTTCGTTTGAGGGATTTTGCCGTTACATACTTCCCTACCGGGCAGAAGTGGAACCGGCATCCGATATGAGACAGGAATTAATGGAATATTACCTGCCATTGATAGATTCCGGGAAAGCCCGAAATGCTTTCGAAGCCTGTATGATCATAAACAAACAGTTTATAAACGATTTAAAATATAAAGAGACCGGACAGCCGTTTTATCCGACTGTGGAAGAGACTTTTCGGGCCGGTATCGGAGAATGCGACGCTTTATGCAATTTCGCGACAATGGCCATGCGCGCTGTCGGCATACCGGTAGTCGTGCAAACCACAACCTGGACGAAAATGGACTTATCCCATAGTTGGTGTGCCGTACTACAGGATGGCGAATTTTATGATTTTAGTCCTGCTTATGCCGGACCAGACGAATACAGGCAAAAACTTATGACTGTCCGTTATCTGAAACCTGCAAAAGTGTACCGCAACTTGTTTGATGCCGATTTCAAAAAATCACGGACGGACGATGGTTATACCACATACTTAAAAAGCCCTTTATTAAAAGATGTCACGGCAGAAAGCGGTTATCCGGTTTTGGATTTGAGGATCGAGGCTGACAAAGAGCCATCCTCAGCAGAAAGCCTTGTTTATTTATGTGCTTATAATTACTACGAATGGAAACCGGTCGCTATTGGCATACAGACCGATGCTGTCTGTGAATTTAAAGATGTTGTCGGCAATAATATATTCATCATAGCTGAAGGTGGCAAAGAACAGGAGTTGAGATACATTACCGCACCGTTTTTAGTCGATTCGTCGGGACACATCCGGAAATTCATACCTGACAAAAATAAACTTGTCACGCAAGAACTTTGGATAGAAAAAGGAAAAACTCCTCGTAACCTACATTTTTGGGATGTCGAGAAAGAATATTTCATCCCTGTATCATGCGACAGCATTACTTCGGACACAACGCAACTTTATACCCGTATACCGGATAACGCCCTTTTATGGTATGCAACTTCTCACCGGGCATTGGGACAACGAGTAGGATTTATAGAAAACGGCCAACTGAAAAGGACATGGGATTTCTAAAGAAAATCATCAATTGGTTACTGAATGCGATTTTGGTTGTTTCTATTGTAGTCAGCATCTGGATTTTCTCCCAAGTCTTCCTCCTCGCCTCCTTCCGCATCCCCAGCGACTCGATGGAGCCGGAACTGGTCGAAGGGGATTTCGTGGCGGTCTGGAAACCGACGCTCGGCGCACGGCTGTTCGACCTCAACGCGACGCTGCGGCTGGAACAGACCGAGATACACCGCACACCGGGATTTCGGAAAACAAAGCGGGGCGACGTGCTGGTCTTCAACTTCCCGCATCCCAACGGCTGGGACAAGATCGAGATGCATATCCTGAAATACTACATCAAACGGTGTATCGGATTGCCGGGCGACACGCTTTCCATCCGGAACGGAAGGTTCCGGATAAACGGCACGAACGAACCGCTCGGGAACATGGATTCGCAGGAACGCATCGGGCGGACGTTGCCGGGAGAGTTTCCGGACGGTGTCTATAAGGCATTCCCGTTCGACTCCGTCATCAGTTGGAACATCCGGAATTTCGGACCGCTCTATGTCCCGAAAGCCGGTGACAAGGTCGAAATGAACCGGGAAAATTATCTGTTATACCGCAAGCTGATCGCATGGGAACAAAAAGCGGAAATCAACTATAATGATTCAACCGTTTTCCTGAACGGCGAACCGATACGGGAATACCGCTTCTTGAAAAACTATTATTTCATGGCGGGTGACAAAGGCCTGAACTCGCAAGACTCGCGCTATTGGGGCTTGTTGCCGGAAGAATATATCGTCGGCAAGGCGGCATTTGTCTGGAAATCGGTCGATCCGTACACCGGGCAGTTCCGCTGGGATCGGTTCATGAAGAAAATCGAATAAAAATGGATAAGCATGGAAATAAAATACACCGGCATGGAACTCAAATTGCATAGGCATGGAATCCAGACTACACTGGCATCTGTTTTCGGAGCGATGCTGATCGCCACGCCGCTCGTCGGCGACAGCGCATTGGCGAACGGCATTGTGATGGGAAAAGTTTTCTGGTTCCACCTGTCGATGGCGCTGATGGCGATCGGGACGGTTGTGACGGCATGGCTTGGTGGGAGGAAAAGCATCCCGTTTGCATTGCCGGACGGATTGTTGCTCCTCTTTGCCGGGATCACGCTCGCGACATACGACTGGCAGCTCGATCCCGAACCCGAAAAACTGCTTTTCGGCGGGCAGTTGGTCGTGTTGTGGTTTCTGTTGCGCTATTTTCTTACAGAGGCTCCTTGCCTGAAGTTCTTTTTCTTATTTGTGCTGATGCTCACCGGACTGGTCGAAGCCGTCTGGGGAATGCAGCAATTGCATGGCTATGCCTATTCCAACCATTCGCTTTTCCGGCTGACGGGTTCTTTCTTTAATCCGGGGCCTTACTGCGGGTACTTAGCGGTCGTGCTGCCGGTTTGCCTGTGGACGGCGTTGCGGTTTCAAAAGGGGATGCATTATTTCGGCTGGGTATGCGCCGGAGCTATCCTGATTGTCCTGCCTGCCGGAATGAGTCGGTCGGCGTGGATGGCGGCGGTCGTGGCTTGCGGATGGGTGTACTGGACGGAACGGATCGGATGGGAGAAGACGAAAGCTGTATGTCGAAGGTATAAGAATGCTACAATTCCTTTTATTGCAATTGTGGCGATATTGGTGGGATGTACCATTGCCGGGGTTTACGGGATGAAACAAGATTCGGCGGACGGGCGATTGCTGATGTGGAAAGTGACGGGGAAAGCGATTGCCGGACAGCCGCTTGCAGGAACGGGGTTAGGCGGATTCCCGGCGGCATACGCGGAGGCGCAAGGCGGGTATTTCGCAACAGGGAACGCAACAGACCGGGAGAAACGGGTGGCGGGATGTCCCGAATATGCGTTCAACGAATACCTGCAGATCGGGCTGGAACAGGGGGTCGGAGGGTTGATCGTGTTCGTGGCGTGGCTGGGGAACATGGCGTACTATGGAATCCGGAACAGGCAGCAGGGAGCGGCCGGTGGCGTGTTGGCGTTAGCGGTGTTCGCGGTGTCGTCCTATCCGTTGCAGTTGCCGTCGTTTTGGGTGGCGTTGGTGTTTTTGGGGGCGATATGCGTGACGGAAGATGGGACGCGGACAAGATCATCTGCCCTATCCGTATCACCGGTGTGCCATATTACGATGATAAGTCTGTTGTCGCTTGCCTCCGTCTGTCTGTTCATCTTGCAGAAAGGGCAATATGAGGCATATAAACGATGGGGACGGATGCAGATGATCTACAACAACAAGGCGTATGAATCGGTTGCGGAAGATTATCACAGTTTGCATGACAAGCTAAAGCATAAACCTGAATTCTTGTTCGAAGAGGCGCAATGCCTCAGCAAGACGGGACAACACGCCGAAGCGATACGGGTATTGGAACGGGCGAAGCGGCTGAGCGGAGACCCGATGATCCGGTACATGATCGCCAAAAACCGGCAGACGCTCGGAGATTACCGGGAGGCGGAAGAAGAATTGCTTCAGGCTATCGGGATACTGCCGGAGAGATTGTATCCATATTATTTGTTAGCCAAGCTATATGCAGAGCCGGAGTTCTACCAGGTGGATAAATTGCGGGCTGCCGCCAGTGTCGTGCTGGCCAAAAAGCCGAAGGTGGAAAGTACGGCAATCCGGGAAATGCGGGAAGAAGTAAAAAAGATAATAGAAAAAAAGTAATTACGAAAGGATCGTAACTAAAATATGTTTGTATATTTGCGAAACAACTTTGATAAAAACAATAAAATATGAAATACTACAAATTGTTTGCTATACTGATTCTGGCCGGGATGATGGCTTGCTCCGGTGAAAAGAAAGAGAAAGGTTCCGAAGAAAGCGTAGAAACCGTTCTGCCGGATGAGACAAACGAGGTGACGGTGATGAAGTTGAATACTACTGATTTCAACCACGAACTGATCAGTAACGGCAAACTGTCAGCCCGAAACTTTGTCGACCTAAAATTCGAATCGGCAGAACCGATCGCCAAGATATATGTGAAGAACGGCGATCGCGTGACGAAAGGGCAAAAGCTCGCAGAACTCTCAACCTTCCGCCTTGCCAACAAGACAGCGCAAGCCAAAGATGCACTCGAACGCGCCAAACTGGAACTGCAAGACGTACTGATCGGACAGGGCTACAAACTGGAAGATTCTACAAAAGTACCGCCCGCAACCATGCAGTTAGTCAAGGTAAAAAGCGGGTATGACCAGGCACTGATCTCTTGGCAGCTTGCCAAATACGAACAACGAAACGCAGTCCTGACCGCCCCTTTCGACGGTGTCGTCGCTAACCTGTTCGCCAAACAGTTCAATACGGCTTCTACCTCCGATGTTTTCTGTTCCATTATCGATACCCGCACATTGGAAGCCGCTTTCACAGTTTTGGAAAGCGAACTGCCGCTTATCAAAACAGGCGATCGTGTAGAGGTAGCTCCTTTTGCCTTGTCCGATGTCACGGCTGACGGCCGTATATCCGAAATAAACCCGCTGGTAGACAAAGACGGGATGGTACAGGTGAAAGCTGCCGTAAACGATAAAGGTAAGTTGTTCGAAGGGATGAATGTACGAGTAAGTATCCATCGTTCGCTGGGTAAACAGTTGGTCGTTCCCAAAAGCGCTGTCGTACTCCGTTCCGGCAAACAGGTTGTATTCACATTAACGGAAGACAAAGCATACTGGAACTATGTACATACAGGTTTGGAAAATGCCGACAGCTATACGATCATTGACGGACTGAAAGAAGGGGATATCGTGATTACAAGCGGTAACATTAACCTGGCTCACGAAGCACCGGTCAAAGTAATTGACAATTGAAAATGGACAATTGACAATTCAGAAATCATAATTTATAAATCATAAATCATAGTTCTAATACATGATAAAGTTTCTACTACAACGCCCTATCGCGGTATTGATGGCTTTTACGGCTTGCTTTATCGTGGGACTGGTTACTTACTTCACCATTCCGGTGTCGTTGCTGCCTGATATTGCAATTCCGGAGATCACCGTACAGGTATCCGGCCAGAACACTTCGGCACGCGAATTGGAAAACACAGTAGTAAAAACCATCCGCCAGCAATTAATGCAGGTTGCCAGTTTACGCGACATCCACAGTGAAACACGCGACGGTGCTGCCATCATACGCCTAAACTTCGATTTCGGAACAAATACGGATCTGGCTTTTATCGAAGTCAACGAAAAGATAGACGCAGCTATGAACTACCTGCCACGTGAAGTAGAACGTCCACGGGTAATCAAAGCCAGTGCCACTGATATTCCCGTATTCTGCTTGAATCTGACATTGAAAAGCGACAGCGCTTACAGTGAAATAAACGAAGGATCGTTCCTCGACCTTTGCCAGTTTGCCGAAACGGTGATCAAACGTCGTATCGAACAGTTGCCCGAAGTGGCAATGGTAGATGTGACCGGAATTCTGAAACGGCAGTTACAGATTGTTCCGGACATGAAGTTGCTGAAAATGTCGGAGATCACACTTGACGATCTGGAGGCCGCACTGACATCTAACAATATAGAACCGGGTAGCATGACCGTACGTGACGGCTATTACGAGTACAATATCAAGTTCTCGACACTGCTGCGCACACCGGAAGATGTCGAGAATATTTATATCAGGAAAAATAACCATATTTTTCAACTGAAAGATTTGGCACGCATCTCCGTCGTGCCGGAGAAAGAGACCGGAGCTTCCCTTTCCAACGGGAAACGGGCGGTAACGCTGGCTGTAATCAAGCAGGCGGATGAAAATATGGATAACATGAAAGAGGCATTGGCAGAAGTGACGGATTACTTTGCTTCCGTCTATCCGGATATCGATTTCAGTGTCAGCCGCAACCAGACGGAATTGCTGGATTATACCATCTCGAACCTGAAACAAAACCTGTCGTTGGGTTTCCTTTTCATCTGTATCGTCGCCATCCTTTTCTTAGGGGATATCAAGAGCCCGGCAGTAATCGGGTTAAGTATGGTGGTGAGCCTGATCATCAGTTTCCTTTTTTTCTACCTCTGCAAGATGTCGCTGAATATCATCTCCATCTCCGGGTTGATCCTGGCTTTGGGTATGATGATCGACAGTTCGATCATCGTAACGGAAAACATTACCCAATACAGGACACGAGGAGACTCGCTGGAAGAGGCTTGCAATAAAGGGACGACCGAAGTAATTACTCCGATGCTGAGTTCCACTTTTACGACAATTGCCGTCTTCGTTCCGCTTGTGTTCATGAGCGGAATAGCAGGAGCGATCTTCTTCGACCAAGCCTTTGCCGTCACCGTCGGTCTGATGGTTTCCTATTTCACGGGAATCATGCTGCTGCCGGTACTCTACAAACTGGTATACAGTATTCCGGACATCAAACATAAGGATTTCAATATGCGAATCAACAATCTGGTAAAAGAGCATACATTGGACCGCTTCTATGATACCGGAGTGGATTTTGTGTTCCGTCACAAAACGGCAAGCCTGATTTTCATTGCCATTACGCTCCCGCTTTGCGCCTTTCTGTTCTACGAAATACCGAAAAGCCGTATGCCGGAGATAGACCAGAACGAACTGATCGCTCATGTGGAATGGAACGAAAACATCCATATCGATGAAAACCAGAGCCGTGTCAGCCAGTTATTCGCCTCTATCGACAATCAGGTACAAGAACACACGGCCTATGTCGGGCAGCAGCAATTCCTGTTGAACCGGGATCGCGAGATGTCGGTTTCTGAAAGCGAGTTATATTTTAAGACGGAGAAACCAACCGGAATCTCTCCTTTGCAAAAATCGGTGGAAAAATGGATCAAAACGCATTACCCGATGGCAGTGATATCCTTCTCGCCTCCCGAAACAGTATTTGAAAAGCTGTTTGTGACAGGTGAAGCCGACATTGTCGCCGAATTGCACACCCGCAATAAATCTGAAGCACCGGAAGCCTCCATCTTGAATAAAATAGAACAGCAAATCGAGGCGAAAACAGGACATACTCCTGTCGGTATCACCTTCGACAACCAGTTAAATATCACGATAGACAGACAGAAACTTCTGCTTTATAACGTCGACTACAACGAAGTGTACCGGTTGCTGAAAACGGCATTCAAAGAGAATGAAGTAGCAACGCTCCGCTCCTACCAACAATATCTGCCAATCGCATTGGCCGGAGAGGAACAAACGGTAAATGAGGTCTTGCAGAAAACATTGGTAAACACTGTTCCTGATACGGAAGGCAACGTACGATATATCCCGCTGCAATCGCTGGTGCGTGTCACTCCGGGAGAGGACTTGAAAACGATCACGGCAGGAAAGAACGGAGAATACATTCCATTCAGTTTCTATGATATAGACAATGCCGAACAGTTGATGGAAAATGTAAAAAAAGAAATCGATACAGACTGGGATATCGATTTTTCAGGAAGTTTCTTTTCCAACCGGCAGATGCTGAACGAGCTGGTCGTGATTTTGTTCATTTCGATCCTACTGATGTATTTCATCCTGGCAGCCCAGTTCGAAAGTTTCCTGCAGCCGCTCATCGTGCTGCTTGAAATTCCGATCGATGTGGCAGCCTCCTTGCTGGTGCTCTGGATATGCGGCCATACCATGAACCTGATGAGTGCCATCGGTATCGTCGTGACCTGCGGTATCATCATCAACGACTCCATCCTGAAACTGGATGCTATCAACGAACTCCGCAAAGAAGGGGTTCCTCTTATGGAAGCCATACATGAAGCCGGACGGCGGCGCCTGCGCCCTATCATCATGACATCATTAACGACAATATTCGGAATGGTTCCGCTGCTTTTCACATTCGATATGGGCAGCGAACTGCAAAAGCCGCTCTCCATCGCCATGATCTCGGCCATGCTGATCGGTACGGCAGTCAGCCTTTTTGTCATACCACTGATATACTGGTTCATTTATCGCAAACATGAGGTTGGTAATTTGAATGTTGAAAATTGAAAATTGGAAGTTATGGACAGGAAATTCATTTATAGATATGTCATCACGTTGTTGATGCTTGCATGCGTGTTCGGAGGAAAAGCGCAGCTCACACTGACGCTGGAACGAACTATCACACTGGCGGCCGACAGTTCGCTGGACGCTTTCCGATACAAGAATATGTATCTGGCCGGCTACTGGGAATACCGGACTTACAAGGCCGGCCGTCTGCCAAGCCTTACCCTAAATCTGACGCCGGCACAATACCGCCGTTATTTTACCCAACGATATGACTCGGAGGCTGATATCGACGTATATAGAAAACAACAATCGTTTTATGCGGGCGGGCAATTGGAGATCGAACAGAATTTCGACCTCTTAGGCGGTACATTCTATTTGGATACAGACTTGGATTATATGCGCTATTTCGGCGACCAAACTTATAACCAGTTCTCATCGGTTCCGATCCGCCTCGGCTACCAGCAAGACTTATTGGGGTATAACGCTTTTAAATGGGAACGGAAAATCGAACCGTTGAAATACGAGAAGGTCAAGAAAGAACTATTATATAATGTAGAGCAAATGAGCGAGCAAGCAACGACCTATTTCTTCGCTCTGGCAATGGCACAGGTGGAATATGATCTGGCCAAGGAAAATGTCGCCACGACCGACACACTGTACCGGACAGGGCAGGAACGGCATAAGATAGCTTCTATCAGCCAAGCGGATTTGCTGACACTGAAATTGGATGCCGTAAACGCACGCAACACGTTGAAAAATGCGGAAATCGCCCTGAAACGTGCCATGTTCAGCCTCGCCTCTTACTTGAACTTCGACAAGAATACAGAAATACGCCTGCGCCTCCCAAGCCGCCCGCGCAATATGGAAATCTCGGTCGACAAAGCACTCGAATTGGCACGTGCAAATAACCCGACCTTTCTGGAGTTGCGCCAGCAAATATTAGAAGCCCAGCAGCAGGTAGACAAAACCAAGAAAGAAGCGATGTTCAACGCCCAGATCAATGCCAGCGTCGGATTCAACCAAGTGTCCAAGAACATACAGGACGCCTACAAAAATCTGCAACAGCAGGAAATCGTCTCTTTGTCTGTTTCGATCCCGTTGGTAGACTGGGGCGTACGAAAAGGGAAGCATAATATTGCCAAGAACAACCTGCTTGTCACCGAAACATCCGCCAAACAAAAAGAATTGACAGTAGAAGAAGACGTGATTATGACAGTCGGCGACTTCAATATCCAGCAAGCCCTGATTGGGAGTGCCGAAGAAGCGGTAGACCTGGCAGAAACAGCCTACAGCGAAACCAAGCAACGCTTCATGATCGGAAAAGCGGATATCAACAGTCTTACTCTGTCGCTGAACCGCCAACAGGAAGCGCAGCGGAACTATATTTCGGCTTTACAGAACTACTGGCTGAGCTATTATAAGATCCGAAAACTGACGTTGCACGATTTCGAAACGGGAGTTTCCCTTTCGAACGAGTTCGAATATAAATACGGATTGTAACAAAAAATGAATAATGAGTGCATCTCCTAAAATATCCTCTTTCACCATCATCGTCACCTTCCTTTGCGTGGCGCTGGCGGGGATTGCCTTTATACCGCTGCTGCCGATCAAGCTGTCGCCGTCACGCACGCTGCCACAGTTGACTATCAGCTATAACATGCCGGGCAATTCGGCACGCGTGATAGAGATGGAAGTGACCTCGCGGCTCGAAGCGATGTTGGCACGCATCAAGGGGATCAAGGAGATCAATTCCACGTCCGGCAACGGATGGGGATATGTCACGCTCGAGCTGGACAAGCATACCAATATCGATGCCGCCCGTTTCGAAGCGTCTACCATCATCCGACAGACATGGCCCAGCCTACCGGACGGACTGAGCTATCCGGTCCTGGAAATGAGCCGGCCGGACGACAAGGAAGTACGGCCTTTCATGAGCTACACACTGAATGCGGCAGCCACACCCATATTTATACAACGCTTTGCCGAAGACCAAATAAAACCTCGCCTAAGCGGGATTCCCGGCATCTACCGCATCGACGTCAGCGGTGCCACCCCGATGGAATGGCGACTGGAATATGATAGCCGTCAGCTGGCAACGTTAGGTATCAGCATCCCGGATATACAGAAAGCGATCAGCCAGTATTATCAAAAAGAATTCTTAGGAACCGGAAACGTGGAAACCCAGTTGGCGACTTCGTGCAAAGAAGGACAAAGTAGCCAGTGGATACGTCTCGCTTTGGTTCCTGAAAACGAAACAGACGGATTCAACCCATCGCTTATAACCGTCCTGAACAAAGACGGCAAGCTGATCCGCCTGGACCAACTGCTAAAAGTTACCCGTCAGGAAGAAGCTCCACAGAGTTATTACCGTATCAACGGCTTGAATTCCATCTATCTGTCCATCCGCGCCGAGGAGACGGCGAACCAGCTGGAACTTGCCAAACGGGTAAGAGCCGAAATGGAACATATCCGTACCTTGCTTCCACCCGGTTATGAAATACATACCAGCTATGACGCGACCGAATTCATTCAGGACGAACTGAACAAGATTTATGTCCGTACGGGGCTCACCCCATTGAGGAAGTCAACCGCCTGTGTGAGATGGTGGAGGACTTACCGGAATATATTCAGGAGGAACTATCGGAGCTGCAATCCTACTTTGGCAGTATCGAAGAACTCTGTGAGCATGAAGACGATATTATCTGCCATTCCGGCTGTGACGATATGGCGGATGTGGCTCGCTACTATCTGGAAGAAACCGGACAGCTTGGGGAACTTCCGGCACACTTACAAAACTATATCGACTATGCCGCCTATGGGCGTGACATGGAATTGGAGGGAACCTTTGTTGTCACAAACCACGGCGTATATGAAATCTTACGGTAGACCCGTCTGTATCTCTTTCAAGAAATACAGGCGGCTTTTTTATTCAGGGGCGGCTTTTGCTGCCCCATCTTTTAGAAAGGACGGACAACATGAAAAAAATACGAAGCTATACCAGTATCTGGTCGGTGGAAAAGGTACTCTATTCCATCAATGATTTTAAGCTGCCATTCCCCATCACGTTCACACAGATGGCGTGGTTCGTGGTATCGGTGTTTGCAGTTATGCTCTTGGGGAACCTCCCTCCCCTTTCATTCATTGACGGGGCATTTTTAAAATATTTCGGCGTACCTTTTGCCCTCACTTGGTTCATGTGCCAGAAGACCTTTGACGGGAAGAAGCCTTACGGCTTCCTGAAATCCGTACTGGCATATCTGGTACGCCCGAAACTGACCTATGCAGGAAAGCCCGTGAAGCTGGAAAAGGAATATCCGGCACAGCCCATCACGGCAGTAAGGAGTGATATTTATGGCATATCCGATTAAGTATATCGAAAATAACCTTGTATTCAACCATGACGGGGAGTGCTTCGCTTACTATGAGCTGCTTCCCTACAACTATTCTTTTTTAAGCCCTGAACAGAAATATCAGGTACACGATTCCTTCCGGCAGCTTATCGCCCAGAACAGGGACGGGAAGATTCACGCCCTGCAAATCAGCACCGAATCCAGCATACGGGCAGCACAGGAACGCTCCAAACAGGAAGTGACGGGCAAGTTAAAGGACGTTGCCTGTGCAAAGATTGACGCACAGACCGAAGCCCTCATTTCCATGATAGGGGAAAATCAGGTGGACTACCGCTTTTTTATCGGCTTCAAGCTGCTTGTCAATGAGCAGGAAGTCACCATGAAGCAATTTCGCAGGGAAGCAAAGACCGCCGTTTCCGATTTCCTCCATGAAGTCAACCACAAACTCATGGGGGATTTTGTTTCCATGAGCAGTGAGGAAATCTGGCGGTTTCAGAAGATGGAAAAACTGTTGGAGAATAAAATCTCACGCCGCTTCAAAGTCCGGCGGCTTAACAAGGACGATTTTGGCTATCTGATTGAGCATTTATACGGACAGACCGGAACTGCCTACGAAGATTATGAGTATTATCTTCCGAAGAAACGGTTTCAGGAAGAAACGCTGGTGAAATACTATGACCTCATCAAACCCACCCGTTGTCTGATAGAGGAAAACCAGCGGTATCTGAAAATCGAACAGGAAGACGGGACGGTCTATGCCGCCTACTTTACTATCAACAGCATTGTGGGGGAACTGGACTTCCCATCCTCGGAAATCTTTTACTATCAGCAGCAGCAATTCACTTTTCCCATTGATACCTCTATGAATGTGGAGATTGTGACAAACCGGAAAGCCCTCTCCACGGTGCGGAACAAGAAAAAAGAGCTGAAAGATTTGGACAACCACGCATGGCAGAATGACAGTGAAACCAGTACAAACGTGGTGGACGCTTTAGACAGCGTAAATGAACTGGAATCCACCTTAGACCAGAGCAAGGAATCCATGTACAAACTGTCCTATGTAGTGCGTGTGACGGCTCCCGACTTGGAAGAACTGAAACGCCGCTGCAATGAGGTGAAAGATTTTTATGACGATTTGAACGTGAAGCTGGTTCGCCCCTTTGGGGATATGCTGGGGCTGCATGGGGAATTTCTCCCTGCCAGCAAACGGTATCTGAACGATTACATCCAGTATGTCACCAGCGACTTCCTTGCTGGTCTTGGCTTCGGGGCAACCCAGATGTTAGGGGAACCGGAGGGTATTTATATCGGGTACAGCCTTGATACAGGAAGAAACGTGTACTTAAAGCCTGCCCTTGCCAGTCAGGGAGTAAAAGGCTCTGTCACCAACGCCCTTGCTGCCGCTTTTGTCGGCTCCCTCGGCGGTGGAAAATCATTCAGCAACAACATGATTGTCTATTATTCCGTATTGTTTGGGGCACAGGCTCTCATTGTTGACCCGAAAGCAGAACGGGGACGCTGGAAAGAAACCCTGCCGGAAATCGCCCATGAAATCAATATCGTAAACCTGACCTCGGAGGAACAGAACAGGGGCCTGCTCGACCCGTATGTGATTATGGAGAACCCAAAGGATTCCGAATCACTGGCAATCGACATCCTGACCTTTTTAACGGGCATTTCCAGCCGTGACGGGGAAAAGTTCCCTGTTCTTCGGAAAGCCATTCGTGCAGTGACAAACAGTGAGGAACGGGGACTTTTCAAGGTGATTGAGGAACTTCGGGCGGAGGGAACCACCATCAGCACCAGCATAGCCGACCATATCGAATCCTTTACGGACTATGACTTTGCACACCTGCTCTTTTCGGATGGGGATGTCACACAGTCCATCAGCCTTGAAAAGCAGCTCAATATCATTCAGGTGGCGGATTTGGTTCTGCCGGATAAGGAAACCTCGTTTGAAGAATACACCACAATGGAGCTGCTTTCCGTGGCAATGCTCATTGTAATCAGCACCTTTGCCCTCGACTTCATCCACACCGACCGCAGCGTGTTTAAGATTGTGGATTTGGATGAAGCATGGAGCTTCCTACAGGTGGCACAGGGCAAGACCCTTTCCATGAAGCTGGTTCGTGCCGGACGTGCCATGAACGCAGGCGTTTACTTTGTGACCCAGAACACGGACGATTTGCTGGATGAAAAGCTGAAAAACAATCTGGGCTTGAAGTTTGCATTCCGCTCCACGGACATCAACGAAATCAAGAAGACCCTCGCCTTTTTCGGGGTGGATTCCGAAGATGAAAACAACCAGAAGCGGCTCCGTGACTTGGAAAACGGACAGTGCCTTATCAGTGATTTGTACGGGCGTGTGGGGGTGATACAGTTCCATCCTATCTTTGAAGACCTGTTCCATGCCTTTGACACCAGACCGCCTGTTAGAAAAGAGGTGGAGGAATGAAGATAAGAAAGCCCATCCAGCAGGGGACAGCTCTTGTCCCTTGCCGGACAAAGGGAGAAAACTCTTTTAAAAAAATCGGGAGTATAGCAGGAAAAGTGCTTCTGGCACTCCTGCTCATCCTCCTGCTGCTGGCAGTCTTCGGCACAGCCGCCCACGCTGCCGGACTGGTGGATGATACGGTGGACGCTGCCAACGAATACAGCAAATATCCTCTGGACAACTACCAGCTTGATTTTTATGTGGACAGCGGATGGGACTGGCTCCCGTGGAACTGGCTGGACGGTATCGGAAAACAGGTGATGTACGGGCTGTATGCCATCACAAATTTTATCTGGACAATCAGCCTGTACCTTTCCAACGCCACGGGGTATCTGATTCAGGAAGCCTACTCGCTGGACTTCATTTCCTCTACGGCGGATTCCATTGGGAAAAATATGCAGACCCTTGCAGGCGTTACCACAGGCGGCTTGTCCTCGGAGGGATTTTATATCGGGTTCCTGCTGATTCTCATTCTGGTGGTGGGGATTTACGTTGCCTACACAGGGCTTATCAAACGGGAAACCACAAAAGCCATCCATGCCGTTGTCAATTTCGTGGTGGTGTTCGTGCTGTCCGCTGCCTTTATCGCCTATGCTCCTGATTATATCGGGAAAATCAATGAATTTTCCGCAGACATCAGCAATGCCAGCCTGACCCTTGGTACAAAGATTGTGCTGCCGAACTCGGAAAGTCAAGGAAAAGACAGCGTGGATTTGATACGGGACAGCCTGTTTTCCATTCAGGTCAAGCAGCCGTGGCTCCTGCTGCAATACGGCAACTCGGATGTGGAAAGCCTTGGGGCTGACCGTGTGGAACGCCTGCTCTCAACCAGTCCAGACGAAAACAACGGGCAGGACAGGGAAGAAATCGTAGTGGAGGAAATCGAAGACAGGGAAAACACCAACCTTACCATCACAAAGACCATCAACCGCTTGGGAACCGTCTTCTTCCTGTTCATGTTCAATATCGGTATCTCCATTTTTGTATTCCTGCTCACGGGGATAATGATTTTCTCACAGGTACTTTTTATTATCTACGCCATGTTCCTGCCTGTGAGCTTCCTCCTTAGCATGGTTCCCTCTTTTGAGGGGATGTCAAAACGTGCCATTACAAAGCTGTTCAATACCATCCTTACCAGAGCCGGAATCACCCTGATTATCACGGTAGCGTTCAGCATTTCCACCATGCTCTACAACCTGTCTGGGGAATACCCGTTCTTCCTGACGGCGTTCTTGCAGATAGTGACCTTTGCTGGAATTTATTTCAAGCTGGGGGATTTGATGGGGATGTTCTCCTTACAGAGTGGGGATTCCCAAAGCATGGGGAGCCGTATCATGCGAAGACCCCGTATGCTCATGCACGCCCATATGCACCGTTTACAGCATAAGTTAGGACGTTCTGTGGCGGCTCTTGGGGCTGGTACGGCTGCCTACCATGCAGGAAAACAGGCTGGCTCAGACCAGAGAACTGCTTCCAGCTCCGGCTCTTCCAAACGGACGCAGGCAGACCACAGCAGACCAGACGGACAGGCAGCACCGGAAAAGGAATCCGCATGGAAACGGGCTGGCTCTGCGGTAGGTGCGGTGGCAGATACCAAAGATAAGATAGCCGATACTGCCGGACAGTTTCGGGAGCAGGCAAAGGATTTGCCTGTCAATGCAAAGTACGCCCTTTACCACGGGAAAACACAGGTATCAGAGGGAGTACGGGATTTTACTTCCAGCGTGACCCAGACCCGAACTGCCAGAGCCGAACAGCGAAACGCACAGGCAGAAAGCCGCAGACAGACCATTGCAGAACGCAGGGCGGAACTGGAACAGGCAAAACAGCCGCAAAAGACAGCTTCCGAAGCACCCAAAGGGGCGGCTCCTGTCCATGAACGCCCTGTTACTGCAAAGCAGCCAGAAGATTTCCGACATCATGCAGGAAAACCAGCCATGCAGCCAGCTTCCCCATCCATCAGGGAACGGGGACAGGTTTCTTATGGGGGAACTGTGGCGGAACGGGCTTCGGTTCCGGTGGTAAAAGCAGCTTCCATCCACCATGAGCAAACACCGCCAGTAAGGACGGAACGCCAGATACTCCCTCCGGTTTCACCAGACAAACCAGAGGAAAGACAAAAGACAAGTCCCACCATCACCCCTGCTGCTCCCCATCCGGCAAGACCTGTCCAGAATGATACGGCTCCTGTGATACCGGAAAGAAAACGGGCTGCCCCTGTGGTAAAAGAATCGAACTTTACCATCCGGCGTACCACCGCCAGAAAGGAGTGGACAAAAACGGTAAAAGCGGCTGCCAAACAAAAGAAAGGGGAGAAACCATGAAGTTAAGACACCTTTTCTTTGCCTGTTCCGGCGTGTTCGTGATGATGTTCTCCCTGCTCCTTTTGGTGGTAATTGTCTTCTCGGATGAGGAAGACGGCGGAAGCGGCGGAAACCTTATCTATGGGGGCGTGAGCGTATCACAGGAAGTCCTCGCCCATAAGCCTATGCTGGAAAAGTATGCAAGGGAATATCGCATAGAGGAATACTTAAATGTGCTGCTCGCCATCATTCAGGTGGAATCCGGCGGCACGCTGGAAGACGTTATGCAGTCCTCGGAATCTCTGGGGCTTCCCCCGAACTCCCTTAGTACAGAGGAATCCATCAAACAGGGCTGCAAATATTTCTCGGAACTGCTCGCAGCGGCAGAAACAAAGGGCTGTGACTTAAACAGTGTGATTCAGTCCTACAACTACGGCGGCGGTTTCCTAGACTATGTGGCAGGACGTGGGAAAAGGTACACCTTTAAACTGGCAGAGAGCTTCGCAAGGGACAAATCCGGCGGAAAGAAAGTCACCTACACCAACCCTGTTGCGGTAGAGAAAAATGGGGGCTGGCGGTATTCCTACGGAAATATGTTCTATGTCCTCTTGGTATCGCAATACCTGACCGTGGCACAGTTTGATGATGAAACGGTACAGGCTATCATGGAGGAAGCCTTAAAGTATGAGGGCTGGACGTATGTGTACGGGGGCGATTCTCCCTCCACTTCCTTTGACTGTTCAGGACTGGTGCAGTGGTGCTATGGCAAGGCAGGAATCGCCCTGCCACGGACAGCACAGGAACAGTACAATGTGACGCAGCACATCCCCCTGTCCGAAGCAAAAGCAGGGGATTTGGTCTTTTTCCATTCTACCTACAACGCTGGAACCTACATCACCCATGTGGGGCTGTATGTGGGAAATAACCGGATGTACCATGCCGGAAATCCCATTGGTTACGCAGACCTGACAGGCTCCTACTGGCAACAGCACCTTGCCGGAGCCGGACGAATCAAAAAATAAGAAAGGATGACTTGATATGATTCAGATTAGAAAAGAGGAAAACCAGAAAAAGCAGAAAGAAAAGAAGTTGAAAGTTTACAAAGTCAATACTCATAAAAAAACCGTGATTGCCCTGTGGGTGCTGCTGGCAGTGAGCTTCCTGTTTGCCGTCTATAAGAATTTCACGGCAATAGACATTCATACTGTCCATGAAACCAAAGTGATTGAGGAAACCATCCTCGACACCCACAAGATAGAGAATTTTGTGGAGAATTTCGCAGAAGTCTACTATTCATGGGAACAGTCCGCCGCTTCCATTGATAACCGGACAAATGCTTTAAAAGGCTATCTCACCGGAGAGCTGCAAGCCCTGAATGTAGATACTGTCCGAAAGGACATCCCCGTATCGTCTGCCCTGACTGATTTCCAGATATGGGAAATTACAAAAGAAAAGGAGCAGCATTATCAAGTGACCTATACAGTGGAACAGCGTATCACAGAGGGAGAATCCAGTAAAACCGTCCGTTCCGCCTATCAGGTGACGGTCTATGTGGACGGCTCTGGAAACCTGACGATTATCCAGAACCCAACCATCACCAGCGTTCCTGTAAAATCCGGCTACACCCCAAAAGCGGTACAAAGTGACGGTACGGTGGATTCCATCACCACGGAGGAAATCAACGAATTTCTCACTACCTTTTTCAAGCTGTACCCTACGGCAACCGCAAAGGAGCTGACTTATTATGTAAATGAGGGTGTGCTGAAACCTGTGGGAAAAGAATACATTTTCTCGGAACTGGTGAATCCGGTCTACAACCGAAACGGAAATCAGGTGACCGCTTCCCTAGCAGTAAAATATCTGGATAACCAGACCATGACAACACAGGTATCGCAGTTTGACCTTGTGCTGGAAAAGAACGGGGAAAACTGGAAGATTGTGAAATAGTTATAGAAAAACGTGCATTTCTCATTTGAGATTTGCACGTTTCTCTTATAAAGTATTTCTTTTTAAAATTTCTCATTAGTCTTTATATTTTTGATTAGCTCCCAATAGTAGTGTGTCAATTGCTTCGGATAATTCTTTTCTTACTTTATCAGGATTAGAAAAAGCATATCTTAATTGTAAAGTTGTATAACCATGAAGCATACCTGTTACCATGCTCAAAATTTCAGTGGTCTTATCTGGATTAAAGCCACATGAGCAAATAAGTGTTTTAAGTAAAGATAGATAATCATTAAAAATGATTGCTGTTTCCTCTGTTCCATTCCAACTAGCCCATTGAATTATTTCATAAACACCGGGATGTTCAATCATATAATTAAGATATTCAACTGCCACTAATTTTAACGCTGAATCCCCTGTCTTACCGATTGCAGATCG
>ENA-UPWN01000360-UPWN01000360.1-human-gut-metagenome-genome-assembly--contig:-NODE-360-length-23777-cov-58.920253_pt1 | contig 23777 bp, 16 predicted proteins | sample MGYA00250050_ERZ773377 | MGnify/ENA primary metagenome ERZ773377 (study PRJEB29103, sample SAMN06112008) | human gut metagenome | biome: human gut; feature: ankylosing spondylitis patient; material...
GTAACTTCGCAACAAACATCTGACAGTTTTTTTGTCCGATAGTAAAACAAATGTCAGAACAAGTCTTGACTATTACATCTTATTCATTCAGCATTTCATCAATGGCGAACTCGTGAAGTTCATGCTCCAGCTCCATTTCTTTAAGCCGTTCTTCTTTCTTCCGAAAATAATCATCGCCCAAACCTTTTTCTTCGAGTGCCTTGTCGAATTTATCAAGTATTTCATCTGAAACACATTCTTCATCGTCATTGTCAATTGCTTCATCCAATGCGGCAAGCATATCTTCCATTGTGTATTTTTGTTCTTGCGAAGAAGTACCTTCCGCCAATGAAAACTCTGTATCGTCCTCGCAATCAATATCCGGTCCTAACATATTTATAAGTTCCTCAATTGTATAATCTTTGTCTTCAAAATAATCTTTCGTGCCTTCTTCTTTGACAACCGGCTCTTGAACAGTAGTTTCCTGTGTACTTTCTTTTTGAGCAGGCATTTTAACCTTTGATACTTTTTTGAGAGACTTCTTTTTAGTCTCTACAACTTCGGCAGTCACCGGTTGTTCTTCTTTTACTTTTTTCTTTCGTGCCATAACTTTATTTATTTTGACAATTAGTAATATTCCAAATAGTTGAATTTTCGGTTAATACATATATCCTCTTTTTTACCGGAATATAAAAGAAAAAGATATTTTAACCATATTCTTAACTTGAATCAACACATCGTACCGGTTATTTAGTTAAAAAGGAGCCCGATTCCCAGCCAAAGAAGAGAATCAAGGCATATACTTAGCTCACCATTTTTAAGACAATTATGAACATTTAGAAGCTCAATAGGCTTGCATTTTGACTCTATTCTCTGTTTCTAAGTCTGCCAAATATATCTCAGTGGTAATCACGCTCGTATGTCCTAATGTAGCCGAGATATGCGATATAGGAACTCCTTCGTTCCTCAATACAGTAGCATAAGTATGTCGTGCTGTGTAGGTCGTAATTTTCCCAATATTCAATTCTTCACCGATTTTCTTCATTCTATCATTAATGTTTTTGGTGAGATTCTTTTTCTTCTTCTCATGTTCCCAAGCATTGTCATCTGCTTGCGTGAAAGGAAATATATAAATGCTATTCTTTGAATTATTTCCCCACTTATCAATAATCGTCTGCATTTCCGATGTTATCGGAGCATAAATTCGTTTTGCTTCATGTGTTCTGTTTTTTTAGTCTTTTCGCGAACAAACGAGATTTCCCCGTTTTGAATATCCGAAAATTTAAAGTTTATCAAATCGGCAACATTAATGCCATTACAGTAATAGATGAACAGCCATAAGCCTCTGTACATATTGGTGAACTCATTACCGTCTGAATATTGTGCAATAGCCCTTAATTGTTTTTTAGTGAGTGCTTTCTTTTTGCCGATACCTTCTTTTATCTGATACTTACCTCTCCCAAAAGGATAATCAGCTTCTCTAATCATACCGGCAGCTTTAGCAACATTCATTGTGGTACGAATATTTCTTAAGTTAATAGCTAAAGATGTTTGATTCATGGTTTTGAGACAGAACTTCTCATACTCTCGCAGCCACTCAACTGTAATATCCCGAAATTGAACTTCATTCTTTTTGAAACGCTTGATAATTGACAATGTTGTTTTATAAGAGCCCATAGAACCAAACTTTTCGTTATCGTTCAATTCCTTGATTGTTGCTTCGAGCATTTCATTAAGAGTACCACCGATATTTTTTCCTAAACGAGCATTTAAGCGGTCAAATGAAAAAGTTCCGTTTTCAACAAGAAACTCGACGTTCTTAAGAATACGGGAAAATTCTTTTTCAATCTCTCCTTGAATAAACCGACCTTCCGAAGACCTGCTATTAGGAAGTTTATCCCATTTATCTTTTGACATACAGATTCCGGCAGAATAATACTTAGGTTTTCTCTAATAATACACTTTGATTTTTATTGGATAAGTACCTTCTCTATTTATGGTACGAGAGTCGAGTACAGAGGTTACAACAACTCCATTCTTAATACTTTTGAACATAAGTTTTTAATTACGTGTAAGCGGAATTGCTTACCTGTAATGTATCCTCTTATGGTACAAATCATAAATTGAATGGGGCTTTCAATCGAACTATATAGGCATTTTCAAACTATGTTTGCTATTTTGATTTACATCCAAATATTCAATAACCATAAAAATATATGAAGACAAAGTTACGCTTGTAGAAATTTCTATTTTCAGTAAACACAAGGTTATATGTAATGAAAAAACAATCAACACAACTGATAATTTTAGCAAAGTCGCTTTGTTCCATTCAAATGTTTATAAAGAACGCCTTACGAATATTTCTACAAAATCAATCCAAAAATTTTAAAACATTCTTCTTTAGATCATCTAGTCCTTAGTTATATAACAATAAATTTTAAATATTAGGCACTAAATAAATAGCTAAGAACGAAAGAATCGATATTTATCTATTAAATGTTAATAAAAGTAGGAATTCACAAAACTGTTACTACATTTGTACAATACTTATTCTTAATTTATTTATGCAACAAGAAAACGGCTATACTTTATCCACAGAGAAACGTCCCAATACTGTCATAGATTTGTTCGCCGGATGTGGCGGCTTATCTCTAGGACTGCATAAAGCCGGTTGGACAGGATTATTCGCAATAGAAAAATGCACAGATGCCTTTGCCACTCTAAAATATAACTTAATTGATAAAGAACAGCATTTTAATTGGCCTACCTGGTTACCTCAAACCAATATGGACATAAATGATGTTCTATCTAAATACGAACAAGAATTAACATCTTTAAGGGGAACAGTTGATTTAGTAGCAGGAGGCCCCCCATGCCAGGGATTTTCAATGGCCGGACGTCGAAACGAAAGCGATGTAAGAAACAAGCTGATAAACTCATACATTAAATTTATTAAGTTAGTACAACCTCAAATACTTCTATTTGAGAATGTAAAAGGATTTACTATGCCATTTCTAAAAAAGAAAAGTAAAGGCATTACTTATTCCGAAAAAGTGATTTCGGCATTAAAGCGATTAGGATACGATGTTCATGGGGAATTAATCAACTTTGGAGACTTTGGCATTCCACAAAACAGAACTCGATTTATTTTGATTGGAATCAAATCAAAAATTGCTAAACAGAAAGGAACTAGTGCAAAAGACTGCTTTAAAAAAATGAGGGAACAAGCTTCGATATTCCTAGAAGAAAAAGGTGTCAATAAATCTACAAAACTTAGAGACGCGATTTCAGATTTATTAAAAAAGAATGGAACCAAAGCATGCCCTGATTCTCCAAATTTTGAATCTGGTCTATACAAAAAAGGTAAACTTACCGCATATCAGAAGCTAATGAGAAGTGGGGTAAAAGCACAAATACCTAATAGTCATCGCTTTGCAAGACACAATGAACGAACAATACAACGTTTCGAAACTATATTAAAAGAAAGTGATAAAAGAAATACAAATCTTAGTAATGACATAAAGTCTAAATTCAACATAAATAAACATACTGTTATAATATTATCAGGAAAAGAAAAATGCCCCACAATAACGACCTTACCGGATGATTATATACATTATTGTGAGCCTAGGATTTTAACAGTAAGAGAATATGCAAGGATTCAATCCTTTCCTGATACTTATGAATTTAAAGGAAAATATACAACTGGAGGAAAATTGAGAACAAAAGAGACTCCTAGATACACTCAAGTTGGGAATGCAATCCCTCCATTATTTGGAGAATTATGTGGCAGAATATTACAACTATAAAGATATGGATAATAATGAGTTTTTTAAAATTAGTTCTGGGCTAAAAAGTTTAATTGGTGCAGAATTAATTACAGATATTTATGTTGCTATCTTTGAGTTAGTGAAGAATTCATTCGATGCAAAGGCCCAAAAAGTTACAATAACGTTTAATAATCTGTATAGCGATAATGAACCTGCGTCCATTACCATAGAAGATGATGGTAAAGGAATGAATTACCAAGACTTAAAAGACAAATGGCTATTTGTTGCATATTCTGCAAAAAAAGATGGCAGTGAAGATACTGAAACTGAAAATACAGATTATAGGCATCGCTTAAAACCACAAAGATATTATGCTGGAGCGAAAGGAGTAGGAAGATTCTCATGTGACCGTCTAGGACGCTACCTCAATCTTATAACATTAAAAGATTGTCCTAATTCACAAGCAGAGAATTTAGTTATTGACTGGGCTGACTTCGATCAAGACTCTAAAGAAGAATTCATCAATATCCCTGTTAAGCATCAAATATTAAAAAATACTCCATATGCACTAAAACACGGTACAATCCTTAAAATCTCCGGACTGTATTCAAATAAAAACAATGATGATGATATTTGGAACCGAAAATCATTGTTAATTTTAAAAGATCGCCTTTCTAAGCTCATACGACCTGACCTTAATCGAGGAATAGAATCTGACCAAAATTTTAAAATTATTTTAAATTCTGAACGGTTTCGTCTAACCGTTTGATGAATAAACATTTAACGGAGTATCTGAAAAGTAATGGTAACGACTAGGAAACCGTGCGATTTTCAGCGTTTTGCGGTGTTTTACTATCAAATAACTCTTTCAGGTGCAAAGATACGACAAATCTTTGATATAGTATCCAATACAAACAGTATTCGCCATTTTTTGCCTTTCGATATATACCTATTTGCTTATGCCGTTATTTTTTGCAGATTTGGATAAAAAAGGAAAGGCAAAATTCAGGAAGCATTGAAATTCTTTACTTTAGTTAGTGCAAAAATCGAATAATTTATTGTAACTTTGCAGCGGATTCGGTGTGCATATAATACCATCCCAATTAAGATAAGTCGCAACATATATAGTGGTTTTCAATATGATTATGAACAATTGTACAATATTAACAGGTAAAAACACCGTTAATATTGCATATCATAAACCTTGGTAATTTTTCCACATTCAAATCTAATTAATTCGATTTGAATGTCATTGTCTTTGTAATCCGGCATGCTATTTCAGGCTTGTCGAGAGATTTTTTGTGCTATAAAATCAAGAAACATTCAAAAGATAAAAGGAAAAATTCAAATGGAAAAAATCAGAAATTGGAAACAAGATTTCTATACAATATGGGCGGGGCAAGCTGTGTCCCTGATAACAAGTGGGGTTCTTCAAATGGCCATCATCTGGCATCTGACAAATACAACAGGGTCTGCGATGGTGTTGTCAATGGCGACCTTGGTTGGGTTTCTACCTCAAGCGGTTTTAGGTTCTGCAATCGGAGTACTTGTTGACCGCTGGAACCGGAAAATGGTCATGATTGGTGCAGATGTCATCATAGCTTGTGCTGGACTGGTACTTACCGTAATTTCCCTGTCAGCGGAACTACCTGTATGGATAGTAATGCTCATCCTCTTCATTAGAAGCGTTGGCACTGCATTCCATTCCCCTGCGTTAAGTGCGGTAACACCTCTTTTAGTGCCTGAAGAACAGTTAGTCAAATGTGCCGGCTACACCCAGTCCATCCAATCGGCAAGTTTCATCCTAAGTCCGGCAATTGCCGCTTTTCTCTATGCAAAATGGGGGTTGAATTCTGCGGTTGCCCTTGACGTATTCGGAGCAATAATTGCCTGTATCACTGTTGCAATGGTTCACATCCCAAAACAACCGATTGAAGCGCTGCAGCAAGAAAACTTTTTCACCGAACTGCGCATTGGCTATAACGCAATACGACAAAATAAAGCTCTTTTCACATTGCTTTGGATAGGAGCAATCAATATGTTCATTTATATGCCAATCAATGCGCTATTTCCGCTGATGAGTATGAATTATTTCGAGGGAAGTACCTTGCATGCTTCCGTGGTGGAAATTGTTTTTGCAGTTGGTATGTTGTTGGGCGGACTTCTATTGGGCGCATGGGGAGGTTTCAAAAAGCGCATGGCAAATATCATCGGCTCTATCTTTCTTATGGGAGTGTCATTGACTGTTTCCGGCTTGCTACCAACCAATGGTTTTATGATATTTGCGATATGTTGTACGTTGATGGGCTTTTCTGCCCCATTCTATAATGGAGTACAGACCGCGCTATTTCAAGAACAGATACAACCCGAGTATTTAGGGCGTGTTTTCGGACTTCTTGGCAGCATCATGTCGTTTGCCATGCCGCTTGGGTTGGTAGTGTCGGGTGCATTTGCAGACCAAATCGGGGTAAACCGTTGGTTTTTGTTCTCAGGTATGGCTATTCTGCTTCTCGCTATAATAGCCTTATGTCTTCCACAACTTAGAAAGGTCGACAATCAAAAACAAAAATCATGATTTATGAAACGTAACTAAATCTAAACAGCAATAAGCCTCTGATAGGGAAATACGATTATCGGAGGCTTATTGCAATCTGTTTTAACTACTTATGTAATTCCTCTACTTTTCCTTTGTGGTTGAATTGGCTGTCGTATGCTCTGCCGTAGCCTGTCGAACTGTTCCCTGAACCATTCGCCTATGGGCTGGCGGTTGATTACGAGTGTCAGTTTAGACTTGTCCGCAGGGTCTTTCACCACTTGAAAGCCTGCTCTTTCTGTCGTAAAACTCCGATTATGTTCCTCCGAATAAAGTTTGCCCTCGTATATCAAAGGCTTACCATAAGTCAATGTCGTGGTCTGCCTTTCATTGAACCCGACAAGGCGGCACAGGCTCTCTATTCTCATAATTTCCTTTGCCATAGGAAACCATGCACACAGCTTTTCGATAATGCGTTTCAAACCTGATACTTCATCTTTGTGTCTGACACTTTTTTCCGCCATCTCCTTACGGTGATTCTGCTGTATTTCCAACAACTGGCGGTTGTGCTCGGTTTGCATCGTGTGTATGCGGTTTTGCAGTATCTCAATGGTTTCCTCATGGGTGGCAACTTCCCGATACAGGGCGGTGTTCTCCCTTTCCAAAGTCTTGACCTTGTTGCTCCCGAAAAGAGAACCGACACTTTCAGCTATGTTGGTCGCTGCGGTGGTGGCTGCACCTTTCAGTTTCTCGGTCTGTACCTCTTTCTTGGCTTGTCTGAGTTCCTGTTCGGTTTCGGTTTTCTGCTCCTGTAACCGCTTGTTTTCTGCATCAAGGGCAGCGTTCTTTTTCTGTATGTCCCGATAATACTGTGTCGTGGTGGTGTGCCGTGCTTCGGAACCTCGCACACCTCGCTGTAATCCGTATTTAGCCATAACCCTTGCATAATTGTCGTGGTACGCAATCAAGGTCTGACGGTTGAACAGGTCATCGGCACACAAACGGACGGTATTTGCTTTCTTGTGATACTTCCGTTTGCCGTCTTCCTGCTCTTTCTTGGCTTTGCGCCTTTCACCTGTCACGATGGGAACAATGGCTGCATGGATATGCGGTGTCTTCTCGTCCATGTGAAGATGGGCGGCAACCACGTTCTCCCTGCCGAATGTGGCTTGCAGCCATTGGATGCTGTCGCTGCACCATTCGTCAAGTCTTCCGTTTTCCTGTATGTCCATCATGTCCTCATGTGTTCCCGACAGAACCACTCGGACTACACGGACTTGGTCATGTGTAATCTTCCGCTTGATGCCTGCCGTGTTCAGCCTGTGGGCAATCGCTTCATCCCTGCCATGAACGCCATCGGGGTATTCTATAAGTACCCTGTTCAGATGCGTTCTTGTCGGGTCTGCGTTTTTAGGTATGATTCTTCTCTCTATATGGTCGGATTGTACGGTGTCCGATGAACCTTTTGCTTTCTTTATGTCCAATGAAAAATATCCCATGTAGTTTGATTTTTACGGTTATTGTTATGAGTGTATTCTCTGCCTGTGGCATTGGCTCTCAGGGTTTCCAAAGGGATTTCCCTTTGGCTCGATAGGGAGTTTTTAGCATTACCGTGTAATGCGTGAAGAAAACGCCCTATTGAGCTATGGTATTTCTGTCTAAATACCCTTGGGAAAGCGAACCTGTTCCCCTCTATATTTTCAGCCCTTTCTTTTTCGGTGGCTGCATCATCCGCCTTGCGGATTGTACTTGCTTCTCCTCCTTTATCGGCTCTGTCGATTGGGACAAGAGTTTTTTGCACAGGTACTCGTTCAAGTCATTATACCCTGCATAGTGAACCGACATATCCTGCAAGCGGTCACCCAACATCCGTTGCAGGTTGGCGTATGCGTTCCGTCCTGCTGTGTCATTGTCAAGGAAACAGCCGATTCGGGTATAGGTTGCCAATATGCTTTCCGCTTTCGAGAGGTTGGAAACGGAGTTGAGAATGACGTAATCCTGTGCATTCAATCGTGGGTGTTGCGGATTGTTCTTTACTCGGATGGTCAGGAACGAGAGATAATCCATGAAGCCCTCGAAAAGATAACAGACGGTTCGTGGCTCTTTTTGCTGTCGGATATGGGTGATGTCCTTCGGGGCGACACATCCCTTGAAGTATCTATTACGCACTTCATACCCTCTTGCCATATTCGGGAAGCCGATGGCGAAATAGGGTTTGTCGGCATTCTCAAACCGCAGTTCCTTACACTCCCTTTTGGCGAGTTCAATGTCTATCCCCCTTTCTTGCAGATAGGCAATGAGCGCAGGTGATGACAGCTCGCCAACTCTTAATACCCGATAAGTGCGGTTGTCGGATTGCTGCTTGCCAAAAGAAAACGATGCAGGGCGGATGTATGGTGTCCGTTCCTCTATGCGCTTCAACAGGCAGGTTACATCTTCCGTATGGTAGAGTTCCGCTGCCAATGCGATGATGTTACCGCCCTTGCCAAGTCCAAAATCGTACCATTTGTTGAGTTCTGTGTTTACCTTGAAAGATGCGTCCGTTTCCTCTCTCAGCGGTGATTTGTACCAAAAGCTGCTGCCCTGTTGCTTGACGGGCGTGTAACCCAAACTTTGCAGATAGTCTGCGATTCTGATTTGTTTAACTTCTTGTATGTTCATGATATTCTATAGATTTGATGATGATTGTAAAAACGTTGATTTGTTGAATGGCTTATATAACACATTTATTTACAGAAAGATATTTGCTCAACATCTTCTCAACAAACCACTCGCCAAAAGAGAAATCAACAATCGGGTGCTGTTCCTCTCTCAACTTCTCTTTTCGATTGTTGAGATTTTGTTGAGAGTGTATATTGTTTATTGTCAGCATAGTTATATCCTTATTCATCAATTCAACAAAAAAAAGAATGATATTACAGGGATTCAAGTTGTTCCCTCGTGACAGAATAGAAACGACCGACCCGTTTTACAGGCTCATACCGACACTCCCGATTGTAGTTGAATTGGTAGGTGGTATAGGTCAGTCCGTTGGGTGCAGGCGTAAGTTTCCAACACTCCTGCAACACCTTTCGGACTTGGTGCTTCTCCACTTTTACCTGCGAGTGTACCAGCAACAGAAGAATGTCGTTGTAGCAGAACGAGAATGTGTCCGTGCCGACACTATCCATGATGTCAAGTATCAGCTCGTGCATCTCTATCTCCAGTCGGTTACGGTTGCTGCGGATTATCTTCTGCAAGGCTTCGGTATGCAACAGCGATGGAGCAAACCACATACGGCTTTCCTTTTCGGTGGATAGTGTTCTGTGTTGCAGGAAATGAAGAAAGGCGGGTATCTCCGCTTTCAGCTTTTGCAGGAAGTCGGTATCATCAGACTGCAAGCGGTCTATCTTGCGTACCCAATAGCGTGTTTCCCCTGCATCAATGATTACAGGCAAGTACTCGTTGTTGGAGCATAGCACGAACTTGGCGAAAAACGCTATCTCGTCACGGTCTTTGCCTTTGGCTTCCACCTTGTAGGAAAGTGTGGTGCTTAGGTTCTTCAACCGCTCGCTGTCCTCCCTACGGTTGAGCAGCACCTCGTCCACCACGATAAGCAGTTTGCCGGCCCAGTCGGAATTGAATTGGCTACGGAAATCCTCGTTGGTGTTAAAGGTTACATTGTTCTGAAATAGGAGTTTTAGAAAATTCAGAAATGTGCTTTTGCCTGTGTTGCGTTCCTCTGATACCAACAGCAGGATAGGCAGCTTTTGAATGGGGTACAAGTAGAGCAGTTGTAGGTAGTCCATGCCCAACTCGTATTGCTCCCCGAAGATGTGACCTACCAAAGATTGGATATGCGAGAAATCGCCCTCTTTAGGTTGGTGGTCTATCGGTTCATAGAGGTTAAGGAACTTGCCGACCACGGGATGGTAGCCGATGTGTTCGGGTACGGTGCAGAAGCCGTCATACTTGGGAACGCTGCCGATGTAGTCCTTGCCGTAGTCTTGGCGCAGGGTTTCGTTGTTCCATGCTATGCGTTTCCTTACATACCCTCCGTTCAGTTTGGGCTGCTCCACAATCTTGTAAAGCGTAGTCCCCACTCGGATGAATTCCTCCTTTGCCATGCCACCATCCGATGGCGGTCTGTGGCTGTCTTGTTGTTTGTTAGCTGACATAATCAAATGGTTTTAAGTTTGAAAAATACCAGCTACAAAAGTATAAGCATTTATCGGATAAGTTGTTACGCAAAACGCGGCAGAACGGTGACAAATAGCCCCCGAAGAAAAAACTTTCAATGGTTTGGAACGGAAGTCGGGCAGGACAGACGAAAAAACTCCCAAAAAACGAATGTGGGGATTACGCTTTTCGGGAGAAAAAATTGGAGTTCCTGTTGATATGTCGGTCAGATTATATGCTGACACGCTGGCTTGATTACTCTATTCGTGACTGAATGAATGGATTCCGTCAGTCGTGCAACCAATTCAGCTACGAGAAGTATTCGGCTTTGGCTATGCCGTTGGTGTTCAGCGAAAAGAAGATGCTTGTTTTCTCTTTTCGCAAGTACAGTCTTTCAAGAACGGCATTGCGCACCTGCTTCGCACTGTATGTGCCGATACGGAACGCAAGGGCGATTATCGTTTCAAGGCTGTAAACCTCCATGCTGCACTTGTCGGACAGTCGGATGGTATGCCTTATCTCACACTCATTCAGAATGCCGTTCTTGCAGAGTGTCTTTATCCCTGCCCTGATAGTCGGGGCGGTTACATTGAACAACTCGCAAAGCTCCCACTCACTCATGGCGGTTGCCTGTATATCTTTCGGCATAACTACATTGCCGAACTCGTTCATTGTTATGATGTTTCTTTCCTCTTTCATTATCGTTTGATTTAAGGGTTACTGAATGGCATTGCAAATGTTCTTTTCCATATCCTCCAGTTTGTGCGACAATGTTTCCATATCCTGACTAATCTTTTGGGCTGTGATTTTTGCGTAAATTTGGGTCGTTTTTATGTTGGTATGTCCCAAAAGTCGGCTGACGGTTTCAATGGGTACTCCGTTGGATAACAGCACAGTGGTCGCTGCCGAATGTCTTGCTACATGATAGGTCAAGTGGACTTTTATACCGCACAACTTGGCAATGGCTTTCAGCTTCTTGTTGCAAGTCGTGTTACTCGGCATGGGGAATACTTTATTATCTCTTGTCATACCCCTGTACTTCTCTATTATCTTTCGGGGAACATCCAACAATCGGATATTGGATTCCGTGTTAGTTTTCTTTCTTCGGGTGATAATCCACAGATTTCCGTCAAAGAATGTTTGCAGGTTGTCTTCCGTAAGGTTCTTGACATCGGAATATGCCAAACCTGTAAAGGTGGAGAACAGAAATAAATCCCTGACAAGCTCGTGTGTCTTGTCGGGCATATCGGTGTTCATCATTGTGTGTATCTCCTCTCTCGTAATATACCCTCTGTCCACGCTTTCGGGAGAGTTGATGTACCCTGCAAAGGGATTGAACGGCAGACGACCGTCATTCCTCGCTATGGAAATAATGTGTTTCAGCACAATCATGTAGCCCCAAATGGTATTGGTGCGGCATTTTTTCTCAGTACGCAGGAAATACTCGAAGTCGTTGATGAACGAGAGGTTCAACTCTTTTAACGGAATATCTTCACGCTTGTAGGTATGGGGTAGGAACTCACGGATGTGCTTGCAGACGGTAACATAACGTCGGAATGTTCCTTTTGCCCTGCTGTGTCCCACTTTCTTGGCAAATTCGCTGTTGTGTTGTTCAAACAGTTTTAGCAAGGTTTCCTGTTTGATACCGATGCCGAGATAGGCATCTTTCAACTTGGCAGCAGTGACATAACCGTCCGTCTGCATCAACTCTTGATAACGGCGGTTTATCTCCACTCTGATTTTGTCAACGGCACGGTTGATTCTTTGCGCTTCGGCACTCTTACCCGAAGCACGGTTGTTCTTCACGTCCCACAGGCGCAAGGGAACATCCATCTTGCAACTGAACTGCTTAATCTCTCCGTCCACCGTAATGCGACACATCAAAGGCAGGTTGCCGTTGGGTTTCTCACTGCCTTTCTTCACGTAGAACAATACCTTAAATGTACTTCTCATAACTCACTTTTTTTTGGTTACAAAATTAATTCATAGTGAGTTACCGACAGATACGACACATAACGCCAAACGATGCAAAATTTAGGTTTCGCAAGAAATTTGCATCATCGCACGGGTAATGATAAAGTAACTGAACTTTTGCTGCGTTTGTCCATATTCTGTCTCTTCTTGGCTTTTGAACAAGAGAAAAATATAGCGTAACGAACGCTTTTTCAGTCTGTTCGCTACGCTTTACTCAAATTTGCTATTCCGTTAGGTGTTTATTTTAAATGTACCAGAAGAGCTAGAGAATGACAACATCATAAAGCAACAATATAATAGTGATGATTCCATTGGAACGGTTTATAGTAAAACCGTTAATGGAGAAATTAAAAACTTCATATTTGATAATCTAAATATTAAAACTACAAAAATCTCATCTATCATTTCTAAAGACGGTTCTACTATTGAAACTAAGCTAGAAGATAGAGGAATATTAATATATAATATTATTGAACGTAACTACTTTCATGAATTAAAAGATATATCAATTCATCTATATTTTTTAAACCGTTCTGCCAAAATTACATTTTCTAAAAAAATGGGAATTGACACTGTCCAATATGGAAATATTTTCGTTTATAAAAATGGGTTTAGAATTTATCCATATGGAGAACGAGGAGATGACTCATTCCGAATAGACAATCGCGGAATGCAAGGATATAACCGTTTTATTTCCCTAAGAAATCTAATAGGTCAAATTGACATTCAAGGAAATGCAGAAAATCTTTATGAGACTACCAGTCGAAACGGAGGTTTAGTTAAAACTAAAGCTTTTTATGAGCTCACTGATACTAGGCCATACGCAGATAGTTTATTACTAAGCACCTTAAAAAAATTAGAAAAGTATGTAGTAGACGTTACAGATTGGGGTATTAATAATGATGAGTTTAACATTGAGAATGATAAAGACAGTAAAGAAAAAGTTATCAGGATGTTAGCCAACATCTTAGATTCAGAAAGCGTATTGAAAGTTAATTACAACCCTGATATTTTAAATATAGTAGGGCAAAAAGAGGAAAATAGCGCTAGAAAGCTTATTTCCAATTTTAAAAGAATCGGTGAAGAAAATAAAGATGAAAACTTATTCAATGCAGCCAAAGAAATAGAAAAGAAACTTAATGTTGCGCTAAAAGGAGCCGAGCAAGCGATTAAGGAAAAAACAATTGCTTTAAAAGAGCGTGACACGGCCATTGAAGATAAAGAAAAAATCAATCGTAAGTTAGAATTAAAACAAACTGAAAATTTATTTCTAAAATCAGATATTGGTATGGATAAAGAAGCTTTAATTAGCCTTCAACACCATATCAGTCACACTTCTAATAGAATAGCAGAATTGGTATCTCTTGCAATAGAGACTATACAAAAAGGAAATTCAAAGGATAAAATTATAGATTATCTTAATAAAATCATATTTGAAAACAGAAAAATTGCAACACTATCCGGAATAGTAAGCAAAGCTAACTTTGACACAAAAATAAAGAAAATAAATAAAGATATTGTTGGTTTTGTTAATGAATATATCCAAAATGTATATAATTTCTCAGAGCCAATATCACAAGGGCATCTAAATGTTATAGTCAAAAATGAAACTATTCCATTTCTTTTAAAATTTACCCCTATAGAGATAATTATTGTTTTAGATAATTTATTGAATAATTCCAAAAAAGCGGCTGCAAATGAGGTTTATTTAGAATGGAAACATATAGATGAAAATTTGATTCAACTCTATTATAAAGACAATGGAAAAGGCATCTCAGATGAAGATTTACCTAATGTATTCGAGTATAGATTTACGACTACAAATGGTGGAGGACTTGGTTTATATCATATAAAGGAGATTATAAGCAAGCTAAAAGGTACAATTGAAATAAATAACAAAGTAAAATCAGGTGTTGAATTTATAATAACATTACGAAAATGAGTCTTAAATATAAAATATTATGGGTAGATGATGATGTAGAAGCTTTTGAAGATCTTGAATACCCTACTCGCATACAAAACTATCTTTCTAATCTCTTTTTTGAGCCTATAATACAGACTTATGACACTATAAAAGAAGCAAAAAAAGATATTGCAAAAGAAAAATATGACTTAATACTATCAGATTACAATATTGATAATGAAAAAGGAGATGATTTTATCCGATTCATAAGAGAGCAACATGTTAGCACAGAAATACTATTTTACTCTGCGCAAAGTGAATTCATCACTGCTGCCCATGAGTTATTACAAGATAGAATAAGTTTTGCCTGTATCAATTCTCCAACAGGAGAAGGATATAAAATTTTATATGATAAGATTCTAGATCTCATCAACTATACAATAAAGAAAGTACAAGAATTACCTAATATCAGAGGATTAGTCATGACTGAAACCAGTTATTTAGATAAGCTCATGTCTGATTTGATACTAAAATATATTAAACAAGCTACTCCTTCTCAAATAATAGATATTCAGACAAAGCTCTTTAAACATATGTCTAAGTCCATTAAGGGAAATCTTAATAAAATTGACTGCAAAAATTCTTGTTCTTTAAAGATTGAAAAAAGGACAATGGAAGAAATTGTAAAAATGAGGATTTTCGAAAGCTCCAAAAAGGCATATACTATAAAATTACTAATAGAAGCTGAAAAGCTAAAAACAGAAACAAAAAAAGACTTTTATACTGATTATGTAGAAGATATCATTAATAATAGAAATAATCTAGCACACGCATATAGTGAATATCAGAATGGAAAAGAAGTTTTAGTCACCGAAAATCCTGATGAAATTATTATTTTTGATGCTGAAAAATGTGCTCACATTAGAAGTAATATTATCTGCTACAAAAGAATGCTTGAATCTCTATTTCAACAATTAAACCTATAAGTAAGATACCATTTTGCACACAAATTGCACACACATCCCGAAAAAAGAAGAAAAAGAGTGAATACGGATGAAAAAGGAATATTATCTTTACCCTTGTAAAAGAGCCACTTAAGCAAGAGCATGAAACGCTAAGAAATAGGAAGACATCGGTTAGTGCTCGATTCATAATCATGAGGTCCCCGATTCAATCCTAGGTCCCGCCACTAAGATTAGCATCTTGAAAATAAGGCATTTGAAAAAAAATCACTCTTGAGTATCTTTTTTGTTTATAAAGGCATTTGCACAGATTTCCACGTGCCACACCCTTGTCATAGCACTTATTATATATGTTGAACTCTACAGCCAAGTCCTAAACTGATTTCAGTTCCAGATAATGTTCGAATATGATTTCCGCATGTATTCTTTGAGATTCGGTCCATTTGCTAAAATGCTTAACAAGTACATGCTTTCCACTGCCAGTAACTGCTTACGGGTATCACCATTGGTATATCGGAACGGGACACACTCTATGCCCTGCTCTCTGCACCGCTGATTTTCATCGTTCTTCAAATCCCGTGCCATCCAATGATAAGTACCTATTACGAAGCTACTCTAATACATAAAAAGAGTGCACCATAACAATACACTCTTTTTCAATTACTCAATTAAAACCAAATCATTTAACATCTACCGGTGCGACCAAATAGTAACTACATAAGGAGTTACTTTTCCTTCCATCTTCACACTGACCGTCATCGTGCCCGCCTTACGCAAGGATTGTACAACAACCAGCGCCTTACCGAAATAGGTTTTCAACGTATTCCCACTAAATGAATTTTTACGTCTTAAATCACCGTTATCAATGCCCAAGAAACGGCCATCACCTTCCACCGTTACAGTCAACTCTTTATCATCCGTCTGTACAGGTTTCCCATCCTCATCGTACAACTGAATAGCAATGTGCGACAAATCTTGTCCGTCTGCTTTAATCATTGTCCGGTCGGGCGTCAAAGTTAAAGAATCCGTATCTTTTGATGTGGCAAGCTGATAAGCTGCTACTTCTTTCCCATCATTATATCCCTTTGCTTCCAAAGTTCCCGGACGATAAGGAATATTCCATATAATGGTATTATTCGTAAAGTCAGCTGTTTTTTGTTTGCCCATCGATTTACCATTCATAAACATCTCTACTTCTTCGCAATTTGTGATAGTGCACACCTGAATAACTTGTCCGAAATACGTTCTCGGCAAGTTCCAGTGTGAAGCCATCTTAGGCCACTGCCACAAATCTCTTCCATGATCGATATCAAGAGAGGGATCAAGAAAAGCTATGCTTACCAATGGTTTATTGTTCCACATCGCACGATGATAGGCAGCGCGAGGTTTCTCAAACATACAGATATCAAACAGCCCGTTGGGCCATCCATGGCTTTCCCGACTAGCTGCCTCACCTAAGTAATCTACCCCCGACCAAATAAATCCACCGGCTACAAATTCATTCTCAGCAATGATGTTCCATGGATTATACGGAGTATAACTACGAATGTTTCCTTCTTCGCCACTATAATAAGGAAGCTCTTCGGTAATCATAAAACGACGTTCGGGGAATTTCTTGTGATCACTTAACATACGTGCCTCCAAATAGTTATATCCGATAACATCCGTTACACCGGAAAACTTTTCCTGATGGTTGTTTTGCGCAGAGAGAATTGCCATACGACTCGGTTCTTTTTGGTGAACAAAATCCTGCAGCATTTTTGCACGTTCCACTCCTTCATCAGAGCTTTCCCACGCTTCCTGCAGCTCGTTTCCGATACTCCACAAAACAACCGACGGATGATTACGGTCACGCAACAACATATCCTCCATATCTTTTTGCCACCATTCGTCAAAATATTTGGCATAATAACCGGATTTCCATTTATCAAATGCCTCATCAATTACGATAAATCCCATACGGTCACACATATCCAAAAACTCAGGAGAGGGTTGATTGTGCGCACAGCGGATGGCATTACACCCATATTCCTTCAAGATTTCCAAGCGGCGTTCACTACTCCGGTCGGGTACTGCTGTCCCCAATGCACCGGCATCCTGATGCAAACACAAGCCTTTAAGTTTGACTTGCTGACCATTTAAGAAAAATCCACGATCAGCTGTAAACTCTATAGTGCGCACACCAAATGGAGTACGATAGTCATCAACGGTTTTTCGCCCAATCTTCACTATAGTTTTCATGGTATACATCGACGGAGTATCAATCGACCATAGCACAGGATTTTCCAAATTCAGTTGTTGAGTTACATCAACCGTATCTTTGGGCTGAACCGTAACTTTTCGGTTATCACTTTTGGCTACAACTTTTCCTTCTTTATCCAGAATATACTGCATAAGTGTAGCAGTTTCTTCTTGGTGAGAAGTGTTGGTTAGGCTTGTCACAACAGCCACGCGTGCTCTTTGGGCATCTATCTCTGGCGTAGTAACATAAGTACCATTGTTAATTACATGCATAGGGTTGGTTACAATCAGCCAAGCATGACGATAAATTCCAGATCCCGTATACCAGCGAGCGATGTTATCTTTTCCCGAACGGTCAACACGTACAGAAATTATATTCTTTTCCCCATACTTCAGATATGGAGTCAGATCATATTCAATACTACAAAATCCATACGGCCGAAAGCCTAAATGTTTACCGTTAATATAAACATCACTCTGATGAAAAATGCCATCAAATAAAACAGATACGGACTTATCTTTATAGGAAGCCGGTACAATAAACGCTTTGCGATACCAACCGATGCCACCAGGCAAATGAGCTGCCGATCCACTAATCGAATGGTCAAAATTTAATTTAATACTCCAGTCATGCGGTAGTTGGATATCTTCCCACGATTGGTCATTATACACAGGATCAGCATACTGGCGATCATCATTTAATGAAAATTTCCAATCGAAGTCAAAGTTATCCTTTAATCGGTTTTCTCCTTGAGCGAATATCCCGACAACTCCCGCCGTAATCAAATAACATAATAGTAATAATCTCCTCATAACAATATTTGCTATAATGTGTTTTTTAAGTTGGTATTTATAAAATAGATAAATATCAGCCTACTTTTATGAAGCACTGAGATAGATTCTGAAGAGTTCATAAACTCCTAGAATTTCTCATAATCCGGATTTTGTTCTATTTTATTAAATATATTCTTTTCTATTTCGCTATACGGAATAGGGAATAGATTCTGGTGATCACCTACATTTTCACCAAACGGATTATATTTTTTAGAGCGCTCCACCATTTTACCTAAACGGCATAAGGTAGGCACACGAAAATCTTCGAAATATAACTCACGCATTTGCTCGTCCAGAATGAAATCGAGTGTTACTTCACTTGAACCAGTAAGCTGGCGAGTTCGAGCACGATCTCTAAGTTCATTCAGATCTGCCATAGCCTTATCCGGTTCATTATTGGCCAAATAGGCTTCTGCTCTAAGAAGATAAGTACCGGCCAAACGATACATGTATTCGTCTTTCATAGAAGTATTAGCACTTAGACTTCCCCATGCGTAAACCACGCCATGCTCACCCAAAGCTGTAAGTTTATATGTACCGTCAGCATTTTTCTGATAATTATCTTCCTCTAAAGTACCGACCTGACTGAATTTCATAATAAACGGATAGAACTGACGAGTTTGCTGTTCCTTATTAAACTTATCATATAACCCATCAGCCATGATCCATTTTTTGAAATCTTTCGCTTCCGGATTGTCAACTTGGAAATCGCGTATAATCATCAATTCAGAATTACGGATATCTCCTGATTCCCAAATTTCGTTGAGGAAATGATTAGTAGGACGAATAGTACCGATACCTCTACCACCTTTTTCCATCGTGTTGAGTGTAAAGGCTTTTACATTCTTTGTATCTTCTTTATCTCGCACATTCAAGCCTTCATAATAAGGAAGTAACCAACGCGGCATTTCATTACTATAGGAAGAACCGGAGTTCTTATACTCATACTGTAAAGCCCAAATTGTTTCAGTATTACCACTTGAACGGTTTTGGTTATTCAATTGGAATAAGTCCCAATAAGGATCACCTGTTTCGTCTTTTCTTGAACCGAAACGTGTTTTCATCAATCCCATATTGGGATGAGTAATAACAGCAGTAGCTGCAGCAATGGCTTCGGAATAATCTCCAAGAGAAATATAAACTTCCGCCAACAAATGTTGAGCAGCCTGAATATTTACTTCACCATCTTTAGCCTTTGTAATATCATTCAGCATTTTGATGGCATCTTCCAAATCCTGACGTGCCTGGTCATAAGTAGCTTCACGCGTTGCCCGTACATAATCCTTTCGAGGTTCGGTAGCTTCTTCTAATATCAATGGAACACCGCCATATAAATTTGCTAAGAAATTATAAAAATAAGCGCGGAAAAAGAGTGCTTGTCCTTTAATTACTTTTTTGTTATCCTCACCTACCTCATTTTCCATATCAATACGGCTGATAATAACATTTGCATTAGCTATGGCTGAATAAGCTCTATCCCAATATGAACTGGCTACATAAGTATAGGGAGTAAGAAACGTTTTAAAGTCATTAAATTTAGCAACAGGGGAAGTATCTGTTCCACCGGAAGCAATATCACTGCAAATTAAAGCCATATTTTGGTCACCCATTTTCCAATGCATCCCTCGTACCTCATCATACAAGTAATTTAACGCATTTTGGAACTGGTCAGTTGTAGTATAGGAATTTTCAGGCGTATAGAAATCGTAGGGAGTTTCTTTCAACCAGCTACTTTCATTACAAGCTGTGCCTAAACATGATAATGCAACAGCTGCAAATATATATTTCAAGTTTTTCATTGTGATACGTATTTAATTTTTTAGAATTCAAAGTTCAATCCCAGTGTATAGCTCTTCATCGTTGGATAACCTCCATCCAAGTCATAGCTAATACCTTGTCCTGCTTCAGGATCCCATCCGTCCCAACCTGTTATAGTAAAGAGGTTGGATGCGCTGATAAACACTTTCGCACGATTTACATGAATCTTGCTCAAGAATTTTTTAGGCAGGTTATATGCTAAAGATAACTCCTGCAAACGAACAAAACTACGGGAAATATAAGGTGAAAATCCTGAACCTAATGAATTAGTATAGAATCCCAATTGGCGATATCGAGCATCTGGATTTTCGGGAGTCCAATAATCAAATTTCATGAAACTGTTACTCAACAGGTGATCAGGAATGACTAATTTCCCAGCAGGTTGGCCCAGGTAGTGATTTTTACCTCCTTGTACAGAATTGATAAAGATATTCAACTCAAAATCTTTATAAGTAAAATTGTTTTGAATACTGAAACGATATAAAGGATCTTTGTAACCAAGAATCTTCCGGTCATCCTCAGCTGTGTATGCGTTGTCATGGTTAACATCTTCAATCTTGTAAGTACCATACAAGAAACCATCAGGAATAATGCCTTTATTATAATCTTCTACCTGCCACATGCCAATGATGTTATAATCATAAATCGGATCTAAGGGTTCACCAATAAAGATATTACTTGCAACCAAATCATCTTCCCTACCATCTTTATTCGCATCAATACCCAAGATACTTTCTACTTTATTTTTATTCAATGAGAAGTTAGCAGTAATGGTCCATTGAAAATCTTTGTAAACAATAGGGATACCAGTAATACTAAATTCATGTCCCATATTGCGCAACTTACCGATGTTAGTAGGAATACTGTTAGTAACCATACCATTCATATGAGGAATTTCAACATCGTACAACAAATCACTGGTTTTAGATACATAAAACTCGTAATTACCAAACAAACGTCCCCCCAATACACTGAAGTCAAGACCTAAATTGACCGATTTGGTCGTCTCCCATTTTAAATCGGGATTCGGCAAAGTTTTCATTAGTTGCAACAAGCCACCTGTTGCACCATCACCATACACATACCCATTACCATAGGATGAACTATTTTGCATTTGCGCCATAGTTGCATAGCGTCCACTAGTTCTATTCCCACTGGTACCATAAGACAAACGTAGTTTCAAGTTATCAATCCATTTGATATTATCTTTAATAAAAGATTCCTCAGAGAGTCTCCATGCCGCAGCTACTGATGGGAAATAACCAAACTTATTACCACTACTGAATCCCGAAAAACCGTCACGACGAATGGTTCCAGTTACAATGTAGCGATCATTGTAAGTATAGACTAAACGCAACATGTTATACAAGCTGCTTTCTTCCCAAGCATTTGAAGTAATAGCATTCAAGTCAGCTTGCCCCATTCCCATATTATTATATCCTAGAGTCTTATCAGTAAAAGTTTTGGCAATAGCATCAGTGTTCTCATAAGTGCGTTTTTCAACACCATATACAAATGTGGCATTAACAGAATGTTTTCCAAATGTATTTTGGTAAGTAATGATATTGTCCAACGTCCATTCATTTTGATTGGTATGTTTCTTCTCTGCCTGACCTAACAAAGTATTGCCATACGGATTAAAATTATAATAATTATAGATCGTCCAGTTATTCGCATAGCTGATACGATAACTCAACCCTTTTACCCAAGGAATACTAACATCGGCATATACATTACCTGACAAGTTATAGCGTATATCCTTATCAGGATTACTCATTGTCAGCAAAGGATTTACAGTACTTACCAAAGGTTGTACTTTCAATGTTTTACCATCTTCTTCATATGGAGTGGCAGAAGCCGGAATGCTAAACAAACTACTAAATGAAGTATTCGCACCGGAGAAGTTACTTATATTAAAATAGGAAGCAGTTCCAACTTTTAACCAGTCTGTAATTTTACTATCCAAGTTCATGCGAACATTATAACGTTTGTAGGTATCATTAACAACTAAGTTTTGTTGGTCAGTAAAACCAAAAGAAACAAAATAACTATTCCTTTCTGTTTTTCCACGAACACTAATGTTGTGATTTTGAATATAAGGAACATCTTCCGTCAATAAATCCCACCAATCGGTATTCACACCATTATTATAACCAGTTATTACTTCTCCATCTTTAAAATAAGTAGCGGGGTTGAAATCCGGATTACGTTGTAACATATCAGTTCCCATACGACTCTCAGCCAACTTAATATCAGCAACCTGAGTAGCGAAACCTTCTCTGTCAAGACGTTTCATATCATTGTTAATCAAACCTTGCAAAGTAAATGAACCACTATATTCCAAAATCGGCTTAGAAACACTTTTAACTGTTTTAGTAGTAATCATTAACACACCGTTTGCTGCTTGTGAACCATAAATAGCTGTACTACTGGCATCCTTTAACACATCAATAGATGCAATATCACTTGGGTTAATATCAGAAATATTACCACGATAAATAACTCCATCCAATACAACTAATGGCTCAGTAGAACCAGAAATAGAGTTACGACCACGAATAGAAACAGTAGGTGAGTCTCCCGCTTTGGTTGCAATACCAATATTCAGACCTGGAACAACCCCTTTTAAGCCTTGTAAAACATTTACATTAGGTGATTTTTCCAACGCACCCATATCTGCACGAGTTACGGCTCCCGTCAAGTCACTTTTCTTTGCCGTACCATAACCAATAACAATCACCTCATCCAAATTTTGTGCGTCTTCTTTTAAGAGAACATTGAAATGAGTTTGATTTCCTACAGTTATTTCTTGCGTAAGATAGCCTATGAATGAAATAACCAGCACCGCATTTTTATTAGGAACAGTCAAAGTAAAATTACCATCCAAATCAGTTACCGTACCATTCGTGGTACCTTTTTGCAAAACGCTAGCACCAATAACACTTTCACCAAAGTCATCTTTCACGATTCCTTTTAACGTAATAGATTGAGCCCACATCCCCAATGAATACGTCAACAAGACAGCCAAAACCATCCATGGCCTAAAATTAAAAGCATTTTTCATAACATATTAAATTTAAAATTTACACGCTGCAAACATAGTAATATGGTTATGAAATGCTCTAGTTTATTGTTACATACTATTCGGTCATTTGTAACATAGGCGTTACATTCTATATATTATTTTGTTACATATTCCTCTCCCTATACTCCCTAGGGGTACATCCATACGTCTTCTTGAAAGTAGAAGAAAACAAAATCGGATTTGAAAATCCAACAGCATAGGCTATCTGAGAAATATTAACTTTGTTATCCTTGAGTAAGATAGTTGCCTGTTGCAATCGTAAATTACGAATGAATTCACTTGTAGATACACCTATCAACTCTTTTAATTTACGATGAAGTTGCACTCTACTTATACCTACTTCATCTGCTAAATTTTCAACAGTAAAATCAACATTTGACAGGTTTTCATTGATGACCTTTATAAGACGCTCAAGAAAAAGTTCATCATTAGCTTTTATATTAACTAAAGTTTCCCACCCCTTAAAACACCAACTTTTCTCATTTTCCTTTGTCTGTCTTCCCCCATATCCATTGACTGT
>ENA-UPWN01000365-UPWN01000365.1-human-gut-metagenome-genome-assembly--contig:-NODE-365-length-23660-cov-8.122419_pt1 | contig 23660 bp, 17 predicted proteins | sample MGYA00250050_ERZ773377 | MGnify/ENA primary metagenome ERZ773377 (study PRJEB29103, sample SAMN06112008) | human gut metagenome | biome: human gut; feature: ankylosing spondylitis patient; material...
ATGGTCGCGGAGCAGGGGGTGTAGAGCAAAACGAACAACAAGTACGCAAACGCGGCCGAAGCGCTCCCGAAGTGGGCGCGAAGGGCGGTGAGCGTCTCCGCATCCGCCAACTCTTCCGCCGCCGCGGGGTCACCCGCGGCGGTGAGTCCCAGGGGATCCGAGAAGGTCTCGGCCAACCCCGAGAGGTTCTCGACGACGGAGCGCCCCGCCGCCTTGAAGAGCCCCAAGATCGACTCGTCCTCCCTCGGGCGCGAAGCGCCGGAAACTGCGTCGGCCCCGCCCGCGTAGAGGGAATTCAAGGACCCGATCACGGCTTCCTTCGCGAAGACCCCGGTGAAGATCCCGACGGCGGCGGGCCAGTTGTCTTCGCGCACGCCCAAAGGTTCCAAAACCGGCGTGATCGTTCGGTCGACGGCGGAGAGGACCGAGCGGTCGGCGTTGTCGTTTCCGAACGTGCCGTCGGTGCCCAAGGAATTCATGAAGGTGAGCGCCGCGACGATGACGACGATCGTCTGACCGGCGCGGAGCGTAAAGGACGTGACGCGCTCCTTCGTGCGGGTGAGGACGCCGCGGACGGTCGGCACGTGGTACGGAGGAATCTCCATCACGAAGTGCGTGGCGGCGCCGGGGAGCGCGGTCTTTTTGAGCATCCACCCGGTTGCGACCGCCCCGAGAATGCCGACCACGTAGAGGCCGAAGACGAGGTTCTGGCCCGTGGTGGGGAAGAACGCCGCCGCAAAGAGGACGTAGATCGGAAGCCTCGCCCCGCAGCTCATGAAGGGGGCCATCAAGGTCGTGATGATCCGGTCCGTCGTGCGGTCCATCGTGCGGGCGGCCATGACGGCGGGGACGTTGCACCCGAACCCGACGATGAGCGGGACGAACGCCTTCCCCGGCAATCCGAGCCCCCGCATCAGGCGGTCCATCACGAAGGCCGCGCGCGCCATGTAGCCCGAGTCTTCGAGGACCGCGAGGAAGAGGTAGAGGAAGAAGACGACCGGAATGAAGGTCGAGACGGTGCGGATGCCTCCCCCGATCCCGTCCGCGATCAGCACGGTGAGGAATTCGGGACAGCCCATCGCACGCATCCCATCCCCCAGCGTTTCGACCAGAAGCCCGCCCACGAGAATCTCGAAGAAGTCGATGAAGGCCGCCCCGAGGTTCTGCGTGAAGAGGAACATCACGTACATGACGAGGAGGAAGATCGGGATCCCGAGCGCGCGGTGAAGGACGACGCGGTCGATTTTTTCCGACAACGTGAGGCCTTCCTCCCCCGCCCGCGAGACGGAGGGCGAGACCGCCGCTTCGACGAAGGCGTAGCGGGCGGTCGCGACCTCGATGTCGACGGTGCCGGTGAGCTCCTTCTGAAGCTCCTCCGCCCGGGCGCGCATCGGCGCGCAGTCGACCTGCGGAAGCTTGGCTTCGAGGCCCGGCGCTTCTTCCACGAACTGCGCCGCGTACCACTCGGGGTGCTCGACCCCGGCCTCCGAGAGCTGCGCCTCGATGTCGCGGATCGCGCGCGCGACCGACGGATGGTGCTCGACGCGGTTGGGCGGCACCGTGGGGTTCTTCAGCAACGCCGAGATCGCGTTTCTGAGCTTCTCCAAACCTTCTTCGCGGGAGGCGACGATCCCGACCACGGGGCAGCCCAATTTGGCGGAGAGCGTCTCGAGGTTGATCTCGATTCTCTGCTGGCGCGCGATGTCGAGCATGTTGACGACCACGAGCACCGGGAGGCGCATTTCGATCAACTGCGCCGTGAGGTAGAGGTTTCTCTCCAAGTTCGAGGCGTCGATGATGTTGATGACGGCCTCGGCTTCGCCGGTGAGAAGATAGTCGCGCGCGACGCGTTCGTCTTCCCCCGAGGTGGTGCCGGGGGCGGCGGAGTAGATCCCGGGAAGGTCGACCAATGCGTACTCGACCCCCTTGTGCGTGAAGTACCCGACCTTCTTGTCGACGGTGACGCCGGGCCAGTTGCCGACCTCCTGGTGCGAGCCGGTCAGGGCGTTGAAGAGCGTGGTTTTGCCGCAGTTCGGGTTCCCGATGCAGCAGACGGTCCGGTGGGTCATCGAAGAAAGTTGGGGAAATAGGGGATTTTTACGAGCGTGTTCGCCGAATCCTACAACAAGGCGGGAAGGTGCGTCGGTCCTTTTGGTCGGGCCGTTTGTCCGGGTGATGGTCCGCCCGATGGTCCGACGGTTGTTCCGTTCATGCCGTCGTCGCGGCTCATCCACGTCCCGTCCGCAACGAAAAAAACGCCGCAGGGCGCACCCGGCGGCGTGAGAAGTGATGTTCAAGGGGATTCGTTGGTCGTGGTCTCTTAGCGGACCGACATGATCGGGATCACCTTGCGGCGCGGACCTTCGCGGTCGGCGTCGCGGCGGGCCGCGGCCTTCATCCAGAAGAACATACCAACCAAAAGGACGGCGCAGATGCCGATCGCGGTGCAGGCGTAGGCCGGGTCATCCGCGAAGTGCACCGTGCGGTAGAAGATCACCGCGGCGCTGTAGCCCAGGACCGTCGTCCAGGCGCACCCGAAGACCGCCCACTTCATGCCGGCTTCGCGCACGAGCGCCGCAACGGCCGCCACGCAGGGCATGTAGAGGAGAATCATCAGGAGGTACGCGAACGCGGCGGTGCTCGTCCCGAAGAGCGTGCGGATCGTGTCGATCGTGGTCGTCGTCACGCCCTGTTCTTCGGCGGCGGCACCTTCGTCCGAGAGGTCGCCCACGGTGATGCCCATCGGGTCGAGGATGGCGCTGCCGAGGTCCGTCAGGTTGTCGACGGTCGTGCCGACGGCTTCCGAGAGGACCGCGGAGAAGCTCCAGGGTTCTTCGACTTCCTCTTCGGCAGCGGGTTCGTCACCCGCGGCGGCGGCTTCCTGCTGCGCGGCGACCGAGGCGTAGAGGGAATTCAACGTCCCGACCACGGCTTCCTTCGCGAAGATGCCCGTGAAGATGCCGACGGCGGCAGGCCAGTTTTCGCGTTCGACGCCCATCGGTTCCAGAGCCGGCGAGATCGAGCGGCCCATCATCGAGAGGACGGACTGTTCGCTGTCTTCGTTGCCGAAGGAGCCGTCGGTGCCCAGCGAGTTGAGAATCGAGAGGGCCGCGACGATCACGACGATCGTCTTCCCGGCGCGGAGCGTAAAGGTGGAGACGCGCTCCCACGTGCGGGTCAGAACGCCGCGCACGGTCGGGATGTGGTACGGCGGAATTTCCATCACGAAGGGGGCGGCGGCACCCGGAAGGGCCGAGGCTTTGAGGAGGAAGCCCGTCAGAATCGCGGCGAGGATCCCGATGATGTAGAGGCCGAAGACGAGGTTCTGGCCGTTCGTCGGGAAGAACGCGGTCGCAAAGAGCACGTACACCGGGAGGCGGGCGCCGCAGCTCATGAACGGAGCCATCAGGACCGTGATGATGCGGTCCGAGGCGCGGTCCATCGTACGGGCGGCCATGATGGCGGGCACGTTGCAGCCGAAGCCGACGATGAGCGGCACGAAGGCCTTGCCGGGAAGGCCGATCGCACGCATCATGCGGTCGACGACGAAGGCGGCGCGGGCCATGTAGCCGGAGTCTTCAAGCACCGCGAGAAAGAGGTACAGGAAGAAGATCACCGGAATGAAGGTCGACACGGTCTGAAGACCGGCGCCGATGCCGTTCGCGAGGAAGACGCGGATCCAGTCGGGGGTGCCGATGGCGGAGAGCCCCTCGGAGAGGCCGTCGACCAGCACGCCGCCCACGAGAATGTCGAAGAAGTCGATGAAGGCCGCCCCGACGTTCTGCGTGAAGAGGAACATCACGTACATGACGCCCAGGAAGATCGGCACGCCCAGCCAACGGTCGAGGACGATGCGGTCGATGCGCTCGGTCAAGGTCACCTTGTGGCCTTCACCTTTGAGCGCCGTCTGCGCGACGTCGTGCGCGAGGTCGTAGCGGGCGGAGGCGATGAGGACGTCGACCTGGTCGTCGCAGGCGGCGTTGAGTTCCCCAACGATCTTCCCCAAGCGGTTCAGGTCGGTCCTGCCGTCCAGACGCTCGGCGACGCCGGGCGCGTTTTCGATCACTTCCATCGCGGTCCACTGCGGCCGGTCGATGCCGTCGGCGCGGAGGATCTCTTCGAGTTCCGCGGCCGCCTTCGCGACGCGCGGATCGTGCTTCGTCGCGAGGGCCTTCGTCATGGGCGGGGCCTTCAGGAACGCCGTGAGCATCTGGCGGAGCGCTTCGATGCCTTCGCCCGTGGAGGCGGTCACCGCCACCACCGGGCAGTTGAGGCGCTCGGAGAGGGCCTTCATGTCGATGTTGAGGCCGTGCTGGCGGGCGATGTCCACCATGTTGAGGACGACCACCATCGGGACGCCCATGTCGGCGACCTGCGTGGTGAGGAAGAGATTGCGCTCGAGGTTCGCCGCGTCGACGATGTTGATCACGACGTCGGAGGCGTTCGAGAGGATGTAGTCGCGGGCGATGCGTTCGTCTTCGGACGACGTGTGGCCCGGAATGAGCGAGTAGATGCCCGGAAGGTCAACGAGCTCGACGGTGTTGCCTTCGAGCTTGAATTCGCCGGTCTTCTTGTCGACCGTGACGCCGGGCCAGTTGCCCACGCGCTGACGCGAACCCGTCAACGCGTTGAAGAGGGTCGTTTTGCCGCAGTTCGGGTTGCCGACCACGCTGATCGTGTGCTGTGCTGCCATGTTCTTGTCCTTCAAAAACGTGATCAGATGCGGTCGACCTTCATCAGGGCCGCTTCGTCGCGGCGCACGCTGATGAAGCTGCCGCGCACGCGGATTTCGATGGGGTCGCCCAACGGGGCGATGCGCACGACCTCAAAGGGGGTGCCGGGCGTCGCGCCCAACACGAGCAGACGGCGGCGGAACTCGGGGTGCTCGTTCGTGTAGCCGGAGATGCGGCCCTTGGAGCCGACGGGGAAGTCTTTTAACTGCATTGTTGTCTATCGGTCTTTTTAAGACGCCGAAGATCCTTTCTGTGAGGGAGTCGGGTACCGTCCGAAGACGGCACGTGAGCGGAATGTTAACAAGAACGATTCTCATGTGACAAACTTCAGCGGACCTCAAGAATCGTAAATAAAAGGCTTCTTTTCGCCGCCCGATGCGCGCGGTTCCTTTGAATTTCAGCCGATTGAGGGATATGGGTCGGCCATTGCGAGGGCTGAAAACGTCCATAGAGGGCGTCTTTTTGGTTGATTTCCGTCAAAAGGGAAGGGGCGCTTAACAGTGGCCGATGCGACACTCGAAAACCCGAGTCAAACGCTCAGGATTGGGCGTTCTAAGGTGTTCGCAGTGCCGGCGTTCAGCCGGCTCCGTCGGGGTGTTCGGGCAGGCGGATCAACTTCACGCGGGCTTCACGGATGCCTCACGCCGGGGCGGCGCTCGGGGGTGTGGAAGACCACGTCCCCGCCCGGATTGGTGTTGATGGCGTGTCGCAGAGACGGCGCAAACGAGGGCAGGGAAGGCGGCCTGAGGGCGGCGGGCGTGACGATATGAATGAAGAAGGCCGCGGCCCCCAAATGGGGGACGGCGGCCTTCCGGTGCCGGGGTTCGGTGCGGCGTCGGCCGCCCGGAACCTCGGGACTCAGCGATCAGTCGATCAGGCGAGCTCGGCGAGGCGCTTCTTCGCCATCGCGGCGAGGAGCGTCCCCGTGGCGGGGAGCACTTCGTCGTTGAAGTCGAAGGCCTGGTGGTGGAGCGACACGGTGTGTTCGTCGTCGCGGATGCCGACGCGCATGATGGCGCCGGGGATCAACTGCAGGTACTCGGCGAAGTCTTCCGAGCTCATCATCGGCTTCATTTCGGTGACGGATTCCGCTCCGAAGCGTTCACGCGCGCAGGCCATGGCGGATTCCGCCGGTTCCTTCGCGTTGATGACGGCGGGAATGAGGGCCTTGTAGGTGATCTCGGCGGTGAGGCCGTTCGCTTCGGCGATCCCCGTGATCATCGCGCGCATGTGGTGTTCGACGTCCTTCCTCGTCTGCGGCATGAAGGTGCGCACCGTGCCCGAGAGCTTCGCTTCGTGCGGGATGACGTTGGGGGTTTCGTAGCGGCCGGCGGTGATCGAGCAGCAGGAGACGACGGCGGTGTCGATGGGGTCGACCTTGCGGGAGACGATCGTCTGAAGGGCGTTCACGATCTGGGCGGCGACCGGGATCGGGTCGATCCCGAGGTGCGGACGCCCGCCGTGGGTGCCCTTGCCGGTCAAGGTCGCGTACCAGAGGTCGGCCGAAGCCTGAAGCGGCCCGACGCGGAAGCCGTAGGTGCCCTTCGGCAACAGCGGCTCCGTGTGCGCGCCGAAGATTTCGGCGACGTCGTACTTGGTGAGAACGCCCGCGTCGATCACGGCGCGCGCGCCCGTGCCGCCTTCTTCGTTGGGCTGGAAGATGAGCAGCACGCGGCCGGGGAAGTCGCGGTCGGCGGCCAAGGCGAGGCCGGCGGCCGTCAACCACGTCGTGTGGCCGTCATGGCCGCAGGCGTGCGCGAGCCCTTCCGTCCGGCTCTTCCAATCGGTCGTGCTGCAGTCCGTCATCGGGAGGCAGTCGACGTCGGCGCGAAGCGCCACGGTCTTCCCCGGGCGGTTCCCTTCGATCAGGCAGACGAGACCGCCCTTGACGATCTCGGTGTCGGGCGCGAGGCCGGCGGCCTCGAGCTTCGCGCGGACGAGCCCGATCGTGCGGGCCGTCTCAAAGCCGAGCTCGGGATGCTGATGGATGTCGCGGCGGAAGGCGACCAGCTCTTCGGCGATCGGGGCGAGCGCGGCGTCGAGCTTGTCGGCATGCGTGAATGTGGTCATGGGTGTGTCTCCTAGTATGGGGGATGAGGCGGGGATGAGGCGGCCGACGCCGAAGGGGCGGCGTCGGCCGGTGGTCCGTGAATCCTAGCGGGTCGGAAGCCGTCCGGTCAAAAATGGAGAAGAAACCGGGGTTCGCGTTCGGGAAAGATCGAGGCGGAGAAGCTCGAGGAGGCCGGAAGAGGCGGGATGAGTGAAACGGAGTTGAAGGAGGCCGGTCGGCAGGAAGAAAACAAACGGGGACGGCGCGCAGGCGTCGTTCCCATCGTGACGGGACCGGGTCGGCCGAAGCCGCCGGTCTTACTTCTTCTCACCGAAGAGCTTTTCCTTGATGGCGTCGCCCGCCTTCTGGAGGTTGTTCATCGCCTTGTCGTAGCCCTGCTCAAGGCAGGCGGCGGAGAGCGACTTCGCCTTTTCGACGCCTTCCTTCTGGGCGATTGCGTTGATAGAAAACCCGCAAACCTCCGACTTCAGTCGGAGGAATAGGGCGGGCACCGTAAAGAGAGGCGGATTAGAATTTCGTCTATGACTACTCCTTCCTTCATCCTTGAGCTCCCGATCCAGGACGGCGACGACGTACGCCGCTTCCTGGATCCGAAATTCGATTTCGGCAGGGAAGTGTTCAACGCCACGTTGAGCACGGCGCTCGGGCGTCTTCAGGCGCTGTGGGAATCGAAAGCCTGGCGCGAGGCCTGCGCCCTCGAAAAGGGGAAGGAGCGCACCAAGCGGCTCAACGCGCTTCGCGAAGCCGCGGGCCTCACGAAGTACGCGCTAATCACGGTCGCCAACGATCACCGCAACGCCGCCAAGCGCTTCATTCCCGTCCGGACACCGGGCGTCAAGGGGAAGCGCACGCCCGACAGCGAATGCATTCTCGGGGCCCACGTCGCCCAGAAGATCGGCCTTCAGGTTTGGAAGGCGATGGAGCGCTACATGTTCGGCAAAGGCGGGCGTCCCCGCTTCAAGTCGAAGCGGCGTCCTCTTCATTCCCTGGAAGGTCAGTCCGCCAACGCCACCATCATTTGGCGCCCGTCCACGCAGGAAGTGGTCTGGAACAAGCGTCCGATGAAGGTGCTCATACCCGACACGCCCTACGTGAAGGAGGCGCTGAGGGATCCCGTACACCCGGAGAAGCCCCGCAAGGTGAAGTTCTGCCGGATCGTCTGGAAGATGATCCGGGGCCGGAGGCGCTACTTCCTTCAGCTCGTGATGGAGGGTCACGCCCCCGTGCGGCACGTCTACGCACCGACGAGTGAACAGGTTGGCATCGACCCCGCGCCGTCGAAAGTTCACGCCTATTCGCCTGAAGGCGTCCTCATCACCAAGGCCGCCACGGTTGACGGTCACGAGAAGGAAATCGCCGCGCTCCAACGGAAGATGGATGCCTCCCGGCGGGCGACCAATCCCGACAACTACAACGCGGACGGCACGGCGAAGGTCGGCTGCCGCAACTGGGTCTTCTCGAAAAACTACGGGAAGCTCCAACTCAAGTTGAACGAGATTCACCGGTGCCTCACGGAGACGCGAAAGCGCGACCACGGCACCATCATCAATCTCATCCTTTCACTCGGCGGCAGTGTCCGCGTGGAGAAGAACAGCTACCTCTCTTTTCAGAAGAACTTCGGGAAAAGCGTCGGCAAGTACGCAGTGGGTTCACTTATTCAACGCTTGAAGAACAAGGCTGAAAGCGCCGGTTTGGAGTATGTGGAGCTGAACCCCTATCGTCTGCGCCTTTCCCAGTACGAACACGTTGAAGGAACGTACAAGAAGAAGCCGCTCAGTCAACGTTGGACCCGCGTCGGGAACTGCGTCGTGCAGCGGGACATCTACTCCGCGTTCCTCGCGGCGTTCGCGAACGAGAAATCACATGACCCCTCTCTCCTCAAAAAGGAGTGGACAAGGGCGGAACCGCTCTTGAGGGCTGCGGGTCTCTTGCGTGATTACGACCCCGCGACGGACGGAGACTTGTCGAAGTCCACGAAGGAACCCGCGTTCGCCGCGGCGTTTCGTCGGCAGAGCGGGGAGCAGCTCGAAGCCTTCCGTAAGCACGGTGACAGCCGGTCGCCGACCCATCACCGAAGGCGCAAGCGCAAGCGGGCGTCCAAGGCTGGGAAAGCGGCCGGAAAAGCCGTGCCGTCTCGGTAGGAAGCCTCTCACTTCGGTGAGGGGTGGTTCAAGTAGGCCGCGGTGCAGGTCTTGTCGCTGGGCTTCAGGTCCGGGCCGCAGCCGGCGAGGAGCGTCGTGCCGAGGATGACGGCGGCGACGATGGCGGTCTTGGATTTCTGCATGGTCTTTCCTGGTAGGGATGGATGGTGGCGGCGGGCGGCCTGCGGGTACCGTCGGCACCCCGGTCGGCCGCACCGGTCGCAAACATTCTACAGACGTACGGGATTTCGCCGCGGTCCCAAGCGTCCCGCGGCAACGATCGGAAACTTCCGGTCAGAAAAACGCGCCGAAAAGCGCGCCGAAAAGCGCCGGATCCTGCCGTTCAAGTCGTCTTATTCCGGAAGAGCCACATCGCCGCGGGGATCGTGATGAAGCTGGTGACGATCAAGGGCCACATCTGCGGCCACACGCCCCGCCAGCCGGTCCCTTCGAAGTAGACCATGCGCACGGCGGTCATCCCGTAGCGGGCCGGGTTGAAGAGCGTCACGGTCTGCATCCACTCGGGCATCGCGCCGATCGGGGTCATGAGGCCGGAGAGCACGAGCGCCGGGAGCACCATGAAGAAGGCGAGAATCACCGACGTCTGAATCGTGGAGCTCATCGCGGAGAGCGCGAGCGCGATCCCGACGATCGAGAGCGAAAAGAGCGCCAGGACGCCGCCCATCACGAGGTAGTCCCCCGCGAACGGGATCCCGAACCACCACCGGCAGACGGCGAAGATGAGGAAGCTCTGAAAGAGCGCGATGGCGATGGGCGGGAGCGCCTTCCCCACGAAGATCTCCCACGGGTGCGCCGGCGTCATCAGCATCATGTCGAAGGATCCTTCCTCGCGCTCGCGCGAGATCGCGAGGCCGGCCAAGAGCATCACCTGGAGCATCGAGAGCGCGACGATCAGCCCCGGCATGATGTTGAAGCGCGTGATGTTGTTCTCGTTGTAGCGGTAGCGCTCGCGCATGGCGATGGTGCCCGAGCGGCCGTCTTGGGCGTTGAGGTTCGCGACCACCGCGTTCACGTACCCCGTCGCGACGTTCGCGGTCGTGGTGTTGCGGGCGTCGACCGCGACGAAGATCTCGCCCCCGGTGCCGTCCGCTTCGCGTTCGTCGAATTCTTCCGGGATGAGGATCCCTACGAGCGCGTAGCCATCGTCCACCGCCCGTGTCCAGTCCTCGATCGAGCGCTCGGGGTGGAGCCCCGGCGGGAGCGGCGCCGGCGTGAAGACGCCGTTTTCCGTGACGGCGCGCACGACGCGGGTCGACGCGGCGGAGTGCGAGAGGTCGAGGATGACGGTGGGGACGCGCTCCAGGTTGAAGGTCGCGCCGTAGCCGAAGAGGACCGACTGCGCCACGACCGGGACGATGAGGATGCGGCGCACGCCGGGGTCCTTCAAAAGCGTCACGAGCTCCTTCATCAGCACCGCTCGGATGCGCAGAAGCGAGAGCCGGAGGGCGGTCCAAAGCGTTTGAAGGATCGTCATCGCTTAGTCCTCCGGCTGCTCTTCCGGTCGGGTTGGTCCCCCGCCGTCACGACGCGGATGAGGTCCGAGGCGGTCTCCATGTTCTCAAGGCGTTTCGGCGTCAAGAGCACCGCCCCCGCGAGGAAGACGACGGTCAAGAGGACGAGAAGCCCGAGGTTCGAGAGGATCACGGCTTCGGACCCGCCCGAGAGATGCAGGATCTTCACCGACTCCACCGCGTACGTGGGCGGCATGATGCGGCCCACGGCCTCGATCCACCAGGGCACGCTCCGAAGGTCGAAGAGGAACCCCGAGAGAATGAGGGCCGGAAGGTAGGAAAGGATCACCGCCATCTGGACCGCGACGAACTGCCGGCGGCAGAGCGCCGAGAGGAAGAGCCCGAAGGAGAGCGCCCAGCCGTTGTAGGCGGCGTGCGTGAGAAGGAGCATCGTGAAGCTCCCGCGCACGGGCACGTCGAAGACGAAGAGCGTGAGGATGAGCGACACCGCGACCCCCAGCGCCGCCAACCCCAGGACCGCGAGGAACTTCGCGGTGATGAGGAGCACGGGCGAGACTGGCGTTGAGGCGAGCGACTCCATCGTGCCGCGCTCCCATTCGCGCGCTACGACGACGCTCGCGAGGAAGCTCGAGACCAGCGTCATGATCACGACGGTGAGCCCCGGCACGAGGTACCAGGCAGAGGTGTTGGCTTCGTTGAACCAGGCGCGCGGCGTCACCGTGATGGGGCCGGAGGCGGCCGCGTCCGCCGTGCTTCGGAGCCCCGTCGTCAACGTCTCGCCGCGCTCGGTCCGGGCGGCCTGATGCTGCGCGATCGTCGCCGCCACGTACGTGCGGATGATCATCGCGGCGGAGGCGTCGACGCCGTGGATGGTGACGCCCAAGTCGGCGACGCCCGTCACCGCGGACTCGGTGAAGCCGGAGGGCATCTCCACGATCAGGTCGACCGCGCGCTCGTCCATCATGCGTTCGGCTTCGGCGCGGGTGGGGACGAGCGTCGTCCTGAACCAGGGACTCGCCTGAAAGCGGTGCGCGAGCGCCGTCGTTTCCGCCGTGCGTTCGCCGAGGGCCACCGCCGTCGGGACGGCCTTCAAGTCCATCGAGAGCCCGAAGCCGAAGAGAATGAGGAGCGCCGCGGGGAGCACCACCGCGACCCAGAGGACCGAGGGCTCGCGCAGGATTTCGAGCCACTCCTTTTTGATCAAGGCCCTCAGCATGCCCGGTTCCTCTCGATGATGCGGATGAAGGCCTCCTCGACCGTGTCGGCCGCGACCGAGCGCCGCACTTCCGCCGGGGTGCCGATGACGAGCACGCGCCCGGCGTCCTGAATCAGAAACCGGTTACAGTATTCGGCCTCCTCCATGAAGTGCGTCGTCACGACCGTGGTCGTGCCGGCGTCGGCCAAGGCGCGGATCCGCCGCCAGAAGGCACGCCGCGACGCGAGGTCCGCGCCCGAGGTCGCCTCGTCCGCAAAGAGCACGGCGGGGCGGTGCACGAGCGCCGCCGCCATGGCGAGCTCACGCTTCGCGCCCAAGGGGAGCACGTCCGTGCGCCAGTCGGCGTAGGGCCCGAGGGGACCGTCCAGAAGCTCCCCGATCCGGGCGCGGAGCACCGCGCCCGAGAGCCCGTAGGATTCGCCGAAGTAGCGGAGGGTCTCCCGCACCGTCAGACGCTCGTAGAGCGAGAACTTCTGCGCGACGTATCCGACGCGCGCACGGGCCGAGGCTTTGGACGTCCGCAGATCCGCCCCCGCCACGGTGACGCTTCCTTTGGTCGGTGCGAGAAGCCCGCAGAGCATCCGGAAGGTCGTGGTCTTCCCCGCGCCGTTGGGGCCGAGAAGACCGAAGATTTCGCCGCGCTTCACCGTGAAGGTCGTGTCCTCGACCGCGACGAAGTCGCCGAAGAGGCGGGAGATCCCGCGGGCGACGACCACGTCGTCGGCGGACGCCGCCGACGGGGCGGAAGCCGTGAGGCCCAAGGTCCTGACGGGGGAGGTGGGTGCGGTCTCGTGAACGCCGACGTGGCTGCCCGGCGCGTGCGCGAGCGTCGTCGCCGCGTAGGCGTCCTCCAGCGTGGGCGCGCGGGGACTCAGTCGCCCATGGAGGTTGAGGTCCGGGAGGTTGCTTGTCGCCGTAAGACCGTCTTCCGCCGCCAGGAGGTCGAGCCCGTCCCCGCGGGGGCAGGCGTCGAGCCAGGGGCTCGCCGGGTCGACGGCCCTCACCAAAGGCACCGACGTCACGGGAGGTGCCGGAAGAACGCCCGGTACCGAACCAGCGTCGGCGTCTTGGGACCTTTTCGCCGCCGAGAGCCGGAAGGTCCGGCCCGCGACCCCGGCGGTCCATTCCGCGGGCGCCACGTCCGCGATCAGCCGCCCGTGCTCCAGCACGAGGACGCGGTCGGCCTTCGCGGCTTCGTCGAGGTACGCGGTCGAGAGGATGGTGGTGACGCCCGCATCCTTCATGCGGCGGATGATCCGGAAGAGTTCGCGCCGAGAGAGCGGGTCCACCCCGACGGTGGGCTCGTCCAGAATCAGAAGCCGCGGCTCCGCGGCCAACGCGCAGGCGAGCCCCAGCTTCTGCTTCATGCCGCCCGAAAGGTGTCCGGCGAGGCGATCCTCGAAGCCGGCCAACCCGGTGAGCGTCATGAGTTCCTCAAAGCGCTTCTTGGCGGCCGTCTTGCCGACGCCGCGGAGCTGCGCGAAGAGTTCGAAGTTCTCCTCGACCGAGAGCCGCTCGTAGAGCCCGAACTTCTGCGGCATGAAGCCGATCAGCGTCGTGAAGGCGGCGTTTTCGGGGTCGGGCCGAAGACCCGTCAACCGCGCCCACCCGGCGTCGGGGCGAAGGAGCCCGGCCAAAAGGCGCAGGAGCGTCGTCTTTCCCGCGCCGTCCGGGCCGATGAGCGCGATGAGCTCGCCCGGTTCCGGAACCGTGAAGCGCGCGCCGTCCACCGCCCGGAAGGGTTCCCCCTTCGGGTCGGGCCAGATCTTGGTGAGGCCGTCGACCTCGAGGAAGGCGGGCCCGGTGCGGGTGCCGCTCAAGGCGCGAACTCCACCGTGACGGGCTGCCCCAGGCGCAGGCGGTTCTCGGGATCCGCGAGCGTCAGCTTCACCTCATAGACGAGTGCGGTGCGGAGCTCCTCCGTCTGCACGGTCTTGGGCGTGAATTCGGCGGTGGACGAAATGAAGGCGACGGTCGCCTCCAGCGGTTCCGTCGTGTCGGTCATGACGCGCGCGCGCGAACCTTCCTTCACCAGCCCCAGCTGCGCTTCGGTGACGTAGGCGCGCACCCACTTCGGGTCGGTGACGGAAAGCTTGAAGACCGTACGCGCGGCCGAAGCCATGTCGCCCGGTTCGGCCAAGCGGCTCCGCACGACGCCCGCGATCGGGGCGCGCAGCACCGAGGCCTTCTCCATCCGGTACGTGATCGAGCGGACTTCCTCCCGGGCGGCGGCCGCCGCGGCTTCGGCCTTCGCGACCTCCTGGGGGCGAAGGCCCGCGTGAAGGCGCGAGAGCTGCGCCTTTGCGGCGGCGAGCTCCTCCTTCGCGGCTTTGGCCGCAAAGCGGGCGTCGTCCAGGGCCTGCTCCGAGGCGGCGTCGGCCTTCGCGAGGTTTTCCAGACGCGCGGCCGTGCGGGCGGCGAGCTGCGCCTGAGTCGTCAGGGCTTCCGTTTTGCGCTCGGCCTCGGTGATGTCTTCCTTCCGGTAGCCTTCGCGCGCCAAGGCGAGATCAGCTTCGGCCGCCCGGGCGTTCGCTTCGGCGAGCTTCAGTTGAATCCCGAGGAGTTCGGTGTCGAGCTTCCCCATCACCGCGCCGGCTTCGACGCGGACGCCTTCTTCAGGGATCATTTCCGCGATGCGACCCGACGCTTCGAACGCAAGCGAAATCTCCCGCGTGTCGACGTGCCCCCAGGCGCGCGTGCCGGGGGCGGCGGGACCCGAGGGCGTGCGCAGGTTCCAGAGGAGCGCGGCGGCGAGACCGGCGGCAATCAGAAAGACGAGGATCCGTAGGGGCTTCGAGGTCGTCATGGATGGGCGGCAAAGAGGATGTGCGGACGGCGGGGGAAAACGTCTGCGGAAGAACCGTGCCGGGCGGTTGGAGCGCGTCGGGTGACCCGTCAGCGTCCCGTCGTCCGGTCGGGCCGGTCGGGCGTATGGTTCCGAAATTGTTCACTGCGCTATGCTACACGGCACGGCGGGCGAAGGCGTCCGTCGTGCCTTCGAACCCCAAAAACACGGAATGAAAATGTTCACGCTCCGCCAAGCCCGTCCCGACGATCTCGACGTTCTCACCGACCTTGAGGCCCGCAGCTTTCCGCCCGAAGAAAAGGCGACGCGCGAGCGCTTCCGCGAGCGCCTCGCCGCCTACGGCGACTGCTTCCTGATTTTGGAAAAGGACGGGAAGGTCGTGGGCCTGATCGACGGCCCCGTCACCAACCACGAGACGATCGTCGACGAGATGTACGAGCACGCGACATGCCACGACCCCAAGGCGAAGATCCAGGCGATCTTCGGTATCGCGGTCGATCCGTCGGTGCGCCGTCAGGGGTGCGGCGCGATGCTGATGGAGGCCTTCATCGAAAAGGCCCGCCGCGAAGGCCGCGAAAAGGTGATCCTCACCTGCAAGGAGCACCTCATCCACTGGTATGCGAAGTTCGGCTTCGTCAACATGGGCGTCTCCGGGTCGGTGCACGGCGGCGCCGTCTGGTACGACATGACCTTGACGCTCTGACGGACGGGCGGACATCCCGGCCGGGCCTTCCGGGCGCCTTTGCGGTTGGGTCGGGTCCGCTCGGGTCCGCTTGGGACCGGGCCTGATTTCCTTCCCGATCGGGTGCTTTAAACCATGATGCCTAGAGCGGCGGCGATAGCGACGCTCTATCCGTCCGACGGGGAAAAGATGTTCCGCGGCTTTGACGCGGGTCAAATCCCCTTGTGCGGGAGGCGGCTGCGGGCTTGGGTACGCCGTTCGGTAAAGGAAATCCCTATCGGGCAAACCCCGATTCGGGCGCTTTCTCGGTACGTATTGACGCAGACCCTTACGCCTTTGGGCTTAAGCCGGTGAAGTGCGGCGGAAAACCGCTGTTTTTGCGAGATCAAAAACTGATGTCACGAACAATCATCCTTTCCCTTCGGGAACTTTGGTCGCTGCGTAGACGGAAATTCAGCTATTCCCGATTGATGGGGAACTATGGGGAGAAACGTCAACGGAAATATTTCTTCAGGCTCCCCCTTGCTTGTGTAGAATGGAGCACTCCATAATTCAAGCGAAGATCCCGTCATGCCGTCCGGCCCCAAAGGGGTCCGGCTACTGCGGAGAAGGACATGCCCAACCAGATGCCCAAAAAGGATCGCAAGAAGCGTGCGGCCGTCGAGCGCACCAAGTTCGTCAAGGTGAGCGACCCCGCCGCCCTGGGCGCGCTCATCCGCGTGCTCCGTCTGCGCATGGGCTTTTCGCAGATCGAAGCCGCCGAACTCCTCGGCGTGGGCCGCCGTTGGTACAACGACCTGGAAAACGGCAAGGAGACGATCCGGGTAGGGATGATCTTCGAGGTGTTGGAGAGCTTCAACTGCTCGCTCGCGATCTCCGGCCCCGGCGCCGAATTCACCGTGGAGGAGCTGGAGCGCACCGCCGTCATCAAGGGCCGCGAGCACCACGTCTGGGAAGCCGAACTCATGCCCTCCAAGACCCCGAAGGGAGCGGCCCCGGAAGAGCCGCCGCACCGGGGACACCGCCGCGGGCACATCAAGCTCTCGACGAAGCTCTCCACGAATTCGGTGAAGCCGCTGTGAGTCGGCCGACCGATCTTCAGTCTGACCAAACCGCCCAACGCACCAACCAGTACGAAGAAGAACCAAGAAGCGCATCAACCGTCATGCCTCACCAACCGGCCGCCGCGAAGAAATCCTCCGGCGGCCGTTCTTGTCTCGGGGTCTCACGCCTGCGCCCAAACCGACGGTTTTGGCCCGCCAGGCCCCCTCGCGGTAGAATGCCGCGCAACGAAGAGAAACCGAAGAGAAACCGCAGACACTCACGAAGGCGCCTTCCGAAGAGGGCGCCTCCCACGCACCGGACCGCCAAGACCCCATGCTCAAGCTCGAGAACATCACCCAATCCTTCGAAGGACGCGAAGTCCTTCGCGGCATCTCCTTTTCGGCCGAGAAGGGGGAGATCGTCTCGATTCTGGGGCCCTCGGGCTGCGGGAAGACAACGCTCTTGAACATCGTCCTCGGGCTCGTGCGCCCGACGGGCGGGCGGCTCGTCTATGACGGGGAGGATCTCACCCGCGTCCCGATGGAAAAGCGCGGCTTCAACATCGTCTTTCAAGACTACGCGCTCTTTCCCAACCTCAACGCCTACGAGAACATCGTCTACGGGCTGCGGAACGTCAAAAACCGCACGACCGACGCGGAAGTCAAGGACCTCGTGAAGCTCCTCGGCTTGGAAGAGCACCTCCAGAAGAAGATCGACGAACTCTCGGGCGGGCAAAAGCAGCGCGTCGCGTTGGCGCGCACGCTCGTGATGAAGCCCCGTCTTCTGCTCCTTGACGAACCCCTGTCGGCCCTGGACGGCCTCATCAAGGAGTCGATCAAGACCCGCATCAAGACGATCGCGCGGCAGTTCCAATTGACGACCCTCATCGTCACGCACGACCCGGAGGAAGCGCTCACGCTCTCCGACAAGGTCTTGATCATCAACGAAGGCCGCATCGCCCAGTACGCGACCCCGATGGAGATCGTGAGCGCCCCGGCGAACGACTTCGTCGAGCACTTCATCCTCTCGCAGCTCACGATCAAGCGCGACAACATCTACAAGCTCTTCGAAGGCTCCGGGCGCTGAGCCGACGGAGCACGCAGAAGGGCAGGGCAACGGCCCCCGACCGCCCGATCGCCCGTCCGGTGGCCCGGTCTTGGGGTTCGTGCGCTTCTCCGGTTTCCCCGAAGAGGTCTATCCTTCTTGGCATCGCTTGAAGGCGCGTCGGCCGACCAACCCGGCGCGCCCCGACCAGACCCAAGAAGGAGAAACGACATGTACGACCTGATCCTGCGCGGCGCGCGCGTGGTGGATCCGCTGAACGGCCTCGACGCCGTCGCGGACGTGGCGGTGGAAAACGGGAAGATCGCCGAGGTGGCCCCGACGATTGCCGGTTCCGGGCGCGAGGAGATCGACTTCACGGGGCTCGTGGTCCAGCCCGGCATCATCGACAGCCACGTCCATCTCGGCTCGATCTGGGGCTCGCCCTTCGGCCCCAAGATGCTCGCGATGGCGGGCGTGACGACCTGCCTCGACATGGCGGGGCCCTTGGCCGACGTTCTCGACAACGTTCCCCAATACGGCGCCGGCATCAACATGGCGATCCTCCAGTACGCGTCGCCCCCGTTCACCTTCAAGACGAGTTCGCCGTCCGAGTCTGAGATGGTGGAATTGATTGAAACCTCGCTCGCCGAGGGCGCCTTGGGCGTGAAGCTTTTGGGCGGCCACTACCCGCTCGAACCCAAGGTCTCGTCGCTTCTCGTCAAGACCGCGCTCGAGCGCCGCGCCTACGTCGCGTGGCACGCGGGCACGACCGAAAACGGCTCCAACATCAACGGCATGCGCGAAGCCGTCGAGATGGCGGCGGGACGCCCCTTGCATCTCGCGCACATCAACGCGTACTGCCGCGGCGCGGTGAAGCCCGAGATGGAGGAGTGCGCGGAAGCGGAAGACCTCCTGATTGCGAATCCCAACATCCTCTGCGAGGCGTACGTGAGCCCCAAGAACGGCACGCGCCTCACCTGCGGGCCCGACGGGAAGATCCTCTCCAAGGTGACGGGGAACTGCCTGCGCCGCTTCGGCTTTTCGGAAGACCGTGAGGGCGTGCGCGCGGCGCTCCTCGCGCAGAAGGCCTTCGTCGTCTACGACGCGGGCGGGTATTCCGACCTCATGACCGGTCTCGAAGCGCTCGCGCGCTGGGAGGCCGCGGGGACCGACGTGGGCGGGAGCTTCAACGTGAACCCGCCGCTTCCCCGCATCGAGCTCGCCCGCGCGGTGCGCCCGGACGGGGCGTTCGTGGTGGACGCGATCTCGACGGACGGCGGCTGCATTCCGAGAAACGTCATCCTCTCGCAAGGGTTGTCTCTCGTGAAGCTCGACGTCCTCACGCTCCCGCAGTTCGTGCAGAAGACGTCGCTCAATCCCGCCCGGATGCTGCGGCTCAAGACCAAGGGCCACTTCTCCGTGGGTGCCGACGCCGACATCACGGTCTACGACTTCGCGACGCAGACGCCGGTGGCGTCCTTCGTCGCGGGCCGCAGGGTCCTCTGGAAGGGTGAGGTCGTGGGGAAGAGCGCGTCGGTCATCTGCACCGAACGCGGCCGCGCCGCGATCGAAGCCCGCGGGATGAAGGCCGTCACGGTCGACCCGGGCGAGCAGGTTGAGCGCTTGAAGGCCGTGTGAGGCGGTGTGAGGACCTGAGCGCCTGACCGACACCGTTCCAACAAGAAGAAACCCCCGGCGGCCGAGGCTTCCGGGGGTTCTTGGTGTCTTGGTCCGCGTCCCTCTCTTTCGGACGAGGGGCGCGGGACCGTCGGGTTACTTCCGGACGACGAGGATGGGCACCGTCGAGGTGGCGGCGATCTTCATCGCAGTCGAGCCCATGACGGCGGCCGTGAAGTTGCCGCGGCCGTGCGAACCCATGACGAGGATGTCGAGGTTTTCGCGGGCGTATTCGGAAATCGCTTCGCCGGCGTCACCGAAGAGTTCGACCCCGGTCGCCGGGAGGCGCGCCGTCTTGAAGAGTTCAAGCGCGGGGTCCACGGCGTCCTTGTAGGCCTTTTCGGCTTCTTCGCGGAATTCGTCCTGGGTGAGAAGAGGCCCGATCGTGTCGAGCATGTACGCCGACTGCGACATGACGTCGCGGTAGTCGGGCTGGGCGTTCAGAATCCGGAAGCTCGCGTTCTTGCCGAAGAGTTCGGCGTTGGAGAGCGTCACCGCTACGGCGGCGAGACCGTGCTCGGAGCCGTCGACCGCGACCCCCACGCGCATCGCGTCGCCGCCCGTCACCGGGGTTTCGGGGCGGACGAGCAGAAGCGGACGCTGGGTCTTCGAGAGAACGCTGTTCGAGACGGAGCCCAGGAGGTAGCCCATCGGGGCGTTGAGGCCGCGCGTCCCCATCACGATGAGGTCGGCGTCGATGCGGTCGGCTTCCGCCGCGATCGCCTCACCCGCGTCGCCGTAGAGGACGGTTTCCTTCACGTCGGCCCTGAGCTGCGAGATTTCGTCGCGGAGCTTGTCGAAGACCTGACGGCCTTCGGCTTCGCAGGCGGCCTTGACGCTCTGGAGGTCGAGGAGGCGGATCACCGCTTCGGGGACCGAGTACTGGACGTTCGCGAGCGTGATGTCCGGGTGGGAGCCGAGCATCGTTTCGCGGCCGGCCAAAAACCGGAGCATGTGGCGGCTCTGTTCGGTGCCGTCGACGGGAACGAGAATGCGCATGGAAGGTCCTCCTCGAGTGCTGTGATGGGGCTTTTGGGTTGCCTGTTTCCGACCGGCGCGGGCCGGTCGTGTTTGTTTGTTTCCATTATGGGGCCGAATCCGCTTTTTGTTGGGAGGAGGCGCGAAAAATAGCGGGCGCGCGGGATGGATCCCGGTGCGCGCAGATCCGTTGGGAGGTTGGGCGTAGGGGGTTCTCTGTAGCAGACGCGGTGTCGGCGGGGGTTGATGAAGGCAGGTCTTCGGAAGCTGTGCCTTTCGGTAGACAACGGGGTTTGAGGCGAGGGATCGGACCCGTTGCCCGGGATCTTCCGTTTGGAGGCGGATTTGGAGAAGCTCACCGCAGCGATTGGGCGGAGCGAGTCCTAACCCGAATCGTCCGGAAAAGGGCGGGGCGGCGAAGATGGACGGTGACGATGGGCACGGACCGCGCGTCCGTGCCTTGTCCTCTCAAGTACCCATGCGCTGCGGGGACGCCCCTTCATGGGGAGGCGGTGGCCGCGGCGGCATGAAGGAGCTCCCGTATGTTCAAGAAGACTTTGGCTGCGGCGGCCATCCTGGCTGCTTTTGCGGGCTCCGCCCTTGCGGCGGACATTCAGCTCTACGGCCGCTTCAGCATCGGCCTCAACTACACGAATTCCGACGTCGACATCCCGGACGACGGTCTCGTGAGCGGTGATGCGAAGTCGCACTCCTTCACGATGAACTCCGGCGACTACACGGGTTCCCGCTTCGGTCTGCGCGGCGCGGAGGAATTCGGGAACGGTTGGAAGGTGGGCTTCGTCCTTGAAAACGGCTTCAGCGGCGACTCCGGCGAGCTCGGCGACGGCGACCGGATCTTCGACCGCGAAGCGATCGTCTATGCGGACGGCCCCTGGGGCAAGTTCGCGATGGGCCGCGTGGGCATCTTCACGGGTGACGGCGGCTCCTTCGCGCTGGGCGGCGAACTGACGCCCTTCGGCACCGGTTGGAACAACGTCGGGAGCCAGAGCCTCCTCTGGGGCGCCGGCATCTCCTCGCGCTACGACAACATGGTCACGTACCTCTCGCCCACGTTTGCGGGCTTCAAGGTGATCGCGCAGTACTCGTTCGGCAGCAACACCGACGCTGAAACGGGCGACATTGAGGGCACCGAAGACACGAACCGCTACTACGGCGTCGGTCTCGCGTACGCGCAGGGTCCGGCGAGCTTCGTCTTGGGCTTTGACGCCGTCAACAAGAAGAATGAGCACTGGATCGGCGCGACGACCGGCACGAAGTATGAGCAGGACGATACGTACCGCGTCGTGGCGGGCGGCTCCTGGGACTTCGGCATGGTTCGTCCGTACTTCGCCGCGGCGTACTTCAAGGACGGTGACTTGGGCAGCTTCGGCGGCGTCTACGACCAGAGCTTGGTGGATGATTCGACTGACCCGGCGACCAGTTTTGATCTGTCGTCGATCCTCACGCAGAACTATGACGGCTACGCGCTCGCGCTCGGCGCGTCGGTGCCCTTGGGCGGCGGCACGTTCAAGGCTATGGTGGGCTATATGGACGCCGAATACCAGGGCCCGGACGCCGCGTCGGCGCAGTGGGACATGCTTGAAAGCGAAAAGGTCGCGGTCGACGTCAAGCGTTGGATGATCGGTGCCGGCTACGAATATCCGTTCAGCAAGAGGACCTCCGTCTACGTGGGCGGCGGGTACTTCCAGGATGACGTCGACATCAGCGGTACGGATGCCGCGGATGGCGAACCCTACAAGGGCACCTTCAAACCGAAGACCTACATATTCCTCACCGGCATTGCACACTACTTCTAACCGATAACCGGGCAGCAGGTCCGTTCACCTGAACTTCGCCCCCGGGTCTAGCGATTCGGGGGCTTTTCTTTCAAGAACAGAGGCTTGGCGAAAGATTGTGGCCAAAACGCGACGTCTCAGAAAGTGTTCGTTTCATGGTGCATACCCTGTAGAAGCTAGATATGCAGTGATCAATGGGTAATCCGGTTTGGAAATGAACAAGAAATGTACGTTGTGCGAACACAACAATCTTCCTGCTCCGAAGAGGTAGTACCATCAGCCAAGCCGTTGAAAATCTTGAAATATTACGGTTCAGCAATATTTCCTAGTAAATCCCCTAGAGCACTCCGCTTGGGGATTACCCAATAATCGACCTAGTCCGGCGTGAGCCGGGCGAGACGGCTCATTGAGCACGTCGGCGGAGGACTTGCCCTCGAGGGAGTCTTCCGACAACAAAAAATACGGAGTCGACCGACTCCATCACTTTATTCATGTGCCTCGCTTCGAGAGCTTCGGCTCCCGGAGGGAGACCTTCTAAGAGAAGGAAGCAAAAAATGTTCAAGAAGTCTCTGGCCGCCGTCGCCATCCTCGGCGCGTTTGCCGGCTCCGCCGTCGCCGCCGACGTGACCCTCTACGGTCTGTACGACATCGGCCTCAACTACATCCACACCGACCTCGACGATGGCTCGGCGAAAGCTAAGGATGACTCCTTCACGATGCGCGCCGGTCAGAACTCCGGCTCCCGCTTCGGCCTCAAGGGCACGGAAGACCTCGGCAACGGTCTCAAGGTCGGCTTCGTCCTTGAAAACGGCTTCGATTCCGACACGGGCGCTCTGACGACCACCAGCAAGATCTTCGACCGTGAAGCTCAGGCCTACCTTGAAGGCGCCTTCGGCCGCATCTCCATGGGGCGCGTCGGCCAGCTCGCCAGCATGAACGGCTCCTACGGCCTCCTCGGCGTGGCCTCGCCCTTCTCGTCCGGCTGGGGCCAGACGATCGGTCCGAAGCACGTGATGGCCGCCGGTCTCACCCGCTTCGACAACACCGTCACGTACGTCACGCCTGATTTCGCGGGCTTCAAGGTCCACGCCCAGTACTCCTTCCAGAACACCGCTTCGACGGACGAACCCGAAGGCAAGTCCGGCACGAACCGCTACTACGGCATCGGTGCCACGTACAACGCCGGCCCGCTCGCCCTCGTCGGTGTCGTCGACAGCATCAACTACAAGGGTAACACCGTCGGTAAGGACAAGGACCACGACGATGACTCCCTCTCCGTGACCCTCGGCGGCAGCTACGACTTTGAAGTCGTCAAGGTCTACGCCCTCGGTCAGTACTTCGACAACGCCTCCGGCTTCAGCAGCTCCTTCGATAAGGCCAAGTTCACGCCCGCCAGGGGCGGCGCTGAAGGTTGGGGCCTCTCGCTCGGCGCGTCCGCGCCCGCCTTCGGCGGTACGGCCCGCGCTCAGATGGGCTACATGGACGCTGAAGACGTTCGTGCCTCGGCTGACGGCAAGACCGACTTCACGCGCTACATGTTCTCGGTCGGCTACGACTACAACCTCTCGAAGCGCACCACCGTCTACACGGCCGCTTCGTACATGAAGGACAAGATCGACTACGCCGCCAAGGCCCAGGACGATCTCAAGCCTGCTGCCTACGAACTCTTCGCCGGCATGATCCACCGCTTCTAACCGGTTGATCGGAATGTCCTCCTGAGGGCATTCAGTCCGACTGAGACTCGTCAGAGTCCTTTGACCCCCGCAAGCCCTCCGGCCTGCGGGGGTTTTTAGTTCCCAAGCCCCGAATCCCGGGTCAATCCACCCGTTGAGAACGATTCTTATTCATCCTTTAATAATCTACATAAGGAACCTCTTCACCGGGGCCCTTCCTGAGAGGCTCGACAACAAAAAACTTGTTTTTGAGTTGAACGAGGGGAGCTTGAACCTCCGGATTTTTTGAATTCGTTCGGCTTCGCT
>ENA-UPWN01000368-UPWN01000368.1-human-gut-metagenome-genome-assembly--contig:-NODE-368-length-23416-cov-17.220189_pt1 | contig 23416 bp, 17 predicted proteins | sample MGYA00250050_ERZ773377 | MGnify/ENA primary metagenome ERZ773377 (study PRJEB29103, sample SAMN06112008) | human gut metagenome | biome: human gut; feature: ankylosing spondylitis patient; material...
GGGCCCCCCCCCCCCCAAAAAAAAAAGTTAGACAAAAATAAGAATTAAGCGACCTGAACGGTCTGAATCCTGTATTGCACAGGGCTCAGGCCGTTTCGTTTTAATTTGATTCGGCGGTTGTTGTAGTAGTCGATATACAAAAACACCCCATTTCCTAAACAGTATACCATACTGTCTAACAAATGGGGTGCAGTTCAAAATGAGCAGCGGGCTTTTTGATTTATTCGTGATCGATGTTCTCTTTCGAGCGCTTATAGAAGCCAAACACAAGCAGGCCCGCGCCAGCAAACATTAGCAGGAAAACAGGCCACCATGTCTGGCCGGTCTGGATCAACTTGGGCGGTTTTGCAGAAACAGAGGAAGTCTCTTGCGTTTCTTTTATGGGAGATTCCTCTGGATCGCTTTCAGCCGAGCGTTCTTCCGTTGATTCATCTGTTGATTCCTCCGTCGGTTCTGTTGGAGGTACGCTTGTAGTCTCCTCCGTGGAGGGTGGGTTGGGTTCATTCCCGGTGGTCCCTGGAACAATCGGCGGCGTCACGATCTCCTCTTGCGGGGGATCCACAGGCGGGATGGGGTCAATGGGCTCAATCGGTTCGGGATACAGAGGGCGTTCATACGTATTGGTAATGATGAAACCGCCCGCATCGCTGCGCTCAATCAAGGTCTCATAACCGGGCACAGCGTCTTCTGTTACGGAGTAGGTGCCTTCGGGCAGGTCTTCAAAAATATACGTCCAGCCCATATCTGCAGTCAGGTCTGCTTCTTTGACCTTTGCATCGCCGTTCCACAGAGAAACATGGATGCTTGCAGGGCGTTCCCACTTGTAATCGTTGACCCATTTCTTTTCCACCGGGACAGAGATCGTTACAGCTGGAACATCCGGCATAGGCGTGGGCGTGGTCAAATGGGTATTGGTAATGATGAAGTTTCCGTCTGCATCCTGATAGTAGGTCGCTTTATATCCTTCTAGCGGCTGCTCGGTCACCGTGTAGTGATTCGGCGAAAGCGGAAGATCGGTGAAGGTATACTGCCATCCATTTTCGCCGGTCAGCTCTGCTGTGCTTACAATATCCCCGGTGTCGCGTTCCTTCAGGTGAATCGTCACGCTGGAAGGCTGGGTGTCCTCATAGCCCGGATTATCCCAGGCTTTTTTTACCGAGATCGAATAGGACAGGGAGGTCGCTTCGCCGATGACCACGCCGCCGTTGGCACCAATACCGCCACCACCGTGCGAAGCCTGATTGCCTGTAATGATAAGCGATCCCGTTGCAGGAATCGACACACCGTCCGAAACAACGGATTTCAACGCCAATCCCTTTTTCTCATTCTGTACCCCTGTCACACGCTTGGCGTACTCAACCGTATTGTATCGGGTTCCCTGCCCGGATGTACCGCGATTTCCAGGGGGAGCGTACAGGAAGCCGTCGCTGAACCACTGGATCACTTTGCCATTGGGAAAATAATCCGGCAGGGTAACACCGCCGTTTCCGCCTGCGCCTGTCGCAACCTCTGGCGAAGCGAAGTCGTCGCCTGCCGATGCTGCCGTATTCCCATAGATCACGGCACCATCCTGCATATACAGCTTCGCATCACCTGTGGGGCAGAACCACAGACCGCCGCCTTGGTCCGCAGTATTCCCCGTGATCAGAGCGTTCTCAATGTGCAGGGTCGTATAGATTTCGGTATTGCCCTCACTGTAGACGCCGCCGCCATCGTAGGCGGAGTTGTTCTCGATTCGTCCTCCCAACAAAGAGACATAATTCGAGCAGGAGTAAATGCCGCCGCCGGAACAACGATACCCCGATGCTGTATTGTTCGAGATGGTACCGCCGTTCATCGTAAAGGCGGTGCCATGTTCTTCCGTTGGCAATTCATCCATAACTGCCACACCGCCACCGGCTCCGTCGTGGGCACAGTTGCCGGTAATGGTGCCATCGTTCAAAACAAACTCTGCGGAGTACTTTACAAAAACAGCACCCGTAGGTGTGGAGTTCGGCGTATACGAGCGGCTTTCATTGTTGCTTAGGGATCCGCCATTCATCGTAAAACGGGCTTTTGCGGCATTGCTGGAAGCCGTAAGGTAAACAGCTGTTCCACATTGGCCGCTGTTGTTGCAGATGGAGCCTCCGTTCATGGTAAACGTGCTTGCACCCAGCAGCAGTACTGCGGGGGAGGAGGAATCGCTGGAAGAGGTATTCGCGATGTTGGCCTGAATGGTGCCCCCATTCATGGTAAACGATGCGCCTTCTGTGACTCGGATCGAGGCGCTGAGTGCACCGCGGATCTTATGGTTCTGGATGGTGCCGTTCTCCAAAATGAGTTCTGCACTTGAGCCGTTGTCCTCAATAACGCCCACGTCGTTCCCTTCCAGAGTGGACTTTTCGATTACAACATTGCCATCTATCGTCGTTTTGCCATGATTAACAAGAATGCTGCCGGTATTGTTCCAGCCGCCCAATGTCAGCGCGCCGGTCAGCGAAAGCTCACCGCCTGGTTCCACCACAAACAGATTCGTAAGATTCTTGTCATTATTGCCAAAAATGTTGCAGTTCACATTTGCAGTGATTTCGACCCGCTGCCCTGCGGCTATCCTAACGGGTTCATCCAAACGAATGTCTTTTTCAATGGTGACTGGCGTTCCATTTGCCTGATCGACCGCCTGCTGTAAGCTCAAGGCACCTTCTGCATTGGAGACTTTGTCGTCAGTAGCCTCCAGAGACGGGATGGTATATGTGACGGTAACTCCATCGATTTTCGGGATGGTCACATCCTCCCAACGATTGTTTACCGTGATCGTTTTTAGATTTGTACAACCAGCGAAAGCATTCGCAGGGATATCCTTGAGCCCTGAGCCGATCTGAATGGCATTGACCTCTTCACATCCACTGAATGCACTCGCACCCAGTTGAGTCAGGCTATCCGGTAGTGCAACGGTGCCGCTCAAAGAGGCCTTATAGAACGTGTAAGTTCCGATGGAATTCAGCGTCTCCGGCAGCGAGATGGTTGAGATATCCGCCCAGATAAACGCCCAATCCCCGATCGATCTCAGCGTGGGGCAGGTAATGACCGAGGTGATATTAGGATCATAGCAGAATGCATGTCCCGGGATTACCTCCAGCTTGCTCAGGTCGATCTCCCCGGACAACGCATCACACCCTTGGAAAGCGCCATATCCCATGGTGGTAACGCTGTGAAGATCAACCGTCTCCAATGCCGAGCAGCCGTAAAATGCACGGTCTCCAATGGACGTGACCTGACTTAGATCCGGGATCTCCGTCAAGGCTGTATCGGCGGTTTCCTGATCGTTCCAGTCTGTAACGCTTCCAAAGGCGCCGTTGCCAATGGCTGTAATGGTCCCCTTGGCCGTCACACGCTCCAAAGCGGAGCAGCCTGCAAACATACTGCTGGGGATCGTTGTAATGGAGGCCGGAAGCTCGATCGATTCCAGAGAAGTACACTCGCTGAAGGTGGAACCCTCTGTGATCGCAATGCCTTCCGGGAGCGTGATATCCGTCAGCGCCGATGCGCCGGAAAACGTGCCCGTCCCTGAGAGTTTTTGCAGGCTGCTGGGCAGATGGATGGTTGTCAAGCTCTTGCAGCCGGATACGACCGATCCCGAAGCAATCTCATCCACGCCTTCATCGAAGGTCAGAGTCTTCAATTGCTTCATGTTTTGCAGAGTCGCATTGAAAACTTTGACACTGCCCGGAATGGTGATCTCTGTTACATTTTTGAAGCCGGATAATGAGCCCCCAATGTCAGTCAGGGTATCCGGTAGCACCAGCGCAGTATAGTTGTTATTGTCCGAAGTTACACCGCTCCAATAGGATAAGTGCAGTTCGGTGACCGTATAGGGGGTCGGCTCCGGCACGCCGTCATCGTCTGTGTAATAGATCGTACTTGGAAGGATACACTCGGCTCCGCCGGAGGAGGTGATCAGCTTCCAGATTTTTGCCGTGTGGTCCGTGTAGAGGTCCACCATGTACTCTGTACCAGACGACACATCGGTGTATGCGTAGTCTTCGTGCGCCATGGTTTTTCCGGCAGCCAGCAGCGCAATGTCGTCATCCATTTCTTCTTCTGACGCATCATCGTCATAATAAGAGAACGGATCTTCGGAAGCGATGGCTGCCTCCAATTCGCTGTCGATCTTCGGCGTTTCCTCCCACGAGTCCGGCACATCCTCCTCGGTTTCTGCATCGGAGGGGCCTGTTTCCCCCGGGTTCGTGCCTGACTTTGTTTCTTCGTCCGGGTATTCCCGATCGTTCCGATCTTCGGCAGCATCCGTGTCTTGCACTTCGTCCTCCGGCTCTGTCTCCTCGATTGAATCGGCCGCCCTATCAATCTCGGTGTCGCTCGAATCGTTGGCATCTTCTTCTGCGATGACTTCCGCTGCGGTGTCGTCTACTTCTTCGTCCAAGTCAAAGAAGATGATGTCGTCAAAAAGCTGTTCCGAGGAAGAGTAGCCGGAAGAGTAACTGTCGTCTGTGTAGTCGGCAATGTCCTCCCGGTCTTCGACGAAGTCGTCGTTTGTTGCTGCCATTGCAGGGAAAGCTCCCATCGAAATGCTCAGTGCGATACTCGTTGCGAGCAAGCCTGCGAGCAACCGTTTTTTCATTGCGGTATTCCTCTCTTTTGCGTTATCATTGTGTTCGTGTGCAGCAAACCGTATGCCACAAGGAGGAGTATACCACCTCAAAAAAATCGTGCAACATACCTATATGCAATATTTTTTCATATATAACGTATCATCGCGTAAAAAAAAAAAAAAAAAAATAACCAACAAACGTCTATTTCACAAAACAGACTTTCGTTTCAAAACTGGGGCGATGAAACGGTAAAAGCAGCATAAAGAGAAACGGCAAAGCAGATAAGAACCGCTTGGTTGCTTTGAAAAAGGCAACAATCAATCTTCCAGCCTGCCATGGTCACATCCCAGCGACAGGTAATGCTCCATATCCCCTTTCAGCACCATCTGTGCGTACTCCAAGGGCTTGTTGTAGAGCAGCCAGTCCAGCTCTGCCCGCTGTGCCGGGGTGTTGCCGTACTCATCCTCGACGGCGATGCAGTCGATGGCAAGGGTGGTGCCATCCTCGAACCGGGCTTCCACCCGGTTGGTGTCCATATTGTAGCGGCAGGAAAGCAATTTTGTCATAGTCGTATCCTCCAAGACTTGATTTTTGGTGTGCGGTCACTCGAACCAATGCCGTCAAGCCGTTGTCGGATAAGTCGATTTTTCATTTGTCTGAGAGTAAGTGCACGGTTTCTGCACGGTTTTTGCACGGTGGGTGTTATCCATGTCCGATGATGTAGGGCGCTGTATTGCTTTGCAATCAGTGCCCTTTTTTGCATCAGGTGAGCAGTGCCAGGCGCAGCTTTGCCTTCATTTCCGGGTCGGCATGTTCGATCTGCCTCTGACGTTTTACCGCCTCCTCGTTGGTGGGAAAGCTCTCCCATTTGTCGCAGCTCTTGCCGTGCTCGTCCTGATAGGTGTACTATTTTTCAATTTCCTCTTGCAATTTACGATTGCAGTTGTTATGATACGGGCAGGAATAGAATGTGCAAAAAGTATTCTGCACAAGGCAGCAATGCGATTTTTACATGGAGGAGGCAGGCATATCATGTATGTGGATTGGGAGTATTACAAGATCTTCTATTATGTGGCGAAGTATCAGAACTTTACCAAGGCCGCGCGGGTTCTGGGCAACAACCAGCCCAACATCACCCACTCGATGAACCGGCTGGAAAGCCAGCTGAACTGCGTGCTGTTCATCCGCTCCAACCGGGGTGTGACCCTGACACCGGAAGGCGAGATGCTCTACTCCCGCATCGCTTCGGCGGCGGTGCAGATCCAGGATGCCGAGGAGGAACTGAGCGCCAGTGCCACGCTGGAGCACGGAACCATCAGCATCAGCGCCACCGAGACGGCGCTCAACATTTATCTTTCCAAAAAGCTGCGGGATTTCCATACCGAATATCCCGGCATCCGGCTGCGCATCTCGAACCACTCCACCCCGCAGGCGGTGCAGGCCGTGAAGAACGGCGAGGTGGACTTTGCCATTGTGAGCACCCCGGCGGAGATCGAGTCGGGGTTGAAAATGGTGGAGCTGAAGCCGTTTTACGAGGTGCTGGTGGGTGGCAGGACCTTCACCGCGCTGGCAAGTCAGAGCCTGACCCTGAAAGAGCTGCGCAGCTATCCCCTCATCTCCCTCAGCGACGAGAGCGTGACCCGCAGCCTGTACCGGCAGTTCTTCCTGGATCACGGCGCGGTCCTCAAGCCGGATACGGAAGCCGCCACCACCGACCAGATGCTCACGCTGGTCAAAAGCGAGCTGGGCCTTGCCTTTGTGCCGGAACCCATGGCGAAGGAAGCTCTGGAGCGGGGCGAGCTGGTGCAGCTCCACCTGCAGGAGATCATCCCGACCCGTTCGATCTGCCTTGTTTACGACCGCCACCGCCCGCTGAACACGGCGGCGCGGAAATTCCAGCAGATGCTGACTAAGGCAGACCCGCCCCGCCCGGCCGCATCAAAGCAGACCGAGAGCATCTCTTTTGTGTCCCAATAAAAGATGAGGCCGGGCGCTCACGGCACTGCCCTGGCTTCTGCCGGTTCTTCTAAGGCATAAAATAACCCCGGAACGTTTGCTGTGATGCATCGCTCCGGGGTTTTGTGATATTATGGGTTACTGGCCGCAGGAGTGCCCGCCGCAATGATGCTCACCGCAATGGTGGCCCTCGCCGTGGTCGTGGTGGTCGCAATGGGCGTTGGGGTCAAAGCGGAGCTTTCCGGCCAGATAGTCTGCAACTGCCGCGTCTGCCGGGCCGCTGATCCCGCCGAACAGCTGGATGCCTGCCTGTGCAAGGGCGTTCTGTGCCCCGGGGCCGATGCCGCCGCAGAACACCACATTGGCATTGTGCTGGGCCAGAAAGCCCACCAGTGCGCCGTGGCCCTGCCCGTTGGTGGAAACGACCTCGCTGGTCGTCACCTGTCCGTTTTCGACCTCGTAGAACTTGAACTCTGCCGTGTGGCCGAAGTGCTGGAATACCATACCGTTTTCATAAGGAACTGCGATTTTCATGGGGGATGTCTCCTTTTTTCTTTTCTTTTATTATAACATAACACAGGAGACAATAAAACCCCGGAACACGGGGAGATTTTGCGGAGCTTTCCCTCAATTACAGTTCTCCCGTTTTCAGCTTGGCCAGCACCTCGTTCAGGCTGGTGCATTCCATGGTATACAGGCCGCGCATCTCATCGTCGGCGGGGAGCAGATCTGGCACCATGACGGTGACAAAGCCGCCGGCGGCACCGGCGCGGACACCGTTGTAGCTGTCCTCCAGCACCAGCGTATGGGCGGGGGCGGTGCCCAGCTTTTCCGCCGCCAGCAGGAAGATCTCCGGGTCGGGCTTGGAGTGCTTGACCTGCTGGCCGGATACCAGCGCCTTGAAGTAGTGGGTCAGCCCCCAGTTGTTCAGGTTTCCCTCGATGACGTGGACCCGGCTGGAGGAGGCCACCGCCATGGGGATGTGGTTGGCATCCAGCCAGGCCAGCAGCTCGTCCAGCCCCGGCTTTTTGGGCACCGGTTTCTGGAACTCCTCGTCGGCCACCCGGTGCAGGCTGTCGATGATGGCGTTGGCATCGCAGTCCTCTCCGTAGAACTGCCGCACGATGTTACGGGAAGTTTCGCCCGCCGTGCCGCGTTCAGCCTCGGCAAGGCCCTCCTTGTACTCCAGACCCAGCGCCGCCAGCGCCGGTTCCCAGAAAGTAGCCCACATCCGCTCGGTGTCGAACATCAGGCCGTCCATATCAAAAATTACGCCGTTGATCATGGTAGAACTCCTTTTATTATAACCCTCTCCGTCATTGCTTCGCAATGCCACCTCTCCCGAAGGGAGAGGCTGTTCTGCCTCTTGGGAAAGGTTTTCGCAAAACCAAAATCTAAAAGCCGCAATGGGCTCCCCCTTTGGGGGAGCTGGCAACGCCATCGGCGTTGACTGAGAGGGCTTGTTTTTTCATTCTATCACAATTTGCGACAACTTACAGCCCCCAAACATGAAAGATTTTGCGTTTCCTTGCAAATCCGGCTCATACTACTATAATAGAAAACAACATTCGGCATTTCAGGTGCGGGCGCGTGCCGCGCAAAATCTGCTGTGTGAGATCAGAAAAGAGGGAAATATATCATGTTGGATATCAAGATCACTCGTACCACTTCTCCCAAGGAGAAGCCTCAGGACGAGACCAAGCTGGGCTTCGGCAAGAAATTTACCGACCACATGTTTGTGATGGATTATACCGAGGGCGAGGGCTGGCACGATGCCCGCATCGTCCCCTATGCACCCTTCCCGCTGGACCCGGCCACGGTGGTGTTCCACTATGCGCAGGAGATCTTTGAGGGCATGAAGGCTTACCGCACCGCGGATGACACCATTCAGCTGTTCCGCCCTGATTGCAACGCAAAGCGTTTCCAGGATTCCGCCGACCGTCTGTGCATCCCCAAGATCCCGGAGGAGGATTTTGTGCAGGCTGTTGAGGCTCTGGTGGATGTGGAGCGCGACTGGGTGCCCCACACCGATGGCGCTTCCCTGTACATCCGTCCCTTCGTTTTTGCAAACGATGTGGGTCTGGGCGTGCACGCTTCCAAGCACTATATCTTCTGCATCATCTGTGCTCCCTCCGGCGCTTACTACGCCGAGGGCATCAACCCCGTCCGCATCTACGTTGAGGATGAATACATCCGTGCCGCTCCCGGTCTGACCGGCTTCACCAAGTGCGGCGGCAACTATGCTGCTTCCATCAAGGCCGGTGAGCTGGCCGAGGAGCAGGGCTACGCACAGGTGCTGTGGCTGGACGGCGTGGAGAAGAAGTACGTTGAGGAAGTCGGCAGCATGAACATCATGTTCAAGATCGACGGCAAGGTCTACACCGCTGCAACCGTCGGCACCGTTCTGCCCGGCGTTACCCGCCGCAGCTGCATCGAGCTGCTGAAGGATTGGGGCTATGATGTCATCGAGGGCAAGCTGGCCATTGCGGATATCATGCAGGCCGCCCGTGAGGGCAAGCTGGAAGAGGTCTTCGGCACTGGTACCGCCGCAGTCGTCTCCCCTGTCAAGGAGCTGGTCTGGAAGGGTGAGCACGCCTACATTGGCGATGGCAAGATCGGCCCTGTGACCCAGAAGCTGTACGATACCATGACCGGGATGCAGTGGGGCAAGATCCCCGATACCAAGGGCTGGATCGTTCCGGTTGAGAAAAAGTACTGATCCTTCCCGCGCTTCTCTCTGTTCAGAATTTTTGCAAACGCCGCCGGGTGGGAATGCCGCCGGGCGGCGTTTGCCGTATCATGGTTTTGTCTCCCGATTGCTTTTCCGCCTGCACAGTGCTAGACTATGTGCAGAAAAACAGAAACGAGAGGGAACTGGAATATGGTCAAAAAATGGAGCGTCAGCTATCCTGCGGTGAACGGTGTGGAGCAGCGCCGGGTGTATGTCTACCTGCCCACCATGTACGAAGCCGACCCGGAGCGCCGGTATCCGGTGCTGTATATGTTCGACGGCCAGAATGTGTTCTTTGATGCGGATGCCACCTACGGCAAGAGCTGGGGCGTGGCGGATTATCTGGACTACACCGATACCCCGCTCATCGTGGCGGCAGTGGAGTGCAATGCAGGCCCCAACAACGAGCGCCTTGTGGAGTATTCGCCCTACCGCTTCGATGACCCGACCTATGGCCACTTTGACGGCAAGGGGCAGGCGACCATGAGCTGGTTCATCCACCGGTTCAAGCCCTTCATTGACCACAATTTCCGCACCCTGCCGGACCGGGAGCACACGTTCATTGGCGGCAGCTCCATGGGCGGCCTGATGAGCCTGTACGCTCTGCTGCAGTATAACGATACCTTCAGCCGCGCGGCAGCCCTGTCGCCGTCGATCTGGGTGTCTCCTGAAAAGCTCAGCGGTCTGGTGGGCCGCGCAAAGCTGGAGCCCGGCACGGTGCTCTACATGGACTACGGTTCCCAGGAGATGGGCAGCCACGAGGGAATGCGCAGGGAATTTGCCGAGATGTGCAGCAAGATCATGGTCCGGGGCATCCACCTGACCAGCCGCCTGGTGCCCGGCGGCACCCACAGCGAAGCCAGCTGGGAAAAGCAGCTGCCGTTCGTGTTCCATACTTTGATGTACGAGTTGGACTGAACCTCTCCGTCATCCCTTCGGGATGCCTCCTCTCCTGATAGGAGAGCCAAGCGGAGCGCCGGAGAGGTTTTTATATAGAGGAGGGAACTACATGGAAACACAATACTTCAAGGATTACAGCCCCGCACTGGGCCGGGAGATGGAATGCAAGGTCTACGGCCACGCAGGCCGCCCCATGCTCTTTATCCCCTGTCAGGATGGCCGTTTCTTCGACTTTGAGGACTTCCACATGGCTGGTACGCTGGCTCCGTGGATCGAATCCGGGCAGATCATGGTCATCTCCATCGACACCATCGATCAGGAGACCTGGTCCGACACCAACGGCGACCCCTACTGGCGGATCCGCCGCTATGAGCAGTGGATCCGCTACATCGTGGAGGAAGTCGTGCCCAAGATCCAGTATATCGCCAGGGAGCGCAACGGCTGGGACGGCCTCCCCGGCGTGATCGCCTTTGGCTGCAGTCTGGGCGCGACCCATGCCGTCAACCTCTACCTGCGGTTCCCCTATCTTTTCGATGGTTGTCTGGCCCTCAGCGGCATCTACACCGCAAAATACGGCTTTGGCGATTACATGGACGAGGTGGTCTACCAGAACTCCCCTGTGGATTACATGGCCAACTTCCCCACCGATCACCCCTATATGGACCTCTACCGCAGCAGGAAGGCGGTCATCTGCTGCGGTCAGGGCGCTTGGGAACAGCCCGATACCACCCGGCAGCTCAAGCAGATCTTTGAGCAGAAAGGCATCCCTGTCTGGGTGGACCTGTGGGGCTATGATGTCAAGCACGACTGGGATTGGTGGTATCAGCAGGCCGTATATTATATGCCTTATATTCTTGGATAAAAGAGGAATCATCAAGCTATGCAGAACTTTATCTTTATCTCCCCCAATTTCCCCACCAACTACTGGCAGTTCTGCCGGGAGCTAAAAAACGACGGCATGAACGTGCTGGGCATCGGTGACCAGCCCTATGATGAGCTGAAGCCGGAGCTGAAAGACAGCCTGAACGAATACTATAAGGTCGGCAGTCTGGAGAATTATGACGAGGTCTACCGGGCGGTGGCGTTCTTCGCCTTCAAGTATGGCCGCATCGACTGGCTGGAATCCAACAACGAATACTGGCTGGAGCGGGATGCGGCCCTGCGCACGGACTTCAACATCAAGTCCGGCTTCCGGACTGAGGATATGCCCCGCATCAAGTACAAGAGCAAGATGAAGGAGTATTACCAGAAGGCCGGCATCGCTACCGCACGTTACCACATGGTGGACGACCTGGAGGGCTGCAGGAAGTTCATCGACGAGGTGGGCTATCCGGTGGTGGTCAAGCCGGATAACGGTGTGGGTGCCTCCGATACCCATAAGCTGTCCAGCGATAAGGAGTTGAAGAGTTTCCTGCTCTACAAGAGCACCCACCACCCCGACCTCTCCTACATCATGGAGGAGTTCGTCCGCGCCGAGGTCAACAGCTACGATGCCATCATTGACGGCAGCGGCAACCCCATCTTTGAGGCGGGCAACGTCAGCCCGGTGTCCATCATGGACATCGTCAACGACAACGATAACTCCATCTACTATATCATCAAGGACCTGCCCGAGGATACCCGCGCCGCCGGACGTGCCGCCGTCAAGAGCTTTGGCGTGAAGAGCCGATTCGTCCACTTTGAGTTCTTCCGCATGACCGAGGATCAGGCCAGCATGGGCAAAAAGGGCCAGCTCGTGGCACTGGAGGTCAATATGCGCCCCTGCGGCGGCTTTACCCCGGATATGATCAACTTTGCCCGCTCCACCAACGTGTACAAGATCTGGGCGGATATGATCGCCTTCGGCGGCACGGATATGCCGGTGGGCGAGCACTACTACTGCCCCTTTGCGGGCCGCCGCGATGGCAAGAACTTTGTGTACAGCCATGAGCAGATCATGCAGAAGTACCAGAAGAATATGCGGATGGTGGACCGCATCCCCGAGGCTCTGTCCGGTGCCATGGGCAACCAGATGTACGTTGCAACCTTCTCCACCCGCGAAGAGATGGAGCAGTTCTACTCCGATGTGCTGGCTGTGAACGACCCTGTCAACGCCAAGGTGCAGAAGGAACTGGCCGAGGTGCTGGCACTGGGCGAGCCCACCACCACCGCCCTCACCGAAAAGCCCAACCTCTCCCCCGCCGTGAAGCCCACCACGGCTGTGACCAAGATGCGCAGCCGGAAAAAGTAAGTGCATAGAATTTAGCTTGAACCAGGAGCTGCCGGACATTTCTCTGCCCGGCGGCTTTTTGCTGCACTTTTTTCACGGTGCACAAAAAACAACACGTTTTTTTGGGTATCGTGCGAATAGACACAGCAAAGAACCTTTGGTATTATAAATTCGTAAAAACAAGACGTTACTCCTCGGAGGCGCTACTTGCATCGAATTCCCTTTCCAAAACAAGGGGAGTAGTGTAAGTTGCTGCGTTCGGGGTTTTTCTTTTTGTCCGAAAATTCGATGCAGGGAGTAGAACGGTATGAAAATCATCCGACAGATCAACAACAATGCCGCCCTGGCACTGGACGGAAACGGCAAGGAGCTGGTGGTGCTGGGCCGGGGGGTCGGGTTCCCCCAAATGCCTTACGAGCTGACGGACCTTTCCCGCATCGAGCGAACGTTTTACGACGTGAACCCCAAATATTTTGGCATGGCGGCCGATCTGCCCCGCCCGCTGGTGCTGGCCTGCGCCGAGATCACGGAGCGGGCTGAGATCGAGCTGGACTGTGCGCTGAACCCAAACCTGCCCTTTACCCTGGCCGACCACCTGAACTTTGCGGCGGAGCGGCTGCGCAAGGGCATCGAGATCTCGACCCCGCTGGCTTACGATGTGCGCCACCTGTACCCCAAGGAGACAGAGCTGGCCAAACAGGCACGGGAGCTGCTGGCGCGGGAAGCCGGGCTGAAGCTGCCAGACAGCGAGGTGGTGAACATTGCCCTCCACCTCATCAACGCCGAGGCGGAAGCGGGCGATATGCACTCCATGATGATGACGCTCAAGGCCCTTTCGGACGTGGACGGCATCGTGGAGAAACAGCTTGCTATTACGCTCAACAAAGAGAGCTTTTCGTATTCCCGGTTTTCCATGCATCTGCGCTACCTCATCCAGCGGCTTGCCTCCGGCAGGCAGGTGGAGGAGCGGATCAGCGGGATGCTGGCTCAGATGCGGCGGGAGTACCCGCAGGTGTATCAGTGTGCCCGCGCCATCGCGGACTATTTCCAAGCCACTTGGAATTGGCAGTGCAACGATGAGGAGATCGTATACCTTATGTTGCACATCAGCCGTTTGCAGGAGAAGCATGAGGCCTGAACCAGCCCCGCTGCCTTGCCCACCTTTTTGCATGAATCCGCTCAATGGCGCGCGTTGGGCGGTTCAGAAGATATTGACCGAGAGGGAGGTCCTCTGCCATGGATCGTGAACAGTTCCTGGAGCAGCTGGCTGCTCCGGCCGGCGGAAAAGAAAATATAGGCCTGTGTGATTTCCGCAGCGGCTGTCTGTCCGTTACCGTAAAGGACCGCAGTGTGATCGACCTCAACGCGATCCGCGGGATGCCCGGTGTGGCTGACGCAGAGCTTCTGCGCAGCAGGCTCCGGATCACCCTGGATCAAACCATCATGGAGGAATTGCAAATGGCAAAAAAAGAAGATTACGGCGCATTGGCAAAACAGATCCTCAGCCTGGTGGGCGGTGCCGAGAATGTGAGCAACGCCACCCATTGTGCCACCCGTCTGCGCTTTAACCTGAAAGATGAATCAAAAGCCGATACCGATGCCATCAAGGGCCTGGCCGGTGTTGTGGGCGTTGCCCAGGCAAACGGCCAGTATCAGGTGATTATTGGTGCCGAGGTCACGCAGGTGTACGAGAAGCTCAGCGGGATGCTGGGCACCGCCCCTGCCGCCGCAGCCCCCGCCCCCAAGGGCAAGTGGTACGACCGTGTCATCGACACCCTGACCGGCATCTTTACCCCCATCCTGCCCCCGCTGACCGCAGCAGGCATGATCAAGGCCGTGCTGGCCATCCTGGTGGCGTTCAAGCTGGTCAGCAATACGTCCAGCACCTACCAGGTCATCAACTTCATGGGCGATGCCACGTTCTATTTCCTGCCCATCCTGCTGGCTAACTCGGCGGCGAAAAAGCTGGGCTGCAACCCCTACCTGGCCATGATGCTGGGTGGCATCCTGATCCACCCCAGCTTTGTGAACCTGGTGGCTGCCTCCAAGGAAAGCGGCGAGGCCATCACCATCTTCATGCTGCCCATCTATAACGCCTCCTATTCTTCGTCCGTGATCCCCATCATCCTGGGCGTGCTGCTGATGTCCAAGGTGGAGCCCTGGGCTACCCGCATCTCCCCTAAAGCCATCCGCTTCTTTACCGCTCCGCTGCTGACCATGTTCATCTGCGGCATTGCCACCCTGTGTGTGCTGGGCCCGGTGGGCTATGTGGTCTCCAACGCCCTGGCCGCTGTGATCAATGGCCTGAGCACCCTGGCACCCTGGCTGGTGCCCACCATCGTCGGCGTGTTCCTGCCGTTCCTGGTCATGACAGGTACCCACCACGCACTGACCCCCATTGGCATCAACAACCGTATGACCATCGGCTTTGATACCATCATCTATCCGGGCCAGCTGGCCTCCAACGTGGCACAGGGCGCTGCTGCTCTGGCCGTTTCCATCAAGACCAAGGACCCCGAACTCAAGCAGCTGACCTCCGCCACCGGTATCACTGCCGTCTGCGGCATCACCGAGCCGGTCCTGTTCGGCGTTACCATGAAGATCCGCACCAACATGATTGCAGCCATGGCTGGCGGCGGCGTGGGCGGCTTCTTTATGGGCCTGATGAACACCAAGAACTACTCCGGCGGCTCTCCCGGTCTGCTGACCCTGCCCAGCTACATTGGACTGGATACCTCCATGTCCAACTTCTACTATGCCTGCGCCGGTGCAGCCATTGCCTTTGTGGTGGCCTTTATCGTCTCGTTCGTCCTGTTCCGTGACGAGAAAAAGAACTGATCCCCGGACGCTGCAACATTAGGGAGGAACCTGTATGTATTTCCCGAGAAATTTCCTCTGGGGCGGCGCAACGGCCGCAAATCAGTGCGAGGGTGCCTATCTGGAAGATGGCAAGGGCCTGTCCATCCAGGATGTGCTGCCCAAGGGCTTCAAGGTCATCACCGAGGAGCCGACCCCCGACAACCTCAAGCTGAAAGGCATTGATTACTACCACCGCTACAAAGAGGACATCAAGCTCTTTGCGGGCATGGGGTTCAAGGTCTACCGCTTTTCCATTGCGTGGAGCCGCATTTTCCCCACCGGTGAGGAAGCACAGCCCAACGAGGCGGGCCTGAAGTTCTACGATGATGTCATTGACGAGTGCCACAAGTACGGCATCGAGCCGCTCATCACCATTTCCCACTACGAAACGCCCCTGGCCCTGGCCCGCAAGTACAACGGCTGGAGCAACCGCATCATGATCGACCTGTACCTGAAATACTGCCAGGTCCTGTTTGAGCGGTACAAGGGCAAGGTGAAGTACTGGATCACGTTCAACGAGATCAACTCCATTTTGCACCAGCCCTTTGTCAGCGGTGCCATCCTGACCCCCAAGGCCCAGCTGAGCAACCAGCAGCTGTATCAGGCCATCCACTACGAGCTGGTGGCCAGCGCCAAGGCTGTGCAGCTGGCCCACAGCATCGACCCGGAGTACAAGGTGGGCAGCATGATCCTGGCCGTTACCATCTACCCGCTCACCCCGAACCCCGATGACATCATCGAGGTGATGGAGCTGGACAACGAGGTGTACCTGTTCTCGGACGTGCAGGCCCTGGGTGCCTATCCCTACTACGCCAAGCGCGTGTTTGAGGAAAAGGGCGTGCAACTGGAGATCAGCGATGAGGACCGCGAAGCCCTGACCCACACTGTGGACTTTGTTTCGTTCAGCTACTATTCTAGCAACTGCGCCGCCGCCGACCACTCGCTGGGCGAGCCCACCGGCAGCAACATGGTCCCCACCCTCAAGCGCAATCCGTATTCCAAGGTCAGCGAGTGGGGCTGGCAGATCGACCCCAAGGGCCTGCGCTACACCCTGAACCGGCTGTACAGCCGCTACCACAAGCCCCTGTTCATTGCCGAAAACGGCCTGGGTGCCAACGACACCCTGGTGCCGGACGGCCACGGCAGCTTTACGGTGGAGGATGATTACCGCATCCGCTACATGAACGACCACCTGGTGCAGGTCAGCGAAGCGTTGCACGACGGCGTGGACGTGATGGGCTATACCAGCTGGGGCTGCATTGACCTGATCTCCTGCTCCACGGCGGAGATCAAAAAGCGCTACGGTATGATCTATGTGGACCTGAACAGCGACGGCTCCGGTACGCTGGAACGTTACAAGAAAAAGAGCTACGAGTGGTACCGCCGCGTGATCGAATCCAACGGCGAAAACCTGGAGATCGACCCGGAGAAACCCATCGTCCTGTAACACACGCTTCTCATAAGGTGCCCTGAAACGGCACTTCCTCCTTTCAGACCCGCTGTGTGGCGTATGCTGCCCGGCGGGTCTTTGTTGTGCACAAAAATTTGTCCCCTGCTTCAGAATGTGATATACTGTTCCCAAAGAAAGAGAACGAGGTATTGCTGTTATGAAAATTCCTGCAAATGGCTTCACCCACGCCGGCAAGTTCCATGCGGACGACGTATTTGCAACGGCGCTGCTGCAGATCATCCGGCCGGACATCAGGATCACCCGCGGCTTTGTGGTGCCGGACGATTTCGACGGCATCGTGTATGATATCGGCTTTGGCATGTTCGATCACCATCAGGAGCCCCGCGAGTACCGCGCCAACGGCATCCCCTATGCGGCCTTCGGCCTGCTGTGGCGGGTGCTGGGCCCGGGGCTGGTGGGGGAGCGTCAGGCCCGGCTCATCGATGAAAACTTTATCCAGCCTCTTGACCTGAACGACAACACCGGAGAGCAGAACAGCCTGTGCGATGCCATCGGCTTCTTCAACCCGGTGTGGGACTCCAAGGAGGATCAGGATACCTGCTTCTTCAAGGCGGTGGCTGTGGCAAAGCAGATCCTGGAAAACCAGATCGAGAGCGCGAATGCCGTGAACCGTGCCGACGAAAAGGTCCAGCAGGCCTATAAGAACTCCCGGGACGGCATCGTGATCCTGCCCTGCTACCTGCCCTGGAAGAACGGCCTGTACAAGACCGATGCCCTCTTCGTCATCTACCCCAGCCAGCGCGGCGGTTGGAGCGCCCAGTGCGTGACCGACCACAAGACCAAAAAGCCGAAGCTGCCCTTCCCCCAGAGCTGGGCGGGCCAGCCGCAGGAGGTCATTGAGCAGAAGAGCGGCATCGAGGGCATCAGCTTCTGCCACGCCAGCCGGTTCCTCATCACCGCAAAAGACAAGGAAACGGCGCTGGCCGCCTGCCGCCAGGTGCTGAAAAACAACGGGAGACTGTGATATGAGCGGGGAAGCGGAGAAGACGGAGCGGGCCTATGTCTATATGGTGCGCTGCGCAGGCGGCCAGCTTTACACGGGCTGGACCAATGACCCGGCCAGCCGCCTGCACGCCCACAAGAGCGGGAAGGGAGCCAAGTGCACCCGTGCGCTGGGGGCACAGCGGTTCGCGTATCTGGAACGGTGCACAGACCGATCTGCCGCCCTGCGCCGGGAAGCAGCCCTGAAAAAACTGACCAAGCCGCAGAAAGAAGCCCTGTGCGCCGAATGGGCTGAGAAGAACCTGCCCCGGCTCTCGCTGGCCACCCGGGCCGATGCGGCGGAGATCCTGGACATCTACAACTGGTATGTCCTGCACCACACGGCAACCTTTCAGGTAACGCCCTCTTCCCTGCCGGAGTATGAGGACTGGGTGGACAGCACCCGTGCGCTGATCCCTCTGCTGCTGGCCCGGGATGGGGACGGTAAGCTGCTGGGCTACGCCTGCGCCCACCGCTACCACCCCCGGGAAGCCTACGACTGGGCTGTGGAGAGCACCATCTACTGTGCCCCCGATGCCCGGGGCTTTGGTGTGGGGGATACCCTCTACCGCGCCCTGCTGGATATTCTGGACGGGATGGGTTACTGGAATGTCTACGCCCTTGTGGCAGACCCCAACCCCGCCAGTGAGCGTATCCATGCCCGCCTGGGCTTCACCTGCGTGGGCCGTGAGCCCCACACTGCCTATAAGTTCGGCTGGCTGGGCTTGTCCACCTGGTGGCTGCCCCTGCGCAGGGGCAATGAAAAGCCGGAGCCCACCCACCCGCTGACACAGGAACAGGTGGAGGCGATCCTGGGAAGATACCAGGCATAAAGGAAGCGTCCTTCGGGGCGCTTTTTTGCATTTCATATATACATTTTGGCTGCATAAAATTTGAATATAAACGTAAAGTATTGCATAAACATACAAAGTGTAACAAATCCTGCCGCGAATGCGCGGCATGTTTGGCAGTTTTCAGCATTGACGGAAAAGCCGCGCTGTGTATAATAAAATCATCAACCGCGAATCAAAGACAGAGGATGCGAAGGGAAAGTGCGCATCAGGATACAAAAGTGTATTTTTATTAAAAGGAGCGCGTTTATTATGAAAAAGGAAAACATCAAAAAAGTCGTGCTGGCCTACTCCGGTGGTCTGGATACCTCCATCATCATTCCCTGGCTGAAGGAAAACTACAACAACTGCGAAGTCGTCGCCGTTTCCGGTGACGTGGGCCAGGGCACTGAGCTGGACGGCCTGGAGGAAAAGGCCAAAGCTACCGGCGCTTCCAAGCTGTACGTTCTGGATCTGAAGAAGGACTTTGTGGAGAACTACATCTTCCCCACCCTGAAGTTCGGTGCAAAGTACGAGGACTACCTGCTGGGCACCAGCTTTGCACGCCCCTGCATTGCAAAGGCTCTGGCCGATATCGCCATCAAGGAAGGCGCAGATGCCATCTGCCACGGCTGCACCGGCAAGGGCAACGATCAGGTGCGTTTTGAGCTGACCCTCAAGGCCCTGTGCCCCGATATGGCCATCATTGCTCCCTGGCGTGAGTGGGACATCAAGAGCCGTGACGAGGAGATCGACTACGCCGAGGCTCACCACATCCCCCTGAAGATCAACCGCGAGACCAACTACTCCAAGGACAAGAACCTGTGGCATCTGAGCCACGAGGGTCTGGATCTGGAGAGCCCCGCCAACGAGCCCCAGTACAACCACCCCGGTTTCCTGGAGCTGGGTGTCAGCCCCGAGCAGGCTCCCGACACCCCGACCTATGTGACCATCCACTTTGAAAAGGGCGTTCCCACTGCCGTGGACGGCAAGGAGATGGGCGCTGTGGAGCTGGTGGAGTACCTGAACAAGCTGGGCGGCGCAAACGGCATCGGCCTGCTGGATATCGTGGAGAACCGTCTGGTGGGCATGAAGAGCCGCGGCGTGTACGAGACCCCCGGCGGTGCCATCCTGTACAAGGCCATCAATGTTCTGGAGACCATCACCCTGGACAAGGAGAGCGCACACCTCAAGGAGCAGCTGGCTCAGAAGTATGCCGACATCGTCTACAATGGCCAGTGGTTCACCCCGCTGCGTGAGGCTCTGGATGCTTTTGCCAACAGCCTGGCAAAGACCGTGACCGGCGATGTGAAGCTGAAGCTGTACAAGGGCAACATGATCAACGCCGGTGTCACCTCTCCGTTCACCCTGTACGATGAGCAGACCGCTTCCTTTGGTGAAGACGAGGATTACAATCAGGCAGATGCAGCAGGCTTCATCAACCTGTTCGGCCTGTCCATCAAGGAGCGCGCAAAGCTGTCCAAGAGCTGGCCGAAGATCGAGGACTAAGCGGCTGATCCACCGGGATCACACAAAGCCAACTTTCTCTCCGGTGTGTTTTCTACACTTTCACAACGGAGTTCCAAAACCGGCATAGTTGCCGGCGGCACCGCCGCAGGAGCGTTTTCCCCTGCGGCGGCTTTGCCGTTTCTGAAGGAATTCAACCCCACCGTCAATGCTTCGCATTGCCACCGCCCCTAGTAGGGGCGGCCCTGGCGTTGCGTGAGGATATGCGAGTTTCCCGTTATGCCAAGGGCCCCACTATTAGGGGGGCTGTCGAGCGTATGCGAGACTGAGGGGTTTGGTGGCGCAGAGCTTTAACATTTTGAGATAGAGGGACAATAACGATGGCAGAACAACTCTGGAAGGGCCGCTTCTCCAAGGCGGTCGATTCGCGCGTCAATGATTTCAACTCCTCCATCCGCTTTGACCAGCGGATGATTGCGCAGGATATGCGCGGCAGCGGGATCCACGCCGCCATGCTGGCCAAGCAGGGCATCATCTCCGAAAAGGACTGCGAGGATATCCTCAGCGGGCTGGCCTCCATTGCCGACGATCTGGCAAGCGGTGCGCTGGAGATCGACCCCAACGCCGAGGATGTGCATACCTTCGTGGAGCAGACCCTGACCGCCCGCATCGGCGATGCAGGCAAGCGCCTGCACACCGGCCGCAGCCGCAACGATCAGGTGGCGCTGGATATCCGCCTGACCCTGCGGGATCACAGCCACACCCTGCAGGCTTACATCGTGGAGCTCATCAAGGTCATCTGCAGGAAGGCGGCGGAGAATACCACCGCTGTTATGCCCGGCTACACCCACCTGCAGCGCGCCCAGCCCATCACCTTTGGCCATGCGCTGATGGCCTACGCCTCCATGCTCCTGCGCGACCTGCAGCGCTTTGAGGATGCCACCGCCCGCATGGATGCCCAGTGCCCGCTGGGCTCCGGTGCTCTGGCCGGTACCACCTACCCGCTGGATCGTCAGTTCACCGCCGAAAAGCTGGGCTTTGCCGCACCCTGTACCAACAGCCTGGACGGCGTTTCTGACCGTGACTTCTGCATTGAGCTGGCCAACGCCATCTCCATCTGCATGATGCACCTGTCCCGCCTTTCCGAGGAGATCATCCTCTGGTGCAGCTGGGAGTTCAAGTTCATCGAGCTGGACGATGCCTTTACCACCGGCTCCTCCATCATGCCCCAGAAGAAGAACCCCGATGTCACCGAGCTGATCCGCGGCAAGACCGGCCGCGTCTACGGCGACCTGAACACCCTGCTGGTGATGATGAAGGGCATTCCTCTGGCTTACAACAAGGATATGCAGGAGGACAAGGAAGCCATCTTCGATGCAGTGGATACGCTGGAGCTGTGCCTCAAGACTGTCACCCCCATGCTGGACACCATGAAGACCCTGCCTGCCAACATGCGCCGCGCCGCCGCCAAGGGCTTTATCAACGCCACCGACTGCGCCGACTACCTGACCAAGAAGGGGATGCCCTTCCGGGATGCCTACAAGCTGACCGGCTGCATGGTCTCCGACTGCATCGCAAAGGATAAGACCCTGGAGGAGCTGACCCTTGACGAATTCAAGGGCTACAGCGCCCTGTTCGAGAACGATATCTATGATGCCATCGACCTCATCAAGTGCTGTGAGGGCCGCACCAGCTACGGCGGCCCCAGCGAGGCCAGCGTCAACAACCAGATCCGGCTGGCCATGGACCAGCTGGCCGCATGGGAGGCGAACAACGCATGAGCGTAAAGGTCTTTATCGACGGCTCCGCAGGCACCACGGGTCTGCGCATTGCCGACCGTCTGGCCGCCCGGCCCGAAATTGAACTGCTCTCCATCTCCGAGGATGGCCGCAAGGACGTGAACGAGCGGGCAAAGGTCATCAATTCGGCTGACCTCGCCTTCCTCTGCCTGCCGGATGCCGCTTCCAAAGAGGTCATGCCCCTGCTCCGCCCAGACGTGAAGGTGCTGGACACCTCCACGGCCTTCCGCACGGATCCCAACTGGGTCTACGGCTTCCCGGAACTCAGGGGCCAGAAGGAAAAGATCAAAAATGCCTGCCGCGTGGCGGTGCCCGGCTGCTATGCCAGCGGGTTTATCAGCATCATGCGGCCTCTGGTGGAGCTGGGCCTTGCCGGAGCGGGTGATTTTTACAGCTGCACCGGTATTTCCGGCTATTCCGGCGGCGGCAAAAAGATGATCGCCGATTACGAAAGCCCCGACCGTCCGGCCCACAGCAAGCTGGATGCACCCAAGAGCTACGGTCTGAGCCTTGCCCATAAGCATCTGCCCGAGATGCAGAAGATCAGTGGGCTGGCAAACCCGCCCGCCTTTGTGCCTGTGGTCTGCGATTATTACAGCGGGATGCAGGTGCTGGTGCCCTTCCAGCCGGTCTGGGGCGGTGCCGAAAAGGTGGCCGCAGGGCTGGCGGAGTATTACAGGGATGCCGCCACCATCAAGGTGCACGCCCTGAATGAGCCGCTGCCCGAGAATGGCCTGTACTCCAACGCCATGGCCGGTACCGACCGCATGGAGCTGTACAGCACCGTGAACGCCGCCGGGGATCAGATGATGCTGGTCTCCCTGTTTGATAATCTGGGCAAGGGCTCGTCCGGCGCGGCAGTCCAGTGTATGAATCTGATGCTCGGTTTTGAAGAGACCAAAGGGTTGGAGTGAAAACTCCCTTCGTCTGCTCACGGTGTTCGCATCCACCTCCCTCGAAGAGGGAGGCTTTTGCAGCTGACGGTTACGCAAAGGCTCCCTCCATGAGGGAGCTGGCACGGCGAATGCCGTGACTGAGGGAGTATTTCTTTGTGGGAAAGGAGAATCTTTATGCAGTATCAAGAAGTTGCGGGCGGCATTTGTGCCCCCAAGGGCTTTGCAGCGGCTGGCGTGCATTGCGGCATCCGCGCAAATCATAATGAAAAATACGATCTGGCACTCATCAAGGCGGAGGTGCGCTGTGCCGCCGCCGGTGTCTACACCACCAATAAGGTCTGCGGTGCGCCCATCAAGGTGGACCGTGCCCACCTGAAGGACGGCTATGCACAGGCCATTCTTGTGAACAGCGGCAACGCCAACACCTGCGCCGCCAACGGCGTGGCTCTGGCCGAGGAGTGCTGTGCGCTGGTGGGCGAGGTGCTGAACATCCCCGCAGAGGATGTGCTGCCCGCCTCCACCGGTGTCATTGGCCAGCCCATGGTCATTGACCCCTTTGCCCGGGGAATCCCCGCCGCCGCCGCAAAGCTGGCGGCAACTGCGCAGGGCAGCACCGATGCGGCCACGGCCATTATGACCACCGATACCCACAAAAAGGAGTACGCCATCCAGTTTGAGCTGGGCGGCAAGACCTGCACCGTGGGTGCCATTGGCAAGGGCAGCGGCAT
>ENA-UPWN01000371-UPWN01000371.1-human-gut-metagenome-genome-assembly--contig:-NODE-371-length-23355-cov-13.843286_pt1 | contig 23355 bp, 14 predicted proteins | sample MGYA00250050_ERZ773377 | MGnify/ENA primary metagenome ERZ773377 (study PRJEB29103, sample SAMN06112008) | human gut metagenome | biome: human gut; feature: ankylosing spondylitis patient; material...
ATATTTTAAAGAATTTTATTTAAGAATTTTTTTCAATTTAAATTTTGGTACATTCAAAAAAATTGTTGAAGAAATAAATATGGATAATTTTTATTATAATTTCAATCAACTAGATTATATAAAAATTAATCATTATATAAAAAGAATTATTAACGAATTTTTCTCAGCTTTTATTACTACATTTAATGATCAAATGTTTCAAGAAAGAATTAAAGATGAGATAGCTATAATATATAAAGCTAATTCTGGAGATAAAATAGAAAATGAATCATTGTTACTTCAGCAAGTCGAATATCAATCTAATGAACTTTACAAAGAATATAAAAAACTATTTGATTCTAACGAACAATTAATTATAGATTTTTCTAATAACATTTTTTTAAGTAAATTTTTATTTTTATTATCTTCTTGTTATGGATCTGAAATTTCTATCAAAGCTAACAATAGTATACACAGTTATAATGAAGCAATTAAACCATTTATTATTGCTTCAGCGTTATTTGGCTTCTTCTCATTAAAAAGTAGCTCTCGTATAGATAATTTTAGTAATATTTTTAAAGAAACTACTTACCTATTAAATCAATATCTTCAAAATTATTATTATTATATAGATAAAATCAAAATAGATGATAATTCTATTTCGTTATTAGAAAATTTAAAAAATAATATAAATTCATCTTATTGGATTGATAAAATAAATTTATCTTCTAATTTAAACAATACTGAATCTTTAGATATCAACAAAGATTATAATTTTTTTTATGGAACAAAAATAAAAAATTTATTTCCTGAAAAAATGATAGAGCAATCTTTGCTAAACTCATATCATGAAGAATCAAAAGAGACTTGTTTAGAGTTTATAAAAAATATGAAAGAAAAATTTAAAGATGATGATGTAAATAATATTATGATAAAATGGGAAAATTTAGACATTAATTTAAACGCAAAAAGTAATATATTATTTTATCCATCTTTAGATCCTATAATGAAAAATGATAATAATAATATATCTGATGTTATGAAGAAAAGAATTATAGGTAATAAAGATCCATTTAATGATTTTGATAAGATTGCTAATATTATTAACAGTGATGTTACAGAAACAATACCTGATTATAATATATTTATAAAAACTAAAGAATTTGATAATAATAATGCAGGTATATATAGAACTGTTAATATTAATAAAATAATATCTATGAATAATCTCATTAATCTAAGTATTTCTAAAAATAGTACTACTAAAATAAAAACAGCTATTGTTAATTTTGTTGATTTTAATAAAGAATTAATTGAATATTATGGTGATTCAGGAATAGGTGTCCTTAACTCTGTAGACGGAAAAATAGAATTATTAAAAATAGAACCAGGAAACGAGATAGAAATATATTTAGGTTACTCTGATAGAAAGACAATTGCTTACAAAGGATTTATTAATAAGATTTTATTTCAAAACAATATATTATCAATAGAATGTGTTGATGTTGCATCCAGTTTATATAATTATAAAATCAAAAATATAAAATTTAACGATACTTCTGTAATTGGTCAAATTTCTGAAAGTATAAATAATATATTTAAATTAATATTTTCAGATGGAATAAAAGAAAAACCTATTGGGTATGAAAATTTTTTATCTGGATACATTAACGATCATCTTTTTAATTATATAGATCCAAATTCATCTAGTAGCAATCCTAATCCTATATATAATTTTGGTAATTTACATGAGGAATCTAGTTTTTATAATGTATTCGGAACATTAGTATATAAAATGCCATATAATGTTAATAACTTTTTTAATTCTAATTCTAACTATAATAAAGAAAATTTACTAATAACTAGCATGAAAACTAAATATAAATTAAATACTTCATTTGGAGATATTTTTAATGACGCTAGTTCAACATCTACATTAGATTTAGATGTTGATATGTTTTCTAATATAAATAATATAGACAGAGATTATGAAGTTTATGGTATGTACTTTTTAACTAATATTAGTGGAATAGATGATTTGTTAATAGGCAATTATGATACATCGGTAAAATTAGAAAATAATACTACATATGTCTCTGATACAGGTAATATTAATATCATTCAAACTCCATTAATAGAATTATCAAAAGAAGTAAACCTTCCTTCTGAAAGCAATTTAGTTACAAGTATATTTGGCGAATATAGAAATGGCGGAACTCATAAAGGTGTAGATATAGCAAATAATAAAGGTTTAAAATTATTTTCTCCTATGGAATGCAGAGTAATTGCTAATTCATATAGTGATAGTTACGGATATTATTTAGATTTATTTAATGACAAAGAAAAAATAAAATTTAAATTTGCTCATTTAGAATCAAAGCCTGAAGTTAATATAAATGATATTGTTTCTAAAGGGCAAGAAATAGGGATTATGGGAAATACAGGAAAAAGTAGTGGTACTCATTTACATTTAGAGGTTTTTAAAAATGGAGAAAGGATAGATCCATTATTCTTATTTAATTTTAAGAATTTTATATATGATTGGAATCTCATAGGGCAAACTGCTTTAAAAAGTGGCGGAACCCATGCTTTGGATATTCAAGAATATAAAAAAATGGTTTTAGAAAACTTTAAATAATAATTGACATACTTTCTATTTGCTAATATAATTTATAAAAAAAGAAGATTGGAGTGTTTATATGTATTATTTTAACTATTTAGGTCCTTTTAATGAAAATAATGGACTTAACCATTTTTCAGACTTTGGAGAAAAAGAGTATATATCAGGATTCCATAATAGAGGTTGTAATTTTTTATTAAATTATTATAAAAATAAATCTGCAATTGAATGCATAGAAATATTTAAAAAATTAATAGAAGAACTACAAACAAAATACGATCATCCAACTACTAATAGCCCTACTTATTACGGAATGCCTCCAGAAATGCTTCCACTTTATTTTTTTGAATTAGTATTTGAAGAAATATTAAGCAGGGACATATCCACTGAAATAAAAAATGAAATCATTTATTTAAAAATAGAGTTATACTATGTTGCATTCTATTCAAATGAAATGAAATTATACAACCTTGAATATGACAAAAATATTTTTCAAGATTTAACTTTTAATTTATTCCCACTTAATTATCCTAGAATTAACGAACAAATATATACATTATTAAGTCAATATTCTGGATTATTGGTTAATCGTTTAGTTAAAGGATGTAACGAAGTCACAAGAATAAATGTTGATTTTTATATAAAAAAGCGAGAATACTTAAAAACTATGTTACGATATTTATTTCCTGAAGAATGCGACGAATTATTTCAGGAAATAGATTATCATTTAAACGAATTTTTACATGATATGATTAGTAAATTCACAATAGATGATTTAAAAAAACCTGAGAATATAAAAAATTTAGAATTAATAATAGTATTAACAGAATTATCGTTATATGAGGATGACCTTTATTATGAATTTAAAGATGGATTGTTTGAAAAAATCGTAGATAAAGCAAAAAAAGAATATGCTGATTTTGATAATCCGTATGATTTTATATCAACAGGAAATTATTTTGAACATATGCCTATTCCAGAGATAGTGAATATTATTTCAGATAAACTTTCAAAATACTTAAAAATATTTTCGGAACATACAATTAAAGATCCTAAATTTGTTTATTATTATACTATATACAAATCTCAAAAATATAAACAAATAATATTTTATTTTGAAAAGATGAGATTAGTTAATTTTTATGGACATTCTCAAATAAATGATATAGAAAAATTTTACTATATAACTAAAATAGATTTTTCAAAATCATCAGATGTAGTTGATGATGATTTTTATTATTACGATTATTTATATTGGACTGAACCTCTAGGTGGTTATCCTTCTGAATATAAAAACAAAAAAGAAAAAACAAACAAGCATTATTATGAATATGAAGAAGATGAATATTATTATAATCCAGATTATGATTCCACAGAACATTATATAAAAGAAGCATTTGATGGAGATGAAGACGATTTTGAAAATTATTATGAAGGAATTATAGATCGTTATGATTAAAAAAAGCAGGAATATTTTCCTGCTTTTTATACTTAATTTTTTTGCAATAATTTTTGTAATTCTCCAGCTTTCATATTTAATAATATGTCTTCTGATTCACTGTTTGTTTTACCTAACTTCATAAATATTGCTAAATTTTTTGTAAAAATTCTAAATTCTGATAGTTTCATATTAATCACTCCTTGACATTTATTTTTTTGAGTGATAGAATGTTAGTATTAGTATTGGTGTATTAATCACTCATAAACTGTTCTATTGGCGTGGGACAGTTTTTTTATTTTATTTATTTAATATTTTTTCTAAAACTTCTAAAGCTTTTGAAACTTTGATCTTTTCAGCTTCTGTAAGCTTATCTTCTATCTCTTCAGCTTTTAATGATAGATTAAATATTTTATCTTTGAAAAAACCATGAGGTATTGTTATCTCTTCATGTTTTAATTCAATTACTTGTTTTTTGTTATCTAATTTGTTTCTTAATTCTTCCAAAGTTATATTTTCTTTTAAAATCTCTTTATAACTATCATATTCTTTTAGTAATTTATCTACATAAACTACTGGCATTATAGCTATAATACCTTTAGTATTTTTATTTTCTATTAGATTATATAATTTCCATCTATTTCTATATCTCAAAACTGTTCTATCGCTATATCCTAAAAAAAGAACATACTTAGTATAAACTCCTTCTTCTACTCCTTGCTTTCCTAGAGTATCAAATATTTCTTGAAATTTTCTTCCTAATTGTAATTGAGATTTAGCTGAAATATTTAATATATCAAATGCAGAAGTTTCTAAATACTCTACAACTTCATTACTTAAATTCTTAAATTCTTCTCTATCGAATTTAATAATATTTTCATTTACTAATTCTTGCTTTTTGGGAACAATATTTTGTAATTGTTTATTTATTTCGTTCATATTCACTCCTTATAAAAAAATTGATATTTAACTTTCCGACAAAATGTCGGAAAGCCTAGAAATCTAATTCATCATATACTTCTTCTTTTCCGTTTTTATAATCTATTATTGTATCCATTATACTATTAAATATCTCTTTAATAGTATCTAATTCTTTTGTTTTTGTTTCCCATATAGTTTTACCTTTATCTATTATATCCATTATTAAAGTACTTAACGGGATTGGTTCAGGATAAAAAATATTCGATCCTTTTATATTATCGTCTAATATTTTTAAATATTTTTTTTCAGTACTACGAGCTGAATACTTATTTACTACTAAGCTTAATACTTTATCAACTCCAACTTTTTGAATAATATTTATAGCTCCTTGAACTGTATCATCTATACAATAACAAGGAATTATAAATTTATCTGTTAAATTCATAAGTTCCATATCTACTGTATCTATCTTTTTTAATGTTGGAGGGCTATCTATAAAAATGAAATCATATTTTTCTCTCATTTTTGATAAAAATTCATTAATGTTATTAAAGAATTTATTACCAAAAGTTTCATCTTCTAGTGGAATAAAGAATAAATTCTTCCTCATTCTAATAGCATAATCATCATTTAAGTTTTCTACTGAATATTTTAATCCATTATTAAATTCTAATAATGGTTTTTCTCCTTTAACTCTTTTGCTTAAATGTTGCCATATATTATTTTGGTCGTCTGAAGTTATAATTAAAACCTTATATTCTTTTTCGGCTAATCCAGAAGCTAGTTGTGAAGTTATAAAAGTTTTACCAACTCCACCTTTATTTATTTTTGACATAAATATTTTTCCATTTCTGTTTTCTTTTTTATCTTTAGAGATTATCATTTTGTCCCCCTTGAATTCATATTTTATATTCCTGTTATCTTTTGTTATCCCAAAATCATTTAATATTGATAACGGAACATTTAACTTTACTGAATTCCCTTTTTTATAAAAAATTAGTTTTATGTTTTTTTTATAATAAAAAACAACATCTTTATTTTTTAATTGTTCAAAACAATCTATTGTACTATCATGTTTCATTAATATAATTTTTTTCTCTTTGTATTCTAATAAAATTTCATCGTTAGAATCTGATACATTTAAAAAAGATAACATTTCTTTTGTCATAGGTAAAGTGGCTGTACTTAACCTTCCATCTGATTTATATCCCAAAGAAATATTTAACATTTTATTACCTCTTTTCTTATATAAATTTCTTATTAAGATTATACTTTTATTTTTTTGTATTGTCAAGGCTAAACTTATATTTTCATTTTCAACTGTTATTTATCCCAAAATTGAAATATTTAATTTTCTATTGTAATATTAAGACAAAAGTCAAGAAAGAGGTGAACTTAATGGAAAAGTTACCAATAAGCTCTAGTTCTCTTGTTAATAAAGAATTAATGATAAACGGAGGGCCATCAACTAGTTTTGGAGGAATAAGGACTAATCCTGAATTAAAGTTTGATAGTGCTTCTCCTGGAGAGATTTTTAATTTTCTACAACAACTTATTACAACATCTAAATGGGATATAAGATACAAAGATAATACTCCTAAATTATCATTATTTAGAGATCATATGTTTTATTATAATAAAGAAAAAGAACTAGAAATAGGTACAGATGAAATAAAAAAGTTTAAAAAAGATTTTTTAGTTAATTATAAAGATATTGATATATTAAGTATCATCGAAGATAGCATTAAATTATATGTAGAAAATACTAATTCTGTTTCATCTATACTAGCAAATATATATGAAAAAACTAAAATCAATACTAGAGATAAATTTGATTATTTAGAAAGAAATGGAATAAGAAAATTTTCAGAAAATCATTTTGCTATTAGTTCTTATAACTTAATAGCTCATGAAATCTCTGTTTCTGATGATATACCAAATACAGTTAGTGCTATAGATTATAATAAAAAAGAAAATAATAGAATATTAACTATTTTGCCTTCTAAATTATCTAATACAAATCAAGAATTAAATTTAAACTTTAAAGAGAAAACTTTTAATTCTATAGATCCGAATATAAAAGAATCAAATATAGAAGCTTCTGTTAGACACTATGAATTTCTCGTTACTCAAATGATTAAAGAGTTAAGCTACTCTTATCAAGGTAAAATTTATATTAAATATAATGATGATATAGAAATCGGAGATACAATAACATTACTTGATAACTCTACATCTACTTTTGGTATTTTCGAGATAGATGCTTTTGAGCATACATTAGATGAAAGAGGTTTAATTACTGTATTATTTGTTAAAGCTAAAGTAAATCATGTTGATCCGATTTTAGATTTATACAATTTAAAAATAGGATATCAAATGATGAATGAATTCCAAGAAAAAGTGATACTTCAAAACAATAGCGAAGTAACATTAAATTATAAATTAAAAAATATATTTGGGTTTTATCTTAAAACTCTTATGCAATCTCCTAAATATTTAATTCCTAAATATTTGGAAGAGTCATTTTCTGCATATGAATTATTTAATTCTGATGATTATATATATGATTTTAATTTTATCTCAGTACAAACTCCAATTAGGTTTTATCCATTATTTAAGAAAGGTAAAATGATTTATCCTAATACTTTAGAATTTGCATTTTTTAATGATGATGGAAATGAAATACAATCTCTTATAGCTACATTATTGTCAAGAATAGCAAATTCAATCAAGAATGGAGTATTTGCTGGTGTAGATTGGGTTAGTTCAGTTGTTATATTTTTGGCAGATTTTACTATTAATAATATAACTCTTGGTATTTCTGATATTATAAAACCATTATTAGGTTTTTCTGAAAAAAAAGCTTTAGAACAGATATCTTCAGAATTATATTCTATTCATCCATTATTAGAGTTTTTAAATACTCAAAGCAACTATGATCTATATTCAAGGACAATTAAATATAATCCATATAATGGAATTTACAATTTAGGAAATTTTGATTTAACAATAGGTTTCTTTAATATACAAGCTCAGACTATTTCTAATATGTTCCCTTCTAATGCTAGTTATGATAAAACTCAAATAGTAGAAAATCTAAATATAAAAACTTCTTCTATAAAACAAATCATTTCTCAAGCTTTTAATATTAGCTGTTTGGTTGAAGCATATGATACATTTAATACTATTAATGATATTAAAATAGATTATAATTCAGATATTTATAATTATAATTTAGATTCATTTTTGAACGACATAAAACCAAAGAATAGTGAATTATATGAAAGTTTTCATATAATGAGAAATGTGTTAAGTAACAAAGTTTCAAATGAATATGGAATTCTAAATTCTGATGGAAAATATCAAATATCAAATAATAGATTAATAAATTTAGATAACGGAAGAAAAGCTATTGAAACAACAATAGATATTTCGCTATTAAATATAAATTCTTTAAGAACTCTAAAAGTTATTTGGTTTCATAATATATATAACGAAAATGATATATCTGAAAAAAATGTATATCAAGAAAGAAAAAATAATGTTAATTTACTTATTAAAAAATATGAAAACTTAATTTCTGACAATGAAGCCATCATTATAATGGCTGACTTTAACTTAAATATATTTAACTATGGAGAAAAGCCCCTAGAATCATCATCGGCATATAATAATGCAACTATGGAATTACCATCAAATTGTTTATTTAAATCTATGAATAAAAAGGCTACAACTGTTAATAAGTATGGAGAAGTAACAGGAAATCCATATGATAATATATTAGCTTCTAATAATATAGTTAAATTTATTAAAGCATCAAGGTTTGTTTACCCTATAGAAAATATAGAAGATAGAAAAATTATAAGCGATCATGTTCCTATTTTTATAGGAATAAAAAAACAATAATTAAAAGGAGAATTGTATTATGATAAATAAAGACTTTGGTATTATATTAGATATAGAGCCAAGTAATTTTGTTGCAGATGGAGCATTTTATATAAATAAAAATATAACTGATGAAAATTCTTCTATATCTAATATAGAATTACTTAGCAATATTTTTAGTTCTTATAATTTTGATAGCAAAGTTAGTGAAATAATAAATGAAGTATCTAATAATGAAAAAGATAAAACAATAACAGAAAGAGCTGAAGATATAAATACTTTTTTTGAGGATAATAAAGGCAAAGTTTTAGATCTAATTATTTTTTCTGATACTGGTATAAGAGGAACAAATAAAATTATAATGGAAGAAAATTCTATTTTGTATATAAAAATAGCAGAAAACTTAAAATTAGGTTTTTTTATAAATAAAACATTAGCTCAATTTTTAAATATAGGTGATTAAAATGTCAGTTAGAATATCTAATAATACTGCAGGAATAAAAGTTAATAATGTAAAAAGTGAAACAGTTAATTCTAATGTATCTAAATCCCAAACTCAACATAAAAGTTGGGAATTTTTTAAAAATATACAAGGGATAGTTACAGATTTTCTAAATAAGCAAATCAATATTCCTTCCACTGCATTTACTCCTAATTTTGTTTTACCAACAAAAGATGCTTTCGCAAAAATATCTATGGTTATAGGTATTTTTAATCAGTTAAAAACAAGATTGTCTATGGTAGGAGAGGTTATTTCTGGATCGGATAATACTATATCATCTCAAAGAAAACAATATGTAATAAGAGAAATTAATAAAAATTTAGGTAGGTGGTAATATGTTTTCTATTGGAGAAAACGGAGACATATATATTCATGAAGATGGTACATTTACTGATATAGTGATAGGAGACTCAACAGAAACAGAGTTTAGGATTGCTAGAAGCAGGATAATATCACATTTTAAATTTAAAAATTTTTTCAGAGATCGTTTCATAAAATATTTTAGAAATAATTTTAATAATGAAAGTATCCAAGAGTTATTAAATAATGAATTAAATTCGTTATTCAGCGACGAAGTTAATATTAGAAATAAAATTATTTTCTTTTTCAAAAATAATATGAATAAATTTGATATAGTTTTTATTTTTAAAGAGAGTAATAATAAAAATAGAAACTTATTATATTATTCATTAGAATGTTAATAGGGAGGGATTAAAATAATTAAAATACAATCATTTGATGAATTCACTAAAAATATTTCAAATACATTAAATTTGGAAATAGACACAAATACTTTTGATTACGATATATTAAATGCAATTTATTTGGCTTCTTCATCTGTTGAAGGAGATATAAATAATTTTCTTTCTTCTTTGGATTATGAAAATAAGACAGGAGCCGATTTAGATAGATATATGAATATGTTTAATATATACAGAATTTCAGGTAATCCTCAAGATATTTATCAATTTGAGGTATTAAATAATGGAGATCAACAAATAAAAATCTTAAAAGACTCTATAATAGAATTTGAAAAATCTTATTATAAAATTAGTAAAGATTTAATAATAAATTCCAACTCGAAAAATATCATTACAGGATACAAAACTTACAGTTCTTATTCTTTTGAAACTCCTATTTTTTCCGCCGGCGGAGAAATCAAGTTTGATAAGAAAAGTTGTTTTTCTGAAAAAGAAACAAATATATCTGAGTATTTTCCTAAATATATAAAACTTATTTCTTTAGAACTTTTATCTAATGATTCAGAAAGCGATTTATCTTTTTTGGAAAGATCAAAATCAATGATATCAAGTATGGGGTTTTCTAACAATAAAAAAATAGAAAATGCTATTTTAAATAATCCTGAAATAAAAGGTATTTATTCAGATAATATTAACGGAACAACTATTATGACAATATTTCCTAACAATTTATCTAATATAGATGATTTAATTTCTTATTCAGAAGAAATAGTTAGATATTACCAAGATTCATTCGTGAAAATAGCAAAACCAAATTTAATAGAAATAAGAATTATAAATTTAAAAAATCAACTATTACATATACCTGAATATGAAAAATTATTAAATATTATTTCTAATTTAATCTCTGAATATCTTTCTAATTCACTTATAGATAATAGTATTAAAAAAAGTGATATTTTTAATATAATTACTGATACATTAAAAACTTATAATATAACAAATAATTTAAATTTTAATATTATAAAAGTAAAAAATTATTTTTATTGGAATGTAAATTATAATTCTCCAATATTAATAGAAGATATAAAAGATTCTTTAAATATAGGTAATAATAATATTATTTCCTTTGGTAATATAGACTAAAATTGGAGGTGCGTTGTGGTTTCTTTATTAGCAGAAAGCTATGGTAATAATATTTTATTAGAAGGAAATTTAAATAATACAAATTCTAATATAAAAAAAATTATACAATCTTTTTTAAACAGATATCAAATAACTCTATTTAGTTTATATAACTTAAATAAAAATTTACATATTGAAAGTAAATTAGGTGATATATTTTATTCCTTTTACAATTCTAAAGAATATATAGAAGTATTAGAAAATAGAGGATACAAAAAAACTAATAATTTTTTCATTGAAAAATATAATTATATATATTCTAATAAAGAAGTTGGTTATTTTAAAAGGAATGGACATCCATTTAAAGATAATATAGACTTAACAAATAATAATGGAATTATTAATAATTATTCTTATTTTGTCAAAGATAATTATATTATATTTTATTCAAATTATAATTATAATACAGATTTTTATTATCATTTATCTAATTCTTTTGAGTTATTGGATTTTAAAATAGATTCTGAAAAATTTGTGTATATATTATATAAACGTGAAAATAAAACTTTTTTATCATCTTCTCATCTTTCTTCTAATTTCATTGATTTAAATAAAGAAAATTCTAAAATTAATATAGATCAATTAAATTTCAATATAGAAGTTCCTGACGATTGTATAGAAATATCATATATTGATAATTTTGTTTTTTATTTAATGAATAAAGAATATAAATTTTATCAGATAGAATTTGAGAAGTTATATTATTTTGAATACGATGGCAAGATATTATTTAATTATGTTGACGCTTTAGAAAATTATAAAGACCAATTTATATCTGTTGAACAAATAGAAGAATTACAAATATATAATAACATTAATATATATGGATTAAATGATTTTTTAATAGACGGGAATTTAAAAATATCTACTAATTTTTTGAAATTATTCAAAGAATTATTAATAAATAAATTTGATAACACCTTAAATGGAGGGTTAAATTATTTTAATTATAGAGAATATGGAGAATTATATAATTTTTCTAATAAAAATACAGTTTCTAAAGATTATTCTTTAAATTATAATAACGAAAATATTCATATTAATGGTAATTTTTATTACAGCAAAAAAGGAAACTTTAAAATTGTTATACGTAAATCTAGTATAGCTTTATACAAAGAGGATAAAAATGGGAAATATATATTTGAAAAAGAGATTAAATATAGTTCTCAAAGAGAATTATATTTTTGTAATTTATATTTTTTTATTAAAAAAAATATTCTAGATTCTGATTATATAGAAGAGATATCTATTAGTAATTTTGATTCATATCCATTTTTTTCAGGAATATCTTCTTATGAATTTGATAAAATTCCAAATAATTCTAAAGTAATAGATTTAATAATTGAGCAATCCACATTTAGCGATGATGACATTAAAAATAACAACTGTTATTTTGATGGGAATTCTATTGTTTTTAATAATATTTATGATTATAAAAATAATAAATTTATTTATTCAAATAAAAAAATTACAGTAAAGCCTAATGATAATATATCATTAAATGAAATCAGTCTATTTAACTTTAATAATATTTATGAAATAAAGGATAATAAAATTTATTTCAGGAACAAAGGTGTTTTTAATTATTCTTCTGTAAATCAAATAAAATTTGATTTGATAAATTCAAAAGGATATATTACAGATTTTTGGATAAAAAATCAAGGCAAAACTTTATATTTTAAAAACACAAGTAATGGTGTAATTATGACAAATAATCTTGTTAATAGTGATTATTATATGAATATACCTTTAATAGAAGATTATATAAATTATAGCGATACAAATTTTTTAGATGTTTATATAGAAGATACAGATGATTTATCAATAGAAAAAGAATATTCTGAAAATCTTTTAATAACTGATAAATTTTTCGTAGAACCATTATTTTATAAATTTTTTATCGCTACAACATCTTTAGATACTTTTAAATTATATGATGATAGTTATAATGAAATATATTATTTATCTGAGGCTTTTAAAAATGGTTATATAATTTATTTTAATGCTAAAAATAAAAAGTATTTCTATAACTTAGGAGAATCTAAATATAATTATATTCAACCAATTAAAAGTTATGAAAATATAGAGACTAATTATTATTTCGATGAAAATAATACAATACATTTTTCTCAAGTTGAAATAATAAATAGTTTTAAATTAAAGTCATCTTCGTATGTTAATGGAAATATTAATATTTATTTATATAATACTGTAAAAGGTTTAACGTATAGAATACAATTAACTTCAAATGAATTAAATACAAAATTTGATTTAAATTTAGAAGTTGATAAAATTAAGATAGAATCTTCTTCTAATAATAATGAGTTTGTTTTTATAGAAGAGAGCGGAGATTCTTTAATTGTAAATAATAAGATTAATTTTTTTAAGAAGAATAGAAGTGATGTTGTATATATTGCAAATTTATCTGGAGAAATAAATTTTAAAAATATTGATTTTTCTAAAATAAAGATAAATAAAAAATATAATATTAATGGTTCTAGTTTCGTTGAATCATTTAATGGAAAATTTTATATAAATAAACCATTCAAAAATTCTATTGCCGTTTATACCAATAATAATTTCTCTTCGTATAATTCTAAAGTTTTCATGAATAAGATGTTAACTAACGATTCTTTTTATAATAATAATTTTAAAACCCCTGGAAATTTTTATAAATCTTATTATAAAAAAGAAGATATCTCGATTAAAAGTTATAATAAAAATTTTAATATAAATGATATAAATTAGCTTTTCGACATTTTGGCGGAAAGCTTATAAAAAAGGAGACATTAATGATTGATAGAATTAAGATTATAAACAATACATTGGAAAAAGAAGGTCTATATTCTGATAATATATTAGATAATGGCGGAAAGACAATGTATGGAATTACAGAAAAAGTTGCTAGGAATTTCGGATATAAAGGCTCAATGGAAAAACTTACAAAAGAACAAGCAATAGAAATATATTCTAAACTGTATTGGAGAAAAGAGTTTGAATCATTTAATGAAGAAATAGCTAGTTTCTTATTTGATTGCCATGTTAATCATGGATATAAAGGAATGAGTATTATTTTACAGAAATCTATTAACTATTTAACACCAAATAATGTTATTGTTGATGGATATGCAGGAAATATAACTTATTCTACGGCTTTAAAGTTAGATCAAAAGAGATTATTTATTATTTTAAATGCAGTTAGATGTATGTATTATTTAAATATCTGTGATAAAAATGAATCTCAAGAAACATTTATTTATGGATGGCTAAAAAATAGAATAAATTGGAACAAAGTTGGTGATTATATTGAGTCTTAATAATTTAATAATAAATTCAACAAACAAAACCTTAACTCACGATAAGTGGAATGAACTTGTAAATTTTAATATATCAATAGACCAATTATTATTAAATATCATAGGTCCTACATATAAAGGTATATATAATCCAACTACTGAATATAATAAATATGATGTTTTATGGATAGACAATAAATTAAGTATAGTAGAAGACACTATTTCTAAGAATATAGCAAGTTTTCAACTAAATGAAGAATATAAAAATGCTATATATTCAAATAATGCTTTATATTATATAAACAAATTAGGATGTATTAAAAAAATTATTAATAATGCATATACTATTTTTGATTCTATAACAGTAGATGAATTCAAAATAAATATTAATGGAGAAATAATTGCAAGAAAAGGAGATAGATTCTATAAGATAATCAATGATGTTGTCTATCCTTTGAATATTACATTTGGATCAGAAATTATAGATTATACTATTGATAAAAACTATATTTATTTTATCTCAGAAAATATCATAAGATATGGAAACATATATAATAATGAAAATACATATTTTGAAGAAATAGAAATTAATATTAATCCAATTGTAGTATCAACATCTGATAATTATTTAATAATAATAGACGATTTATCAGAGGTTTATATTATTAATAAATCTAATTTCGAATTTAAAAAATATATAATTAGTAATCTCAATGTAAATAATATTGGATTCGAAATTATACCAATTAACGATACTTATTTTGGAATATATGATGGAATTTCTTCTATAAATTATTACAAAATAAATTCAAACTCAATTAGTTTTATAGTGAATAAAAACATTGATGAATATTCAAAAATACTTACTAATTCTAATTCTTCTTTATTATCTATATCAAAAAACAATTTAGTTAATGTAATTAACAATATACCATTCTCATTTAGAGAAGTTGATATAAATAAAATTTTATCAAATAATGGTTCTGTTGAAATAAATAATTATGATGTTTCAATAGATTTTTCAAAAGGGCAAACTTTTTATAATAATTTTACTCCTTCAACAAATAGCGGTACACTGATAGAAAATAAATATATCCAATTAAATTCTAATAAGAAAATAGTATTCGAAAATTTTCCTTCTTTCTTTAATAAGACGTTAATACTTGAAGCTTATTTAGATAACACTTACAATTCAACTCATATAGGGTATTTTAAAAATAATGGAAAACAAATATTTTTTAACAACGAAAAAGAAGTTGGTCATATAAAAATAATAATAAATGCTTACAACGATTATTCTGATATTTTTATTTTTAAAGATAATAAATTTATGAAATATGTTAATAAAGATAACTCTAATACTAATAATATAAACGAATTTATCATTACAGGAAACGGAGTTAATTTGAAAAAAATTATTATTTTAAATTCTAATAGTTCTAAAGATGATGTTGATTTATATGGGAAAAATAATATACTAACAAAAGATTTTAGTTTTAATATTTTAAAACCTTATTCTTATGTAAAAACAAATGAAAACGGTCAAGTAATCATACAAACTGGAACAAGTTTAATTAAGGGTATCTTAAATATATCTGATAATTCTTCTAGCAATAATTCTTATACAGCTTTATCAACTAAAGGAGCTAATATTATTGAAAATAAAATAAAAAATATAGAAGATATAATTGATGATTCCTTTTCTTTAGTTGGTCATACACATTTGTTTTCAGAAATAAAAAATATACCTAGTGCTACTAATACCCAAAAAGGAATAGTATATTTATCTAATTCTATTATTGATGATTCTTCTAAAGCTGCAAACGTAGCTGACTTAAAAAGAGTATATGATTTAGCTAATCATAAACATCCATATTTAAATATAGAAATTGGAGGAACAGTTAAAGGGAATACTTTATTCACTCAATTAAATGCAAATAATTTTAATTATACTAATGCCTCTGGTAACGAATTTTCTAGTAAAAATATCAATGTTTCTAACAATGCTGTCATAAATAATCTAACAGTATCTATGTCTAGTTTTAAAGAAAATGCAACATTTTTAAAAAGCATAAATGTTTATAATAAAATAAATTCAAATTCATTAGAAAGTTCAACGATTAATGTAACTAATACACTAACTTCTAAAAATTCAACTATTCAAAACTTATCTTCTTCAAATTCAAACATAACATCCTTAACAACAGATAATATTTCAAACACTAATAAAATTAAAACCAATAATTTAGAATCAACAACTGCAACTATAGTAAATTTAAATAGTAATACAGCAAATATACAAAAACTTATAATAAATGGCTACACATTAACAATAGAATGATTGGAGATATATGGCTTTTACTAAAATAAAATTTACTTGTGTTGGTTGGAGATTGAAAAAAAATTATGGAACAAAAAGTGTAGTTATTAAAGATAGCTCTAATAAAACAATATTTGAATTATATGGTGGAGATCATTATGTTTGTGCTAGCAAAAATGGAACTTCTACTAAAGAATTTACTTTGCCGTATAATTTTAGCGGAGATGTAAATACAGTTACATTTGTTAGATATCTAGATGCAGAAGGTGCAGGTAATGGTAATGCCTCTATGAGAGTTGAATTATATGATGATATATTACAAGAATGGGTAATTGTATTAGATATACCTTCTGGTTATAGAACTAGACCTTGGTGGACATCAGGGACCTGGAATGGTACTCCAAAAGTCCCTTATGATCCTCCTAAAGAAATTTTTAAATCAATTTCTTTAAACAATAATATTTATAACAAAGAATTTATTTTAAGTACAATAAAATGGACTACTCCTGCTATTAAAATTTTTAATAGTAATAATGTCTATTATGGCAAATTATCTACTCAGAAGCCAAGTTATAAAACAATAACTGCAACTAAAGATTCCAAAAAATATTATTTAGTTGATAAATTAGGTTTTGAAAATTTTATTTTAAATAAAAATTACACATATCAAACTGTAGAAAGTGGTAGTTATACTACAAAAGTTATAGAAAATATTAGTTTGAGTTTCGAATGCACTAGTAGACCTGAAGGTTCGCACAAAGGAAATAATGGTAGTAGAACAGGGAATATATATGTAAAAATAAAAAAATTAGATGGAAGTATTATTATAAATAAAACATTTGTTATGTGGGATTATTTAGGTGGAGATTCGAAAAAATACATAAACAATTATGTATTTTATTCAAATAACTTTAAAGAACCCGTAATAGCAGAGATATCTTGGACATTAGATGTAGGCTACTATGTAGCACATATATGGGGAGAAAGATACGGAGTCTCTGTTATAAATTATTTGAAGCTAAATGTAGAATGCAATAAATAAAAGAGGTGATTATTTGAAAATCGAAGTAGAAAAAGTAGATAATTTATACTATTTAGTTATAACAAATTTTGATTCAGATATAACCAAATATATTATAAAAAAAAGCTGGGACTCATCATATATTGATGAAGTTCCTGCATCAGGAAATCAGATATATAATAACGATTTATTAATATATAAAAAAGAATTAGAATTAACGAAGATAAAGTTACCTAATGATGAATTAAAAGCTTATAACGATTTATATTTTGTAAATATTTATTTTGGAGATTCTTTTCAAACTATATATATAGACTATAATATGTTTCACAACATTAAAACATCTGAAAAAATATTTAAACATAATTTTGGAAATAATTTAATTAAAAGTAAAAGAACTTCTCTTTATAAAGTATATATAGAAGGTAATTATGGAGATATACATCAAGCGGAACTTTTTTATAGAATAAATTCTGATGAGGCTTTAATAAAAATATCAGATTTAAATTATAGCAGTGAAATATATAACATTATATTAGAAAAAAATAAAGAGGTCATATATAAAGGACAATTTAATGTAATTATTAGAGAACAGATTGAATTCTCTGTAAATAAAGTAATTGATGAAAATTATATAAAATTAAGTGTCGCACCTAAATATAATTATCCGTTTTTAATTGAATATGATTTAGAATATAATGGTTATAAATATAGTTCTAAAAATATAATAATAAAAAAAGAACTATCAAATAAAATATTAAATATACATTATAAATTAAAAGATTCTTCAATAAACAATGAGATTATAGAAGATAAATTTGTATACAAATTAAATTTTATTAGTAACGAAGTCATTTCTTATGAGCATAAATATGATTACAATAAAGATTGTTTATATATAAAATTAAATAAAACAAATAAAGAAAAATTAAATTATAAAATTTCTTCAGGAGATTTTGTATATTATTACTCAAATGATTATTTCGTTATAGAAAATTTTTCTAAATTTAATAATAATTCTGATGAAATAACATTAAAATTATTTTACAGTAGTAACTATGATTTTAATAAAATATTTGATATCAAGATACCAAACTACATAAGAATTAATAAATTGGAAAAATTTAATCCAGTAATTGATTATTCTAAATCTTTAGATGTTCATAAAGATGGGGTTATAACTTGGTCTACTCCTAATTGTAAATTTACATCAAAAATAAAAGTTGAAGTAAAGAATATTAAAGCATTTCTTGATGAATATTTAAATATATGGAATAAAAATTATATTCTAGATCAAGAAGTTTCTAAATTTGATGAAAAATATCCTGATTATAACAAAGAAATAGAATATGATTTTCCAAGAAATAATGAAACTTTTTTAAAAAAACCATATGATTGTCTTGTTTCATACGATGGTTTAAATAATGATTTTATTGATTTAGGAGAAACTAATAACTATAATTTGAATTTATGGTTTTGTGAATCTGGATACAAATACAAAATAACTGTTGAAATTTATAATGCTTGGAATATAAAAGTTGGAGAAAATTTTGTAGAGTTTGCGTTATATGAAAACTATATAGGAGAAGTAAGTGAAGATTGGTTAATTTTTGGTAGAAATCAAAATATTCAGTTTGGAGAAACAGGAACTATTGGAGAATTTTATAAATTAAATAATCCTACACCAATACAAGTAATGAGAAGTTATTCTGAAAAATATAAAACATTTACAGGAAAAGCTTTAAGAAATCAATTAAATATAGATAATAATAACAAAAGTCTTTATTATTATATGAATCTAAATACAGATAATTATTTTTTCATAAAATATTATAGAAATTTTAACTTTTATAAATTCGAATATAAATTAATAAATAATGATTCTGAAGTTATAAGCGAAATACACGAACCTTTAGGAAATTCATATGATGATAATATAATAAAAATAAAAAGAAATTTATTTAAGGAGGGCGAAAATATATTGCAGATAAGAACTTTTAACTCCGAAGGAATAGCTTCTGAAGAAAAGCAATTTACTTTTTTAGCTTCTAATGATAAACCTAAAACTCCATATGTAATAATTAATCCTGGAGATTATTATGAAAAAGACGACAAAATTATAATTAATAAAAAATATTTCCAATTAACTATTACTAATAATGAACAATCTGAAAAATATGCTGGTTGGAATTTTAAAGAAGCTCATTTTTTCTTAAAAAAAACTAATTCTTTATATAATGAATACGCAGATTACGTCGTTATAGCTTCAAAAGAAGACGGAAGTATAGTTTTAAATAATAATACAGAAATCGAAAACGGAGAATATGATTGCAAAGTAGTTACTTACGATTATTTTGGAAATCAATCTGATCCATTTGAATTTAATTTTAAATTAATTTCTGAAATTAAAATTGAACCAGAAGTTCTCTTTACTAATAAAGTTGATTCAAAGTTTATATGGAATATTAAAAAATCTCAAGATTCTGAAGGATTTTATTACTATTTTAAATATTCAGATGATGGACTTAATTATCAAGAAACATCACCAGTAAAAGTTGAATCTCCTTATTATATAAATGACTCATCTACTGAACAAAATCATGAACTTTCTATTAATTTTATTCAAGATGAATATCTTAAATACAAAGAAGGTATATATATTTTAGTTGTATACGAATATAATTTAAAACATTTAGAAGGATTAAAAGATTATACTTTTGAATCAAAACCTGTAGAAGTATATAGAACTTCTAATTCATCTTATCCTATATATGCTAAAAAAACAGAAAATAATAACGTTATAAATGCTAAACAATATAATGAATATTCTTATACAAATGATATAAACTCAATAGAATTTGAAACAATTCATAGTGTTGACATTTTTGATAACGAAGATACTCCAGAAATTGAAGGACAAAGATATTCAATAGAATTAATATCCCCTGATGGAAATACATATTCTTGCGATTTACCATTACCTACAGAAATAGGAATGTATAAATTTACAAATATTTTAGATAAAGCAAATGTTGAAAATCCTATTGAAGGAGTTTGGGAATTAAGATTCATTACAATAGATAAGTATGGAAACTCTAATGCATATAGAGGTTATTATACTTACTATATAGTTTACATTAAAAGAAATCCTAAGATTTCTATCCTTAATCCAAATACCAATAATGGTTCTAATATCTTTGGATTAAATTCAAATAGCATTTCTTATATTTATGATACTAATAACAATTATTCAGACATTTTAAACTTTGAAGAACATAAAGATAAATTTATTATTAATAATTTTAAATTAAGAATGAATTATAATCCTTTAGGTTCTACATATGAAATTAATATTAATTCAAATGATAATTATTTACAAGTTCTAAATAGTTTAACTGAAAATGATAAAATAACTCATATAAGAGATGGGAAATATTCAATTTCTATACTTTGCATAGACCCATTAGGAAGAGAATCTTTATACATAGACAGAATATTTTATATAGATACTAGAATAAATGGAGAATTACTATTTTTGAATAATAATATATTCAATTCAAAGACTATTGATTTAGTCGCTTTATGTAATGGAGATGTATCTACTGTATTATATTCATTAGATGAAAATAACGAAGATGTTGAAACTTGGAATAAAATAAGAGTAGGATACATAGATTATAATTCTGAACTAATTTATGGTATAAACATAGAGAACTTATCATTTGATAGCGATGGTAAAAAATTTATTAAATATATTTTAGAAGAAGAAAGCGGAAACAGAACTGATATATTATATTATTATTTTAATATAGATACAGATATTAAGTTACTGCCAACATTTGATTTTAATAATAAAATTTATTATCTAATTAATGATAGAGAACTTAATTTTAGTTGGAATTTAACAAATGAAGATGTTAATCATTTTTATTATAAATTAGATAGAATTAAAATTTTAGAAAATGGAAGCGTAGAGATAGTTGAATCATATATGCCATCTAGTGATGGTTCTTTATTGCCTGTTGGTCCTCAAAAAAATGATTTTGTAGATATTGGTTCAGATAGGAATTTAACTATACCTTTAATTCAAAATGGATGGCTTATTAATGGTTATTACAATTTAACAATTAAAGGTTTGAATGTATATGGAAGCTCTAACTCTAATAGTTTTAGATTTAATATAAATTTAGATATTCCAATAGATATAGAGTATGAAATTATTAATAATAAAATTACATTAGATAATAATATTATTAGTTGGAATCATATAAAAGATGCAAACCATTATGAAGTATCATATGATGGATTCAATTGGATTAGAGTAATAGATAGTAGATTTATAATTAATCCTGATAATGTCATAAAAGATATAAATTCAAAAACATATCTTTATATGAGATGGGTTAGCTATAATGGAATATACTCAAATATTAGCAAAATAGAGATAAATTTAAGTATAACTAAATTACTTATTCCAGATGTTAAATTTTATGAAAATAAAACTATAACTGACAATAATAATAAATTAGAATGGAGTGTAACAATAGGGGATGTCCCTAATGCTAAATATTTATATTATTCTTTCGATAATGAAAAATGGTATTCTAAAAAAATAAAAAATAGTATAGAAAAAATTATAAATGATGATGTCGAATATCCAGTTGTAGATGGAAGATATGGTATATTTGTTAAAACCACAGATGGAGATTCATTAATTGAAAAATACATCAATACTAGTGATGTTTCTTATTCATATATTGATGTGTTTGCTGATAAAATACCTAAACCTATTTTTAGTGGAATAACTAATGGACAAACGTTTAATTTGCCAATTAGATTAATGATAGAAAATAAATTATCAAATGTACAATATTTTATTTATTTAAATAATATGCTTGTACAAGAAGGATATGAAATTGCAAGTTATAATTTAGCTAGATATAATATTGTAGTAAAAGCAAAAAAGAACGGAATTGAAAAGATAGAAGATGTACTAAGTTATGCTGATAATTTTCATATTTTTTCAAAGGTTGAAGAAAAATACTCCATTAATATAGGAGATAAAAAGGCAATTTGTCATATAGATTCAGATAATGAATACATTATAATAAATTCAATGCCTAGCAAAAAAAGTTCAGAAGTAATTTTTTATAGAGAAAAAAATAAAAATCAAAATTGGAATATTTTGAATATAGGAGATAAGTTATCTTTAAACTTAGAATGGGAATTCAAAATAACTACTTTTGAAACTTTATAAACAATAATGCCCTAATCATAATTAGGGCTTTTTTAAAAAAAGGAGAAGTATATATGAGTACTTATTTTAATTTTAAAAGTGAAGCAGAAAAAAATAATATTAAAAAATGGATTACTGAAAAGCAAATAATATGTGAATCATTGAATATAGAAAATTTGGTAGATATTATTAGTTGCTGTAAAACTAATTTAAACGAAGAAATAACTTATTGTTTAGGGCTAAAAAATACT
>ENA-UPWN01000372-UPWN01000372.1-human-gut-metagenome-genome-assembly--contig:-NODE-372-length-23337-cov-7.824506_pt1 | contig 23337 bp, 17 predicted proteins | sample MGYA00250050_ERZ773377 | MGnify/ENA primary metagenome ERZ773377 (study PRJEB29103, sample SAMN06112008) | human gut metagenome | biome: human gut; feature: ankylosing spondylitis patient; material...
CCAAAAACAAGCCGACTCGCCCGAAAATCTCGGAGGAGTCGGCTTGTTAGAATTCAGGGCGAACTGTCAAACACAGGAGCTCGAGCACGCGGTCGCCCGGGGTGATGCGGGCGCGCAAGAGCGCCTGGAGCCGCACCGGCGCGACCTCGTCGTACCGGGCGGCGTAGCGGGAGGCTTGGGCGTCGTAGGTCGCAAGCGTCGTGTCCGTGACGGCCGCGCCGCCCGACGCCTTCCCCTTCCCCTTCAGCGGAGCCTCCGTCATGGCCCGGTCACTGTTGCGGCAACACCGATTCCGGCGCGGCGTTCACGATCGCGGTGTCGAACCCGACGAAGGACTTCTTCCCGGCGATGCCGGTGACGAAGAGCGTGAGGTAGGTGTCGGGCACCGTGCTCGCCAAGAGCTTGTCGACGGTGAAGGTCACCACGGCGTCGGTCCTGCCGTCGCCGTCGAAGTCGCGGCGAACGAGCGCGGTGGCCTGCGAAAGGTTGGGTTCGGCGTAGCCTTCGCCGTCGGTGTCGGGGAGGCGAAGCCGCAGGCTCTTCCGCACGATCGAGGTCGCATCGAACGTGTCGCTCCCGAAGACGACGACCTTGACGGTCGAGCGGCCGGGGCGCAGGCGGTCGGCCAAGACGGTCACGCGTTCGGGCGCGATCTCGGCGATGTGCTGCGCGGTCACGGCGTCGGCCAACGCCTGAATGCGGGCGTCCGTCGACCAGAGGCGCTGACGGGCTTTTTCAGAGGACACCCGATCCGACAAGAAGAGCGCGTTCGCCTCCGCGGCCTGAACGTCGCGGAAGGCCTTCGCCTCGAAGTCGCGGCTGATTTTTTCAAAGTTGACGACGCCCCCTCCGTCCTGACGAAGGAGCGACAAGAGCACCGCGTGGATCTGCCGGATCGTGCGCACGTCGCGCGAGTCGGTGTCGAACCGGATCGCGGGCGCGTCGGTGGAGAAGTGGCGAAGCGGTGCGGCGAGAGGATGCGCCGGCACGAAGAGCGATTCGCCGGGGCGGTGTTCGGAGGACGTCACGCGAACGAGCAGGGGATTCCTGTTCAACTCCCAGACGTCGCTTCGCGCCGTTGAGGGATTGCAGATCCCGTCGGCGTCGTGGTCCGAGCCGTGGGCTCGGAGCACCTGCTTGACCTTTTCAACCGAAAGCGGTTCCTTCCCGCGCCAGCCCGGCGCCGTCCAGAAGTCGCGCCAGTCGGAGGGGAATTGTCCGAGCGTTTCCGGGGCGACGATCTTGCGGGCGGCGGCCTCACGCATGTGGCTCTTCCTGCGGGCGTCGTCCGTCGGGGGATCGACGTGGTCCTCCAAACGGAAGACCGTGCGCTGAGGCCAGGCGGGGGCTTCGCCCGCGGGGGCGACCGACGACTTCAGATCTTCGCGGGCGGACTCCAGGAGCGCCTCGGCGCGCTTGCGGGTGAAGTCGGTGACGATCGTCGAATGGGGATCGGTGAGGTCGGCGTCCCCCAGGGAGGAGGTCTGCGCCGTGAAGACGACCTCGTCGTCGGCGACGCGGCGCGCGACCGCCGTGCGGCCCGGGAACACCGCGAGGATCCACGCTTCGCGGGCGTCGGCGACCGTGTATTCGATGACGGGGCCGCGCCAACCGAAGCGCTCGACCAATTCCACGGCCTGCGTGACCGCGGGCCGGGCGGAATTGCCGCGCTCGGCCATCATGCGCCCGAGGCCGTTCACGATCCCCGTGGGTTCCTGGGCGAGCGCGTCCAGAGCGTCCGGCACCGGAGCGGCGCCGGGTTCGGGGGCGGACTTGAGGTGAAGCGCCGTCGCGGCGGCGTCGACCGCGTCGGCGACGGCCTTGAGGGCGCCCTGGCCGGTCTTCTCGTCGTTCTTTGCGTCGCTCTTCGCGGCTTTGGCGGCCTTGGAGGCCTTGTCTTCCGCCTCACGCTTCAAAAGCGTCGTGCGGCGCGATTCCGTGCGCTGACGGCGGTCGAGCTCGGCGTAGTCGGAGGGCGAGGGAAGGACGTAGCGAAGCGACGTTTCGGACCCTGCGGGCTCCGCGGGGATGTCGAACTGGGCGTTCACCTCGCGGGCGTGCTCGGGGTCGGTGAAGAGGCCGTTCACGGGCGTGGCGAGTTCTTCCGCCGAGAGCTTCAGGCGCTTCGCGGCGGGGAGAACGTTCTGTGCGACGAGGACCCCCTTGTCGTTCAGAAAACTCTCCCGCACGAGGGTGCGCCCGTCGGGCTGAAGCGCGCGCGTCAACGTGACGAAGAGCCCGTTCGTGTGCGGGACCTGGGGAACCTTCACGCCGTCGACGTAGGAGACGGTCTCCTGCGACTGGTGTTGCTGGGAGGGGAGCAGAAAGCGGGACGACACGGCCCGTCCCGGAATGTCCACCGACTGCGCGACCATGACGTTCCCCGAGCCGCTCGCCCGTGCCCCCGCGATGAGGGTGGAGTTGGCCTGCGCGGTGTTGAGGGCGGTGAGCGTGGTGAGCAGAAGCCCCGCGCAGAGGAGCGTGCCGCCGAAGGCGCGTATGAGCGCCCGGGCGGCGGCCGGCAGGCGCGGGCCCGTCGGGCGGAGGGACTGGACGGAATGAACGGAGGGCGCGGCCCCGCGGGGGCGCGCCGCATGAACCGTGGTCACGGCGGGTTCCTTGGAAAGATTCGTGATGCCGGTGAGTTTAACAGAGAGGGCGCGGTGGACCTCGGGGCTTCAGGGCTTCGGTGCGGCTGCGGTGCGGCTCCGGCGCTTCGGTCGCCGCGGCCCTTCGAAGACCGTCCGGAGGCGTCGGTTGAAAGCCGCCTCGGGCGTTTGTCCTATGGCAAAGGCCTGAGGCGAAGACCCTGGCGGCCCGGTATCGTGAAGAGATGCCCGCGCGCCGGGAGGCCTCCGGAAGGGATTGAACCCCAGGCTCCCGCGCGCGGTTTTTCCCCTCAGCAAAACCAAGGAAAAGGACTATACCCATGCGAAGCGATCGACTGACACAAGGACCCGCCGCCGCGCCGCAGCGCGCGATTCTGAAGGCCCTCGGGCTCTCCGATGCTGAAATTGCGCGCCCGCTGATCGGGATCGTCTCGTCCCAAAACGACATCGTCCCGGGGCACATGTTCTTGGACAAGATCACCGAGGCTGTGAAGACCGGGGTCGCCATGGGCGGCGGCACGCCGATCGTCTTCCCCGCGATCGCCGTCTGCGACGGCCTCGCGATGGGGCACGTCGGGATGAAGTATTCGCTCGTCTCGCGTGAGTTGATCGCCGACAGCGTGGAGACGATGGCGACGGCGCATCCGTTCGACGGCCTCGTTTTGGTCGCCGCCTGCGACAAGAACGTGCCGGGCCTTCTGATGGCGGCGGGGCGCCTCAACGTCCCGACGATCGTGATTTCCGCGGGCGCGATGCTCGCCGGCCGCATGACGAGCGGGCGGAGGCTTTCCTACTCCGACGTGGCCGAAGCCGTCGGGGCCTTCCACGCCGGGCGGATCACGAAGACGATCTTCATGGAGATCGAGGACAAGTGCTGTCCGTCCTGCGGGTCGTGCTCCGGGATGTTCACCGCGAACTCGATGAACTGCTTGACCGAAGTCCTCGGGATGGCGCTCCCCGGAAACGGCACGATCCCGGCGGTGATGTCGGCGCGCCTGCGTTTGGCGAAGGACTCCGGCATGCGCGTGATGGACCTCGTGCGCGAAAACGTCCGCCCGCGCGACCTCATGACCCGCGAAGCCTTCGAGAACGCGCTCGCGGTCGACATGGCGCTGGGGTGCTCGACCAATTCGATGCTCCACCTCCCGGCGATCGCGCACGAGTGCGGGATCGAGCTGGACCTCACGGTGGCGAACGAGATTTCCAAAAAGACCCCGAACCTCTGCCATCTCGCGCCGGCCGGCGAAGCCTACATCGAGGACCTCGACCGCGCGGGCGGGATTCCGGGGGTGTTGGGGACGCTTCTTCCCTTGGGCGTCCTTCACGAAGACGCGAAGACCGTCTCGGGCCGCACGATCGGCGAGATCGCGCGGGGGTCGGTCGTCACCGACCGCGAAACGATCCGGCCGCTTGAGAACCCCTGGGGGAAGGAAGGCGGCATTGCGGTCTTGAAGGGGAACCTCGCCCCGGAAGGCGCGGTGGTGAAGCGGAGTGCGGTCGACGCGAAGATGATGGTCCACACCGGCCCCGCGCGCGTCTTCGACGACGAAGAGGCGGCGATCGCGGCGATCCACGGCGGGAAGATCCGCCCGGGCGACGTCGTGGTGATCCGGTACGAAGGCCCGAAGGGCGGTCCCGGGATGAGGGAGATGTTGAACCCCACCGCTGCGATCGTCGGGGCGGGGCTCGGGGACACCGTCGCCCTCATCACCGACGGGCGCTTCTCGGGCGCGACCCGCGGGGCCGCGATCGGGCACGTCTCGCCGGAAGCCGCCGACGGCGGGCCGATCGCGTTCGTCGAAGAGGGCGACATGATCACGGTCGACATCCCCGCGAACGCCTTGACGGTGGCGGTGGCGGAGGACGACATGGCCGCCCGCCGCGCCCGCTGGGTGAAGCCCGAGCCCAAGATCAAGACCGGGGTGCTCGCCCGCTACGCCAAGCTCGTCTCCTCGGGGATGTCGGGCGCGGTGCTGAAGTGAGGGCTTGAACCCGGCCGGGACGGATGCATCCGGTCCGGACGGGACGGAACCGGTCAGAAGCTGAGGGGCGGACCTTTGCGGGGCCGCCCCTCAGTGCATTTCGGAAGTCGGAAGCGCCGGGGCGGTCGGCCCCGGCTCCTGTTGTTCTTACTGCCTCGGCGAGCGCAGCACGGTGTCCGGGGTCGACCGCACGTTCGAGCGGAAGGGCGAGATGTCGATCCCGCCGCGGCGCGTGAAGAGCGCGTGGACTTCGAGGATTTCGGGCGAGAAGACGTTCGAGAGGTCCGTGAAGATCTGCTCGACGCACTGCTCGTGAAAGCCCCGGTGGCAGCGGTAGGAGACGAGGTACTTGAGCAACCCCGCGCGGTCCGCCTTCGGGCCCTTCATCCGGACGACGACCCCGGCGTGGTCGGGCTGGCCCGTGACGGGGCAGCAGGAGCGGAAGAGTTCCGTCGAGAAGACTTCTTCGATCGTCTCTTCGCCCGCGTCCTTCGCGACCGCCAGAAGGTCCGGGTCGACCTCAAAGGCGTCGAAGGTCGCGTCCTTCATCTCGGGGAGCGCTTCAAGGCGCACGCCGGGGAGCGGCGTCGGGCGCATGGCGTCTCCCTGCCAGTCGGAAAGCAGCGTGAGCTCCATCCGTACGCCTTCACCCAAGAGCTTCACGAGGTCTTCGGTCATGCGGGCTTCGACGGCTTCCTTCGAGGGGAAGACCGACTGCGTGAAGCTCCCGACGTAGAGCTTCAGCGACTTCGATTCGACGATGCACTCGGTCGTGGCCGGCACCGTCATGAGCCCCGCCGCCACCTGGGGAAGGCCGTTGGGCGAGAGCCAGGTCACCTCGAAGAGGTGCCAGTAGTCGTGCCCTTGGAAGTCGTGGCGGCCGATCGCGTCGCGCCCGAGCTTGCGGGGGATCGGCGTCAAAAGGCTCGCGTCGTAGGTGTCGTGGTAGGTCGTCGCCTGGCCCAGCATCGTGTGCTGGGGTTCGGGCATCAGAACCGGGGACTTGGACGTCTTGGCGGTGTCGGTCATGGGACTTCACGTGGGAGCCGGGAGGCTCCTTCAAAGAGAGTTGGATTCGGTGCGGGGCGCTCTTCAGGCCTCTTCAGGCCAGTTCAGACTTTCTCAGGCTTTGGGTCCGAAGAGGCGCGGGAAGGCGGCGACGAGGTAGAGGATCGGGTGGACGACGCCGAGGGCGCAGCCGGTCGACACGGCGAGCTGGTAGCGCTCACCGAAGGCCGCGAGCCCGAAGACGTTCGCGACCCCGCGCAGGAGCCCGCCGTCCATCGCGTAGGCGTCGACGTAGAGCATGAGAAGCGCCGCGAGAAGCGAGACCGCGACGTTCGCGTTGAAGCGCTTCTGAAGGAGGCTCGGCGCCGCGTCGGCGCGGGGAATCAGGCGGCCGCGAAGAAGAAGGCCGAGGGCGGCAAGCACGCCCAGCCCCGCGGGGAGCGCGGCGTTCATGAGGCCGGAGGATTCGAGAAGCGGCGAGATCGTCCGGAGGCCCATCGCCCAAAGCGCAATGGAGACGATGGTGAGGAGGGCGCCGTAGTGTCGGGTCATGAGAATGCGGTGTCGGTTTTCGTGGAGGCGCTCATTATAGGGGCGGCATGTAGAATGCCACCTCAAAGAAAGCCGCCTGCGTGAGGCGCTTGGGGCCCGCAGCTCCAAGCGCCTCCGAAGCGGTGAGCCATTTTGAGAGAGGAACGTTTGACCATGACCGACCAGACCCACGCCGCTCAGGCCGCCCAGGTTGCACAGAGCCCCGCGGAAGAAGCGAACCCCAAGACCCTCACCGCCTCGGTGCTTCTGGCCGCCCCGCACTGGGATCCGGCCGCGTTTGCGGCGGACTTCGAGGGCGACTGGGGCGTCAAGGTCGAGGGCGTTCCTTCGAACCCGGGCGAACCTTTGGCCTTCCGCGCGATGGGCTCGATCATCGTGGTCGGGATGAATCCCTGCGAGATTCCGGAGCGCATGGCGGAAGCCCACGCGAAGAACAACCCGGACTGGGAGGGCGCGACCGAGGCCGCGCTCGCGCACCGCGCGCACCTGGTCGTGGCGGCGATCGCCGAGACCGCGGGGATTCTGGAAAACGCCCGCAATCTCGTCCGCGCGGTCGCGAGCCTCACGCTCTCGCCCGGCGTCTTGGCGGTCGACGCCGCGACGATGCTCTTCACGCCCGAGGGCTACAGGAACGGTGCGGCGCTTTTGGCCGACCCCGACGCCGTCCCCGTCATGAATCTCGTGGCGTTCGGCACGTGGCGCAGGAGCGAAGAGGGCGCGACCTGCGGCTACACCGCGGGGCTCGCGGCCTTCGGGCTCCCGGAGTGCGAAGTGCTCGAATGCGCGCAGGGGTCCGAGACCGTGCGCGGTTTCCTCGCGAACGTCGCCCGCTGGCAGCTGGCGCACGTCGACGCCGGCGAAGTGATCCGCGGCGGGGATGAGCTGAAGGGCGGGATCCGCGCGGAATTGAAGCCCGGGGCTGCGTTCCCCGAGTACGAGACGCTGCAGTTCACGTTCTGACGGACAGGCACTCCCAAACTCCCAAAACACCAAGGCCGCCGGAGCGAATCCGACGGCCTTGTCGTATGGGGCAGTCTTTGAGGGGCTTCCGCCCTTCAGCGGCCTCTTACGGCTGCGGCTGCTGGCTGACCGTTCTCGCCGGCATCTCCACCGACATGAAGACCTTCAGGTTCTTCATGTAGAGGACGAAGACGTAGCTGATCACCAAAGCGGCGATGATGAGTTCGACGTGCGCCATGATGCGGAGCTGCATCGCGTATTCCTGACCCCCGGGGATGGAGTTGACGAGATTAGAAACCTTGTAGAGCGCCGTCGCGCCGATCGCCATCGGGAAGGTGAAGGCGGCGTAGCCGGGCGAGAACTGAAGACGCAGGAGCTTCCAGAAGCAGAAGTAGATGGCGAGCGTCATCAGGAGCGCGATCCCCAGAAGAATCGCGACGAGAAGAAGCGACGGTTCCTCGACCACCGTGAGGTACCCGGCCAAGGAGAGCGACGCGGGCGCGGCCATGATCGCGATCGTGGGTTTGGCGGCATTGGGGACTTCCGGGTGGAAGATGAAGCGGTAGATCATCATCGGGAGCATGACCGCGTAGGCGCTCATGCCGATGACGAGAAGGCCGTCGGCGAGCCATTCGAGCGCGGGCGTCCCGGGGAAGCTCACGTCGGCGACGATGATGCCGACGGGCGGAATGAACCACGAGGGGACCATGTTCCCCATGACGGCTTCGCGGGAGCGGTAGATGATGAAGGCGACGAGCGCAACCAAGTGCGCCGCGACCGCGAGGCACCAGAGCACGACCGAGAAGTTCGGCACGAAGTCGTGAAGCGCGCGGGAGATCACCATCACGGCCATCGCGAAGGTGGGAACGATGCTCCCGGCGACGGGGTGGCGGAGGTCGTTGACGAGCGTGTCCGCATGAAACGCAAAGCGCACGACGAGAAGCATCAGGAGGCAGGATGCGATGACGGCGCCGGTCAGCTGCCCGAAGCCATGGAGCGGCAGCGCGTTTTCCATGCACCAGCCGAGGCTGGCCACGCCCAGCGCGAGCCCCGCCATCGGCGTGGGCAACCCGCGGAATTTGAAGTGAAGTTTGCGAAACATCGGGGCGTACCCTGTTAGGTTTAAGGGTTGTCCTTAATGAAGAGCGGGCGATTTTAAACGCGAAAAACGCTGACCGTGCGTTAAAATCAAGTGAATAATTAAAGACGAGTTGTTCGATAGATCTTAACGAATGCGATGATAGGAAATCGTGCGTGAGATCTGTCGGATATGCCCGGGATCGTTCCCGGAGCGTCTCACGTCCGGATGCCCGGAAGGGCGCCGGTGGAAGGCGTCGGCTGTCGGAAGACGGCCCGCCGCGGGGCGCGATGGGGAGGATGGCCGACGTCCTTCAGGAGGAGGGATTCCTCTATTCTAGGCCCGTAGGGGGTTTGGTGCCCGATGGTGCCGCCGGGAATTTGCTTCCCGTCGAACCGTCCGCCGACCGATGCCCATCCCGAAGGGTCGCAAGGAGAGCATTTTGATTACGGTCACGCTTCGACAACTGCAGGTCTTTCTCGCCATCGCCAAGACGGAAAACGTCGGCACCGCCGCCGCGGATCTCTTCATGAGCAAGAGCGCGGTCTCCCAGGCCCTCGCCGAACTGGAGGCGAAGCTCGAGGTGCAGCTCTTCGACCGCAACCGCGGGCGCATCTACCTGACGGCGGAAGGCCGCCGCCTGATGCCGCAGGCCGACGAAATGGTCCGCCGCGCGACCGACATCTCGGAACTCTTCCGCGCGAGAAAGAAGTTCAGCCAGTTCCGCGTCGGCTGCACCCGCACCGTGGGGACCTTCATGATCGCCGAACTCATGAAGGGCTTTGAAGACGCCATGGGCTGGATCCCGGCGGTCGAGATCGCCAACACGCACGCGATCGCGGAGCGCCTGGCGAAGTTTGAATTGGACATCGCCTTGATCGAGGGCCCGGTGACGGACCCTGAGCTCGTGACGGAACCCTGGCTCGAAGACGAAATGGTGGTGGTTGCGCCGAAGGACCACCCGTTGACCGGCCGCCCGGTCTCCTACGACGAACTGAACAACGTCCGCTGGGTGCTCCGCGAAGAGGGGTCGTCGTCCCGGAACTTCTTCGACACCCAATTGCGCCAGAAGCTCTCCAGCATTCACGTCAATGCGGAACTCAACAGCTTCGACGCGATCATCCGTTCGGTGCTGGTGGGCTTGGGGCTCACGTACATCTCGCGGCGGGTGCTGACCGACCCCTTCTACGGGCGCTACCTCACCGCCGTGGAGCTCCCCGACCGCTTCCGCCGTCAGCTCACCTTCTGCCGCCACGCCGACAAGTACCTCTCGCCCGACGTCCACGCCTGGATGAACCACTGCCGGGCGTATGCGATGCGTCACGGGGTGATCGAATAACCGTTGCGTGACGTGAAGTTCCCGCTTTCCCGGCCTCTGCGGTCGGGATCGGGCAGGGTTTGGAATCAGGGGGATGGGTTTTGAAGGAGACCCGTCCCCTTTCCTTTGAGGTGGAGATCCTTCGGCAGACGATTGACGCGGACCGGCCGGGCGCGGGATGATCGGTCGTGAGCGGCCCAGCTTCCTCGGGCCGCGCAGCTGCTCATGAACGGAAGCCGAAGATGACCCAAAGCACGCCGCAGCGCCGCCGAATCCCCCTGGCGGCGAACCAGAGGACGATCGCGCGGGACGTCCGCCATGTCCATGACGTCCGCTTCGACGAGATGCTCGTGCCGGGCGCGGTGCCGGCCGATCTGTCGGCACCGCTTTGGATGCGGCTCGTGCCGCCTCAGATGAAGGCCGACCCCGGCCTTCGCCAGCGCTTCCTGCGTCTTGCCGGGTTCATGCTGCCGGAGGAAGGCGTTCTGCGTCCCACCGTCGCGGGCGTTCTCACGGCGGCGGAAGATCCCGCGGTCTTTCTTCCCAACGCACGCACCGTGGTGGAATGGACGTTGGGCGGCATCGGCGTGAGCCGCGATATCCGAGGGCCTCTCGACCGCCAGATCCTCGAAGCCTGCCCGACCGTCGAAGATACCGTTCCCGGGGCGTACGCCCCGGAGGCTCTCTTCGAGGCGGTCGTGAACGCCGCCGTACACCGCGACTGGTCGGAGGGCGTCGAGCCCGTGCGGATCCGCATCTTCAGGGGGTTTCGACCCGACCGCCTGGAAATCACGTCCCCCGGGCTTCTCACCGGCACGATGACGGTGGAGAGTCTTCCCTTCCGGACGGCGGTGAGAAACCGCCTTCTGGTCTCCCTTCTCACCAAGGTCCCGTTGCCGGAAGTCTGGGCGAAGCGCCTCGGGCGCAGCCGCCTGATCGAGACGCGCGGTGAGGGCGTCGGGACGATCATTCGGGCGACGGAAGCGCTCGCCGGGCGCGCGCCGGTTTGGAAGATGGTGAAGGGCGATGGAGGACCGGCCTTGAGGCTCACGATTCCCCCGGCGCCGAGGCGCTGACTTTCCTTGTACGGGAAACGCCGGACACCTCACGGCATCCGGCGTTTCGTTCATCCGATCCCGGTGCGCCCGTCTTCCGAAGAAGACGGGCCGGGCATCGCGGGCCGGAAGGCTCCGAGGGAGCCTTCCGGGTCATTCGAGATGCTTACACCCCGTAGAGGCCGCGCACCCCCTCGGCCATGGAGACGTAGATATTCTTCGTCTGCGAGTAGTGGGCGAGCATCGCCTTGTGCGTTTCGCGGCCGATCCCGGAGGTCTTGTAGCCGCCGAAGGGCGTGTGCGCCGGAAGTTCGTTGTAGGTGTTGACCCACATGCGGCCGGTCTGCACGCCCCGCGCCACGCGGAGCGCGCGGTTGATGTCCTTCGTCCAAACGGCGCCGCCCAAACCGTAGTCCGAGTCGTTCGCCATGGCGACCACTTCGTCTTCGGTCTTGAAGCGGATCACGACCGCCACCGGCCCGAAGATCTCTTCGCGGGCGACGCGCATGTCGTTCGTGACGTCGACCAGAAGCGTCGGCGTCATGAAGGCGCCTTCGGGCATGCCGGGCACCTGGGCGGCGACGCCGCCCGTCAACACCTTTGCGCCTTCGGCCTTGCCGATCTCGACGTAGGAGAGGATCTTCTCCAGCTGACGCTTGTTGATCTGAGACCCCATGATCGTCTTCGGGTCCATGGGATCGCCCGGACGGACGTTTTCAAAGGCCTTCTTCAAGCGCCCCACAAACTCGTCGTAGATCTTGTCCTCGACGAAGATCCTCGAGCCCGCGCAGCAGACCTGACCCTGGTTGAAGAGGATCCCGATCTGGGCGCCTTCGACGGCGCGGTCCATGTCCGCGTCCGCGAAGACGATGTTGGCGGACTTGCCGCCAAGTTCCAGCGTCGCCGGAATGATGCGTTGGGCGGCGGCGAGCCCGACGTCGCGGCCCACTTCGGTCGAGCCCGTGAAGGCGAGCTTCGCAAAGCCCGGGTGCTTCAGCATCGCGTCCCCGGCGACGGAACCCTTCCCGGAGATGACGTTCACCGTCCCGGCGGGGACGAATTCGTTGACGATTTCGGCGAGGAGGAAGAGGGACAAGGGCGTCGCCGACGAGCTCTTGATGACGACGGTGTCGCCCGCCGCCAGAGCCGGTGCGAGCTTCCACGCGCCCATGAGGAGGGGGAAATTCCACGGGACGATCTGCCCGACGACCCCGATCGGTTCGTGGAGCACGATCGACATCGTGTTCTCGTCGATCATGACGGCCGTGCCTTCTTCGGCGCGAAGGGCGCCGGCGAAGTAGCGGAAGTGATCCGACGACAAAGGCACGTCGATCCCCTTCGTTTCGCGGATCGGCTTCCCGTTGTCCATCGTTTCGATGCGGGCCAATTCGTCCGCGCGGGCGTCGATCGCGTCGGCGATTTTGAGCAGCACCTCGGCGCGCTCCGCCGGGGACTTCTTCGACCAGACGGGGAAGGCGGCCTGGGCGGCCTCGACCGCGCGGTCGACGTCTTCGGGACCGGCTTCGGCGCAGCGGGCGATCACTTCGCCCGTCGCCGGGTTCCGGGTTTCGAACGTCTTCCCCGCGAGGGCGGGCACTTCCTTCCCACCGATCCAGAGGCCGTAGGTCTTGTCTTGCAGCATCAGTGAACTCCTTTCACATGAGTTGGGGAGCGGAGGAACGCCGTTTGAGCGCGATTGAGCGCGGGCGCGTCGGTCGCCGCACGCGGGGCCTTGGCGGTCCCGTGCGCGGTCGCGTCCGGTTTCAGGCGCTGCGCCGCCGGTTCTGCGTTGGGGTTGCATTCCCAAAGGGGCGCCCGTCGGTGCGTTGGGTCGACGGGGCCCGGTGAAGCCAGAACGCGGCGCATCCGGTGCTTGTCCGGTGCATATCCGCTCCAGGTGAAGTCAGCGTAACCGCGCGGCGCGCCGTCAAGGATCGGTCAAAGGTCGATTCGGGCTCCTCCATCGGGAGGAGGGGATCCGCCGAAAGGCTGCGTTTTCGCGTTTTGGCTATTGCGGCGATTGCGCGTCCGCCTATGAGGGCGAAAGGGGAGAGTTCCGGTATTCGCTTCGGGCGCAGGCGACATGCAGGAATTCGTGATGCGCGGCGCCCTTCGGGAAAAGCACGGGGCGTTCCGCCCTGCCGCTTTCCACCTCAGAGGCCATCGGGAAGGGTACTTCGCCCCCGTCGTGGCCCGGGCGAGACGCCCGGGACGCTCAGGCGTTTTCGAGAATTTTCCCGAGCGGGGCGCATCGCCCGCGTCTCGGGCCCGCGCGGATAAGGCAAAATACTGATTCGACTCTGAAGGCGATGCCGGCGGGGCGCAGGGGGAGAGGTTCCCCCGGGCCCCTCGACCGGCGGCGGCTTCGGAGAGGGAGAGCCGGGGGGGGCGTCGGAGACGCGCCCGCCCCGCGACGGTTTCCGCAAGACCCCAGACCCGCATCAACGAGAAGACCCTGCCTGACGGCTTTTCGAACCGTCGACACCGCCTCATCGTTCGCCGCCCGTCCGCCCAGACGGGCGGATTCGACGTGCGTGCTCCGGGGCCGCGCATGCCCATCCGTCCGCTTCGTCCTTCTCCGGAGCTTGACCCGCCTTCCGTCAAAGAATCCGACCCCGGGCGCTTCGGCGCTCACTTGCCGCACCATAAGGACAACCATGGACGAACTCATCTACGGCGTCTGGGAAGGCCGACCCTACGACAACCGGCGCCGCCCCGAAGGGGAATCGCCCGAAGGGCTCGACCTCGAAGGCTTCATGAGCTTCAATTCAGGAAACCCGGTCACCGGGTTCGTGGGTCCCCAGGGATTCCTGATCTTCGACAACCGCGTCACCTTGGCGCACACCCTTTGGCGCTACTACGAGCGCACGATGAAGCTCTCGTGCGGGCGCTGCACGCCCTGCCGCATGGGGTCGGTCGTGATCGCCGAAGCCCTGGAGAAGGCCGCGAAGGGCGAAGGGCGCGCGGTCGATTGGGAGCTCGTCATGGAGGTCGCCCGGCAGATGCGCGAGACGTCGCTCTGCGGGATCGGGCTCACGACGCCCGAGGCGCTGATCGGCGCTCTGACCTACTTCCCCGAACTTCTGCGCGACGCGCCGGCCCAGCCCCCGGTGAAGCACGACTTCTACGCGGTGGCGACCGCGCCCTGCATCGAAGCCTGCCCCGCGCACGTCAACATTCCTCGCTACATCGACTACATCCGGGACGGCCATCCCGAGCTCGCGACGGGGGTGCTCCTCGAACATTACCCTCTGGTCGGCTCCTGCGGGCGCGTCTGCGTGCGCCCGTGCGAAAAGGCGTGCGTGCGCAACAAGGTCGACGCCCCGGTCTCGATCAAGGACCTGAAGCGCTACGCCGCGGACCACGCGGGGGCGCCCATCGAGCAGCTCTTCATCGAGAGCGAAAAGCCGGCGGCGACGCCGGTCTCCGCGCACGTCGCGGTCGTGGGGGCGGGCCCCGCGGGGATCAACTGCGCGTACCACCTTTTGAAGCGCGGCCACTTCGTCGACATCTTCGAAGCGAAGCCCCACGCGGGCGGCATGGCGCGCCTGGGGATTCCGGCGTACCGGCTTCCGAACGACCTCCTGGCGAGCGAAACCGAAGCGATCGAACGCATGGGCGGGCGGTACTTCTTTGAGAAGGCCCTGGGGCGCGACTTCACGATCGATTCGCTCCTGAAGCGCGGCTACCGCGCGGTGTTCCTGGGCGTGGGCTGCGCGTTGGGGCAGCATCTCGGTCTCCCCGACGAGGACGTCACGGCCAAGGGGTACTTGAAAGGCCTCGACTTCCTTTTGGACATCGAAGCGAAGCAGACCGAAGGCGTTGAGCTGGAATTGGACGGCGACGTCGTCGTGGTCGGCTGCGGGAACGTCGCGATGGACTGCTGCCGCTCCGCGCGCCGACTCCTCAAAAACGGGCGCGTGACGGTGTCGTACCGCCGCACCCGCGCGAGCGCTCCGGCCGACCCCGCCGAAATCACGGCGGCCTTGGAAGAGGACATCGAATTCGCGTTCCTGACGGCGCCGAAGCGCGTTCTGGTCGAGGACGGTCGGGTGGTCGGGATCGAGTTGGTCCGCATGGAAGAGACCGAACCCGACGCGTCCGGCCGCCGCGGCGTGCGCGCCGTCGAGGGGAGCGAATTCGTGATCCCCTGCAGGTACGTGATCGCCGCCATCGGTCAGAAGATGGACGGCTCGATCTTCTGCGAGAAGGACGGCATCCGCTTGACCCGCAGGGGCACGATCGAGGTGAAGGACGACCTTTCGACCTCGCGCCCGGGCGTCTTCGCCGGGGGCGACGCGGCCGCGGGCCCCACGTCCCTCATCTGGGGGATGGCGGACGGCCAGACCGCCGCGCAGTCGATTCACGAGTGGCTCCTCACGGAAGACACGGGCTTCATCCCGCGCCGCCGGATGACCGCGATGATCCACGACGCGAAGCTTTTGGATCACTGCCCGGCGCCCCGCGCCGGGGCCGTGCTCCCGACGCCGCGCCACCACGTGGCGCACCTCCCTGCCGACGAGCGCATCCACCACTGGGAGGAAGTCGAATTCGGCATGACGGATGCGGAGGCGAGGCGCGAAGCGTCCCGCTGCATGCGCTGCTACCGGCTCTTCGCCGCGGCGACGCTCCTCCCGATTCCGGGCAAATCCGAACTGGAGGCGCTCTGATGACGGAGAACGTGATGAATGAAGCAGTGAAGGGAGAGGCGGCGATGACGAATGAACACAACGGGGCGGCGGACCTCCGCGCGGTGATCAACGGGCGCGAGGTGGCGTTCCGCGAGGGCGAAACGGTTCTGGAAGCCGCGCGCCGCGAGGGCGTCTTCATCGAGACGCTCTGCGAATTCGCGGAAATGGGGCACCGCCCGGGAACCTGCCGCATGTGCCTGGTGGAGGTGACGCCCGTGGAGGGCGACGCGTTCGTCGCGACCTCCTGCGACACGGTGCTGCGCGCGGGCTGGAGGGTCGAAACCAAGACCGCGAAGATCCGCCGGATGCAGAAGCTCCAACTGGAGCTCCTGATGGCCGACCACTGCCAGGACTGCGCGCGCTGCTCGCGCCATGGGGCGTGCGAATTGCAGTCCGCGGGGATGCGCCTGGGGCTTCGCGCCCCCGCGCGCATCCAATTTCGCCCCAAGGCGGCGGAGCGGCGCTATGACGACTCCCGCCGGGCATTGGTCTTTGACGGGAGCCGGTGCGTGCGGTGCCTGCGCTGCGTCGAAGCCTGCCGCAAGGTGGCGGGGCAGAGCGCGCTCACCTTGAACGGCGTGGGGACCTCGGCCGCGATCGGCTTCGGGCCGGTCGGCATGAAGTGGGCCGAGAGCAGCCGCTGCGTCGCCTGCGGGCAGTGCACGTTGGTGTGCCCGACGGGGGCGTTGTCGGAAAAGGATCAGGGCGACGTGCTTCTCGACTGGATCGAAGATCCGGTGGTGACGACCGTCGTGCAGACGGCGCCCGCGGTGCGGGTGCAGTTGGGCGAAGCCTTCGGCCTCCCGCCCGGGACCAACGTTGAAGGCCGCATCACGGCGGCGCTCAAAGCCTTGGGCGTCGACTTCGTGATGGACACGCGCTGGTCCGCCGACGTGACGATCATGGAGGAGGGGACGGAGGTTCTCGCCAAACTCAAGGCCGACCGTGAGGCCGGCCGCCGCGGCACGTACTTCACGTCCTGCTGCCCGGGCTGGGTGAACTACGTCGAGCTTTCCGCCCCGGAATTGATCCCGAACTTGTCCTCCACCCGCAGCCCCCAGGCGATCTTCGGCGCCCTGTCGAAGACCTACCTCCCGCAGAAGAAGGGGCTCGATGCCAAGGCGATCCGCACCATCGCCATCATGCCCTGCACCGCGAAGAAGGAGGAGGCCGCGAGGCCCACGCTCGTCCGCGAAGCGGGCGTGCAGGACACCGACCTCGTGCTCACCACCCGCGAATTCGCGGTGGTGCTGCGCCGCGCCGGGATCGACCTCGCGCAGATGCCCGAAGTCCCGTACGACTCGCCCTTCATGAGCGCGTCGTCCGGGGCCGGGGCGCTCTTCGGCGCGACCGGGGGCGTGATGGAGGCCGCCGTGCGCACGATGCGCGCGGTGACGGGGGTCGACGACAAGACCTGGCGCCCGGCCTTCGAGGCCGTGCGCGGCATGGATGGGATCAAGGAGGCCGAAGTGGAACTCCCCGGCGTGGGCGTGATCCGGATCGCGGTCGTGCATGGTCTTGCGAACGTGAAGACCGTGGTGGAGGCCGTGAAGAGGGGTGAATCCCGCTGGGACTTCGTCGAAGTGATGGCCTGCCCGGGCGGCTGCGTCGGGGGCGGGGGTGCGGGCCGCGGGCAGCGGACGCCCCGCGCGGCGTTGCCGTCACGCCTTCAGGGCATCTGGAAGATCGACGCCGAGGCGCCGATCCGTGCCTCGCACGAGAATCCGGACGTGCGGAAGTTGTATGAAGACTTCCTGGGCGAGCCGGGCTCGCACTTGGCGCACGATCTTCTTCACTGCGAGTACCGGGACCGCCGGGCGGCGCCCAATCCCCCGTCCGCGGAGCAGCTCTTCCGGACGGTGGAGTTGACGGGGTATTGAACCCAGGAAAAGAAGGAGCAAACGCCATGACGGCGAAAGAACCACCCCGAAACGTCATCGACACACCCCGAAGTACCGACGGCTTCCGAGCCATCCGTGAGGAAGGGTGGTGCTTCGTCGACAAGACGGACGTCATCGCCCAACTCGCCGACGTCGGCGACTTTCTGATCTTCCTCCGGCCTGCGGGCTTCGGGAAGAGCCTTCTCGTCTCCACTTTGGCCGCCATGTGGCGGGGCGGACCGGACGCCGTCCGGGGCCTTCGCGCGGAAGGCCGTTGGCGCCATGAATCGTGCCGGGTCGTGGTGATCGACCTTTCAGCAATCCATCTGCCGAACCCCTGGAACGCAGAGGCTTTCGCGTCGGCGGCGGACGAGCTTCTGCGGCATGCATTCGCGCCTGCGGGATTCGCGACGGCTGCTGAGCCGATGGAGCCGCTCGCGCGATGGCGCGCGTTTTTGGAAGCCTCGCGGGGCGTCGTGCTCCTCATCGACGGCATCGACGTGCCTCTGCGGAAGGCTCCCGAGGAGGGCCGGACGGAGGTCGGGCGCTTCCTCGAAGGCTTCCTCACGATGGTGAAGAACCTCGGGAGCGGCCTGCGGTTCTGCCTCATCACGGGCGAAGCCATGGGGCTCGATCTCGCGGCGGCGGTCAACAACTTCTCGGACGTCTCGGGCGACCTGCCTATCGGTGACCTTCTGGGCTTCACGACGGCGGTGCTCCGCACCGGCCTTCGGCCGCTTGTTGAGCGGAAGGCGGAGGCCTTGGGGACGACGCCGGAGGCGGTGGTCGAGCAGATTGAGCGCACCTGGGGAGGACGGACCTTCGATGAGCTGCGCCGCACCCGCGTCGCGCAGCCTGCGGCCGTGCTCGCGTTTCTCACGGGGGACGAGGGGTTCCCGGGCGGGTGAAGCCCGGCACTCCGTCGGCGGAACTCCAAAAGAAGAGGCCCGTCCCGGTCCGTCCGCGGCCGGTCGGGACATCCGGTGGCCGGGCTCCCGCGCCCGGGAACGTTCAGGATCGTCCAAGAACGCCGAAGTCCGGAGGGCGCGTGGCCGTCCGGGCTTCGGGGAATGCGGTCGAAAGGGGATCAGGGAGCCTGTCAGAGTCGATCAAAGAGACGCGCCCAACTTCCTCGCTTCGTCGAGCGCGCCGGTCTCTTCCAAGGGCCGCATCGCGAGCCCCAGGCCGAAGACCTGACCCGCGTTCGTCCACTTCAAGTACCCGCAGATCGCGCGGAACTGGGCGGAAAGGGGCTCCATCGCTTCCGGCGCGGGACCCGCGGCGACGGCGAGCAGAACCGCCTTCAAGCCCTTGGCCGCGACTTCGTCGTTGCGGGAGACGAAGCGGTCGACGACGGCTTTGAGCTGCGCGGTCATCCCGTAGTAGTACAAGGGCGTCGCGAGCACGACCGCGTCCGCCTTGAGAAGCGACGCGAAGACCTTCGCCATGCCGTCCGTGTCGACGTCCTCACCCTTGGTGAGGCGCTCGAGAAGCGCGTTCGTGCAGGGCTCGATCGTGAGCGTTTCGACGTCGATGCGCTCGACCTCGTGGCCCGCGGCGCGGGCGCCTTCCGAGAAGGCTTCGGCCAAAGCGGCGGTGGTGCCTTCGAGGTGGGGGCTGCCCATCAAGAGACAGATCTTCATGGTGTTGGTCCTTTGGGTTGAATTCGATTTTCGGGGGCGCACCGGGAACATTCAGGTGTCCGGGCGCCCGGGCCCCAAGAAGTGTAGGGCCTCCGCGGTGAATCTGCTTCACCGGGAGGCCCGTGGGTGGGAGTGTCGAGGACGAGGACGAGGACGAGCGCGTCAGCCCTGCGGCTTCGGCCGTGCCTTGGCGGCCTCGGCCCGCCGGCGGCGTTCGGCCTGAACGAGTGCCAGCATCCGACCGCTCTCCTTCATTGCGGTGTCGGCCCAGCCGCCGAACCAGCCGCGGGCGGTCATGAAGCGCGAGATGAAGGCGTCGCGGTCGCGGCGAAGCACCATGTCGAGCTCCGGCGCCAAGCTCTCGACGTAGGCGCGGATGATGTCGGCGTTCGCTTCGGAACTCAAGACGATGTCGGCGTAGAGCCGGGGATCCTGTGCGAAAAGACGCCCCACCATCTCGAGCTCCAACCGGTAGATGGGGGACGAGAGCGCGAGGATCTGGCGCAGATCCGGCCGGATCTTCGAGAGGAAGACGCCGTAGGCGTAGGTCGTGAAGTGGCGGAGCGCCTGGATGATGCTCATCGAGCGGTCGTGGTCCGCGGCGGAGCATTCGACGACGGAGATGTCTTCGGACAAAAGGTCCCGGCGGAGTTCTTCCGAGGCTTCGGGGCAGCGTGCCCGGACGTAGACGAAGACCTGACGCGCGAGGTCGACGACGTCCGGCCCGAACATCGGGTGCATGCCGAGGACGGGGCCGGTGTGGGCCTTCAACATCGCTTCGACCGGCGCGCGCTTCACGCTCGTCACGTCGCAGAGCAGCGTGTCGGGGTCGAGAAGCGGCCCCAACTGCTTGATCACCGCGATCGTCACGTCGATCGGCACCGACACGACGACGATCCCGGCCCCCGCGAGAATCTCGCGGGCGCGGGGCCAGTCGTCCCGCTCCAGAATCCGCACGGGGTGGCCGTGACGTCGGAAGAACGCCTGGAGGATCTTCCCCATGCCGCCCGCACCGCCCACGATGACGACGGGCTTGCGGGAGGGTTCGGCCTGCGCGGGAAGAGCAGGATCAGCGGGATCAGCGGCCCCGGCGGCTTCACCGGAGGAAGCCGCTCCGAAGGCCGCATCCGCCGCCGCATCGCCCGGCATCGGATCGAGCCACGCGCGCTTTTCGACGAGCCGGATCCCTGCGGCGTCCCGCCACATGGCGAGCCACCCGTCGACGGCGGGCGTGTCGTCCAGGACGGCGCGCAGGCGCCACCCGTCGGGGAGCTTCGTCAGTTCCTGCTCGGCGCGGAAAGGCGTCTCTCGGAGGTTCCGGGCGGTGACGTCGCTCGTGAACTCCACGATGAGTTCGATCTTCTGGCCGTTCGAGTAGTTGAAGTGGCGCGAGGTCACGTAGGCTTCCAACGAAAACCCTTCGGGGCGGCGCGCCTGGCGCTCCAGAAGGTGCGCGCGCTTCATGCGGTGGAGCGCGAGGTGCCGCACGTCGTCGTAGTTTTCAAAGACGCAGACGAGGTAGAGGCGGCTGTCCTGCTGAACGAGCCCCAAAGGGGAGACCGTCCCCACCGTTTCGTGCCCCTGGGTGTTGACGTACTTGATCTCGATGAGGCTTCCGCGAAAGAGCGCTTCGCTCACGGTCTCGAAGACCTTCCCGTCGATCGCGGGCGGCACGACGGGAAGGGCGGGCGAGACGAAGGCGACTTTGTTCAGCCAAGCCCTGGCCTTTTCGCTCCTGGCGTCTTCGTGAAGGACGTCCTTCGCGGCGTCGAAGAGCGAGGCCATCCCGCGCGCGATGTAGGGCGGGAGCTGGTGCTTCAGGTGCTCTTCGCAGAGCCGCAGCGTCAACGCTTCGCGGGGCGTCAGCCTCGTCGTCGCCAAGTCCGAGACGTCGGGCCCGCGCCGGTACCGGTAGGGCTTCGTCGTCTTGTCGACTTCGACGTTCATGTCGGAGGAGAGGACGAGGGACGAGAGCGCCCGCTGAAGACGCCTCGTCGGCACGTCGACGCCGTCGTCGGACAAGCGTTGGGCGAGTTCAGAAGAGGAGATCCAGCGGCCTCTGGGAATGCGCCTCAGGATGGCGATCAAGGTCGTCGCCTCGGTGAGGGCGTCGGTCGTGCGGGTCATGGTCGGTCCGGGTTGGGTGTTCGGTCGAATGCCCCATCTTACCGCGGCCGCCGGGCTTCGAAGGCGGTGAATCCTCGGCGGAAGCTCGTAGGTGGAAACGGCAGAGCGTCGTGTGTTGACGCAGGAGGGCGGCCCCATGAGGGGCCCGGGAAGAGGCCGCCCGGGGCGCGAAAAAAGGCCCCGGACCCTTGCGGGTGCCGGGGCAAACTCACATTCACTCAAAGAACCGGGGGCCGGGATCGGAAGGTTCCGGTCCCCGGGGAGAAACGTTCGTCAGTTCTTCGCGACCTGCTGGCCGGCGATGCGGCCGAAGACCAGGCAGTCGAGAATGGCGACGGAACCGAGACGCACGGCGCCGTGGACGCCGCCCGTGGCTTCACCGGCCGCAAAGAGGTTCTTGATCGGCTTGTCCGTGCGCACGTCGAGGACGCGGCAGGTTTCGTCCGTCAGGAGCCCGCCCATGCAGTGGTGAACCTTCGGCTGGCAGAGGCCCGCGTACCAGGGGCCGTCGACCATCGGAACCTGGTCGTTGTTGATGTAGCGGCCGAGCTGCGGGTCGTTCTTCGACTTGACGGCTTCGTTGAAGGCGTCGATCGTGGCCTTGAGGTTTTCGTAGGGGATCTTCGTGCCCTTGGCGAGATCCTCAAGGGTGTCGTACTTCTCGACGATCTTCTGTTCGAGCATGCGTTCAAGGAACCCCGGGCGCTGCTTCTTCAAGGGACCGACGTTGGGTTCGTTGCAGAGCGCCCAGCACTGGCGGCCGGCCTGCTGCTCGACCATGATCGCGTCGGCGCGGACCTTGCGGTTCGCGAGTTCGTTCACGAAGCGCTTGCCGTCGGTGTTGACCCACACGCCGTATTCGGCGGCCGCGGTCTGGTTGAACTGCCAACCGATGCCCATGCCCTTTTCCTTCGGGTTGCCCCAAGGACCGCACTGGATCCAGTCGGCCTGGATCTGCAGGCACCCGATCGCGGCGGTTTCACGCCAAAGCTCAGAGGTGGCGCCCGGCTGGTTCGTCGTGTCGAGCGTGGCGTCCAACTTCGGGTCCTGGTGCATGCGGAAGGTCACGTCCGCGGAGAAGCCGCCGTAGCAGAGGACGACGCCCTTCGTGGCGCGGATGAACTTCGTCTTCCCGCTCTTCGCGTCCGGGAAGCGGTAGCCTTCGCGGACTTCAAGACCGAGGACTTCGCCTTCTTCCGTGCGGATGATGTGTTCGACGTAGCAGCGCTTGCGGATGGGCACGCCGAGCTTCTCGCACATCGCGATTTCCTTCGTGACGATCCCCGAGCCCGAGCCGTTCGTCGTCGTGACGTAGCGCGGAACCGAGTGGCCGCCTTCCTGACCGATCGCGTCCGGGAGGTACTCGACGCCGAGTTCCTTCACGGTCCATTCGTAGTTGGAGAGGGCGTGTTCGGCCATGAGACGGACCTTCTTGCGGTCGTTCATGTAGAGGCCCGCGACCAGGATGTCCTTTTCGAGCAGGTCGACCGAGTCTTCGATCTTGTGCATCTTCTGCTGCGGGCAACCGGTGGCCGTCAGGATGCCGCCGTTGATGATCGAGTTGCCGCCCGCGGCGGGCATCTTCTCGAGCACGACGACGTTGCAGCCCGCCTTCTTCGCTTCAATGGCGGCGGCGAGGCCCGCGAAGCCCGAACCGACGACGAGCACGTCGACCGTTTCGTCCCATTTCTGCGGAACCTTCGTCGCCATCACGGGGGAAGCCATCAGCGCGGCGCCCGCGGCGATGGAACCACCGATGAGCGAACGGCGGGAAATCTGATTGGTCATGGATGATCCTCCTCTTTTCTCTTCAAAAAAGGCGCCCGAGGGCGCGCCCGGCGCTCCAAGCGAGCCCGGGCAGGGCCCGACCGGCCTTGGTCGCGGCCGGCCCTTCGGGGGACGGAGGCCGCCCAGTCGGCGGCTTCCGAAGGCCCATCACGGGCGCCCCGTTGATTTCATTCTCGACCGAAGGAGGAAGCCCTGCGGGGCCCCGTTTCCCGAGGGCCACGGGGGTTTTTCGGGATTCGGTCCGAAAGCTTTGCGGGGCGGAGGATCTCAAGCACAAGGGAGTTTCGACTAAGGGTTTCTTCCATTGATTTCCGAAAGGGATGCGCGACGAGGTGGAATCGTCGTTCCGGTTAGAGCGGCTAGTGTGTTCCGTCAATAAGAATTCCCCAGTTTCGCCAGCAAAAAGGACCACTAGGGTGGGGATTTTTGACGTTACTCAAAATGGGCGGGGCCGAGGCCCCTGGGTTGATCTTCCTTGGGGAGGGGCGAAGCCCCTCCCCAAGCCGTTTTAGAGCGGCGGCAAGCCGTCCAAATCGTCCTGTCGGCGCGAGTCGGCGCTATGCTTGTGCCGTTCAAAGATGACATCGCTGAGGCGCGTCAGGATGAAGCGCTCCGTGCAGAGCCTCAGAGCACGCGTCAGAGCGTC